>Ga0299906_10003471_pt1 | contig 12989 bp, 8 predicted proteins | sample RVTome_14_FD_200259 | JGI IMG/M metagenome (GOLD analysis project Ga0299906, IMG submission 200259) | Soil microbial communities from uranium-contaminated site in the Upper Colorado River Basin, Wyoming, United States - RVT145D125 (version 2) ...
CTTGTAGCCCCTCAATCAGGGTCGTTTTTTCCTCGACTCGTCCGACCATCTCGTTTAACCGGCGTTCGGGCTGTTCTTCCGGACGGCAGGCATGGTAGACGGCCAGTGTTTGACGATCACCATGAGGGATAGCGGACTGTCCAGCTTCAAATGCGATAACGGGCTGGGCAGCCCGGTAAGTCGCTTCGTCGCAAAGGACCGACGACGTATTATTTAATTGTTGGTGGGAGGCAGCGTCCATCAGGTCCACGGCGCGATTTACGACATCGCCAATAACGGTGTAGCCACGGCGGGATAGGCTGCCAATTGCACCGCAAAAGGCGAGGCCGGTTGTCACGCCGATGGTGCTGGGTAACCCCAAGCGGTCAAGTTCGCTTTGCATGGCCAGGGCGGCGCGTACCCCCCGTGTTGGATCGTCCTCGTGGGTTAATGGCGGCAAGCCTAAGGCGGCCCCCACCGTGGTGCCGCCTTCATCGACCTCCAGCGTGTTGAGACTTCCCTCAAAAGAATATAGCGTTGTCTGCAAGGCGCAGGTCACTTTCTGAATCTGGTTTAAGGGGCTGCGATGGGTCAATTTGGGCAAATGGATTGAAAGAACCGTAATCTGGCGCAGGTCGGCCGGCGAGCCGTCGATGCCGGTGGCCAGTTTGGTCAAGACGGCTCCGGGGATATAAGCTTGCAGTCCGGATTCGGCTTCCGGGGGTGGGCTGGGCACGGCCGGCGAGCGCTGAGGCAAGAGGCTGTGAATGGCCGTCAACCGCACATGGCCGCTGCTCAGGGCATCGCCGGTGCAATCATCTCGCACCAGGGCCCAGGCTTCCGGCGAAATAATGACATCGCCCGGTTGGGCTTGATCTTCGGCTTGCTCCACCTGGCGAACCGGGCGACCGGTCACCAGAAATTCCCAGCGTTTGTAGATGCCGCCCAAATGCAGGGTCGAGACCTGGCCGGTGCCCACGGCCAATTTTAAGGAGGGCTTGTTATTCTCGGCGGTCATTTCTTGAGCGATCAGGCATTGCTGCATGGCCAGACCGCACTCAACCGCCCGGTGGGTGGCCGTGCCCAGGTCTTCTTCCAAATCGGGCTTGAGACCGGCCCGGGCCGGCCAGAGTGCCAACAGCGTATCGCCGCTGAGTCTAACGACATCACCCCGGTGGGCGATAATCAGGTCGACGAGTTGGCCAAAGTAGCTGTTGAGGCGTTGGGCTAATTCTTGGGTGCCTGTCGCGCCCTGTTGAGCCAGGCGTTCGGTCAGAGTGGTGAAACCGGAGATTTCGGCTAAGAGGACGGCCGCAGGCAATGATTCGCTCATCGGTTCGGTGGGTGGTTCCGGTTTAGAAGCCAGCCGATCGGCAACCAAACCGGGAACATAGCTGGTAAGTGTTTCAATCTGATCAGACATATCGAACCACCTTACAACACATGGTGTTCAGGCCCGCTACAGGTCCTCAGCAAAAAACTGCCTGCAGGCTGAGGTAAGTTTCATCGTCAGGGATGATAACTCGTAAATTTATGCTGTGATGTTAAATTAATGACGTGGCCTAACCTGACGCTATTATCATGGTATAGTTAAAAATTGCACAATTGGCAAATTTTAACATTTTATTTTGCCGCGCTCCAGGAAAATCCTAACTCGCCTCATACGTTTTGAGGGCCATTTTAAGGGCATGGTAGCAAAAAGCCGTTGTGACGGAACTGCTGGCGTACCAGGTTGCCAACTCGCCCCGGGTCGGGGTGCCAAAGAGTGGTTCTGCCAGCCAGCTTCCATCGTAACGCTGGCTTTTGAACAACTTGGCTAACCATTCTGGTCTAAACAGAGGTTTAGCCAACCCGGACAGGGCCGGGGCCAGACAGGCCAGTGTCAACAAAGCGGCGGCTTGTGGCGTTAATTTGCGCCGCTGTGTTTCGATCTCCAGGCACGCCTGCCAGGTTTTGGAGGCCAGATCGATCTTTTTCTGCCAGGCGCGACCGGCTTTATAGGGCGCCAATTTCGCAATGAGTTCGGCGGCGGTCCACAAGGCGTAGAGCGGGACGTAATGATGAGTCGCGCCCAGCCCGGCAGTCGTAAATCGATCCAGCCAGTTAACCGCCGATGTTTCGATTAAAGCCCGATTGCCATGCCCATCATAATCGATCAAGCCCAACAGCAGATTGGCATCGACGGTCGCGCAGCGCCTGCCCCAAAGTGAGACCGCCGGGCCGGCCGCTGCCGGAGTGTCGGGCGTGGTCAGCCAGACCGGCAGTTCGCCTGATGGCCCGACCTGGGCTGACAGCCAGCTCAAGGGCGTTTTCAAAAGATCGTCGTAAGCTTCAGGCTGGGGCGCATATCGACACATGCGCAGGAGCAGGCCCAGGTCATCGGCGTCTGGCGGAATGTGGGCGTGGTCATAATAGCGAAAGCCGCTTTGCTGAAGCGTCTGAAAGACCACCTCGATTTGAGGACCTAAATCATGGCCGTGGTGGCTCAATATTTCGATAATCAGCCCGCTGGGAAAGGCTTTCCCAACCAGTTCAGGACGATTGAAGACACCCCGCCGTTGTATTTCCCAGCTTTCCCTGAAGGTCAAATCCGAGAGCAGGTAACCCTCGGCCATCTCGATTGTCTTGCTGAGCGTGTCCAGGGGCGGCAGAAAGAAGGTCCGGGATGGCTCCTGCGCCGGTCGAGCCGGCTTGACCGTTTTGATCGAGAAAAGCGCCCTGAGCTCGTGCAGCAGATTCTCGATAATGTCGAAGTAAGCGCTAAAGGTATCAAGTTTTAGTCGTTTAGAAATCATGCGGCAGGTCTCGAGCCGGTCCAGACACTCCCGGCAAATCATTTCAACGGCGCCGGTCAGAACCAGGGCTCCCAGGATTCGCTCAGGCACGATGGGATCGTGTAGGTTGATGCCGGCCGCTTGCATGGTTCTGACGATGGGATACGTATAGTTACCACGCTGTAGATCGCGGCGAAGGGCCAAGATATCTTGGCGGATCTGGCAGATTACGTTGAGCTGATCCATCATGGTCAGGCACTCGTCCAGGCTGGCTTCCCGACCGGCCTTGAGCACGGCAGCGACCACGGGGATTTTGCCCAGTGCCAGCTTGCCGCTGATCTGGAGCAGATCGACCTCTTCAAAAGCGGTGACCTGCCCAACGTGGTCCTGGAACTCCCACAACACGGCTTCGGCGAACTCGGCCCAGGCTGCCCGGTGGAACGGCCAAAAAGGCGAAGTCTCCGGAAAAAGCTGAGCCAGGTGAAACACGGCTTGTTGGGTCAGGGCATGTTCCAAAAAGAGATAGTTCTGGTCGAAAAAGCTGGCCTCATCCAGGATGCTAAGCTGGGTGTAGCCGGCGGCAAAGGCGAAAACCGAGGCCAGGAAAAGCTGCTTTTCAAAGTTGTCTCTATCACGTGTGCGGGTAATGCCGAAATCGTCCAACAGCCAGAGCGGAAAGTACAGCAGTGCGTAATCGTGGTCCCGGCGCAGAATATCCTTGAATTGGCCTGTATCGGAGAAGAACGTGGCCAGGTTATTTTTTAGCAAAATGCCCTGCCGGTAAAGATGCGGCGGTAGATTGGCCAAGAACGGCTCGACCTCGGGCCAATATTCTTCGAGTTTAGGCTGGTACTTGTCCAGGCAGTCCATGGATAACTCCGGTTGATGTTGAGAATAATCGAGACTTCCAGGTATAATGGTGAATAGATCTACAATAATTAAGGATTGGCAACTCACCCGGTTTGGAGGCCCGAAAAATTGCCCAGGCAGCCCTCTCCATTGCGCCCAACCCACCGGCATTGTGGTCTTGTCCGGGCGGACGATCAAGCACCTCAAGCTGAAGCCGAGGCCCTGACCTGGTTGCAGCAGCGCGAACAGGCGCTGGTCGATCTGGTCTGGCAGGTGCTGACCGGCATAAGCGTGCGGCGGCCCAACTCCATTCTCGATGCCGGCTGCGGCGAAGGGGCCACGCTGGCTCGCTTTGTCGAATTGGCCGCGCCCGATTTGCTGACGCTGACGGGGATCAGCCTGAGCCGGTCCCAAATCGACATCGCGGCCCGGTCTTTGCCGCAAGCGACCTGGTTGGTGGGCGATATGCTCGCTGACCCCCGGCTCTCCACCGGCCAGTTCGAGGCCGTGGTCGCGATCCAGTCGACCGAATATATTGGGGCCGCCAACCTGGCTGCATTCATGACCAAAGCCGCCTCGTGCCTGGCTCCTCAAGGAACCCTGCTCGTGGTCGCCGGCTCGTGGGCAGCCCCCGCGCCGGCTGCCGATGCCGTCGTCAAACTCTTCCAACACCTGTCTGCGGCCAAACCGGCCCTGACCGGCGACTATTATCAAGCGGCTCAGGAGGCCGGGTTACGCCTCGTAGGTGAACTGGATCTGGCTCCGGCGACCATGCACTACTGGCGTGTGTGCCGTGATTCGCCGGTGCTTCGTCGCAGCCCTGACGGTGTCATCGAAAATGGATTTTATCAGGCGTTGAAGGCAGGTCGGGCCGACTATCGCCTTTATCTCTGGCAGCGGCCTGACTGACCTCTGCGGCATTGGATCGGTTCGAACGGCACGTCCTCCTCTCATGATTCTAGCATAAGCCTATTTTTCTGTAAATCGGTGAGTCGAGTTAGCGCGCTCTTGTTTGAAATTGCACGAAAACAGTCTATAATGGCCTTCTTGAGGTGCAGCCAATATGGTCTTTGTACGCTGTACCTGATATTTCTCACGCTTCACTCTAACATTGTAGGAGGGTTTCTGTGTCAATGCTGACCCACACGCTGCCACCCATTGGTCTGGTCCGGCCCGAGGCTGAACGAATTGAACAGTTGATTTCACGACTGGGGAGTACCTACGGGGTCGATCCGGCGGTCGTGCGCGTGGTCAAAGTTCCGCTGCGCATCTGTCCGCTGGGGGCGCACATCGACCACCAACTGGGTCGAGTCACCGGCATGGCGATCGATCGCTCGGTTTTGATGGCCTTTGCTCCGACCAGCGATGGCACGGTTCATGTCGATAGTTTGGAGTTTAGCCCGGCCATTTCATTCAGCCTGAACCAGGTGCCGCCGTATCAACGCGGCGACTGGGGGAACTATATTCGTGGGGCCGTGTTGGGTCTGCAAGACCGGTTTCGACTTCAGCAGGGGTTGGTTGGCGTCATCGGGGGCGATATGCCCATCGGCGGGTTGAGTTCGTCGGCGGCGGTGACCATTGCCTATCTGTTGGCGCTGGAAGCCATCAACAATCTGGCGCTGCCGCCTGAGGAAAATGTGGCCCTGGTCCGTTTTACCGAAAATCAATACATCGGGCTGAACAACGGCATCCTGGATCAAACGGTGATTTTGTTCAGCCGGCGCAACCACCTGACCTTGATCGACTGCCAGTCCATTCAGATCGACCCCATTCCAACGCCGCTGCAAACAGACGAGTTTGATGTCATGATCGTTTATTCCGGGGTGACCCAGGCGCTGCTGGGGACGGATTATAACAACCGGGTAGCCGAATGCCGGGAAGCGGCCCGCTTGCTGCTGACCTATGGCGGCATCCAGGTGGGAATCGACCCACGCCTGCGCCGGGTACCCCCAACTCTCTTCGAGGCGGAAGGTCAGCGTCTGCCTGAGACCCTGCGGCGGCGGGCGACTCATTATTTTGGCGAAATGCAGCGCGTGGCCGATGGCGTCACGGCCTGGCAGGCGGGTGATTTGAACCGCTTTGGCCGCCTGATCTCCGATTCGGGCGAAAGTTCTATTAAGTATTATGAGTGTGGCTGCCCGCAGTTGATTACGCTCTATGAAGTGTTGCGAGATACGCCCGGCGTATTTGGGGTGCGCTTCAGTGGGGCCGGCTTTCGCGGAAACTGCATTGCCCTGGTCGATCCGGCCGCGCGTGAGGTCGTGGCCGCCGCTATCCAGCGTCATTATCCGGTCGCTCATCCTGAACTGGCCGAGGCTTACCGGATCGACTTCTGCCAATCCGCGGACCAGGCTCAATTGACCTCCTGGCGGAGGCTTTAGCATGCAGGCTGTTATTCTGGCCGCCGGCAAAGGCTCGCGGCTGCACCCGATTACTCTTCGCCGCAGTAAAGCCATGCTGCCCATCCTGGGCAAACCCATCGTCGAGCGTGTGATGGAAACCCTGGTTGCAAATGGCGTTCGTGAATTCATTATGGTTGTCAGCGAGGAGGACAGCGAGGTCGGGCGCTACTTTCAAGAGCAGACTGCGCTGGACGTCGCGATTCAGTTTGTGGTCCAGCCGGAGCGGTTGGGCATGGCCAATGCTTTGAGCCTGGCTGCTCCCTACCTCGACGACGCCTTTATCATGTCCGCTTGCGACAACCTGATGTCGCCAAAACATATTGGGGCGCTGGTGGCTGCCCAACAGTCAGCCGGAGCCAGCGCGATACTGAGCCTGATGGAGATCGATCCCTCTCTGGCCGGGCGAACGGGCGTGGTTGAATTGCAGGATGGTCACATCGAGCGCATCATCGAAAAGCCGGCTCCCGGTCAAGCGGCGTCCAACATTGCCAGTCTCCCCCTTTACGTTTTTTCGCCCAAGATCTTGCAATATTTGCCGGAAGTGCAATTGTCAGCTCGAGGTGAATATGAGCTGCAAGATGCCATCCAGATGTTGATCGATCATGATGGCCATGTCACGGGCGTCTTTGCCGACAGCCGCTTGCAGCTCACCAATGCGGCCGATCTGCTGGCTCTAAATCGGCACTACTTGACGACCGGCGGCGGTACGCCCCAATTAGCGCCGCAAAGCGTCGGCCAGCACACCCACCTGATCACGCCGTTGCGCATCGAAGAAGGCACCATCATCGAGTCCGGCTGCGTCATCGGCCCTCGCGCCTACATCGAGCGCGACTGCCACATCGAGGCGGACGTGCTGATCAAAGATGCCGTCATTTTGCGCAACACCACCATCGAAGAAGGGCGACAGGTGGTGGGCGAAGTTGTGTCCTGATTCGTTATCCCAACGGTGACTTCGGAAACCTGTCAGGTCTTGAGTTGCATGGCCAGGCTGAATAATTCCCCATTTTTGTGTTGATGACTGTATCAGGTGGCAAATTGTAACCAGATTGTAAGGTTCAACCTCGCCAATTTGTGGTAAGCTAAGACCAGGATTTCGAGTATTGACCGTCCTTTAACAGCCAGTATAGTCAGACAAGAGTTGCCATAAACCTGACGGTATACTACCAAAAAATATCACTTGATACCTGACACCCAACACTTGACAGTTAGTTTAGAGGAGTTCGTCCATGCCCACTATTCTTCACGTTGAAGATGATTCTGAACATCGCCTGATGTTGAAAACCGCCTTGAGAAATACAGACTTCACCCTGGTTGAAGCCGTCGATGGCCTGGATGGGCTTGACAAGATCCGGCATTATCCGGTTGATCTCATTTTGCTAGACCTGTTCATGCCCCGGATGGATGGTTTCCGGGTGTTGGAAGTGCTCAAAGCCGATGCCAAGACAAAGCATATTCCGATTATCATTTTGTCGGCCTGGCCCACGGGTGATAACCGCGAGCGAGCCAAACAAGCCGGCGCCGCCAGCTTCGTCGCCAAGCCTTACCATCCCAAAAAATTGATTGAGCTTATAAACAAGATTTTGGAAATGAGTACGATCCGGGCGCAAACTCAAACGCAAAGCCAGAGTTAGCCGGTCGTATGGCAGTATCAAGCCCCAACCTTAAATGGTTGGGGCTTTGTTTTTTGGCCGTAAGCGGTATCTTGTCAATAATTCGGGGTAGGGGCATGGCCTTGCGTCTGCCCCGTGGGGCGACCACAAGGGTACGCTCCTACTTATTGAGAAGATGCCGTAAGCGATTGATCCCGCTGGTGTTTTTTGGTGTTTTCGACGGATGGTTGTATCCTGGCCTGGATTGCCAAGTCTTGATCAATCTACAACCCAAGGAGATAACCAATGCGTGGATTAAGCAATAAGCGAGTCTTGATCACCGGTGGCGCCAGCGGCATCGGCGCGACAACGGTAGCCCGGTTTCTGGAGGAAGGCGCGCAGGTGGCGGTCCTGGATCGGGATGAGACCGGCTGCGCGCGACTGAAGCAGGATCTGCCGGGGCTGGCCGGCATGATCACGGTCGATGTCTCGGATGCGGATGCAGTCGGTCGGGCATTCGAGCAGTTGGACGCGCTGTGGTCGGGCCTGGATGTTTTGATCAACAACGCCGGGATCAGTATCCGGCACAGCTTTATGGACATTACGCCCCAGGAGTGGCAGCAGGTTTTGGATGTCAACCTCAGCGGGGTCTTCTTTGTGGCGCAGCAGGCCGCCCGAAGGATGCTGGCGGGGGCCGGCGGGGTGATTATCAATATGGCTTCGACCAATGGTCTGGTCGGCCATCCCTTTTACGCTGACTACAACGCCTCGAAGGCCGGTGTCATTGCCCTGACTCGGACCATGGCCCTCGAGCTGGCCCCCACGGTTCGGGTCAATGCCGTGTGTCCCGGCTACGTTCTGACCCCGATGCAGGAAGCGGAATATACCCCGGAAATGATGCAGGCCGTCAACGATAAGATCCCTCTGCGGCGACACGCCCGGCCCGCCGAAATTGCCGGGCTGTTTGCCTTTCTGGCCTCTGATGAGGCAGCCTACCTGACCGGCCAGTGTTATTTGATCGATGGGGGTGAGACGACCGGCGGCCTGGCCAGCCGGTAAGCCTTATCTTATTACATTTGGGTGGCGCTTTGTTTTGTGTTACAATTCAGCTTACGAAGTATGTTTTAGTCTTGCATCCATTGAGCTGTTCCCCTAAAACTCACCTGTCTTTGGGCCCGAAGCCAATAACCATAATTGAGGAGAAATTATGAGCAACGATACCCTAACGATTACGGATAATCGTACCGGCAAAACCTACGAGATCCCGATTGAAAATGATACGATTCATGCCATTGACTTGCGTCAAATCAGGGTCACCCCCGATGATTTTGGCATGATGAGTTATGACCCGGCCTATCTCAATACCGCCGCCTGTAAGAGTACCATCACGTTCATCGATGGTGATAAAGGCATTTTAAGATATCGAGGTTATCCCATCGAGCAGCTGGCCGAGCAAAGCTCATTCTTGGAAGTGGCCTATCTCTTGCTTAAGGGCCAATTGCCGAGCAAAGATGAACTGGACTACTGGTCCAACCGTATCATGCGCCATACCTATGTCCACGAAAACTTGACGGAATTGATGAAAGCATTTCGCTACGACTCCCACCCGATGGCCATGTTGATAAGCTCTATTGCCGCCATGTCCACCTTTCACCCGGAAGCCAAACGATTCAATGATTCAAAAATCCTTGAAAAGCAGGTTTGGCGGATCCTGGGTAAACTGCCAACAGTAGCGGCCTTTGCTTATCGCCGCCGCATTGGCCGGCCCTTCAACTACCCCGATAGTTCGCTGGGCTATACCGGTAATTTTCTGTACATGCTGGATCACATGAACGAGCGTGATTATCAGGTTAATTCAACTCTGGCTCACGCCCTGGATGTGCTGTTCATTCTTCACGCCGATCATGAGCAGAACTGCTCGACCTCGGCGATGCGGGCTATTGGTTCGAGCCGGGTCGATCCGTATAGTGCCATGGCCGGCGCCGCCGCCGCGCTCTTCGGTCCGCTGCATGGCGGGGCTAACGAGGCGGTGCTGCGGATGCTGAACGAAATCGAGTCGGTCTCGAACGTGCCGGCTTACATCGAGCGCGTAAAACAGGGCGAGATGCGGCTGATGGGTTTTGGGCACCGCGTTTACAAGAATTATGATCCGCGCGCCAGCATCATCAAAAAGGTCGCCTACCAGGTTTTCGATGTAACCGGCAGCAATGCCCTGATCGATATTGCCTTAGAATTAGAACGGATTGCGCTGGAAGACAACTATTTTGTCTCGCGAAAACTCTATCCCAATGTCGATTTCTACAGCGGCATCATCTACCAGGCCATGGGATTTCCGGTCGATATGTTCCCGGTGTTGTTCGCGATTCCTCGCGCGGCCGGCTGGTTGGCTCAATGGATCGAGATGGTCAACGACTCCGAACAAAAAATCGCCCGGCCACGACAAATATACCTTGGGCCTGATCAGCTCGATTATGTGCCGGTCGATGAACGCTAGCCCATATTTTGTGGCGTTGTAAGTTTCAATTAAGCTAAAAACTCTCTGTGTTAGGCCACAGAGAGTTTTTTGTGCTATAATTTGTTTATGAGAGTGTATCTTCTCAATAATTCGGGGAAAGAAACCCTAAAGGTTTTCAAAACCTTTAGGGTTTGGCAAGGTCGCCCCAACTTTTTGAGAAGATATATGAGAGTTAATGTTGGGCGGCTCATATTATAGACAAGGTAGCAGGCAGTAGGTTGAATCTGCTGCCCTGCTACCTGCTACGTTGCTACCCTGCCACCCGCCACCCTAACCATCGAGGAAATGTGTGACCTTAACATACCTTCAGACCCTGACCAGCTACGTACCCAATCTGATCGTTCGCCGTCTGGCGAATAACCCCGAACCCATCTCGGAACCTGTTTCTGAACGTTTCCCAGCCGCCGTCCTGTTTGCCGATATCTCAGGCTTCACGGCTCTAACCGAGCGGTTGGCCCAGCAAGGTCCCGCCGGGGCCGAAATCCTGACCCGTGAATTGAATACCTACTTCGGGCAGTTGATCGACATTATCACGACCTGCGGTGGTGACGTGGTTAAGTTCGCCGGTGATGCGCTTACGGCGATCTGGCCGGCCCTGGACCAGAACAGGTTGACATTGCCGGGCTTGACCCATCAAGCCGCCGCTTGTGCCCTGGCGATCCAGCACGCCCTGCGTGATTATCAAACGGTTGACGGTGTCGGTTTGGCCTTGAGCATTGGTTTGGGTGCAGGCGATTTGACCGCGCTCCAAATTGGGGGTGTTTATAGCCGCTGGGAATTTGTGATCACCGGCCCCTCCCTGAGCCAGGTCAACCAGGCCGAAGCACAAGCCCGACCCGGTGAGGTCGTCCTGTCTCCCGAAGCGTGGGCTCTCATCGAAACGAAGGCAACCGGCCAGATTCTGGCCGGGGACCGGGTCCGGCTCTTAACGGTGTCAGCCGCACCCCTGGTCACAGCCCAGCCCACCTCGCTGCCGGCGGCTGAGATCGAAACCTGTTTGCGCCCCTATATTCCGGGGGCTATTCTGGCGCGCCTGGTCGCCGGTCAAGGGGGTTGGCTGGCCGAACTGCGCCGGGTGACGATTATCTTCGCTAACCTGCCGGACTTGAACTATACCACGCCCCTCGATCAGGCCCAGACCGTCATGCGCGCCTTGCAAGCCGCCGTGTATCGTTATGAGGGTAGTATCAACAAACTAAGCGTGGACGACAAAGGCACGACCCTGATCGCCGCTTTAGGCTTACCACCCCTGGCCCACGAGGATGATGCTGTCCGTGGCGTACAGGTTGCCCTGGCCATCCAGTCGACCTTGCGAAATTTGGGCTGGCACAGCGCCATTGGCGTGACGACCGGGCGAGCCTTCTGCGGTTCGGTCGGCAGCGAGCAGCGCCGTGAATATACGATGATTGGGGACGTGGTCAACCTGTCGGCCCGGCTGATGCAAGCCGCGGGCAAAATAAATCAGCCAGACGATAGCCGCCCGACTGCTGCCGATGAGGCCGTCCTGGCGGCTCCTATCCTGTGTGATCAACCGACCTTGCAGGCCGCCCAGACCCAGATAACGTTTGAAACGCTGCCCGCGATCAGAGTCAAGGGCAAAGCCGAACCGATTCCCATTTGCCGCCCGCTCGGCCAGAAGAAGACCAGCCTCCGTCCGCGCCGGGCGTTAGTGGGGCGTGTCGCCGAGAAGACGATTTTCATCGAGGCCATCCAGGAACTGCTGCGCGGCAACTCCAGCGGCGTGATTACGGTCAAAGGTGAAGCCGGCATCGGCAAATCGGAGTTGGTCGGGATCTTGCCGGAGCAAGCCCCGACGTCGGGCGTGACCTGTCTGGTTGGGGCCGGAGACGCCATCGAGAAATCAACTCCCTATCACGCCTGGCGGTCTGTCTTCAGCCAGCTTTTCCAACTCGATGCACTGCCGGACGACGACGAGACTCGCCGCAATCAGGTGATGGCTCAACTGGCGGCGGACCCGGCGGCGGTGCGGTTGGCCCCGCTGCTTAATGCGGTACTGCCGCTCGATTGGCCGGAAAATGAACTCACTGCCCAGATGACCGGCCAGGTTCGGGCCGACAACACCGGCGATTTGCTGGTCAGATTATTATCCACCCTGCCGGCTCGGACTATTGAAGAAAGCATGGCTGCGTCAGGTGAAGGGCTCGATCAAATCCCTGACGAGACCGCGGCCACTCCGTTACTCGTTATCCTGGAAGATGCGCACTGGCTCGATTCGGCTTCGTGGGCCTTGACCCGGCGGGTGAGTGACGAAGTCAGGCCGCTGCTCTTGATCGTCACAACCCGGCCCATCCCGGCGTCGACCCCGGCGGCTGAAGCATATCAGCATCTGCTCGATTTTGACGGCATGCAAGAGGTTCAGTTAGCGCCGCTGTCGCGTGAAGAGACAACGACTCTGGCTCGCCAACGATTGGGTGTGGCCGACTTACCGAACATGGTAGCCGACTTTATTTTCAAAAGGACCGAGGGTCATCCCTTCCTGATCGAGGAGTTGGCTTACGCTTTACGGGACACGGGTTTTCTTGTGATCGAGAATGAAGGATGTCGCCTGGCTCCAAACGCAGGAAATCTCACCGAGGTCGATTTTCCCGATACCATCCAGGGGCTCATCACAGGCCGGCTCGATCGCCTGACCCCGCGCCAGCAGTTGGTGGTCAAAGTGGCCAGCGTGGTTGGACGAAATTTTGCCTACCGTGCCTTGCGCGATGTTTATCCCATCGAGGCCGACAAACCTAATCTGGTTGATTACCTTCATACCCTGGAGCAAGCGGATATGGTGGCCCTGACCAATTCGGAACCGGATCTGGTCTACATGTTCAAGCAGATCATCATTCAGGAAGTGGCCTATAACCTGATGCTCTTT
>Ga0299906_10003472_pt1 | contig 12988 bp, 12 predicted proteins | sample RVTome_14_FD_200259 | JGI IMG/M metagenome (GOLD analysis project Ga0299906, IMG submission 200259) | Soil microbial communities from uranium-contaminated site in the Upper Colorado River Basin, Wyoming, United States - RVT145D125 (version 2) ...
GCGCTACCGGGACGTGGACGTGCTGCTGGTCGACGACATCCAGTTCCTGGCCAAGCGCGAGGAGACGCAGACGGAGTTCTTCCACACGTTCAACGCGCTCCACGAGAAGGAGCGGCAGATCTGCATCGCGTCGGACCGTCAACCGCAGGAGCTCGGCATGGAGGAGCGCCTGCAGAGCCGCTTCCGGCTGGGCCTGTGTGTCGACGTGCAGCCGCCGGACCTCGAGACGCGGATCGCGATCCTCCAGCTCAAGGCGCAGCGCGAGGCCGTCCACGTTCCCGACGACGTGATCGAGTTCGTCGCGAGCAAGTTCGACCAGAACATCCGTGAGCTCGAGGGCGCTCTCGTGCGCGTCGTGGCCTGGAGCGACCTGACCGGTCACCCGATCAGCCAGGAGCTCGCCGACCACGCGCTCGAGGACCTGCTGCCGCAGGCGGAGGCCGAGATACCGCCGGCGATCATCGTCGAGGAGACCGCGAAGTACTTCGGGCTCACGATCGACGACCTCACCTCGCACAGCCGGTCGCGACCGCTCACGACCGCGCGGCACGTCGCCATGTTCCTGATCCGCGAGACCACCGGCGCCAGCCTGCCGAAGATCGGCGAGATGTTCGGCGGCCGGGACCACACGACCGCCAAGCACGGCATCGACAAGATCGACCGGTCGCTCCGCAACCGCGAGCCCGTCTATCGCCAGGTCCAGGACCTGTCACGGATCATCCGGAACCGAGCGCGGAACCTGTGAGCTCCGCTGTGAACACGTCTGTGGACCGTCCGGGGGTAGATGTGGGAACCCCGCGTCGAGCCCGACGTGTGTCCACAGCCGTCCACACGCCATCCCGTGTCGCAGGGGCGTCGTACGCTGGGAGGACGTTGGGTTCTCCCGGTTCCCACAGCCCCTACCACTACTGGTTGAGAAAGAACCACATCGATAGAGACAGCGAGGGGGTGGACAGGTGAAGTTCCGGTGCGACCGAGATGCGCTGTCCGAGGCGCTCCAGATCGTGCAGCGTGGGGTCTCGACCCGTCCCGGGATACCGGCCCTCACCGGTGTGCTGATGCACGCGGCCGCCGACGGGCCGCTCACGCTGACGACGACCGACCTCGAGGTGTCGGCGCGGCTCTCGGTCGAGGTCACCGTGCAGGAGGAGGGGACGGTGCTCGTCCCCGCGCGGCTGATCGCCGACACGGTCAAGAGCCTGTCGGACGCGCCGGTCGAGTTCGACGCCGACCGGGCGCAGGCCAGGATCCGGTGCGCGGCGTACGAGGGATCGCTGCGGCTGCTGCCCGCCGAGGACTTCCCCACGCTCCAGCCACCGGCGGGGATCCACATCACCGCCGAAGCCGGCGCGTTCGCGGAGGCCGTCTCCCAGGTCGCGAAGGCGGCGTCGAAGGACGAGGCTCGCCCGGTGCTGACCGGTGTGCTCCTGGAGGTCTCGCGCGAGGGTGTCACGCTGGTCTCGACCGACTCGTACCGCCTCGCGGTGCGCGAGTTGATCGCGACGGCGGCGGGCGAGGCGAAGGCGATCGTCCCCGAGCGCGCGCTGTCGGAGGCGGGGCGTGCTGCCTCGGCGCTCGACAAGGGCGAGGTCGACATCCACGTCGCCGAGAGCCAGGTCTCGTTCCAGGTCGGGCAGCTGTCACTCACGTCCCGGTTGATCGAGGGCGAGTTCCCGAACTACCGGCAGCTGCTGCCCGAGGCGTACGAGAACCGTCTCACGGTCTCGCGCCAGCAGCTGATGGACGCCGTGCGCCGCGTCGGGCTGCTCGCACGCGACACGTCGCCGGTCCGGCTCGAGTTCAACGCGCTCGGCGTGAAGCTCTCGTCGAGCTCGCCGGACCTGGGGCAAGCCGTGGAGGCCGTCGAGGCGCGGTACGAGGGCGAGGAGATCACGGCGGCGTTCAACCCGAACTACCTGATCGACGGTCTATCGGTGGCGACGGGGGAGAGCGTCCGGCTCGAGGTGCGCGACGGCCTGAAGCCCGGGGTCGTCCGGGGCGAGAACGAGTCCTTCACGTACCTCGTGATGCCGGTCCGGCTCCCGACCCCGGTCGGCTGATCCGGAGACGGGTTGCGGCTCGCGTGGCTCGAGCTCCTCGACTTCCGCAACCACGGGCGGACCGAGCTGCGTGACATCCGGGACGGGCTGATCACCGCGGTCGGCGCGAACGGCGAGGGCAAGACCAACCTGCTCGAGGGGATGGCCTTCCTGTTCTTCCTCGCCTCGCCGCGGTCGTCCTCGACGGAGCCGCTCGTTCGTCAGGGGGCCGACGCGGCGTACACGCGCGGCGAGGTCGAGACGCGTGACGGCCGGGTGCTCGTCGAGGTCGAGATCCCCGGGCGGGGCGCGAGCCGGGTCCACGTGAACCGCAAGGCCGTCCGGCGAAAGCGCGATCTGCGCCGGCAGGTGAGGGCCGTCTTCTTCGCCCCAGAGGACCTCGACATCGTTCGCGGCGATCCCGGCGCGCGCAGACGCTTCATCGACGACGCCGTGATCGAGCTGTGGCCGCTCAAGGAGTCGGCGATCACGGCCTACGACAAGACGCTCCGGCAGCGGAACCGACTGCTCAAGGAGTGGGAGGGTCGTGGCGCGCCGCCCGGGCTCGACACATGGGACGGGGAGCTCGTCCAGGCGGGTGTGGCGCTGATGCGCCTTCGCCGCGGCGCGATCGAGGCACTCGCCCCGGGCGCCGAGCAGGAGTTCCGCGCGCTCTCGGGGTACGGGCTCGAGTGCCGGTACCTGCCGAACGTCGAGGCCCCCGACGAGGAGGCGCTCGAGGAGGCGTTCCGGCGGCGGCTCGCGGAGCGCCGCACGGACGAGCTGGTCCGGCGGACGTCGCTGGTTGGTCCGCATCGCGACGACCTCGGCCTCGCCGTCCGAGACCTGCGCGCCCGCGCCTTCGCCTCGCACGGCGAGGCCTGGGCCGCCGCCGTGTGTCTTCGGCTCGGGTTGGCGGACGCGATCGCCGCCGAGGTCGGCGAGCGGCCGGTCGTCCTACTGGACGACCCGTTCTCGGCGCTCGACCCCGTACGGCAAGGACGGCTGTCCGAGCGTCTGCCGGCGATGGGTCAGGTCATCATCTCGGTGGCCGACGCGACGCACGTCCCCGGCAACTCCGTCGCCGTGTGGGAGGTCGCCGCCGGCTCCGTCTCGGTCCGAGGAGGTGGGTGATGCCCTCGTCGAAGGGATGGAAGGCCCGCAAGGACGAACGCTCGATGCGGGACACGCCGATCGCCGATGTCGTCGAGGGGCTCCTGCGCGAGCCGCTGTTCGCCCGAGGCCTGGCGATCGGGCGGCTGGCGACGACGTGGCCCGACGTCGTCGGCCCGCGGCTCGCCAAGGAATCGGCCCCGGTGACGCTCGAGGGTGGCGTCCTGACGGTCGTCGCGAGCTCCGGACCCTGGGGTGCGCAGGTCCGCTTCCTGGCCGAGGAGATCCGTCGCAGGACGAATGAGGCCCTGGGGAACGAGGCCATCACGCGGGTCAACGTTGTCGTGCGCCCGGAGCCTCGAAGACCGTTGTGACGCAACGGCTTCGGGCCTTCTGTCGATGGGTCCGACGAGGCCCTTCGATTGGTAGAATCAAGTAGGCGTTTTCCCCCGCGAGGGCCCCCTCATCTGGCGAGCGGCTGTCTGGTCGCGCGGGGTTCGCACGCGTGGCTGGACCGGAGGATCGTTGGCGACAAGGAAGCGGGAACTGAAGGCAGACGGCGGCTACACCGCCGCCGACATCACGGTCCTCGAGGGCATCGAGCACGTTCGGCTCCGCCCGGGCATGTACATCGGCACGACCTCCAGTCGAGGCCTGCATCACCTGGTCTATGAGGTCGTCGACAACTCCGTCGACGAGGCGATGGGCGGGTTCGCCGACAAGATCGTCGTCACGATCCACAAGGACGGGAGCGTCAGCGTCGACGACAACGGCCGCGGCATCCCCGTCACGCCGATCCCCAGGGCCAAGGACCGGCGGCCGGCCGTCGAGGTCGTCCTGACCACCCTGAACGCGGGCGGCAAGTTCGGCGGCCGCGGCTACAGCATCTCCGGCGGCCTGCACGGCGTCGGCGTTTCGGTCGTGAACGCGCTGTCCGAGAGGCTGATCGTCACCGTCCAGCGCGAGGGCTTCGTCTGGACGCAGTCGTTCGCCCGCGGCAAGAGCACGGCCAAGATGAAGAAGGGCAAGGCCACCCGCAAGACCGGCACGCTGGTCCAGTTCTGGCCCGATCCCGAGGTCTTCGAGGAGACAACCTTCGACCGGAAGATCCTGGCCGAGCGGCTCCAGGAGCTCGCGTTCTTGAACCGCGGCCTCGAGATCCAGCTGATCGACGAGCGCGAGGACACGCCGTTCAAGGAGGTCTTCAAGGCGGCGGGCGGCCTGTCGGACTTCGTGAAGCACCTGCAGAGCGGCAAGGAGGTGCTGCACAGCAAGGTCATCGGCTTCGAGGGCGCCGAGCCCGACGGCTCCGGTCAGGTCGAGGTGGCGATGCAGTGGAACAACGGCTATGCCGAATCGCTGTACTCGTTCGCCAACACGATCAACACGACAGAGGGCGGCATGCACGAGGAGGGCCTGAAGAAGGCCATCACCAACGTGCTGAACCGCTACGCGCGCCAGAAACAGCTCCTGAAGGACAAGGAGGACAACCTCCTCGGCGAGGACGTCCGCGAGGGCCTCGTCGCGATCGTCTCGGTGAAGCTGCGCAGCCCGCAGTTCGAAGGGCAGACCAAGACCAAGCTCGGCAACGCCTCGATGCGCTCGCTGGTCGAGACCACGGTCAACGATCACTTCGCGACCTGGCTCGAGGAGCACCCCGGCGACGCCAAGCGGATCTTCACGAAGGCCTCCTCCGCCGCCAAGGCCCGACTTGCCGCCAAGCAGGCGCGCGACCTGACACGGCGCAAGTCGTTCCTGGATTCGTCGTCGCTGCCCGGCAAGCTCGCCGACTGTCAGCTCACCGACCCCGAGAAGTGCGAGCTGTTCGTCGTCGAGGGCGACAGCGCCGGCGGCTCGGCCAAGCAGGCCCGCGACCGCGCGACCCAGGCGATCCTCCCGATCCGGGGCAAGATCCTGAACGTCGAGAAGGCCCGGCTGCACAAGACGCTCGAGAACCAGGAGATCCAGGCGTTGATCACGGCGATCGGCACCGGGATCGCCGAGGAATTCGACCTGTCGAAGGCGCGCTACCACCGGATCGTGCTGATGGCCGACGCCGACGTGGACGGCGCGCACATCCGGACGCTGCTCCTCACGTTCTTCTTCCGGAACATGAAGGACCTGATCAACGCCGGCTACATCTACATCGCACAGCCGCCCCTGTACCTGGTCAACATCGAGCGGGCTCCGCACTACTTCTACACGGAGCGCGAGTGGGAGCAGTTCCGCAAGCAGCACGGCAACGGCAAGCTCGAGACGCCCCAGCGGTTCAAGGGCCTCGGTGAGATGGATGCGTCCCAGCTCTGGGACACGACGATGAACCCCGAGCAGCGCACGCTCCTCCAGGTCGCGATGGAGGACGCCGCAACCGCCGACCGCTTGTTCTCGGTGTTGATGGGCGAGGACGTCGCCGCGCGCAAGGAGTTCATCGAGCAGAACGCCAAGCTCGTGCAGAACTTGGACGTGTAGCGGATGGCGCGCAAGGCGGCGGGCGGTGGAGGCGACGGCACGGTCACGCTGCTGACCGGCCGGATCGAGCCCGTCGAGATCGAGGAAGAGCTCCAGCGCTCCTATCTGGACTACGCCATGTCCGTGATCGTCGGGCGCGCCCTGCCCGATGTGCGCGACGGACTCAAGCCCGTGCACCGCAGGATCCTGTGGTCGATGCTCGAGTCGGGCCTGCGGCCGGACCGTCCGTACCGCAAGTCGGCGGCCGCGGTCGGCGAGGTCATGAAGAAGTACCACCCGCACGGCGACGTCGCGATCTACGACGCGTTGGTGCGGATGGCGCAGGACTTCTCGCTCCGCTATCCGCTGATCGACCCGCACGGGAACTTCGGCTCGGTCGACGGCGATCCGCCGGCCGCGCAGCGGTATACCGAGGCGCGCCTGGCGACCATCGCGATGGAGATGCTCCGCGACATCGACGCGGAGACCGTCGACTTCGTCCCGAACTACGACGGGTACGAGCAGGAGCCGGTCGTCCTGCCCTCACGCTTCCCGAACCTGCTGGTGAACGGCGCCGGCGGGATCGCGGTCGGGATGGCGACGAACATCCCGCCGCACAACCTCGGCGAGGTGATCGACGCCGTCGTCTACTTCCTGGACAACCCGGACTCCAAGCCGAAGGACCTGATGAAGTTCGTCAAGGGCCCCGACTTCCCGACCGGTGCGCAGATCCTGGGCAAGCAGGGCATCCAGGACGCGTACCTCACGGGGCGCGGCTCGATCAAGGTGCGGGCCGTCGCGACCATCGAGGAGACGACACAGGGCCGGCAGCGGATCGTCGTGACGGAGCTGCCGTACCAGGTGAACAAGGCCCGGCTGGCGGAGAAGATCGCCGACCTGCATCGCGCAGGCAGGATCAAGGACATCGCCGACCTGGCAGACGAATCGAGCGGGCGCGGCGGGATGCGCCTGGTGATCGACCTGAAACGGGCCGCCAACCCGCACGTCGTGCTCAACCAGCTCTACAAGCACACCCAGCTGCAGGAGAACTTCGGCGTGATCATGCTCGCGCTCGTCGACAACGTGCCGCGGGTGCTGAACCTCGCCGAGATGATCGGCTACTACGTCGACCATCAGATCGACGTCGTCACTCGTCGGACGCGCTTCGAGCTGCGTCGCGCCGAGGAACGCGACCACATCGTCCAGGGCCTGCTGATCGCGCTCCAGCACCTCGACGAGGTCATCCGGATCATCCGCGGCTCGAAGGACGCCGAAGAGGCCCGCACGAAGCTGATGAGCAAGTTCAAGCTGACGGAGATCCAGGCCAACCACATCCTGGACATGCCGCTGCGCCGGCTCACCCGCTTGGCCCGCACCGAGCTCGAGCAGGAGCACAAGGACCTGCTCGCGAAGATCAGGCACCTGAAGGCCCTGCTGAAGGACCCGAAGAAGATCCGCGCCGTCATCAGGGACGAGCTGGCCGAGATCCGCAAGAAGCACGCCGACGAGCGCCGCACCGCGCTGAAGGCCGACGAGGGTGATCTCGACGTCGAGGACCTGATCGCCGAGGAGGACGTCGTCATCACGGTGTCGCGCGCCGGCTACGTCAAGCGCCAGCCGGTCGAGAACTTCCGGCGGCAGGGCCGCGGCGGTAAGGGGATCCGCGGCGCCAACCTCAAGGAAGAGGACGTGGTCAGCCACGTCTTCACCACGACCACCCACAACTGGCTGCTGTTCTTCACGACGAAGGGCAAGGTCTACCGGGTCAAGGTCCACGAGGTCGCGGAGTCGGGCCGCACCGCGCGCGGGACCTACGCGGCCAACCTGCCGGGCGTCGCGATCACCGGCGACGAGCGTGTCTCCGCCGTGATCGACCTCAAGGAGTACTCCGAGGGCCGCTACCTCCTGTTCGCGACGAAGAAGGGCATGGTCAAGAAGACCACGCTGCCCGAGTACGACTCACCCCGCACGGGCCTCGCGGCGATCAACCTGCGGCCCGGCGACGAGCTGATCGATGTGCGCCTGACCGACGGCAAGGACGAGGTGTTCCTCGTGTCGCGCAGGGGCCAGGCGATCCGGTTCAAGGAAGGCCTGGTCCGCCCGATGGGACGCCAGACCTCGGGCGTGATCGGCATGCGCCTGGCCGAGGACGACCAGGTGATCGAGCTCGGCATCGCCTCGCAGGGCGAGGAGCTGATCAGCGTCACGCAACAGGGCTACGGCAAGCGCACGCCGCTGAAGGACTACCCGGTCAAGGGCCGCGGCGGCAGGGGCGTGATCGGGCACACGCTCACCAGCAAGACCGGCCTGCTCGCCGGCGCGTTCGTCGGCTCGAAGGATCAGGACATGTTCGTGATCTCGTCGAGCGGGATCGTGATCCGGGTGGCGGCCGCCGACATCCGGCGCGTTGGCCGCGCCAGCCAGGGCGTGCGCACGATGCGCGTGGAGGAGGGCGCGCACGTCGTCGCGCTCGCGCCGGTCATGTCGCAGATCGAGATCGAGGACGAGTGATCCTCCGCGGGACCCGTTCGCAGGCACGGGCGGTCTGGTTGTGAGACCTTTTCGGCCAGCCCGTTTAAGGGAAGGGTTGTTGCCGAAGCGCCCCTGGGCGTGTACGAATCGGGAGATCCCATGTCCCAGCGCACAGATCCACCCGGGCTGACGGCCGAGTCGGGCGCGCTCCCCGCGCGGCCCGTCGAGGCCGTGCCCTCGGCGAACGACCGGTGGCGCTTCGGCAAGCGCCCGCGTCAGACGCGGGTCGTGATCCGCAAGGTTGGACCCTGGTCGGTCTTCAAGTTCTCGGTGATCTTCTATCTCTGCGTGATGCTCGTCCTGCTGCTCGCGTTCGGGATGCTGTACTGGCTCCTCGGCGCTCTCGGGGCGATCGACTCGGTAACCAGGCTCGCGCGGGACCTGTTCGCCGACGACTCGTTCGAGATCCATGGTGACTGGCTGTTCACGCGGCTCGGGCTGATCGGGCTCGCGATGGTCGTCGTGTGGTCGCTGATCAACGTGTTCGTCGCGTTCCTATACAACCTGATCTCCGACGTGGTCGGCGGGATCGACGTCACGCTGTCCGAACGTCGCTGACCCCGTTGACGCCCCGCTCGGCAGCCGCCTAACCTGGGCTCGGACGGGGCCCGCACGGGTTTCGGCCATCGTCGGGCCTGTAGCTCAGCTCGGTTAGAGCGCATCCCTGATAAGGATGAGGTCGTTGGTTCAAGTCCAACCAGGCCCACCGGCTCGTTTCCGTTTCCGTTCCTCCGCCTGGCGTTCGCCGTCCCGCAGAACCTGTCAGACTGGGTCGGTCATCGATGCGGAGAGGTTGTCCGAGGTCTCGAGAGCGCACGGTTCGTTGGAAGGAGGGAGCCACATGGGCGAGGAGCAGGGCGAGAAGAAGCGCGGGTTCTTCGGCAAGCTGTTCCGACTCGCGTTCTTCGCCTCGATCGTCGCGGGGGTCGTGGCGCTCATCAAGCGCCGTCGCGGACAGGACTTCGACGACAGCGAGTGGCAGGAGCTGCCGCCGCCGTCGGGCGGGTAACGATCGACCGGAGAGGTTCGTACCGGAGGCGGGCGTCGAGACGGGCGCCCGCCTTCCGCGTTCTTTCCTTTTGCGTTCCTGGCCGCGTTCCCGGCCCTCGATAGACTCCGCGCGATGCGCACGGACCCGTGGGAGCTCGCCCACGACGCGGCCGCGAAGGCCGGCGTGCGGATGCGCCCGCTGACCACGCTCGACGACGGCGACGCGATCCTCGACGTCATGATCGCGACCTGGGGCGAGCATCAGCTGATCCCCAAGGAGATGCTGCGCGCGTTGCCGCACAGCGGGAACGTTCCCTACGGCGCCTTCGAAGGCGAGCGGATGGTCGGGTACGTCCTCGGGTGGCTCGGCGTCGAGCCGGAGGACGTCGCGTTGCACGTCCACTCGCACATGCTCGCCGTGCGTCCCGACGTCCGCCACGGCGGGATCGGGTACGCGCTGAAGCTCGCGCAGCGGGCGCAGGCGCTCGAGCAGGGCGTGCACCTCGCTCGGTGGACGTTCGACCCCTTGATCGCGCGGAACGCGTACTTCAACCTGCACAAGCTCGGCGCGGTGGTGGACCGGTTCGAACGCAACTTCTACGGGGCGATGACGGACGTCTTGAACCGCGGCGAGCGAAGCGACCGCGGCGTGATCCGTTGGGATCTCGACCGCGAACCCGGCCCGCGGGTCCTCACCTCGGAGGTCCGGATCGCGGTCCCGAACGACCACGTGACGCTCCGGACGGACGACGGAGACGATGCCCGCGCCTGGCGCGACCGGGTCGCCGATGCGTTCGAGCGCGCCCTCAGCGAGGGCCGGGTCGCCGCAGCGTTCGACCGAGAGACATCCGAGTACGTGCTGGTCCCGGCCTCGGACCTGCCGGCGTGACCACGGTCCGCGCGATCGAGCTTCGCGTCGTTGCCCTGCCGATCGTGCTGCCGTTCCGGACGAGCTTCGGTGTCGAGAGGGACAAGGTGTGCCTCCTCGCGAGGCTCGAGACCGACGACGCCGTCGGCTGGGGGGAGTGCGTCACGGGACCGGACCCCGGCTTCAGCGAGGAGTTCAACGAGGGTGCGCGGATCGTGATCCGCGACTTCCTGGCGCCGGCGCTGTTCGCCGCGGGGGACGTGACCGTCGATGGCCTCGACCGCGTGTTCGGGGGTGTGCGCGGGAACCCGATGGCGAAGGCGACGCTGATCGACGCCTTCCTCGACGCCGAGCTCCGGGCCGCGGGCCGATCGCTCGCCGGCCACCTGGGCGCCGGCCGCGACCGCGTCGAGTGCGGCGTGTCGATCGGGATCGCCGACTCGACGCCGGCGCTGCTCGACCAGGTCGACGGCTATCTCTCCGAGGGCTACCGGCGGATCAAGCTGAAGATCGAGCCGGGGATCGACGTCGAACGCGTCGCCGCGGTCCGCGAGGCCCATCCGGACATCCTGCTCTCGGTCGATGCGAACGCCGCGTACACGATCGGAGACCTCGAGGTCTTCCGTACGCTCGACGCGTTCGGGCTGCTCATGGTCGAACAACCGCTGCATCACCAGGACCTCATCCGTCACGCCGAGCTGCAGCGTCGGATCCGGACCGACCTGTGCCTGGACGAGTCGATCAGGAGCGCCGCCGACGCGCAGGCGGCGCTGGAGCTCGGCGCGTGCAGGATCGTCAACATCAAGCAAGGCAGGGTCGGCGGCGTGCAGGAGGCGCGGCGGGTACACGACGTCTGCGCCGACCGGGGCGTGCCGGTCTGGTGCGGCGGGATGCTCGAGACCGGGATCGGCCGGGCGACGAACCTGGCGCTGTCCGCGATGCCCGGCTTCACCCTGCCGGGCGACACCAGCGCGAGCCGTCGGTACTTCGAGGACGACCTCACCGAGCCGTTCGAGATGGCGCCGGACGGCACGATGGAGGTCCCGAAGGGTCCAGGGATCGGCGTCGAGCCGAGGCAGGACCGGCTGGCCGCCACCACGGTTCACATCGACCACCTGGAGAAAGAGTGACAAAACCGCGGTGGTCGGCTTGACCGTGTTCCGGCCCGTCCCGTACGGTTCGCCATGAGAGACCGCTGGAGCCCTCGGGCCCCGGCGGTTTCTCGCTTCCGGGGGGCGCCTGCTCGGCAACGAACGCAGTCCCGGCTTTACGACGACACGCGCTCGCGCGATGCTAGGTGGTCAGCGGGCAGTCACCCGGTAGTTGGCCGACACGGAGCGAGGTTCAGCAGATGAGGAAGCGCGTCGTCCGGGCTGGTGAATTCGAGATCGAGGACTCGCAGGGGAGGGTCAGGGCGCGCCTCGGCGTGACCGACGACGATTCCCCGTTCATCGCGTTCTATGGGCCGAACGAGCGGCTCCGAGCCCGGTTCGGCGTGCAGCCCGACGGGAGCGCCGGCCTCGCGATCGCCGACGACGAGGGCAAGGTCCGGGCGACGTTCGGGCTGTTCTCGGACGGCTCGGCCAGCATGGCGATGGTCGACGGGAACGGGAAGGTCCGGGCGAAGTTCGGCCTGGCGAGCGAGGGATCGCCGACGCTCGCGCTCCGCAACAAGAACGGCGAGCTCGGGTTCGTGTACTCGCTGGCGCAGCAGGGCTCCCCGACGATCTCGCTCCAGGACGAGGATGGCAAGGTCCGCGCGCGCCTCGGGCTGGCAGCCGAAGGCTCCCCGATCCTGAGGCTGCTCAACAAGGACGGCGAGCTCCGCGCGATCATGGGGCTCACGTCGGACGGGACGCCCGTGCTCCAGTTCATGGACCAGAAGGGCGACCCCCTCTGGACGGCCCCGCAGACTCTGCCCGTCGCGACCAAACCCGACGCCGCCGTGAAGGTCGAGGGCGCCACGCCCATGGAGCCGGCGAAGCAGGGGGCGAAGTAGCTCCGCCCGAAGGCCTCAAGATGTCGAGATGGAACCGACATCGATACCCGCAGAGCTCGAGGGCCTGCCCGGACCGTGGATGCCCAAGGACCTGGTCGTGGTCAACGACGCCGTCGTGCGGATCGCGCGCCTCGACGGTGAGTTCCCGTGGCACCGCCACGAGGAGGACGAGCTGTTCCTGTGCTGGGACGGGTCGTTCAGGATCGAGCTGGAGGGCTCCGACCCCGTCGAGTTGAACGCCGGGGACCTGTTCGTCGTCCCGCGAGGCGTCGAGCACCGGCCGGTCGCAGAGCGCGTGGCCCATGCGCTGCTCCTCGAGCGTCCGGAGACCGAGCAGTACGGGAACTGAACCCAGCTCCGCGGAAGGAGGCCTGCATGCTGTTGACGCGCGTGGATCCGGTGGCTGTCGCGGCGCCGGTGGGGACGTACTCGCACGCCGTTCGCATCGAGACCGATGAGGGTGCCATCATCTTCGTGTCCGGGCAGATCGCGCAGGATGCGAGCGGGAAGATGGTCGGTGCCGGCGACCTCCGCGCCCAGACCGAGCAGGTCTTCGAGAACCTCTCGCGGATCCTTGCGGCCAACGGCGCGTCGTTCGAACACGTCGTGAAGATCCAGACGTACTTCACGACGCTGGATGACCTGGCGGGGAGCCGTGAGGTTCGCGCCCGGTACCTGCCGAGCGAGCCACCGGCCAGCACGGCGGTTCAGGTCGTGGCGCTGGTGGTCCCCGAGGCGTTGATCGAGGTGGATGTCGTGGCGGCCGTGCCGCTGTAGGACCGCGGCATGGCAGCGCTCGGACCGACCCTGGGCCGTACCCGACCCAGGCGTGTCGAACGACGGGCCTGTGGCTCATGATTGTCGGCGTGCAGCCGGCCGTCATCTCGCTCGAGCGGATCGACGCGGTCGTGTTCGACATGGACGGCGTCATCACGGACACGGCGACCGTTCACGCCTCGGCCTGGAAGCGGATGTTCGACGAGTACCTCGAGGATCGCT
>Ga0299906_10003473_pt1 | contig 12987 bp, 13 predicted proteins | sample RVTome_14_FD_200259 | JGI IMG/M metagenome (GOLD analysis project Ga0299906, IMG submission 200259) | Soil microbial communities from uranium-contaminated site in the Upper Colorado River Basin, Wyoming, United States - RVT145D125 (version 2) ...
TGTATTGATGGGTTCCGACTCCGACTGGACGGTGATGGAGTCTTGCGTCAAGCAGCTCCGCGAGCTCGACATCGAGGCGGACGTGCAAGTGCTGTCGGCCCATCGAACGCCGGCGGAGGTGCATGACTATGTGACCGGCGCGGCGGACCGAGGGTTGCAGGTCATCATCGCCGCGGCGGGGATGGCGGCGCATCTCGCCGGCGTGGTGGCGGCCAATACGACGTTGCCTGTGATCGGCGTACCCATTGCCGCCGGTTCGTTGGGCGGACTCGACGCCCTGTTGAGCACGGTGCAGATGCCGCCCGGCGTACCGGTGGCGACGGTCGGCATCGGGACGCCCGGAGCGAGAAACGCCGCCTTGCTGGCGGCACAAGTGCTTGCTTTACAGGATCCCAAGCTTGCTGAAGCCTTGCGGAATTTCAAAAGGAAACAGGCCGAAGCCGTCGATAGAAAGAACCGAATTCTGAGGGAGAAGGTGCAGCGTGGATAGGGTCGAGCCACCCAAGGCGATCTGGTGGGTGGGCGACACCGACGGTCATGCGGAGCTGATCGATCAGACGCTGCTGCCCGCAGAATACCGCACGATCACCTGCCACGACGCCGAGACGATGTGGGAGGCGATCAAAGTGTTGCGAATCCGTGGCGCGCCGGCGATCGGCGTGGCGGCTGCGATGGGCGTGGTCCTGGGGGTGCGGAGCGCTCAGCCCGCGACCCCGGCCGCCGGTCAGGATCGACTCACGGAGGTGTGTGCTTATCTCCGCACGTCGCGACCGACGGCGGTGAACCTGTTTTGGGCCCTGGATCGCATGGCGTCCCGCGGAGCGTCGTTGGTTGACGCCGCGCCGCGCGACCTGGTCGCCGGGTTGCTCGATGAAGCGCAACGCATCGCCGCTGAAGACGATGCCATGTGCCGGGCGATCGGCCAAGCCGGTCAAGCTTTAATTGCCGACGGAAACGGGGTGCTGACGCACTGCAATGCCGGTGCCCTCGCCACTGCCGGCAGCGGGACGGCGTTGTCCGTCATGTACGCGGCTCAGGAAAAAGGTCGGCGATTCAAGGTTTTTGCCGACGAAACCCGACCGTTGCTGCAAGGCGCTCGGCTCACCGCATGGGAGCTCAGTCGGGCCGGCATCGATGTGACGGTGATCTGCGACAGCATGGCGGCTCAGGTGATGAAGGAAAAACGGGTCGATCTGGTCATCACCGGAGCCGACCGGATCGCGGGAAACGGCGACACCGCCAACAAAATCGGCACCTACGGGGTCGCCATGCTGGCGCGGGCCCACGGTATCCCGTTTTATGTGGCCGCACCGGCCTCGACCTTCGACTTGGCGCTGGCGGACGGATCGGGGATCGAAATCGAACATCGCACGCAAGCTGAGATTTCACAAGGGTTTGGGACTACAACCGTGCCCGCGGACGTGGCTTGCTACAACCCGGCGTTCGATGTGACGCCGGCCGATTGCATCGAGGCGTTCATCACCGACCGCGGTTTGGTGCGTCCGGTAACGCGCGAAAAAATCGCGGAGTTTTTTGCGAATCGGGCTTGCAACGGAGGGAAAAGTGATTAGACTCTCCGAACCATTGGGTTGGAGGCGCGGCCAATTCTGTGGTCGCTGTTCAGGCGAGCCGAGTGTGGCTTGCCGAATGGTCAGCCGGCCTGGCGCGGTCCGGCACCAGAGCAATTTGAAGTGAATGTTTTGGTTTCGTGCGTAACTGTTAGGTTTCGAACAGAGACTGTATTGTTTCGAGCGGAATTGGCGCGGTCACGTTGGCCGAGTGTTTGGAACCATTCGTAGGCCTCTGATGGATGAGGCCGGAGCAATTGAGGAGACATGCAAATGTCGAGGATGAGTAGGTGGGTTTTGCTGGCGAGTTCGGGTCTTGTGCTCGGTGGTGGATGCATCGGGGGCGCGGACAACTCGCTTGTCGTTCACGCGATTGATTTCATTGCCGCCGCGCTCGTCGGTGGTGCTATCAGTGGCGGCCTCGCGGGCATCGGCACGTAAGGCACGTTTGACGTATCGAAATCTGAGACATGTTCATAGCCGTCTTACAAGCCGTGAACGTGTACCAAGACTGAATTAACAGGAGTTGACAGATGAAGACAATCAAGGCTGTAGGCCTGAGTGCCTTGGCGACGTTGCCGCTGTTGGGCGGCTGTGGTAGTTTCGGTGGCATTGTCGATGGTGTCGATGTCATCGCCGGCCTCATCGCCGGAATCACGGGTCAGAACATTCTGGCCGGTCTCGGCACGTAGTTCGCTACCGCGAGAATCACTCGAATTGCCGCGCCGGCTGTGCAAGGGTAAGGTGGGCGTCCAGTCAACCTGGCCCGTCAGCTTGGCCCGTGCCTCGCCGGGGCGGCGGTTCTTGTTGAGTGAGAAAACACGCGGGCGGCTTCCCTTCGGGTGAAGTCGCCCGTTTTTTTGCGCGCGGAACGCATGGACCATTCGCACGCCGGTTTCAAGGGCCGATTGAGGGATTGGATCGATCTATAGCGGGTGACGGGCAGACCGATGCCGGGACACTGAATGCCGGCGAAAATACATCGGATCGGCATCCTGGTGGCAGTGTGCCTAGGCCGGCCGTCCAGCGTGAACGCGCCGGGGAACCGGGGCGTTGGGGATATGCGTCGTAGCCGTCCGCCCCGGAACTGCGATTTCTCCCGCGGAGGCGAAATCCAGCCGACCCGGATCAGATGGCGATTGGGGAGATGCGGTCGCAGGCTGAAAGACCCCTGACTGATAAGGTCCCCGACTGAAAGGTCCCCGACCGGCGTCTTGTGTGCATTGTTCACGGCGGAGTTTTCGGCTATACTCGCGAACGGTATTCTCGGCGGCTCTGTACGTATCATGACAGGCGTCTGTACGTACCATGACAGGCGTACGAAGAAGGAGCCGGTCCGAATTCGCTTGGCGACCGGTTTTTTCGGGGCTCTGGAATCCGGGGTCGGCAATTGGAGGACGCGATGAGGTTGTTCAAATCCCAACGCCGCAAAGTGCAATTGGGCCTGTTGGTCGGCCTGACCGGCACCGTGTTCGGGCAGGGTAGCATCGGTTGTGCCGAGTTGGCACTCGATGCCAACTTGGCCGGTACCGACTTCTGCTTTCTATTCAATTGCCAGGAAGGGTTCTTCAGCGGTGTGATCCAGCCGTGCGATCCGGAGGCCGGTTTCACGCTGTTTATCGATTGCCCCGAGTTGTCACCGCCCTTCGGCAGCGGCCTGGGTACTGAAGTCGACGGCGACAATCCGTCCGCGTCGGACGCCGCCGGCGGCACCGGTGGATTCCGACCTCCGTTTGAACCGACAGGCGATGGTGCTGCTGCCGCACCCGCACCGTTTGGTTTGGGGACTTAGCTGGTTGGTATGGGTACCGTAACCTAGGGTGGCTGGTTGCCGGATTAAAGAGCGCCAAGCTCGTGGGGATCGTTGGTTCTGCGTCTCGGGGCCATACGAATGGGTTTTTGAGGCGGCGAAATATTTGACTGTCGTGTAAGGATCACTCATGCGAGACGCTCGACGAATCAGACCCTTCCTTGTCGCCGCCGTGTTGCTCTCGGCCGGCGCTTCGTTCCTGGGTTGTGACAACCCCGGCGTGCTGGCGCGGATCAATCCGTGTCTCACCGTTTTCAATTGTGACCCGCTCGCCTTCGAGGATTTGTTTATCGATCTTCAAGGCGGTGCGAACCTCAGCATCGATCCGACGTGCACGATTCCGCGTCGCTGCGGCTCGATCTTTCCGCCTCCAGCCGGCACCGGTGAACCCCTGGAACAGGACCAAGGCGGTGGCCTCGGCGGCGGCGGCGGTGGCTTGGGCGGCGGCCTCGGCGGCGGCTTGGGCGGTGGCTTGGGTGGCGGCCTCGGCGGCTTTGGCACCTGATCGGCGGTATCCGATCGACAGCGACGCGGTGGGAGGTCGATCCGTTCCGACTTTTGGCGGGCAGGCCGGGTCGGCGGAAGATGCGCCTCCAACCCGAAATGCGTATCGCCTCAGATCATGTGGTGTCTGTCCGCTCTTCATGCTGCGGAGCAACACCCTTACTGCGGAACATTGCCCCGCATCCACCCCGGTTGCGGGGTACGCCCCGCGCTCCTATAATTCTTCTTCACGCGATCACCACTAGCTTGACCGCCGTTGATCGCCGATAGATCACGGACGGGGCTTGGGGTCCTTCGGCCCGCCGGTCTCACAACGTAGACACGCATGATACCGATCAGCACCGACAGCCCGATTCGTCGTACCCCCCTGGCCAACTATACCCTGATCGCCCTGAACGCCCTCGTTTTCATGGTGACGGTCAGTCATGACGGCCCCGGGCTACGCGACGGCGTGACCCCGTTCCTGCTGCATGCGGACGAGCCCGCGGTAAGCCAGTTCCTGACCTACCAGTTTCTGCACGGCGACTCGTGGCATCTGGTCGGGAACATGATCTTCCTGTGGGTCTTCGGCAATCCGGTCAACGCGGCGTTCGGCCATGCCGCTTATGTCCTGTTTTACCTCGCCGGCGGGGTGACCGCGGGACTGGGCTTCGCGCTCGTGAGCACCCATCCGTTGCTGGGCGCATCCGGCGCCGTCGCCGCGGTGACCACGTCGTACCTGGTCCTTTTTCCTCGTAACCACGTAAAATTTATTTACTTCTTCTTTTTTATTGGATTCTTCGAGTTACCGAGTCTGCTGATCATCACCGCCAAGATCATCGTCTGGGACAACCTCGTCATGCCCAGCATGTCCGGCCCGGACAACGTCGCTTATTCCGCGCATCTGGTGGGGTATGCGTTCGGACTGACCGCGACGTTGCTGCTGCTGCTGCTGCGGGCGTTGCCGCGTGATCATTTCGATCTACTCGCTCTGATCAAGCGTTGGCATCAGCGTCACACGTTCGCCGAGGCCATGCGCGATCCGTCGGCCCAGGCGGCGGCGAAGTATGGCCGGGTGGCCCGCCCGGTCACCCTGGCCGATGCCCAGCGGGCGACCCCGACCGATGCGCAGACCGACCAGATCACCGCCGTACGCACCCGGATTTCCGACTGCATCGCCGACGGCGACCTGGCGGGCGCGGCGGAACGCTATCAGGAGCTTCTCGCCGTCGACGATCAGCAGGTGTTGCCGCGACGACAGCAACTCGACGTCTGTAACCAGCTCTACGCCGACGCCGGCGCGATGCAGGCGGCGGCGGGGTACGAGAAATTTCTTCGCCACTATTCACACGCCCCCGAGGCCTCCGAGGTTCGGTTGCTGCTGGGCATCATCTATGCGCGTGATCTCGAGCAGTATGAGGCGGCGGAACGGCATCTCCAGGATGTCGGAGGCCGGCTGACCGACGACCGACGCATCGAACAGCACCGCCAGTGGCTCGACGTGGTGCTGACCCACCTCGGCCGGACATCCCCGGAAGCCTGACGACCGGTCGCGCGTCACGTGCTTGCCGTCGGTGATCTGATGAACAAGGAAAGACAAAGACCTGTCCGTCACGATGTCTATTGACGTCGCGTGACGGGACCGGCCTCGAGGTTGGGTGGACGGTTTCGACTAGCCGCCGAACACGCCGCCGAGGGCGGTGCCCAAAATACCCGTCAGCAACTCGACGAGCGAGGCGAGCAGTCCGTGGGTGGGGCATTGGTGCCTCGATGGGTTTCGAGTAGTATGCCCCCCGCCGGGTCCCTCGCGGGTGCGTGAAGCCGTTCCCGCGAGATGTGCAGACCGGGCGTCTTGCCCCAGCGGAGGAGTCAACCGAATGAAGGTGCATGAATATCAGGCACGGGAGTTGTTGGCGTCGGCGGGCGTGCCGGTGCCGGCGAGCGAAGTGGTCGAAACGGCCGACGCGGCCCGGACGGCGCACGAACGGATCGGCGGCCGGGTTGTGGTCAAGGCGCAAGTGTTCGCGGGCGGACGGGGCAAGGCCGGCTTCGTCAAACTCTGCGACACGCCGCAGGCCACGGCGGAAGCGGCCGCGTTCATGCTCGGCAACCGCATGGTCTCGAAGCAGACCGGTTCGGAGGGCATCGCGGTCAAGAAACTGCTCGTCGCCGCCGCGGTCGACATCGCCAAGGAATACTATGTCGGCATGGTCGTCGACCGCGGCCAAAGCGCGCCGGTGATGATGGTCTCGAAAGAGGGCGGGGTCGAAATCGAGGAGGTGGCGGCCCGCAACCCCGACGCGATCATCAAGGAATGGCTGCATCCGCATCTCGGGCTACAGCCGTTCCAGGCGAGTCGGCTCGCCTACGCGCTGGGGCTGGGGGACAAGCCGATGCTCAAGGCCGCGAGCAAGGTCCTGCGCGGTTTGGCCGACGTGTTTCTGCGCTACGATTGTAGTCTGGCCGAGATCAACCCGCTGATCACGACGACCGACGGCGAGCTGCTGGCCATCGACGCCAAGATGAACTTCGACGACAACGCCGTATTCCGGCACAAGGCCTTGCAGGCGATGTTCGACCCGTCGGAGGAGAACGCGCACGAGTTGCGGGCCAAGGAACACGACCTGTCCTACATTGCGCTCGACGGCAACATCGGTTGTTTGGTCAACGGCGCGGGCCTGGCCATGTCGACCATGGACATCATCAAGCTGCACGGAGGCGAGCCGGCCAACTTTCTCGACGTGGGCGGATCGGTCACCACCGAAGGCGCGGTCGAGGCGTTTCGGATCATCCTGTCCGACGATCGGGTCAAGGGTGTGTTGGTGAACATCTTCGGGGGCATTGCCAAGTGCGACACCATCGCCGAGGCGTTGATCGCCGCGGCCAAGGAGGTGGGGTTCAACGTGCCGGTGGTGGTGCGATTGGAGGGGACCAACGTCGAGAAGGCCCGGTCGATGCTCAAAGAAGCCGCCGTTCCCGGCCTGATCAGCGCCGCCGACCTGACCGACGCGGCCCGGAAAGTCGTTGCCGCATTGAACGCCGCGTGATGATTGAATCGCCGAGCTTGCTCGGCGTTTCGGGTTCATCGAGATAGGCGCCGATCAATTCGCGTTTATTTGCCGATGTCGTCGGTCTCCGGCACGGCGACAGTCGGATCAGTCGGCGAGCCCATCGCGTTACTCTCCTCAAAGCGCATCATTTTTTGGGACTGGGAGCCTCCCACGTGATCAGGGGATCGGCCCGGTGGATGGTGGACTCCAGGTACCTATCCCGACGGACCGACGGTAGACGACTTTGACGACCTATCGTATGGTTATCTGGCGCGCACCACTTCGGGAACGGCCAGATGCATTCGGTGTGGATCATCTCTATGGGTCGTAACGTGCGACCGTTCATCACCGGCAGGTCAGGATCATGGTTCGGTTCCGTCGGGCGTGCCGATGCTGATTGCGAGTACGATCAGCAACACGCCGGCGAATCCGATCACGACACCCAACGGGAGCATGACCATCGTAACGCCCATGGCCAGCCCGATGCAGGCCAGCACCCCACCGAGAATCACGCCCACCGCCCGACCGATCGTACGCTCGATCACGTGCGCCACGGTTCGTAATGTGGAGTCTCCGTGAGACATGACGGCGCTCCTGAATTCGGAGTCGCGCTCCATAATGATTATACCCGCGCCGGCGCCCGGGGGTGCGTTCGGAGGCCGTTCGTCGTCGAAAAACCTGGTTGGGCACGGCCCGGCGGTTGCTCACGCGTGCCCGGATAGGCATAATCCGCCGGCCGCGAAGCCCGTTTTCGACCCCGATAGGCCGGAGAAACCCGCATGACCGGATTGTGGCTCGCCTGGACCATCCTGCTTGGCTTGGTGGGTCTGGTCTGGGTGTCCCGGCACCTCGACGTCTCTCGCTACCAGAGGCGGGAACACCCACTCACGCCGGACAGCTTCGACGGTCCGCCGACCGACCCTCCCCCCCTCTCGGTCCTGGTCGCGGCCAAGGATGAGCAGGACAACATCGCGTCGTGCGTGACCACCCTGCTCGGGCAGGACTATCCCGACTTTGAAGTGATCGCGATCAACGACCGCAGCGAAGACCGCACCCGCGAAATCCTCGAGGGGATCGATGACCCCGATGGCCGCTTCACCGTGATCCACGTCACCGAGTTGCCCGACGGTTGGTTCGGGAAGAACAACGCCATGCGCGCGGGCGTAGAAAAAGCGACCGGATCGTGGCTCTGCTTCACCGACGCGGATTGCCGTCAGGTCTCGCCGCGGACGCTGTCGATGGCGATGCGTATGGCGATCGACGAGCAGGTCGATCTGCTGTCGGTGTTGCCGGTGCTGGAGACGCGCAGCGTTGTCGAGCGCGTGATCCAGCCGATCGCCGGCGCGGTCATGATCTTTTGGTTCAATCCGCAACGGGTCAACAACCCGACGTCCCGGACCGCGTATGCCAACGGCGCGTTCATGCTCATGCGGCGCGAGACCTACGCGGCCATCGGCGGGCACGAGCGGGTGAAGACCGAAGTGAACGAGGACATGCACATGGCCCGGCTGGTCAAGGAGCAGGGCCTTCGACTGCGGGTGGTGCCGAACCACGGTCTGTACGTCACGCGCATGTACAGCAACGCGCGGGAAACCTGGCGGGGCTGGAGCCGGATTTTCTACGGCTGTTTCGGGACGTTCCGGCGACTGGCGGTTTCGTTCATGTTCATGCTGATCATGGGCCTGACGCCGTGGGCCAGCGCGGTCGTGGCCTGGTCGGCGGTGGCGATGTGCGGTTGGGCGCAGGCCGGCCCGTGGCAAAACATTGCGGTGACGGCGACGCTGGCGATCCTACTCCAACAGTCGTTGTTGGTGCGGTATTATCGTGCCAGCCAGGCGCGCTGGTGGTACGCGCCGACGTACGGCATCGGGGCGCTGGTCGTCCTCGCGATGCTCGTCAATGCCATGTGCAAGCTCGGCGGACGCCAGGCGACGGTCTGGCGAGGAACGACCTACCGCGGCAATCAAACGGTCAGGGATTAACGCATGCTCGCCGAAGAGGGCGTTTTCACCGATCAGCAAATCCTCTACATCCTCGGCATCGTTGCGCTGATCGTGTTGCTGGTGCTGATCAAGATCGTCCGGGCCGTGCTGCGTGCGATGCGGCGCAGGCGGCCGGCGAAGATTCATCCCAAGTTGCAGAAGTACGCGGAAGAGGATGCGTCGCGACTCGCCGAGCGTGGTCGGCAGGCCGCCAAGATCATCACGACTTCGTCCCGGGCGGAGATCGCCGGTTACCGGGTCATGCGCCAGGTCGAGGCGGTGTTTGTCGATGGCTACCGCGACCCGGGCGACGCGATCGAAGGCCTCAAGGCGACGGCGGCGCTCAAAGGCGCCAATGCGGTGATCAACCTGCAACACCAGCGCACCGCGGCCGGCCGATGTACCGCCTCGGGTGACGCCGTCGTCGTCGAGCCGGAACGCAACGACGGAACAAACCCTTGATCCGCGAGTGACGAGTGGTGTCCGCGCATCTTCGCGCGATTCAACGCTTTACATGTCGAAACATCGGGTCTATGGTTGAATTCATGAGTGATACCGTCGTGGCCAAACCGCCGAGCGGGACCGTCAAGAGCAAGCCCGCGTCCGGCACGTCGAAAACCAAACCTCGACGCCGGCCCCCGTATCATGTCATCCTCTGGGACGACGACGATCACACCTATCCGTATGTCATTGAAATGCTCCGCAAACTTTTCGGTTACAGCCTGCAAAAGGCCTTCATGATGGCGCGGGAAGTCGATACCTCGGGTCGGGTGATCGTCGACACGACGACCCGGGAGCGCGCGGAACTCAAACGCGATCAGATCCATGCCTATGGCGATGACTGGCGGTTGGAGCGTTGCGCGGGATGCATGTCGTGCACCATCGAGCCGGCCGCGGAAGGCGGCTGATCGAACATGGACGGCGCTTCGGTTTGATGAGCATCCAGGTAGGCTTGGGCGCGGTCTTTTTGTCCCGCGACCTTCAATTCGGAGAGCAGCCACATGTAGGCGGTGCCGAGCAGCGGCACGACGAGGAACGCGGCCAGGTGTGGGAGCGCGCCGGCGGTCACCCCCATGAGGATGAAATTGTAGAGCCCGTGCACGAGGACGGCTTTCCAGAGCCCGTGCCAGACCCGCTGGCGCGAACGAGGCCGAAGTTTGCTCAGTCCGATTTCATAACCCATCAGCCCCGACGCCAGCGCGTGCAGCGGCAGGGCGGTAAAAGCTCGACCCAGCCCGATGGTGACGTTGGCGCCGGCGTAGAGAATGTTTTCCAGGCAGCAGAACCCGAGCCCGGCGCTGACGGCCATGACGATCGCATCGGAGATTTCCCTCATCTCCGGCCGGCGATACGCGAACCGCAGTACGATCACGAGTTTCAACGCCTCTTCGACCAGGGCCGCTCCGATGATCGACTCCAGGGCGACGCGCCCCAGCGAGTCGACGGACCAATCGCTGGTCAGAAAACTGAGGCTTCGCTGCGCGACGTAAGCCAGCACCGTCACCGCGATACCACCGATAAAAACGCGCATGACGAGGTGGTTCCGATCCGAGCGGGGTGACCGCCGGCGGATCAGGTAGAGCAGCACCGCCAAGCACGGCAGGACACTCATCAGAATGGCGAGCAACTTGAATACCAGGCGAAACGTTCCTTCACGTGGGGTTATCGGTCTCGCGGCGCACCGGCGCGCGTGCGTCTTTCGGATTGTATCGGGTCGATGCCGCCCCCGCTGTGGTCAAGGTACATCGTGATGATCCACCGCGCAGCTTAGCGCTGCACCGAATCTCGACGATGAGAGCCGGTGGCGGAGCATGACCAACACATGCGGTGCGTGGTGAAGACCGATAACGACGACACTCGGGTGCCCGCGGCGACCATTCTCGTCGGCCTGACCGCGCTGGTCGGGTTCATGGCCTTGCCTGCCGACGCCGACCTCTGGTTTCATCTCGCCGACGGCGACTACATCCTCGCGCACGGGCGCGTGCCGCAGACCGACCCGTTCAGTTTCACGCGGGTCGGCGAGCTGTGGGTGCCGCATTCATGGCTGTTTGATGTCGGCGTAACCTTGGCCTGGAACAAGCTCGGCCCCCGCGCCGCCGAGGCCATCATGGCCGGTGTGTTCGTACTCTGCGTGCTGCTCTCGTTCGGCTTGCTCACCGCCCGCCGCGTACCGGTCCTGGTCGCCCTGGTTGTGTGTGCCGCGCTCGCGGTCGGTGCGGGGAACACGCGCGGTTTGCGTCCGCAGGTCTTCTCGCTGCTGTTCACCAATCTCGTCATCGTGCTGCTCGTGCTGCACCGGCAACGTCCGGGTCGGCGTATCCTGGTCGCGCTGCCGCCGCTCTTTCTGCTTTGGGCGCAGGTCCACGGGGCGTGCATCATGGGCCTGGTGGTCGGCGTGATCTGGTTGGCCGGCCGCGTCTTCGATACGGTGATTCACCGCACCTGGTCCGAGCATCGCAGAGAGATCGTCATGTTGGCCGCGGCCATCACACTCGCCGCGCTCGCGGTACTGATCACGCCGCACGCGATCACGCATTATCGATACGTCGCACTGACCACCGGCTTGGAGTTCCTGCGCACGCGGGTGTCGGAATGGCAATCGCCCCGGGCGCTGTCGCTGACCGTGCCCGACGTTTATCACTTTCTCTTGTGCGCCGGCGTGCTCGTTGTGCTGGCGCGCAGTGCTCGCCGGGTGGGCTGGGCGGAGGTCGGGGTGGCCGGTGCGCTCATACTATTGGGCTTCTCCGCCACCCGTCACATTCCGCTCGCGTGCATCGGTTGCGTGCCCTTGCTCGCCGATGCGCTCGGTCGGTCGGACGTGGTTGATGTTGCGCGGTGGCGGATTCGCCTTCAAGCGCCGGCCGCACCGGCGGTGGTGATGCTGGTGGTGCTGGTGGGGTTGTGGCGGTTTCCGACCGACGTCGACACCCGCTACGCGCAGGCTGAACCGGTCGCGGGGGCGCGGGCGTTGCGTGAACTCGAAGCGCCGATGCGTGTCTTCACGTCGTATAACACCGGTGCGTACATTCTCTGGGCGGGTCCGACCGAGCTACGGGTTTTCGTCGATAGTCGCGCGGATGTTTACGGCGACGCGCTGCTCGTCGAGGCCGATCTCGCTCGGCAGGGTCGGGGCTGGCAAACGCTCTTCGAACTCTGGGCGATTGACGCCGCCGTCGTCGAACGACACGATCCGTTGGCCGAGATTCTTGCCGGACGGGATGACTGGGTCGCGCTCGCCGAAGATCACGACGAGTTGACGTTCCTCCGCCGAGACCTGTCGACCGCGATCACTTCGCGATAAGTGCTTACACCGTTGCGCGCAGATCATCCTTCCCCGGCGGCATCACGAACGGCATGGCGCATTGACGTACCGCCTCGCCGGTCAGGTCGATGCGCGAGGGGTCGGTGTGGCCGATGCTCGACGGACAGCCGGCCAGGTAGATCACCTTGGCGGGGTCGATCTGCATGATGCGGGTGCAGGTGGCGTCGACGGCGGGGAGGTTGGTGCCCATGACGACGACACCGGCCGGCTTGGGCGTGCCCATGATCGGTCCGTCCCCCTCCATGCCGAGGATGCCGTCGACAATGGCCAGTTCCGGCCGGACCGTCGCCACGATGTCGAGGATGGATCGGTTGATCCCTTCATGGTGTAACCGATTCTTAGGCCAGCCGTAGACCAGTCCGGGCATGATGCCGAAACAGTTTTTCATCGCCAGCGTCGCTCCTACCCAGTGATGCGTCTTGAGCTTCGGCATGGAGATGACGACATCCGCTTTCAGCACCGTGCGCGGCAGGGTGAGCTGTTTCAGGGTGGTGAACGCGCCGCGGTTTTCGACCGTCTCGACCGCGTCGTGATTGAGATCGACGAAGCGCAGGCGATGCTCGTTCAGGGCGGTGCCGAGCCCCGACTCGTCCAGCACCAACTCGACGTCACGGCGGTGTCCCGGACCTTCGGCCACCGTGACTTCGGTTGCGCCGAGTTCGGCGGCGACCTGGGCCGCGGCCACGACCATCGCGGGATGGGTGTTGATATGCGCGTGGTGGGCGGCGGTCTCGACGAGGTTGGGCTTGAGCAGCACCTTCTTGCCGCGAAG
>Ga0299906_10003474_pt1 | contig 12987 bp, 9 predicted proteins | sample RVTome_14_FD_200259 | JGI IMG/M metagenome (GOLD analysis project Ga0299906, IMG submission 200259) | Soil microbial communities from uranium-contaminated site in the Upper Colorado River Basin, Wyoming, United States - RVT145D125 (version 2) ...
TGCATGAGAAATCGGCCGCTGACAGCCAACCTGTCCGTTCTGTTCAGTCTGACGATCGCCGTCATCTCGTGGGGCTGCGATGATGCCGCGCCTTCCGAATCGACCCGGACGGAGATGCCCCAGGTCAAGTCGCCAAAATCCGGGGGCGGGGGCGGGGGCGGGGCGGAGGTCACTGCGCCATCGTCGCCATCACGCGAGCGGCCCGGCGGGTCATCCTGGCCCATTTTTCGCGGCGATGCCGCGCTGACCGGCGTCGCGCCGGGGCGGCTTGCCGCGCAGCCGGAGCTGCTCTGGTCGTTTCAGGCCGAAGGGGCGATCGTGTCGTCTCCGATCGCGGTGGAAGGTCGCGTCTACTTCGGATCGGACGACGGCAACGTGTACTGCCTCAAAGTGGAGGGTGGCGAGCTGGTGTGGAAGTACGCGACGGGGTTTCTCATCGAGGCGCCGCCGCTCTTTCACCACGGCATGATCTATATTGGCGGCAATGACTTTTTTTTCTACGCACTGGATGCGACGACCGGTGCGCTGGTCTGGAAATACGAGACGGATGAGAAGATCGCCGGCGGCGCCAACATCGTTCAGGCCCCGACCGACGGCGGCGAGCGCGACCTCATCGTCGCCGGCTCCCACGATGCGCTCGTGTACGCGTTCGATGCGAAGACCGGCGAGAAGGTCTGGACCTACGAGACCAACGACCGCGTCAACGCCACCCTGGCCGTGGTGGACAACGACATCATCTTCGGCGGCTGCGACACCGTCGTGTACGTGCTGGACGGCGCCACCGGCGAGGCGAAGCAGCGCATCGAGCTGGGCGGTGAATGCCACATCGCCGCATCCGTCGGCGTGGCCGGACGCACCGTGTACTTCGGCCATCACGCCAACGAGTTTGTGGCCCTCGATCTCGACGCCGGCGACGTCACCTGGCGATACTCCAGCCCCCGATTCGGGTTTTTCTCCCCGCCGGCGATCACCGCCGACCGCGTCGTCTTCGGCGGCCGCGACCTACTGCTCCATTGCGTGGATCGGGCCACTGGCGAGGTGATCTGGACGTTTCCGACCCGCCGCAAGATCGACTCCGGGCCGGTGATCTGCGATGGCAAGGTGGTGGTCGGTTCCGGCGACGGACGGCTGTATCTCGTCGATCTTCAGGATGGCGCCGAGTTGTGGTCCTACGATATCGGGAAGTCCGTGTATTCGAGCCCGGCGGTGGTCGATGGCACGATCCTGGTCGGCGCCAATGACGGCCGGCTGTACGCCTTCGGCGCCGCCGCGACCGAGACGCCCGAGGAGCCCTGATGGCCGCCGATGCGGAACGAAACCTGCCCGTCCTCCAGATCGACGGCCGCGAAGAGACCACGGTCGGGAACTATTTCATTTCCAATTACCCGCCGTACTCCTTCTGGACGCCGGACCAGCGCCATCATGTGGAGGCGCTGCTGGAGCAGGCCGGCCCCGCGGGCACGCCCCTCGGCCTGTACGTGCACATTCCCTTCTGCCGCAAGCGCTGCGACTTCTGCTACTTCAAGGTCTACACGGACAAGAACGCGGCCCAGATCCGGCGTTATCTCGACGCGACGATCGAGGAAATGCGCCGCCTCGCCGCGCGGCCGTACCTGCATGACCGGGCGCTGGACTTCATCTATTTCGGCGGCGGCACGCCGTCCTACCTCTCGGTGGAGCAGCTTCAGTTTCTCTTCGACGGCCTGCGGGCAAGTCTGCCCTGGGACGGGGCGCGCGAGATCGCCTTCGAGTGCGAGCCGGGCACGTTGCAGGAAAAGAAGATCCATGCGCTGCGCGAGATGGGCGTGACGCGGCTGAGTCTGGGCATCGAGAACTTCGACCCCGGCATCCTCGAGATCAACAACCGCGCCCACCGGGCGAAGGAGATCTTCAAGACCTACGGCTGGGCCCGCGATGCCGGCTTTCCCCAGATCAACATCGACCTCATCGCCGGCATGGTCGGCGAGACCGACGCCAACTGGCGCGAGTGCATCGAGCGCACGATCGAACTGGCCCCCGAGTCCATCACCATCTACCAGATGGAGATTCCCTACAACACGACGATGTTTCAGCGCATGCGTGACGGCCGCACGCGCATCGCGCCGGTGGCCGACTGGGACACCAAGCGGCGCTGGGTCTCCGAAGCGTTCGACCGCCTCCGCGAGGTCGGATACCGCATCGGCAGCGCCTATACCGCGATCCGCGACGACTCGGTCGAGTTTCGCTATCGCGATGCCCTGTGGCGCGGCTCGGACATGCTCGGCGTCGGCGTCTCCTCCATCTCCCACCTCGGCGGGGTGCACTACCAGAACGAGCACAAGTTCGACCCCTACGTCGAGCGCATCGAGGCGGGCGAATTGCCCATCGCCCGAGCGCTGCCGCTTACGGCCGACGAGCGGCTGATTCGCGAGTTCGTCCTTCAGATGAAGCTCGGCCGCGTCGAGCTGGCGTACTTCCGGGACAAGTTCGGCGTCGATGTCGCTGATCGCTTCGCCGGTCCGCTGCAGCGCCAGCGCGCCGGCGGCTGGCTTCAGTTCGACGAGAGGCGCATCGAACTGACGCGGCCCGGGCTTCTCCAGGTCGACCGGCTGCTGCCCGACTACTTCCTCGACCGGCATCGGGACGCCCGGTATGCATAGTCGCGGGTCATGCGGCATCGTCCACGCGGTGGAGGCGCTGGCCTGATGCGCATCACCCTGCTGACGCCCGGAACCGGGCATTTCTACTGCGGCAACTGTCTGCGCGACAACGCCTTGGCGCACGCCCTGCACCGCCAGGGCCACGATGTGTCCATGATCCCGCTCTACCTGCCGACGTACGGCGAGTTCGACGTGACGACGCCGACCCCGCGGGTCTTTCTGGGCGGCATCAACATGTACCTTCGTCACAAGCTGCCCGCATTCGGCCGCCTGCCGGGCGCGCTGCGGCGCTGGCTCGACGCCCCCGGGCTTCTTCGCTTCTCGTCGCGGCGCGGCGACATGACCGATGCCGCCAGGCACGCCGACCTCACCCTGGCCATGCTGCGCAGCGACGATGCGGCCCACCTCGACGAGATTCGAGTCATGCTGCGCTGGATGCGGGAGCACGACCGACCGGACGTCATCAATCTCTGCAACATTCTGCTCGCGGGCCTGGCCCGGCCGCTCCGCGAGGAGCTCGATGTGCCCCTGGTGATCACCATGCACGGCGAGGAGGCGTTCCTCGACGCCCTGCCGAAAGCCAAGTCCGAAGAGGCCTGGTCGATCCTCCGCCGGCGCATTCGCGATCTGGACGCCTGCATCGCCGTCAGCGCGTACTACGCCCGACGGATGATCGAGCGCCTCGAACTGGATGAGCGGCGCGTGCACATCGTCTACAACGGCATCCACCTCGACGATGTCGCGCCGCCCGCCGCACGCCTCGACCGGGGGGCGCCGGTGATCGGCTATCTTGCCCGCATGTGTCCCGAGAAGGGCCTGCATACGCTCGTGGACGCATTCATCGAGCTGCACCGGCGCGGCACGATCCCCGGACTGACCCTGAAGGTCGCGGGGGTGCAACTCAAGCCCGATCGGCGATATGTCGGCGAGCTGCGGCATCGGCTGCGCGCGGCCGGATGCCTCGACGCAGCGAGCTTTCTGCCGAACATCCCGCGCGAGGCCAAACTTGAGTTCCTCGGCGAGCTGGATGTCCTCTCCGTGCCCGCCACCTACGGCGAGGCGTTCGGCCTCTACGTCATCGAGGCGATGGCGTGCGGGGTGCCGGTCGTCCAGCCGCGCCACGGAGCGTTCCCGGAATTGATCGAGCAGACGCAGGGCGGACTGCTCTGCGAGCCCGATGACCCGCGATCCCTGGCCGACCAGTTGGAGCGTGTGCTCACCGACCGGGCCCTGGCGACGCGGCTTTCTGAGTCCGGCCGGCGCTCCGTCGTGGAGCGCTTCAACGCCGATCGCATGGCTGGTGAAGTCACCGCCGTCTATACTTCGATCTTTCCACGATCAGCCGCTGTCACGGCGACGTCCCTGGCGACCGCGCGGACCTGATGACGACCGCGGATCGGTCCGCCGACGGGAACATGCAACCTGCCCGGACCGCCGGAATCCACCAGCCCATGCCCTACGAGTTCACGATGACCCGGCGCGTGGAGTTCTCCGAGACCGACATGGCGGGGATCATGCACTTTTCCAATTACTTCCGCTACATGGAATCGGTCGAGCATGCCTTCTTCCGCTCATTGGGCCTGGCGGTCCATGCATCCTCGCCCCAGGGCATGCACGGCTGGGCCCGTGTCCACGCGGCCTGCGACTTCAAGGCGCCGTTGCGGTATCAGGACGAAGTGGAGGTCCATCTCCTGGTCGCGGAGAAGCGGTCCAAGTCCATAACGTACATTGCCGAGTTCCGCCGCCCGGACGGCACGGAGATCGCGCGCGGCCGGTGGACGGTCGTCTGCGTCACGCGCGACCGCGATGAAGCGGGCATGACGTCGGCGCCCATTCCCGACGCCGTGAACCAGAAGATCGAGGCCGCGCCGCCGGAAGCGCTGCCGCAGGAGGATCGCTGAGCATGTCCGAACACCCGAGCAACGCCTGGCTGGTCTTCGCCATTCTGACCGTGGTCAACTGGGGCGTGTACGGCATCTTTCTGCACACGGGCCAGCTCGGGATGGGCGATCCCGCACACGGCCGCTACAAGGCCTTCCTCTGGGTCGGCATTGCGTATTTCCTCGTCGCGGTGCTCGCGCCGGCCGCGGTGCTGCTGTTCAAGCAGACGGCCTGGGCGATGCCGATCAAGGGCATCGTGTGGTCGCTGCTGGCGGGCATCGTGGGCGCGATCGGCGCCTTCTGCGTGCTCCTGGCATTCGGGGCCAAGGGCCAGCCCGCGGTGGTCATGTCCATCATCTTCGCCGGCGCGCCGGTCGTAAACGCGATCGTCGCCATGTCAATGCACCCGCCGGCCGGAGGTTTGTCGGCGATCCGGTGGCCCTTCTACGCCGGCATCCTGCTGGCGGCGGTCGGCGGCATGCTGGTCACGCTGTACAAGCCGGCGCCCGGCCCGGCGTCGGGACACGGCACGGGCGCCGCCGCCATCGCGCCGCTGGTCACCCCCGCCGATTCCCGCCGGCCGACATCATGAGCCGCAACATGCCGCGCCATCGCGAGGCGATCGGGGCCCATCAACTGGCCGAGCTGCGCCGCCTGCTCCCCGTGCTGCTGGAGCACAATGCCTTTTATCGCGAGCGCCTGGCGGATGCCGGCGTCAGCGGCGGCACCGGGGGCACCGGGGCGATCGAATCGCTCGACGACTTCACCGCCCGCGTTGCCCTGACCACCAAGGCGGAGCTCGCCGCCGATCAGGATGCGCATCCGCCCTACGGGACGAATCTGTCCTTCCCCATCGACCAATACACGCGACTCCACCAGACGAGCTCGACGACGGGGCGACCCCTGCGCTGGCTCGATACCACCGCGAGCTGGAGCTGGCTGCTTGAAGGATGGATCGAGGTGCTGCGCGCCGCAGGCCTGGGCCCGGGCGACCGCCTCTTTGCGGCATTCTCGTTCGGGCCGTTCATCGGTTTCTGGATGGGCTTCGAGGCCGCCGCGCGGCTCGGCTGCCTGGCCATTGCGGGCGGAGGCATGACCAGCATCACGCGTCTTCGGGTCATCCTCGCCAACGAGGTCACCGCGTTGTGCTGCACGCCCACGTACGCCATTCGCCTCGGCGAAGTGGCCCGCGAGGAACGACTTGACCTGTCGCGATCGCGCGTGCGCACCATCATCGTCGGGGGCGAGCCGGGCGGCAGCCTGCCCGCCGTCCGCGGGCGGATCGAATCCACATGGCCGGGGGCGCGCGTTTTCGACCACCACGGCATGACGGAGATCGGGCCGGCGACATATGAGTGCCCGAAGCGCCCGGGCGTCCTGCACCTGCTGGAGAGATCGCTGTTCTGCGAGTTCATCGATCCGGCCACGGGCGCGGCTGTCGCCGACGGCGCCGACCAGATTGCCGAACTCGTGGTCACCACGCTCGGACGCGATGGCTCGCCGCTGTTGCGCTATCGAACCGGCGACCTGGTCCGGCCCGGCCCGCTCGAGCCCTGCGCCTGCGGCCGTCACGAGCGGACGCTGCTGGGCGGCATCATCGGCCGCGCCGACGACATGATCTTCATTCGCGGCGTCAACCTCTATCCCAGCGCTGTGGAGCAGCTCATCCGCGAGCTTCCCGGAGTGGCGGAGTACCGGGTGGAAATCAGCGAGCATCGGGGCATGCACGAACTGAAAGTCATGATCGAGCCGAGCGCCGACGCCGCCGACCACGCGGGGCTGGAGCACCAGGTCGCGGCTGCGTTCCGCGGCGCCTACAACCTGCGGGTCCCGATCGAAATCGTTCCCGTGCAGACGCTGCCTCGCTTCGAGCTGAAGGCCCGCCGCTGGATTCGCTGCGGCGCGGAGCAGCCCGCATGACGCCCCTTCAGCGACAGATCGCCGATCTCTTCTGTCCGCTGGCGGATTTCTATTCTTCGCATGGCGCCGAGCCGCCGCGCATCCGCCGGATGGCCGGCGCCGATCTGCCCCTGCCGTACCGCGACCTGCTCGTGCACCGGCAGGACATGACCTCGACGCTGGAGGCGTTCATCGGGGCCACGCTGCACGTGCGTGTGCTCGAGAAGCAGGAGAGCGAGTCGCACCTGACGCGCCAGGTCGTCCTGGTCAGCGACGATGACGGCAGCATCGCCGAGTTCGGCGCCATCCGCATTCAGCTCGGCCCGTTCGAGCCCGCCGCCCGCGCCGAGATCCTCGCCTGCCGCTTCCCCCTGGGCACGATCCTCAATCGCCACGGGATCACGTACGTGTGCCGCCCGACGGCGTACTTCGTCTTCGAGAGCGATGAGATCGCCCGCCGCGCGTTCGGTCTCGACGGCGCGCATACCCTGTACGGGCGTCACAACCTGCTGCTGGGTCTCAACGAGACGATGCTTGCCGAGGTCGTCGAGATCCTTCCTCCCCTTGTGGGCCGCCCGCGTTAGTGCCATGATCAGGACCGCACCCGCACGTTCGTACGACGTCATCGTCATCGGGGCCGGCCCCGCGGGGTCCTCGGCGGCCGCCGTGCTGGCGGAGTCGGGACGCCGGGTCGTCATCCTGGAGCGGGAGCGCTTCCCGCGCTACCGCGTCGGCGAGTCGCTCATCCCCTATTGCTGGTTCCCGCTCCAGCGGATCGGGGTGCTGGACAAGATGCGCGATGCGGGCTTCGCGGTGGTCAAGCGGAGCGTGCAGTTCGTCAGCGTCGAGGGCGACGGCGTCACCCCGTTCTTCTTCGCCCAGCATACCGGTCATCCCTGCGCCAGCACGTGGCAGGTCCGCCGCGATCTGTTCGACCAGATGCTCGTGGACCACGCGCAGGAGCGCGGCGCCGAATTGCTCATGGAGACCTCGGCCAGGTCCCTGCTCTCCGAGAACAACCGCGTGGTCGGCGTCGCCGCGCGCACCGCAGACGGCGAGACGCTGGAGCTGCGCGCACCCATGACCATCGACGCCAGCGGGCGAGACCTGTTCGCCGTCAACCAGGCCGGCTGGCGCATGCCCGACACGGAATTGCGCAAGATCGCCGTCTGGACGTACTACCAGGGCGCCGTGCGGCACGAAGGGACCGACGAGGGCGCCACCACCGTGGCCTTCGTGCCCGACAAGGGGTGGTTCTGGTACATCCCCTTGCCCGATGACATCGTCAGCGTCGGCATCGTCGCGGAGCGCGACTATCTCTACCGCGGCGAGCGCGACCCGCGGGTGATCTTCGAGCGCGAGGTGGCCGATCAACCGTGGGTGCGACGGCGCCTCGCCCCGGGCCGCCGCGTCGGCGAGTTTCGCGTCACCGGCGACTACTCCTATCGCTCGCGCCATAGCGCCGCCAACGGCCTCCTGCTCATCGGCGACGCGTTCGCCTTTCTCGATCCCGTCTTCTCCTCGGGCGTCTTCCTCGCGCTGTACTCGGGCGTCATCGGCGCCGAGGCCGTCGATGCCGCCCTATCCGCGGGCGATGTGACCGCCGCGCGATTCACTGACTACTCCGACCGGCTCTGCCACGCGATCGAGGCCATGCGCCGCCTCGTCTACGCCTTTTACGACACCGCCTTTAGCTTCGGCGAGCTGATGCGCGCCCACCCGCACCTGCGCCGCGATCTGACGGACTGCCTGATCGGCAACCTCGATCGGGACTTCACCGCCCTGTTCGACGCCGTCGCGGAATTCGCCGATGTGCCCTCGGCGCTGGCGCACGGCAGGCCCCTCGCCCAGGGACTCCCATCCAGCCATGAATGAGGCCGACCGCCCATCCGAGGGTCCGCTGCTCGAGCTGATCGGCATCGCGAAGTCCTTTCCCGCCGTGGATGGCGTCGCTCCGCCGCCGGTGCTCCACGGCGTTTCGCTGCGCGTGAGCGCCGGCGAGTCGGTGGCCGTCGTCGGCCCGTCCGGCTCCGGCAAGAGCACGCTGCTGAACGTCATCGGCGCGCTGGCGCGGCCGACCTCTGGCCGCGTGAACATCGACGGCCGCGACCTGTACGACCGCGATGACGCCGGACTGGCCGAGTTCCGCAATCGCTGCATCGGCTTCATCTTCCAGTCGCATCATCTCCTGCCGCAGTGCACCGCCCTGGAGAACGTGCTGGTGCCGACGCTGGTGCACGAGCATGACGAGATCAGGACGACCGCTCCGGATCGCGCCCGCGCGCTGCTGCACCGCGTCGGCCTCGGCGACCGCCTGGCCCACCGCCCGGCCCAGCTCTCCGGGGGCGAGTGCCAGCGGGTGGCCGTGGTCCGGGCCCTCATCAACCAGCCGCGCCTCGTGCTCGCCGATGAGCCGACCGGCTCCCTCGATCAGGACTCCGCCGATGAGCTGGGCCGGCTTCTGGGTGAACTCAACCGCGAACACGGCGTCGCGCTCATCGCCGTCACCCATTCGCCGAAACTCGCCGCGCTCATGCAGCGCCGTCTGACCCTGATGCGCGGCAGCCTCCAGCCCTGGACACCGCCGGAAAGCCGGCATGAATAGGGTCCGGCTCATTCGCCGCAGTCTCGTGCACTTCCGGCGCACGCACGCGGGAGTGGTCGTCGGGGCGGCGATCGGTGCGGCCGTGCTCACCGGGGCCCTGGTGCTCGGCGACTCGGTGCGCCACACGCTGCGGGCGCATGCCACGGCCCGCATCGGACGGATCGACGTCGCCCTCGCGACGCACGACCGGTTTCTCCTGAGCGATCTCGGAACGCGACTGACCGAGGAGCTTCCCGGCGCTCGAACCGCTCCACTGCTTCAGGTGCGGGGCGTGGCATCGACCACCGATGGCGCGCGGTCGGCCGGCGATGTCAGGATACTGGGGACGGATCAGCGGTTTTTCGACCTTGCGCCGACGCCCGGTGCCGCCGTGCCTCCCGTGGCAGGCGCAGCGCTCATCAGCGAGCGACTCGCGGATCAACTCGAAATCCGCGCCGGCCAGGAGATCGTCATCCGCGTCGAGCAGCCCAGCGCCCTGCCGCGCGATTCGGTGCTCGGCACGATCGAGGATCTCTCCCTGGCCCTGCGCATCACCGTGTCCGGCATCGTCGATGACCCGGGCTTCGGACGCTTCAGCCTTCGTGCCGATCAGGTGCCGTCGCACAATGTTTTCGTGCCGCTCGAGTGGCTCCAGTCACAACTCGGTCAATCCGGGCGCGCCAACCTGCTGCTCATCGACGCACCGGATGACGCTTCGGACATAGAGGCATACGCCGCGGCGCTGGCCCGCAGCTTCGACCCGGGCGACGCCCAACTCGACCTGGTCGAATCCGCCGAGCGCGGGGACGCCGAGCTCACCTCTCAGCGGATTTTCATCGATCCCGAGGTCGAACGCGCCGTTGCAGGCGCCGATGCCGCGCTTCAGGGCATCCTGACGTATTTCGTGAACGCAATCGAGCACGGGCCGCGATCGACGCCCTACTCCATGGTCACGGCCCTGGGCCCGCTGCGGGATCGGCGCGTGTCCTACGAGCCCGCCGCGCTCGATGACCTCGCCGACGATGAGATCGTCATCAACGATTGGCTGGCCGAGGATCTACGGGCCGGCGTCGGCGATTCGATCCAACTGCGCTATTTCGTGCTCGATGCGCGCGACCGGCTGGCGGAGTCCACCGCCACCTTCATCGTCCGGGCGATCGCGCCGATGACCGGACTCGCCGCCGACCGGACGCTAATGCCCCCCTTTCCGGGCGTCGCCGACGCCGAGAACAGCCGCGACTGGGAGCCCGGCATCCCGATCGATCTCGGGCGCATTCGCGACAAGGATGAGGACTACTGGGACGCCCATCGCGGCACGCCCAAGGCGTTCATCAGTCTCAGCGCCGGGCGCCGGCTGTGGTCCAACCGATACGGCGGACTCACGGCCGTTCGCTTCACCCGCGAAGAGCTTCAGAGCGTCCGGGTCGCCCTCGAGCGGGAACTCGCGCCGTCAGTGCTCGGCTTTTCGTTTCAGGATGTGCGCGCCGCGGCGCTGGCCGCCAGCCGCGCGACGACTGATTTCGGCGGCCTGTTCCTCGGACTCAGTCTGTTTCTTATCGTCGCGGCGCTGCTGCTCACATCGCTGCTGTTCGTCTTCAACACCGAGCAGCGGGCGCGCGAGATCGGCACCCTGCTGGCCGTCGGCTTCCGGCCGCGCACCGTGCTGTGGCTTCTCCTAGGCGAGGGCGCGGCACTGGCGGTCATCGGCGGCGTCATCGGCGGGGCGCTGGCGATCGGGTATACGCGCCTGATCCTTGCCGCGCTGGCCGGCGTGTGGCGTCAGGCCGTGGCGTCGGCGTCAATCGAGCTGGCCGTCGTCCCCGGCACACTCGCCACGGGCATCGGCGCTTCCGTCATCGCGGCGCTGATCGCCATGCGATTGACGCTCGGCCGGCTCGTCCGCCGCGAGCCCGTGGCCATGCTCGCCGGCGCGCTCATCGACGATGCGCCGGCTGGTCGCCGGCGCCGACCGATGGTGAGCATGGTCCTGGCGGGCGTCTCGCTCCTCGCCGCGATCGGAATCGCGCTTTCCGGCGCGGCGAACGAGCGCAGCGCCGCTCCCGCGTTCTTCGGCGCCGGCGCTCTGCTCCTGGTCTCGACCCTCGCCTTCACCCGCGTGTCACTGCTCCGCCTGCGGCAGTCATCGGCGCGGCTCGGCGCATCGCTTGCGGGCCTGGCTCTCCGTAATACATCGCGCCGCCCGGGCCGCACCCTGGCGACGATCTCTTTGCTGGCGTGCGGCGTGTTCCTTGTCGTCGCCATCGCCGTCAACCGGCTCGACTCGGCGCGCGATGCCGATCGGCCCGACTCCGGCGCCGGTGGGTTTGCGTTCATCGGCGAGTCGACCATTCCCATTCTGTACGATCTGAACGAGCGCCGCGGCCGCGATGCGTTCGGACTGACGGATGACGATCTGCGGGATGTCGCGATCGTGCCCCTGCGCGTGCGCGACGGCGATGATGCCAGCTGCCTGAACCTGAACGTCGCGCAGAGCCCGCGGCTGCTGGGCGTCGAGCCGAGTCTGCTGGCCGAGCGCGGCGCGTTCCGCTTCGTGCGCACCATCGACCAGGCCGGCGCGGAGCCGGGCTGGTCATTGCTGAATCTCGACCTCGGACCCGGCGTCATCCCCGCCATCGCCGACGATGCCAGCGCCACCTGGGCCATGCACAAGGCCGTCGGCGACACCCTCGACTACGCCGATGAGCAGGGAAGACCGATCAGGGTCATGATCGTCGGGACCATCGCCAACTCGATCCTCCAGGGCAGTCTCATCATCGCCGAGGACCGTTTCCGCGAGCTGTTTCCATCGCAATTCGGCCACCGCATGATTCTTATCGATGCGCCCCTGGAGCGGCGCGAGCAGGTCGCCGGCCGGCTCGGGCGGGCACTGTCGGATGTCGGCCTTCAGCTCACGCCGGCGGCACGCCGCCTGGACGACTTCAACGCCGTGCAGAACACCTACCTGGCGATCTTCCAGATCCTCGGCGCCCTGGGTCTGCTGCTGGGCAGCGCGGGTCTCGGCATCGTCGTGGTGCGAAACGTCCTGGAGCGGCGCGGCGAGCTGGCCCTCCTCCGCGCCGTCGGATTCAACGTGCGCGATGTGCGGCGGCTCATCCGCGATGAGCACCTCTTCATCCTCGCGTTCGGGATCGCCTGGGGCGTTCTCTCGGCGGTCATCGCCGTCGTGCCGGCGTTTCGCGGCAACGCCGCCGAATTCCCGGCCGGTTTCACGCTCGCCGTGCTGGTCCTTCTGGCCGTGAACGGGCTCCTCTGGGTGGCCCTGGCCACGCGCCTCTCGGTCAGCGGGCCGCTCGCGAACGCCCTGCGGGACGAGTAGACGCAACGATGTCCGCCCGTGGCGGGTAAAATCGACGCCGTTGTCGCCGCGGCAAACAGGGCGGCGCTGGGAGACCGCCTGATGAACGTGCCGCTGATCTCGACGCTTCTCGCCATGACGGGGATCTTCCAGCAGGGCGATGCGACCATCGGCGAGGCGCACTGGCCATCGTTTCGCGGCCCCCACGCGCGCGGCATATCCGAGGGCCCGCCCCCGCCGATCACCTGGAACGTCGAAACCGGCGAGCACATCGCGTGGAAGACGCCGATACCCGGCCTGGCGCACTCCAGCCCGGTCATCTGGGGCGATCGGCTCTTCGTGACCACCGCGGTTCGGGACGGCGAATCAAGTCTCAAAGTCGGCTTGTACGGGGCCGGCGATCCCGTGGACGAAGAGGGATCGCACCAGTTCAGGATCTACTGCCTGGACCGCCGCGCCGGCACGATCCTCTGGGATCGCGTCGCCTATGAGGGCGCGCCGAAAGTGAAGCGCCATCCCAAGGCGACGCACGCCAACTCCACGCCGGCCACCGACGGGCGGCATGTCATCGCCTTTTTCGGGTCCGAGGGCCTTTACTGTTTTACGATCGACGGCGAGCAGGTGTGGAAGAAGGACCTGGGCGTGCTCAATGCCGGCGCCCCCGGCAT
>Ga0299906_10003475_pt1 | contig 12986 bp, 9 predicted proteins | sample RVTome_14_FD_200259 | JGI IMG/M metagenome (GOLD analysis project Ga0299906, IMG submission 200259) | Soil microbial communities from uranium-contaminated site in the Upper Colorado River Basin, Wyoming, United States - RVT145D125 (version 2) ...
TAGCGACGGCGAGTCCCACGTACTCGGCCCCATCGCCCTCGATACCGACGGCGATGTTTATGTCGGCGATCGCGAGAATGCCGTGCTCTACATCAAGAAAGCGGGCTCGGACGGGATCGCGCCGTTTGTCGTCGACCAGACCCTGGGCGGCTTTCGCGATATCGCGATCTCCGCCGACGGGACGCGAATTTATCTCGCCGACGCCGACAAGGGAATCCTCGTGATCGACCCCGAGAACGAGACCGCGGTGATGCTGGAAGGCCCGGATTCGCTCAATCTTGGCGGCATCGAGGGCTTGTTTCACGCGGGCGGCGAATTGATCATCGTGCAGGCCGGCATTCAGCCGCAGCGCTTGATGGCCCTGGTGCTCGATCCCACCGGCGGCCAGGTCCAGGAAGTGCGGCCGATGGCAATCGCGCTGCCGTGGTTCGACGGGCCCTCGCGTGGCACGATCCGCGGCGATGCGGTGTACTACTTTGCCGACGCGGCCGCGCCCGAACCCGGCGCCCCGGCGAAAGATGTCACGGTGCTGCGAACCGCACTCGATTCCGGCGCCACCATCGTCGCTCCGGATATGCGCAAGTTCGAGGAAGAAACCCTAAGCAAGGTTCGAGACAATAAAGAATGAGCGAGATCGGGCTTCCTGCCCGACTCGCATCTCGCCTTTGAAAAGCGCGGTTTTCAAAGGCTCGCGAGCTTCGCTCGTTGACACATCCCTGTGCCAAACCACCATGCAACCGCGGCGTTAAGCGCTTAACGCGCGCTGGCGCAGCATCGGGCCGAACGCCAGCTTATCGAAGAGTTCGTTGAGGCGGCTTTCATCTACAACCGCGCGCAGGATTTCGGGCGCCTCCAGGGCACAGGGCACTCGCGTATTGATTACCGTCAGCAACCTGGCAAACTCGGCCGCCGCGCGGTGCTCGCGCAGCTTGTTCATCAGTGACTTGGCGCCGCGGATTCTGAGGTGCTCGACCTCGGCCAGTCGCTCGTAGATCGCATCGAGGCTGCCGAAATGGGCCAGCAGGGCCGTCGCTGATTTCGGTCCCACGCCCGGGATGCCCGGGATGTTGTCCACCGAGTCCCCAACCAGGGCGAGGTAGTCGGCGATCTGTTCGGGCGTCACCCCGAATTTGTTCTCGATCCCCTTGGCATTCAGTTTCTGATTGCGCGAAAAATCCCACCAGTAATCCCCGTCACGGACCAGTTGCGCGAGGTCCTTGTCGCTGGTGACGACGATCACTGGATGGCCTACCGCGCGCCAGTGCTCGCTCAAGGTGCCGATGATGTCGTCCGCCTCATAATTCGCGTCGGCATAGCACTTGAGACCCATGGCTTCGGCCACCGCGCGGGCCCAGCCGAACTGGCGCTTGAGTTCTACGGGGGCGGGTTCGCGGTTGGCCTTGTATTGCGGGTAGATGTCGGTGCGGAAACTGGTGGTCAGCGATTCATCGAAGGCGATGCCGACGTGCTTCGCGCCGGTCTGCTCCAGCAAACTGCACAGGAAGCCGGCGAAGCCGTACACGGCGTTGGTCGGTTCTCCGGCTTTGTTCAAAAATTCGTCCGGCAGCGAGAACCAGGCGCGGAAGATGTAGACGCTGGCGTCAACCAGGTAAACGGGTGGCAAACTCATGCCTGCCCATTCTGCCACGATCGTCGCCTTGGTGTTCAGGGCCTGGTAGCGGTTTTTGCCCTTTGTCTCAAGAGTCCGCGGCCCCTTCGGGGCTTCCCTCGCTCGTTGCCGCTTGATGGACGCGCGCATGACAGGCCCTCCCTGGCCTGCATGCGCTGGCTCGGCTCCTGCCTCGCCGTTCAGTCGCGGCTGCCGCTCTCGGCGCTACCATATCGACAAAGGGCAAAAACCGCTACCCGGCCGGAGGGACTGTCTGCCCTTGGACTGATTACGTAAGGAGCTTTTCGCCGTTGGCGACGCGCTGGCGCAGCAGGCTGTTGCGCGGGAAGTGGGCGAGCAGGAATTCCATCTGGTCGGCCAGGATCTTGCGGCCCTGCAGGTAGACGTACTCGGCGTGCGTGGGCTTGAAGGGAATCGCCAGAAGTTCCAGGCCGGCCTGCTCGGGTGTGCGGCCGGCCTTATAGTTGTTGCAGCGCTTGCAGGCCGTCACGCAGTTGACCCAGTTGTCCCGGCCGCCCTGGCTCAGCGGCTTCACGTGATCGCGCGACAGCATGAAATTGGGGAACTGCGAGCCGCAGTACAGGCACAGGAACTGGTCGCGCCGGAACAAGGCCTTGTTGCTGAGCGGCGGCGTGTAGTGCTCGGAAAACAGGTGTTCGTGCGGGTGCTGGCCGGTGGTGGCGATGATGGCATTGACGTCGATCACGCTCTGGCGGCCGGAAATCGCGTTGATCCCGCCATGCACCGAATACACCCTGCGGCCGAGGGAATAGCTGACCTGGTCGAGAGAAATCAGGCGCACGGCTTCCTGGTAGCCGATCCATTCGAGCGGCATTCCCGAGACATCGGTTCTCAGTACCTGTTGCTGAAGATCCATTGGAATCATTCTGCAACGGCGCCCCAGTGAATTCAACGCTTCGGCAGGGGCGCTGCAGCCTCCCAAGTTTAGACCACAATATATTGGGTTTTTTGTTGGAGTTGTGTGGCTATATAGCCGGTTTTTTTGGAAAAGACAAGCCGCCGGCCGGGCCTTGAGCGTGGCTGATCGCCCCCTGTTGGCAAATGCCACCAGGTCGTGGAACAATGCTCTCCACCGTTCTGCAAACGGTGAAGAGCCTTGGGGCCGTCCTTGAAGCTGCTCGTTTTCGGCGCTGTCGATTTGAAGCGCGGGGGACCGAATTGAAAAACCCGGTCGAGTTATTGAGGCGACTCGTACAGAATCAGCGTGCCTGGCGATTGACCATCACCGGCGTGATCCTGATCCCCATTATTCTGGTGCTTCCGCATGCACGCAGCCTGGTGGTGCGCAACGCGGTCACCACCGCCTACCTGTTCAGCCTCCAGGCGCCGATTTCCGGCTACATCGAAGACATCGGTGTCGTGGCAGGCTCGGTTTCGCGCGCAAGCATACCGCTGGTGACCATCCAGAATGACCGCGTGGACGGCAGTCGCGTCGCGCGCCTGGAGGTGCTCGAGGGCCGGGCGGAGAAAGAGGTGACTCAGTTGCGTGCCCAGTTGGAGTCCGTGCGCGCCCTGGCCGCAACCCGCAGACTGGAATACGAGAGCAATGTCGCCTCGGTGAAGCAGGACCTCGTCAGCCAGCTTCAGACCGTGAAGGACCGGTCGGCCGCGCGCTCCGCGGCCCTCAGGGAGGCCCAGGGCAACCGCGAGCGAGCGCGACGGATGTTCCGGAACGACCTGCTGTCCCCCTCCGACGTGGAGGCCGCGGAGGCCGCCTACGAACGGGCCCTTTCGGATTACTCGGCGAACGAGCTCGAGCGGATACGCCTGGCCGGGCGCCTGGAGGAAATCGAGCAGGGCGTGTTCCAGGTGGAAATGCCGGAAGGCGTGTTGATGACCCGGCAGGCGACGCAGGATCTCGATCTCGAAGTCCTGGGGCTGGAACGCCAGTTGGAACGCAGCGAGGCCGAGTGGCAGGCGACCAGTGCCGAGACGGAGGCCGCGCGCGAGGCCCTGCGCAAGCGGGCCGGTGCCGAGATCCTGCTGCCGGCGGGAAAAACGGTCTGGAAGGTTCACGCCACCGCCGGGACCTGGGTGGTTGAGGGAAGCAAGCTGCTCACCTTCGTCGATTGCTCCAATCTAATGGTGGATATCGCCGTGGACGACGCCACGCTGGAACTGATCCAACCCGACGACGAGATCCGGCTGCGCCAGTTCGGCTCTTTCAAGTACCGCACTGCCAGCGTGATACTGGTGCGCGGCTCTGCAGGCCTTGAAGATGCGCCCGCGCTGGCGGCGGAGGTCGAGAGCAGGGGCGCGAGAAAGGGGCAGGTGCTGGCCAGGCTCGAACCCCTGGACCTCGCCGATGCGCCGCGGGCGTCCTGCGGAATCGGCCGGACGGCCTACGCCGAATTCGAGGACCTCAACCTGTTTGAAATCCTGATCCTGCCGCTGTTTCGCTGAATGAGCAGGATGCACCGGCCGAAGCCACACAGGCTCATGCCCGGATGAGCGGCGAAGGCATTTCCTCCACCCGGTTCATGCGTGACAAGCGTTTCACACCGGCTCAGCGCGGGCAGGAGCGATCGCTGCTGAGGGCGATCGCACTCGATTTCGCGATGTTGGCGGCGATCATCGTCGCCGCGGTGACTTCCGGTTCGTTGACCGTGCTTGCCGAACTCTTGCGTGGTGTGCTGCTGTACAGCATCGAAATCATCACCTTCATCACCATGTGGCGCTCGCACCGGGGGAAGTTCGCCGAGTTCGAGTACGGCATTGGCAAGATCGAACGCGTGATTACCATCCTGATTTCCGGCGGGCTCTACTTTTCGGCGGTCTACACGCTTGGCAGCGCTGCCGAACGCATTTCGGAGCCTTCGATACTGCCGACCCCCGCCATGATTTTTGCCGTCGTCGTCGCGAGCATGAACCTGGGCGTGAACCTGTTCTGCACCGGAGACTTCATTCGTTCCAATGAAAGCGACCGCTCGTTGCTTCTCGACTCGCAGATCCGCTCGCGCTTGGTCAAGACGATCGCCTCGGGCATCGTGGTCGTCGTGCTGGTGTCGGCGACGTGGCTGACCGACCCTAAGGCCGCCACCCTGATCGACGTCGCGGGCGGCCTGTTCGCGGCGGTGTACATGGCAACGATCGGCACCCAGCTGTTGCGCGAAAGCTTGCCGGACCTGATGGATCGCGCGCTGCCGGAGAAGGATCAGCTCATGCTGCTGAAAGTCGTTGCACGGTATTTCGACGATTTCGACCAGTTCGACGCGGTCCGCTCGAGGCGGTCGGGTGGCCGCGCCTTCGTCGACATGAATCTCGAATTCGACGCCAATATGCCGCTTTACGAGGTCAACAGGCGCTGCCGGGCAATCCAGCGGGATATCGTCGAACTGATCCCGGACGCGATCGTCACGGTGACGCCGCGCGTTTCTGAGAATTGGGAACAGCCGGAACCCGTCCGCTAAAAGGCTTCCAGGGCCTCGGGTTCGGAATCGACCACGGTCAGGATGCTGGAAAAGCCGGTGATGTCGAAGACTTCCCGAACCCTATCGTTGAGGCTGCAGATGCGCAGTTTCCCTTCATTGCGTCTGATCTGCTTGGCCACCACCAGGATGACGCGCAGCCCGATGCTGTTGATGTAGGAAAGCCGCTCGAAGTTGAGCAGCATCTTGCTCACGCCCTGCGAGAGAAGCCGCATCAGGGCGGCCTCGACCTCGGCGGCCGTCACGGTGTCGATCATGCCCTCGAAACGGACGATTTTGACGTCTCCGGCGTCATCGAAGGTAATTTCCATTACTTCATTCTCCCCGAATTAATGCAGATTGTGAAATTGTTTGTTGGAGCGGCGCCCTCGCCGCGATCAAGCGTCTGGTCGCGGTGTGGTCTTCAGCGTCAGGATGTTGCTGTCCAGCTCGCGGCGATACGACAGCTCGTCCATCATATTACGCACCAGGTGGATGCCGAGCCCGCCGACCTTGCGTTCCTCCAATGACTCGCCGATGTCGGGCTGCGAGGTTTCGAGCGGGTTGAACGGCTTGCCGTCATCCTGCACTTCGATGACGAGCCACTCGCCGTCCCAGGTGGCGACCACCCGAATATCGTGGTCTTCCTCGTCATCGTAGGCATATCGCACCACGTTCACGAGCGCTTCGTCGAGCGCAAGGCGCACCCGGAAGCGCGTTTCCTCCGGAACCCCATGTTCTTCCCCGAAGTCCGTCATCAGCTTGTTGAAGCGCTGGAGCTCCGCATTCTGGTTCTTGAGCCGAACCGCCAAGGTCGGCACGTGCTCGGCCTGCGAGCCCCTGTATCGGAGCACCAGCATGGTCATGTCGTCGCTCTGAGGGGTGTCTCCGGCAAACGCCCGCACATCCTCGAGAATCCTGCGGATGACGCCGCGGCTGCTCTCTCCCTGCGAAGCGGATAGTTGCTCACCCAACCGCTTGTCGGTGTAGAAATCGTTTTGCGCGTTCATGGCCTCGGTGATGCCGTCAGTGTAGAGCACCATTACATCACCGGTTTGCAGGCGGCAGCGGCCCGCGCTGTACCGCACGCCCTCCATCACGCCCAGGGCGATGTCGCCGGTCTTTTCGAGCATCGAAACGTTGCCGCTCACGACCAGGTAGGGTGGGTTGTGCCCGGCATTGGTGTATTCGACTTCGCCCGTCTGGGTGTCGAGTACACCGCAATACAACGTCACGAACATGCAGGATGCGTTGTCGCGGCTGATCTCGTCATTCAGGTGCGTGAGGATTTCGCGGGCCGTGGGATTGAGCTTGCCGCCCGTCGCGCGGAACAGGGTCTTGGTCAGGGCCATAAACAGGGAGGCGGGAACGCCCTTGCCTGAAACGTCACCTATAGCGAAGCACAGGTGCCGCTCGTCGATGAAATAAAAATCGTAGAAATCGCCGCCTACCTCGCGCGCAGAGATGAGCTTGGCGTAAAGGTCGAACTCCCGCCGCTCCGGGAACGGCGGGAAGGTCTTCGGGATCATGCTCATCTGGATCTCGTGCGCGATGTTCAGCTCGCTCTCGATCCGTTGCTTGGCGGCCGTGGTTTCCTCCAGGTCCTTGAGGTATTGCTGGAGAATTGTCTCCATCGCGATGAACGACGCAGCCAGCTCGCCGATCTCACCGGTGTTTTTCTCCTCGATCCGGTGGATTTCCTTCGGGATGTCCAGGCCGGCCGCGAAATCGTGCGCGGCCAGGGTCTGCGTGTAATCGGCCAGCCGCGTGATGGGCTGGACGATGCGGTTGACGGCGATGTAGGCGATGCCGACGACGATCAGGAAAATGGCCAGCATCAGCAATTGCTGCTTGATCACCACCGACCAGATCTGCGCCTCGATGTAGCCGAGGTCCATGCCCACGTGGACGAAGCCTGCGACGCCGGCCAGGATGGGTGCCGCCACGTGGATGAACGATCCGAACCCTTCGACCTCTACGCGCGAAGTCTCCAGCCCCGAAATGACGCCGCGCCGCTGGTAGGGCGCCACGAGGCCCTTCATCTCTTCCGGCACCGCCGGTACAAAGGTGTGGGCGACGATCTCACCATTGACGTCGGACACGAACACGTAGGCCACGCCCCGGATCTCGATGAACTGGTCGATGATGGCCTGCATGGTCGCCAGGTTGCGATTGAGCAGGATCTCCGTGCTCGAATCCGCGATGCCCTGGGCGATGGCCTGGGCCTTGCTTTCGTATTCGGTGGTCAGGGCGTTGTGAAGGTTTCGCGCCGACAGTATCGATATGGCCGCCGCGATCACGGCGAACAGGATCACGATCAGGATCAGTGTCTTGGTGAACAGCCTCATGGTTGCCTCATGGTTGCCTCATGGTTGCTGAGGCCTCCACCGGTTCCAGTCGCTCAGCGGCACGAAGGCCCCGTCCTGCAGCGTCGTGTAATAAACGGCATCCGACGCCTGGTGGCGGTAGGGGCCGAAGGAGACCTGGCTGTCGATGCCGAGGTCGATATTGCGCATGGCCTCGACGGAGTTGCGTATACGCTCCCTGGACGGCTCCGGTCCGAGGCGGCGCAGGAATTCGACCAGCAATTTCGCATTGAGGTAGCCTTCGAAGCTGACGAAGCTGTAGGAAAGCGGCTGGTAGTCGGTCCTGGCGGCCACCCCTGGGATGCCAGCGCCATAACGATCCATCAGCTCGCGGTATTCCCTGACGGCGGCCAGCGAGAGATCCTCGTAGGAGGGCACCACCTGGGAGTTGATGAGGTTGGAGATTTGGCGCTCGGCGTCGTTCTTGGCGCTGCCCGTCAGCAGCGCCGCCATCGCTTCGCTGGCAACGAACGACAGATTGGCGATGGGCACGTCCCAAGCCGCGGCGCGCGCGTCACGGATCAAGCCGGCACAAGCCTCGTAGGAGCACACGGAGACGATGGCGTCGGGCTTGGATGCCCTGAGAATTTCGACCTGGCGAGCGAAGCTGTCGGAAAATCCCGTGCCGCGGCGGTAGCTGGCCTCAGCGTGGATGCTCAGCCCATGCCGCTCCAGCGCGTTGCGCACCCCCTCCCATCCGCTTCGCCCGTAGGCGTCGGCCTGGTAGAAAACGGCGATGTCGGGTCTGCCGATTCCAATGAAATGGCTGACCAGGCCCTCGGTTTCATTGAAGTAAGAAGCGCGAAGGTTGAACACGTAGTCCGAGTACGGGGGCTGCCGATGGGGCTCGGCGCCGGTGAAGGGAAAGAACAGGAAGACGTTCTTGCTGCGGAACTGGCGCAGCAGCGGCAGTACGCGCGTGACGGTCGGCGTGCCCACGTAGTTGAACAGCAGGAATACATCGTCGTCCTCGATCAGCCGGATCGTATTGGCGATGGCGCGCGGAGGGTCGTAACCGTCGTCGTAGGCCTTGAGCACGATTCGCCGCCCATGGACGCCGCCCTGCGCGTTGATTTCCTCCAGGTAGGCATGGGAGCCCCGATAGAGCTCGATTCCCAGCGCCCGGGAATGCCCGCTGAAGGCGGCCGACATGCCCACGACGATGTCATCGTCCGAAACGTCCGCGCCGGCGGCGGAGGCCAACAGCAACGCCAGCGCCGCCACCAGTGTGCTGCGGGCCCGGTCGCTCAAGTGGCGCCCGCCAGCTTGCGGTAATTCTGTCCGACCAGTCCGAACAGCGACTTCAACTGGTCCATGTGATTGGTCGAGGACAGCAGCGTGGCCTTCGCGTGAGGATCGAGCCCGATGTCGGAGCCAAGGTAGTTCTGGCGGATCCTGGCGAGGCCCTCGCCTTCGCGCGCGGTCATGTGCTCGAGGATGTGCATCTCCTCGTCCTCGTAATCGCCCGCGAGATCCTGCAGGGTCAGCAGGATCGTATCCAGCCCCTCCACCGCCATGGCGGCGAGGTCGCTGGTCCTGTGGTTCCTGCTCAGAGTGATCAATTCCTTGCCCAGCTTCTCCAGCAGGTGGTTGATCGACTCGAGCTGATGCTGGTTGTCCATCAGGGTGTTGATGCGCTCGTATTCGCTCACCGACAGCTTGGCGTTGCTCATGATGTCCTGGATCGCCTTGCCGATGATCTCGCTCAATACCATGAAGGAATCGTGCAGCGCTTTGACCTTGAGGAGGCTTTTCTCCTCGCGCAGAGCGTCGAAGGATCGCGACATCACCTCCAGCAGGCGGACCTGCTCGCGCTCCACCTTGACGATGGCCCCCGCCGGGTCGTCGAGGGAATACTCGTCCAGGTAGCGGAGGCTGGACGTCTGCGCCGCCAGCATGCGCGAGCGGTCAATCTGTTGAACCAGCAGCGCCGCGGTATGGCTGTTGTCGTCCAGTACCAGTTCGTTATTGAAATCGGCCAGCGCAGCCCTGTCCTCCTCGGTGGGCACCTTGGCGATGAGGCGCAGCGAAGGATCGATCAGGGTAATCGCCGCGCAGGTCCGCTTGACGTGCTCGAAGTCGTCCAGCGCGACGATGGTGCCGAGCGCGTCCTTGATGCGTACGCGTTCCAGCAGCACGGGGTCGGCGGGATCGCCGTAGACCACGGTCTTGCCGTCCTCCTTGGCGTTGACGTAATCCTCGGTGTTGTCCGTCAGGATGACGTGGTTGTCACCGGACTCATCGAGGCGGTCCGAAACCGCACGGCCGAAGGCGCCATAGCCGCACAGGATGACGTGCCCGCTGATGGAGCTCGCCTGGTCCAGGGCCTGCTCGTCGATACGGCGCCTGAAGACGAGGTCGGTGATGCGGTCGACGTTGTTGATCAAAACGGGGGTCACGATCATCGACACCACAATCGCCACCAGGGCGATCTGGACCCAGGTCGGGTCGAGCATCCGGTTCGCCAGCACCAGCGAGAATACCACCAGCGAAAACTCGCCCACCTGCGACAGCGTGACGGCGGTTTTCATGGCCGTGCGGCGGTCGCCTTTGAAACTCAGAAGCGCGAATATCAGGATGGCCTTGGCCACCATGAGCACCACGGTCAGAGCCAGGATGATGAGGAACTTCGCCGCCACCACCTGGAATTCGATCTGCAGTCCGACGGTGACGAAGAACACCCCGAGCAAGAGGTCCCTGAAGGGGATCAGGTCGGCCTCGACCTGGTACTTGTAAATCGTGTCGGCGATCATCATCCCGGCGATGAAAGCGCCCAGGGAGTAGGAAAAACCAAACTCGTGGGCGATGAAGGAGGCGCCGATGACCGTCAGCAGCACCGAGCCCATGTAGATTTCCTTCGACCGCGCCGCCGAGACGATGCGAAACACATGGCCGAGCACGTAGCGGCCCACGAGGATCAGGATGGCCAGCGCTGCGACCGCGTTGATGGCGGTGGAGAGCAGCAGTTCGCCGAGGCTCTTTTCCTGGTTGGTGAACAGGGTGACCATCAGCAGGATGGGGATGACCGCGATGTCCTGGAAAATCAGGATGCCCAGCGAATTGCGCCCGTAACCGCTCTTGATCTGACCCGTCTCGTTGAGGATCTTGAGTACGATCGCGGTCGACGACAGCGCCAGGCCGGCGCCGACGATGATGCTGCCGCGAAAGTCGGCGCCGAGCAGGTAATGGCAGGCGAGGGCGAAGACGGTGGCGGTGACCACCACCTGCAGCGAGCCGAACAGGAACACTTCCCGGCGCATTTCCTTGAGGTGGCTGAAAGAGAATTCCAGCCCGATGGTAAACATCAGGAACACCACGCCGAACTCGGCGATCGTTTCCAGTTCCGGATTGCCGTGGAGGTGAATGCCGAAGGCATTGCCGACGATCGCGCCGGTAATGATGTAGCCGATGATGGTCGGCATGTTGACGCGCTTGAGCACCACGTTGAGCACCGTGGCGATGGCGATGGCGGACAGGAGAATAGGGATCAGACTCTGCACGCGGGGTGCTCCTGGCGTGAGCGAACCAGCGGAGGATAGCAGAACCTTTGACCCATGGCCCTGTCAGAGCCCGCATGTGACCGGATCGGGCGCGATGCGGCTTCCAAAACGAGGAGCAAAGATTGCCCAAATCGACTTCGAAATCCAATTCACGGACGCTGACTCTCGCTGCCGTGCTCGCGGCTCTCTTCATTCAAAACCTCGCCTTGGCAGCCCTGCCGGCCTCGGTCGATGGCGAGCCTCTGCCTTCGCTGGCCCCGGTGCTGGAGCGGGTGACCCCGTCGGTGGTCAATGTATTCACCGAGACCCGCGTGCAGGTGCGCAGCCCGCTGCTCGACGACCCCGTCTTCCGCCACTTCTTCAACGTCCCGGAGCGCGCCCGGGAACGCATTTCGCGCAGCCTGGGCTCGGGCGTGATCGTCGACGCGGAGCGGGGCTACATCCTCACCAACAACCACGTGATCGACGGCTCGACGGGCATTTCGGTGACCTTGCACGACGGCCGCAGTTTCTCGGCCGAGGTGATCGGCACCGATCCGGACACCGACCTTGCCATGATTCGCATCGAGGCCGACACGCTGCAGGCGTTGCGGCTGGCGGATTCGAACGAACTGCGGGTGGGTGATTTCGTGGTTGCCGTCGGCAATCCCTTCGGGCTCGGCCAGACGGTCACGTCGGGGATCGTCAGCGCGCTGGGTCGCACCGGCTTTCGCGGCCTGGAGTTCCAGAACTTCATCCAGACCGACGCCTCGATCAACCCGGGCAATTCCGGCGGCGCGCTGATCAACCTGCGCGGCGAGCTCATCGGCATCAACAGCGCCATCTTCACACCCAGTGGCGGCAATGTCGGCATCGGCTTCGCCATCCCATCGTCGATGGCGCGTTACGTCATGGAGCAGCTCGCGCAGTTCGGCGAGGTGCGGCGCGGCACGCTGGGATTGTTCGTCCAGGATCTCACCGATGAGCTCGCTGGCGCGCTGGGTGTCGAGGTCCGCGGCGGCGCGCTGGTGGCCGAGGTGGTGGCCGATTCCGCGGCCTCACGCGGCGGCATCGAGCCGGGCGACGTAATCGTGGCGATTTCGGAGCTGGCAGTAACAAGCGCGCAGGACTTCCACAACGTCGAGGGCCAACTGCCGATCGGAAAGCGAGCCGAGGTGGAGTTCATTCGCGACAAACGCCCGCAGCGCGTTTCGATCGACGTCGAGGCGCTCAAGCAGCTTGACGGTGGTTCCATCGACCGGCGCCTGGCCGGTGCAGTGTTCGAAGATTTGCCGGCCAAGGCGCGCGCCGACCGGGTTCGCGGCGTGCTCTTGTCGGAACTCGTGCAAGGCAGCAGACTGGCCAGCCAGGGCTTGCGGCCCGGGGACATCATCATGGGCGTCAACCGCAGCCGGGTATCCAATCTCGCCGAATTCCAGGAGGCGGTTCTGCTCGCCGGCGGGCAGATGATCTTGCAACTGCGGCGGGATCGGAGTGATTATGTCGCCCGCATCGACTGACCCGGGCGATAAAAATGACTTACGCGAAAAACGATACTGAAAACTCGATCCCGCTTGTCCCGCTCGATAGCGAAGGACTGGAGAAGTGGAAGTCGGCCGCCGCCGGCGCCCAGGTGCGCTGGGTCGAATCCAGCGGATTCACCGCCGCCCCCGGCCAGCTCTGCCCGCTGGCGGACGGCGAGGGCAGTATCGCCAGTTACCTGTTCGGGATGGCCGAGGACGGATATCTTTACCAAATGGCGGATCTGCCCGGCAGGCTTCCCGGCGGAACCTACCGGCTGGCCAGCGAGTGGGACGCCTCCCAGCGCAGCCAGGCGGCCCTCGGCTGGGGGCTCGCCACCTATAGTTTCAATCGCTACAAGAAGGGCAACGGCAATGAGCGCCGCGATTTGGTGCTCGACGACGACATTTCGGCGCGTGTCAGGTCTTTACTTGAGGCGCAGTTACTGGTCCGCGACCTGGTCAACACGCCCCCCGAAGACATGGGGCCCGAGGAGCTGGAAGATGTCGTGCGCCTCGTTGCCGAGCGCTTCGATGCCAAGTTCGAAGCCGTGCGCGACGGC
>Ga0299906_10003476_pt1 | contig 12986 bp, 13 predicted proteins | sample RVTome_14_FD_200259 | JGI IMG/M metagenome (GOLD analysis project Ga0299906, IMG submission 200259) | Soil microbial communities from uranium-contaminated site in the Upper Colorado River Basin, Wyoming, United States - RVT145D125 (version 2) ...
CGGGCCGGCGCGTCCCGGGGCAGCGCGCCCCGCGTCCCGGCGCCCAGCCGGCGCAGGGTCTCGGGCTGGCGGTTCGGCGGCAGCACGGCCACGCCGCCGGCCCGGGCCAGGGCGAGGAGCGCCACCGCCGTCTCGAGGCCGCGCTCGCTCACCACCAGCCAGCGTCCGGCCCCGGCCGCGGCGATCCGCCCGGCGAGCTCGTCGACCCGGGCCTCGAATTCGGCGCGGCGCACCACGGCCCCGCGCTCGAAGGCGACCGGGTCCTCGGGTCTAGCGGTGGCGGGCCTCATCCACGAAGGCGGCCAGGCTTCGCACCGAGGCGAAGATCGCCTGGTTGAGCTCCGGATCCTCGCCGATCTGCACGCCGTAGCGCTCCTCGAGGGCCATGGCCAGCTCGAGGGCGTCGATCGAGTCGAGGCCCAGCCCCTCCACGAAGAGGGCCGCCTCGGGCTCGATCTTCTCGGGATCCACGTCCTCGAGGGCGAGGGTCTCGACGATCAGGCGCTTCAGCTCGTTCTCAAGTCCCGGCGTCGACAAGGTCGAGTTCCTTCGCGAAGAATTCCCGCAGCTCGCTGCCGAGCTGCCTCGAAGCCGCCGACGGGTCCGGGTGGATCTCGTCGCGGACCCGGATCGCGACGCGAACCGGGTGCGAGGCCAGATCGTACCACTTCTGTCCCTTCGAAAGGATCGGGGGCCGGCAGCTGATGACCACCGGGACGATCGGCACCCCGCAGGCCAGGGCGATGTGCGCGGCACCCCGGTGGAAGGGGCCGAGACCGCCCCGCGGCGAGCGGGTGCCCTCGGGAAAGACCAGCAGCGTGCGGCCCCGGCGCAGGCGCTCGATGCAGGCCCGCAGCACGTGGCGCGGCGAGTCGCCGCAGACGTGGTTCGCCCCCCGGATCAGGCCGCGCAGGAAGGGGTTCCCGGTCCACGAGGCCTTCACCACGCAGTCCATCTGCGGCAGCAGCGCGCACAGGAGCACGATGTCGAAGAGTGTGGGGTGGTTGGCCACGATCAGCCGGGGCCCGTCGCGGCGCAGGCGCTCGCCGCCGTCGACCTGGATGCGCAGCACGCCCAGGCCCTGGACGAGCGCCAGGAAGAGCCGGGACGAGCGGTGGATCGCGAGCTGGGCCCGGCGGTCCGCGCCCTCGGGGCTTAGGCGCCGGTCGACGGGCAGGACGAGCGCGCCGAGCAGCAGCGCGAGGCCGCCGAAGGCGGCGAACGCGATCGCCCCGCAGCAGGCCCGCCAGAGCTGGAGCAGCCGTGTCGTCATCACCCCGTGGGGAACGAAGCGCGAAGGCCCCGACTCTACCACAGCGGTCCCCGACGGGCGGGCTACCATGCGCCCGTGCCCGCCGCAGGCGGCAGCCCTTCACCCGATCGCGCGCTTCCCGCCGGATCCGCCATGCGCGTCGGGCGCGAGCCCGCGACGATCGAGCGCGTCCTCGCGGTGGCCCGGGGCGAGCTCGCCGTGTGCCTGGACGACGACCCGGGCTACCGGCAGCGCCTGCGCCGCTCCCGGGAGGCGCTGATCCGCGCCTACACCGGCGGCGCGCCGGTCTACGGCGTGACCACCGGGGTGGGCTCGTCGATCGGCATGGCGGTTCCCGAGGGCGAGCGCGCGCAGATGCCCCTCAACCTGGTCCGCATGCACGGCTGCGGCACGGGGCGCATCCTCGACGAGACCGAGGCCGCGGCGGTGGTGGCGATCCGCCTGGGAGCGCTGGCCCGCGGGTACTCCGGAGTCCGGGAGCAGGTGCTGGAGCGCCTGTGCGCCCTCTTGAACGCGCGCCTGCTGCCCCGGGTGCCCGAGGAGGGCTCGGTGGGGGCGAGCGGAGACCTGACGCCGCTCTCCTATCTGGCGGCCCTGGTGGTCGGCGAGCGCGAGGCCACGCTCGGCGGCGTCCCGGTCCCGGCCGAGGAGGGGCTCGCCGCCCTCGGCCTCGAGCCGCTCGTGCTCGAGCCGAAGGAGAGCCTGGCGCTGATGAACGGCACCAGCGTCATGACCGCCATCGCCTGCGCGGCCTGGGAGCGCGGCTGCCGGGTGGCGCGGCTGGCCGCGGCCGTCACCGCGGCGATCTCCCGGGCGGTGCGCGGCAACCCCGCCCACTTCGACCCGCGCATCTTCGAGCTCAAGCCGCACCCGGGCGCCCGGCGCGCCGCCGCCTGGATCCGCCACGACCTCGGCGAGGGCCTCGAGCCCGGCCCGACCCCGGCGCGCCTCCAGGACCGCTACTCGCTGCGCTGCGCGCCCCACGCGATCGGCGTGCTCGTCGACGCCCTCGCCGAGAGCCGGCGCATCCTGGAGATCGAGCTCGGCAGCGTCGACGACAACCCGCTGGTGGATCCGGAGAGCGGCGAGGTGCTGCACGGCGGGAACTTCTACGGCGGGCACGTATGCCTGGCGATGGACTCGCTCAAGGCGGCGCTGGCCAGCGTCGCCGACCTGCTGGACCGCCAGGTGGTGCTGCTCTGCGGCGCGGACACCAACGGCGGGCTGCCGGCGGACCTGGTGGCGGCGGGCAGCGCCAGCCACCACGGCATGAAGGCCATGCAGATCTCCGCCAGCGCGCTGGCCGCCGAGGCCGCCAAGCTCACGCTGCCCGCTTCTGCCTTCAGCCGCAGCACCGAGGGTCACAACCAGGACAAGGTCAGCATGGGCACGATCGCGGCCCGGGACTGCCGGCGGGTGGTGGAGCTCTGCGAGACCGTCGGCGCCATCGCGCTGCTCGCCGCCTGCCAGGCCCTCGATCTGCGCGACGAGCCCAAGCCGGCCCGGCTGGCCGCCCTGCACCAGGCGGTGCGCAAGGCCGCCGCCATGCTGGTGGAGGACCGGCGCCAGGACCGCGACATCGAGCACCTGCTGGCGCTCCTGCGCCAGGGATCGCTGCCCCTCGGACCCTGGTGATGCCCGCGGGCGGCGAGCGGCTGAGGGAGAGCTCCGTCGAGCTGGAGGTGCCCTTCCACGACGTGGACATGATGGGCATCGTCTGGCACGGCCACTACTACAAGTACCTGGAGCACGCGCGCACGGCCCTGCTGCGCAGCTGCGGACTGGACCGGGGCGACCTGATCGGCCCCCGCTACCGCTTCATGGTGATCGAGAGCCGCTGCCGCCACTCCCATCCGCTGCTCTACGGCGACCGCATGCGCGTGACGGCCTGGGTGCGCGACCTGCGCCACCGCATCTGCCTGGACTACGAGATCGTGAACCTGAGCCGCGACAAGCGCTCCGCCCGCGCCCAGACGATCCTGGCCACCCTCGACGAAGACCAGCGCCTGCTCCTCGAAACACCCCATGAGATCCGCAAGCGCCTGCTCGGCTGACACCGGCCTGGCGCTGGCCCTCGCGCTGGCGGCCGCGGCGGCAGCGGCCGAGCCGGAAGCGCTGACCCTGTCCGGGCTGATGGCGCGCATGGCCGCGTCGCCCGGCGTCGAGGCGCGCTTCCGCGAGATCCGCGAGCTCGAGCTGCTGGCGGCGCCGCTCGAGAGCCGGGGCGAGCTCTACTTCGTGCCCCCCGATCGGCTGGCGCGCTTCACCACCTGGCCGGGCCCCTCGGCGCTGATCGTCGACGGCGAGGCGCTCCACTACCGCGAGGGCGACGAGGTCTTCGACCTGTCGTCGAGCCCCGCCGCCCGCGCCTTCGCCGACAACCTGATCGTGCTCTTCCGCGGCGACCTCGCGAGCCTGGAGGAGCTCTACGCCACCGCGTTCGAGAGCCAGGGATCCGAGTGGCGCCTCGTTCTCACGCCCCGGCGGCCACCCCTGTCCCGCGTGGTCGCGAGCCTCAGCCTGCGCGGCGACGGCGCGGGGATGCGCCAGGTGTCGATGCTCGACACCGACGGCAACCGCACCACCACGCTCTTCGAGGAGGCCGATCCCCAGCGGCGCTTCAGCCCGGAAGAGCTCGAGCGGCTCTTCGCGACCGGCCCGTGAGGCGCCTGCGCGGACTCGCGTTGCTGGCCAGCGCCCTCGGCATGCTCGCCTACACGGCGGCGCGCCTGGAGGTCGGCACGGACCTCACGAACTTCATGCCCGAGGGCGCGCGCTCGGAGCGGGCCGAGGTCTCGACGCGGCTGACCGACTCGCCGCTGACCCGCGCCATGGTGGTGACCGTCGGCGCGGAACGCCTGGAGACCGCGCTCGCCGGGGCCCGGGAGATCGCCGCCGCCCTCGCCGCCCATCCCGGCATCGCCTGGGCCCGCTCCGGCAGCGGCGACCAGGACCTCGAGCCCTTCTACCGGCTCTACTTCCCCCGGCGCCACCTCCTCCTCTCCGAGGATCCGGAGCGCGAGATCCCCGCCCTCGTCTCGGAGGAGGCGCTGCGCCAGCGGGCCCGGGAGCTGCGGAAGCGGCTGGCCTCGCCGGCTGCGCCGGTGCTGGCGCGGGTGGCGCCCGCCGACCCGCTCGGCGCCTTCGAGCGCGTGGGCCTGCGCCTGCGCCAGATGGAGTCGGTGCTCGCGAGCGAGCGCGGGCAGTGGGTGACGCGGGATCGGCGCTTCGCCGTGGTGCTGGCCGAGACCCGCGCCTCGGCCTTCGACTCGGGCGCCCAGTCGCGCCTGCTGGCCGATCTCGAGGCGGCGAAGGAGCGCGCCTCCCGGGAGCTCGGCGCCGACCTCGTGATGGAGCTCGCCGGAGCCAACCGCTTCGCGGTGGCCGCCGAGCAGAGCATCAAGCGCGACGTCTACGCCATCGGCGCCTTCTCGTTCCTCGGCGTCACGGCGCTCTTCGCGATCTTCATCGGCAGCCTGCGCGGCTTCCTGATCGTGGCCGTGCCGCCCGCGATGGGGATCCTGACGGCCACCACCCTCGGGCTCGCGGTCTTCGGCCGCCTCGACGGGCTCACCATGGTCTTCGGCGCCTCGCTGATGGGCATCGCCATCGACTACTCGAACCACCTGCTCATCCACCACGGCCTCGCCCCGGGCGAATCGGCCCGGGAGACGGTCCGCCGGCTGCGGCCGAGCCTGGTCCTGGCCGCGTTCACCACGGTGGCGAGCTTCGGCGGCCTGGCCGCCACGCCCTTCCCCGCCTTCCGCGAGATGAGCTTCTTCGCGGCGGTGGGGCTGCTCGCCGCCCTGGCCGTAACGCTCTTCTTCCTGCCGGATTGGCTGGAGGGCTCGCGCCTGCCGCGCCGCTCGGCCGGCGCCGCCTCGGGCCTGCGGGCCGTCCTCGCCGGCATCGACCGCACGCCGCGAGCCGTGGCGCTGCTGCCGGGGGCGGCGGCGGTCGCGGCCCTCTTCGCCCTGCCCGGCCTGGAGTGGCAGGACGACATGTCGCGGCTCACGAGCTTCGATCCCGCCGTCGTCGCGGAGGAGAGCCGGGTGCGGGAGCGCGTCGCCGGCGTGGACGCCGGGCGCTTCGCCGTCGGCATCGCCCCCGACGCCCGCGCCGCGGTGGCCCTCGCCGAGCGCGTCGGGCGGCGGATCGAGGAGGCCCGGCGCGCCGGCTGGGTGGCGGGGAGCCGCTCGCTCGACGCGCTCGTCTGGTCCGAGGACCTCCAGCGGCGCAACTGGCAGGCGCTCCGCTCGGAGCCGCGGCTCTACGAGCGCCTCGACGCGGCCTTCGCGGCCGAGGGCTTCCGGCCCGGCGCGTTCCGGGCCTTCGGCGACGCCCTGGCGGCCGGGCCGCCCGAGCCGCTGCGCCTCGAGGACCTCGAGGCGAGCCCGCTCGCGCACCTGCTCGCGCCCTTCCTGCTCCCCCTCGGCGACGGGCGGGTCGCGGTGGTGACCTATCTGCACGGGCTCGAGCGGCCCGAGGCCCTGGCCGCGAGCCTCGCGGACCTGGACGGCGTCTACCTGCTCGACCAGCGCAGCTTCGTGAACGACGTCTACCGCGAGTTCCGGCAGACCACGCTGCGGCAGATGCTGGTGGGCGTCGCCCTGGTGGTGGCGCTGCTGGCGCTCCGCTACCGGACGTGGCGCCCGGTGGTGGCCGCCGTGCTGCCCTCGCTGGCGGTGGCGGTGCTGGTGCTGGCGGCCCTCGCCCTGCTCGGCATCCCGGTCACGCTGCTGCACGTGATGGCCCTGGTCATGGTGGCCGGCCTGGGCGACGACTACGGCATCTTCCTGGTGGACGGCGCGCGCGCCGGCCGGGAGGCGGGCGCCACCATGCTCGCGGCCCTGCTCTCGTGCCTCACCACCGCCTTCGTGTTCGGCTCGCTGGCGCTCTCGTCCCAGCCCTCGCTGCGTGCCATCGGCGTCACCACCGGCATCGGGGTGCTGCTCTCCTACCTGCTGGCGCCGCTCGCTCTGGTGGCCACGGGCCTCGGCGGGCGGCGTCGGTGAGGGCGGCGCCGGCCCTGCTGCTGCTGGCGGCGCTCGCCGCCTGCGCCCACTCCGGGCCGGGGGGCGGCCCGGCCATCGCCGAGTGCCCGGGCGAGCTCGCGGCGCCGAGCTCGATCGGGGGCGAGTTCCTGCTGCGCCTGCGCATGCGGGTAGAGGCGCCCGGCGTGGACCGCTCCCTCGAGCTGGCCGTCCAGAAGCGCGGCGACGAGCTCGTGCTCGTCGCGTTCGACCCCCTCGGCGCCGTGGCCTTCAGCGTGGTCCAGAGCGATGACGCGATCCGCGTGGAGGAGCGCCTGCCCGCGGCGCTGCTGCCGCTGCCGCCGCGAAACGCCCTCCGCGACCTGCACCGGGCCCGCTTCCTCGGCGCCGTCCGCGACCGCGTCGAGCGCGAGGGCTGCGGCTACAGCGCCCGCTTCGTCGAGCTCTCGCGGGAGGCGCTGCCGTGAGGCGCCGCCTGCGCCTGGCGCTCGGCTCGCTGGCGGCCTCGCTCTGGTTCGCGGCGGTCTTCTTCGCGGGCCTGCCGGCGCTGATCCTCTGGGCGAGCGGCCGCCTGCTGTGGCCGGCGCCCGGCCCCGCCCTGTGGATCGGCCTCGCCATCGCCGTCGCCGCCCACGCGCGGGTGTTCCGGCACGTCTCGGCCTTCGTCTCGGAGGGCGACGGCACCCCGGTGCCGTTCCATCCGCCGCAGCACCTGGTGCGGAGCGGTGCCTATCGGCGCGTCCGGAACCCCATGTACCTGCTCTACGTGGCGGTCATCCTGGGCGAGGCCCTGGCCTGGCGCTCGCCGGCCCTGGCGCTCTACGCCGGGGCCTTCTGGCTGCTGGCCCACGCCTACGTGGTAGGTCGGGAGGAGCCCCTGCTGCGGCGCCGCTTCGGCCCGGCCTACGCCGAGTACTGCGAGCGGGTTCCGCGCTGGCTGCCGGGCCGCAGACCGGAGACGCGCCGCCCGGCGGCGAGAAGGCCGAGGGACAGGGCCGGCGCCCCCCACTCCGGCAGCGCCGGGACCGGCAGCGGCGCCTCGTAGGCGACGCCGGTCGGATTGTGCGAGTCCTCGTCGTAGGTGGTGCTGGGGAACGAGGAGCGCAGATTCCCCGGCGTCGTCCCGCCGCGCCCGCTGTCCACGTTGTAGATGCGGTTCGTCAGGCGGTCCGTCACCCACAGCGACCCGTCTGCGTCCACGCCGATGCCCTGGGGGATCGGATTCGACACGCCGGGGTCGAAGACGGCGGTGTAGAGGAGGGCCGAGAAGGACGAGACCAGCGAGCCGGTCTTCGTCACGTTGTAGATCTTCCGCGACTCGTTGTCGGTGATCCAGAGCGTGCCGTCGAAGGGGTCGACACAGATGGACTGGGGGCTGATGGCGGCCGCGTCGAAGCTCGCGGTGGGGAAGGAGGAGAGGAGCGTCCCGTCCCGCTCCAGGTGGTAGACCATGCCCACGTTCAAGGGGTCGGCCACCGCCCAGAGCGTCCCGTCCGCCGGGTCGACGCCCAGGCCCTCGGGATCGGAGATGCCGAGGCCGGCGGCGCCGATGAAGGGCTCGCAGGCCCCGCACCCCGGCGGGAGCTGCCCCGCGCGGTCGGTGTTGACGAAGCGGCCGCCACCGGCGTTCTCGCTGGTGGCCCAGAGCGTGAGCGTGAAGGGGTCGAGGTCCACGCTCGAGTGGGCGGAGAAGGGGACGGGGAAGGACGAGATCAGGGCGCCCTGCTCGGTCACCCGATAGATCCTCGCGGTGGTGTCGTCGGCGATCCACAGGGCGCCCTGGGCGCGCGCGTCGGCGGCGGCCACCAGGAGTGGCAGGAAGGCCAGGAGCAGGCCGGGGTCTCCCTTCACAGGGATCTCTCTTGCGCAGGTTCGGTTTGGGATTCGTCCCCGGCCAGGACGACCAGACGTGCTGAATGGTACCACGTTCGGCCCTGAGGGTGACGGCGGGATCAGGGCGCGCCGCGCCGCAGCTTGCCGCTCGAGGTGTGCGGCAGCTCCGGGACCCAGGTGAAGTCGCGGGGCACCTTGTAGGGCGGCAGGTGCTCGCGGCAGTGGCGCACCAGGTCGCTGCGGGTCGGGGGCGCCTCGGGCCGGAGCGCCACCAGCTCGGCCACCGGCACCTCCCCCAGGTGGGCGTGCTCCCGGGGCCGCACCCGGCTCTCGACCACGCCGGGGTGCCGGTCGAGCACCGCCTCGACCTCCTCGGCGAAGAACTTCATGCCCGCCATGCTGATGCGGTTCGCGCGCCGCCCCTCGAGGAAGAGCTCGCCCTCGGCGTCGATCCAGCCCTGGTCGCCGGTGCGGAAGGCCCCGTCCTCCAGCACCTCTTCCGCCGGCAACCACGGGTCCAGGTAGGCGTCGAGCATGCCGGGACCGCGGATCGCGATCTCGCCGCAGCGCTCGGGCGAGGTGGGGCCCGAAAGCCGCCGGCCGTCCTCGCCCCGCAGCCACACCTCGTAGTCCGGCAGGGGGCGCCCGAGGGCCTCGGGCTTGGTGGCGGCGGCCTTCAGGTTCGCCACCGGGAGACCCACCTCGATGATGCCGAGGGCCTGGACCAGGGGGGTGTCGAAGCGCCGCCGGAAGCGCTCGGCCACGGGACGCCGCAGCGCGTCGGCCGTCGAGACGGCCAGGCGCACCCGGTCGAGCGCCGGCCCCCCCTCGTCCCGGGAGAGGAGGTCGTGGTGGTGGGGCGAGGCGTAGAGCACGGTCGCGCCCTCCCGGGCGGCGAAGTCCAGGATGGGCCGGGCCAGCGGGCTCGCCGGCAGCAGCAGCGTGGCGCCGCGGCTCAGGTAGAGCAGGATCGACACCACGAAGTGATGGGCCATGGGCAGGAGCCACAGCACCCGGTCCGCCGGACCGATCTCGAGGGCCCGGTTCGCGGCGTCCAGGCGGGCCGAAACCGCGGCGTGGCCGAGGACCACGCCCTTGCGGCGGCTGGTGGTGCCCGAGGTGAAGCGCAGGTAGGCGGGGCGGAGCGAGCGGAAGCGCCGGTCGCCCTGGCCGTCCACCGCCGGCACCCGCTCGAAGGAGCGCAGGGCCGGGCCCGCGGGACCGACCGCGTGGTGCAGCCGCGCGCGCTCGGCGAAGGCGTCGAAGAGGGCGCCCCGGTGGTCGTCCGGGATCGGCACCAGGCAGCCCTCCGCCGCCAGGATGCCGAGGGCAAGCTCCACGAAGGCAGGCCCCTGGGGCGCCTGGAGGCCGCAGCGGTCCCCCGGGCGCAGGCCGGCGCGGCGGAGCTCGCCGGCCACGGCGTCGGCGCGGCGCACGAGCTCGGCGTAGGACACGCCCTCGGCGCCCCCGCCGCGGCAGAGCCGCAGGGCCGGGCGCTCGCCCGCGTCGGCGGCGCACTCGCGGATCCGGTCGACGACGCTCACACCGCTCCCGCCAGCTTCTCAATGTGGCCCCGGACCTCATGGGCCGCAATCTCGCCGAGCGGCGCCCGCCGGTCCGCCGCCAGGGCGGCCGCCACCCCCGCCGCCTCGCCGGTGGCGAGGGCGGTGCCGATCACGCGCAGGGCGCCGAGCGCCTCGTGGGAGCCGGACATGCAGCGACCCGCCATGCCGAGCCGGGGATGGGAGCGGCTGACGAGGGCGCCGAGCGGAATTCCGCAGGGCCGCTCCGGGTGCTCGAAGCGGGCGCGGCGGTGGTCGTGCCACAGCTCGATCGGCCAGCTCGAGCGGGCCACGGCGTCGGGCGGCTCGCGGCCCTCGAGCACGTGCCGCCGATCCGGCCGGGCCCGGCCGACCAGGCGCCGCGTCTCGCGGATGCCGATGCGGGGCGGCAGCGCGAGGATGCGCGACCCGGCGAAGGCGGGGCGGGTGCGGGCCAGGAAGGCCGCCAGGGCGCGGGCGCCGGCCCGGGCCTCCTCCTCGAGGGCCGCGAGCTGGCGGGCATCCAGCGGGTCGAAGGCCCGGGGTCGCGGCAGGTTCAGCGTGACGTAGACCTGTCCGGCCTCGGGCGCCGTCCGCACCAGCACCGACTCGCAGCCGGGCGGCAGCTCGCCGGCGCGGGCGGCGCCCGCCACGCCGTGGGTGACCCGCAGCCGGGCGAAGCCCCGGAGCTCGCCGGTGTCGACGCCGCCCAGCAGGAAGACGAGGGACGGGAGCTGGACCTCGTCGCCGCCGGGGCGCTCGACCTCGGCGCCGCCGAGGGCCGCCAGCGCGGCGTCGCCGCTGGCGTCGACCAGCACCCGGGCGGCGAGCTCCTCGCCGCCCTCGAGGGCGAGGTGCTGGGGCGAGGCGAGGTCGTCGGCGAGCCTGGCGCCCGCCAGGGCGGCTCCGCTGCGGAGCTCGAGCCCGGGCGTGGCCTCGCACAGGCGCCGCGCCACCGCGGCCATGCGCCGCGGGTGGGTGGGGAGCACCCAGACGCGCCCCGCCCGCTCCGGGGCGCCGGCCGCCCCGGCGGCGGCGAGCGCCCGGGCGAAGCGCTGCGGGAAGCCCGGGTGGAGCGGCCGGGCCCCGCCCGCGTCGGCGGGCTCGTAGAGGCCGCAGATCGTGTGGACGAAGGCCTGGGTGGCGTTGCCGCCGAGCTCGGCCTCGCGCTCGACGAGCAGCGTGTGGGCGCCGAGGCGGGCGGCCGAGATCGCGGCGGCGATCCCCGCCGAGCCCCCGCCCACGACCGCCACGTCGTAGGGCGTCGCGCTCATCCGAGCAGGTCGGCGCGCAGCCGGCCGAGCAGGGCCTGCCTCTCCCCGGCGGACAGCACGCCCTCCTGCCAGGTGTGGGTCGCGTGCAGGCGGCCGGCGTGGAAGGAGAAGGCCAGGCAGCTGCCCGGCGAGGGCGGGACGGGCGCCACGTGGAAGCCGCTCTCGATCGGGCTGCCCAAGAAGGTCTGGAGCCCGGCCAGGAACTCCCCGGTCCAGGCGAAGAAGAAGGAGCAGAGCTCGCCGCCGAAGGCGCGCCGCGCCAGGTGGGCGTAGAGCCTGCGGGGCGCCAGGCGCGCGAAGTCCATGGCGAAGGCCCCGTTCTCCACGTGTCCGGCCCTAATCGCCTCGAGGCGCTGCGCCTTCAGCCGCTCCAGCAGGCCGTCGAGGTCGCCGACGCTCTGCGAGGGCACCTGGAACCAGAAGAGCGACACGTGGGTCCGGAAGACGGCGCCCGGCCCGCCCTTGGGTCGCAGGTCGACCGGCAGCGGCACCACGTAGCTGCCCGGATCGATCCCCCGGGCGCGGAAGACCGCGTCGTGGGCGCGCAGCGCCGCCGCCAGGTAGAACAGCATGGGCGTGAGGAAGCCGGCCCGGCGGCTCGCCCGCTCGGCCACCCGCGCGCTCTCGTCCGGCGACAGCCGGAGGAGCGCGTAGCGGAGGCGCTGGGGCGTGGTGCGGAGCGGTCCGGCCGGCGAGCGCAGGGGCAGGGCGGCGAAGCCGTCGTGCCAGCGCTGCCAGGCCCGGGCGCCGCGGCCGCGCTCGCCGGGGCCGGGGCGCGGCGCCGGCGCCCGCGTCAGCTCGTCGGGCTCGGGCAGCCGCTCGGGGCTGGCCTCGCCCCGGTGGCAGGCGTCGAGCCAGCGCACGAAGCGCTCGCTCCCCGAGCCGTCGAAGAGCATGTGCACCCAGGTCATCGCCAGGTCGGTGCCGGCGGCGCCGCCGGCATGCCGCACGGCGTCGAAGCGCAGGAGCTCGCCGCGCCGGGCGTCCATCGGTCGGTTCAGCCGCTCGGCGAAGAGCTCCGGGACCGGCGGCGGCCCGGCGCCGGGCTCGGCGTCGTGCACCTCGAGGCGCGGCGGCGGACGGGCCGCCGCGCGGCCCGTGCGGTAGACGGGCGCGCCCACGAGGAAGCGACGGCCGACCGGCGCGTGCAGCATGGGCTGCGCCCGGGTCACGTCGTCGAGCAGCTTCTCGAGCCGGCCGGGATCGAAGCCGGGCCCGAGCCGCAGGACGAGCTGGGACAGGTGCGAGGCGCCGCAGCGGCGCCGGACCTCGTCGTCGAAGGCGCGCAGGAAGCAGTCCGCGCCCGTCAGGGGTACGCGGGCGGGGGCTCGCGGCATGCCGCTCAGGTCTGCGGCAGCCGCTCGTAGACGAGCGCCGCCAGGGTCTCGGCGGACTCCAGGTTCTCCGGCGTCAGCAGGCTCTCGTCCACCCACACCCCGGTCGTCTCCTCGATGGCCAGCAGCAGCTGGGTGAGGGCCAGCGAGTCGAGGCCGGCTTCGACCAGGTTCGAGCGCTCGTGGAAGCCGTCCCCGCCCGCCAGGATCTCGTCGCGCAGGATCTCGAAGACCCGCCGTGTCAGATCGGCCCGCTCCATCGGGCGGCGCAGGGTAGCATCGGGGCGGATTGAACGGTCCCATCCCGTCGTCTACCGTCCGGAGCGATGGGATCCGGCACGCCCCGCTGCGTCGCGGTCCTGGGTGGGGGGCCCGCGGGCGCCACGCTGGGAGCCCTGCTCGCCCGAGCCGGCCTCGACGTCACGCTCTTCCACCACGACAAGCGGCCGCCCATCATCGTCGGCGAGTCGCTGGTTCCCGCCGTCGTCCCCTACCTGCGCAGGCTGGGCGTCGAGCAGGAGGTGGCGGGCTACGGCATCTGGAAGGGCGGGGCGACCTTCGTCTTCGACCGCGAGTCGCGACTGAACGTCCGCTTCGACGAGGTGCGCGACGCGCGCACCACCTACTCCTACAACGTCGACCGCGCCCGCTTCGACGCCACGCTGCTCGAGGCCGCGCGCCGCGCCGGCGTGCGGGTGGTGCGACGGACGGCGCGCCTCGAGCGCGAGGCGGAGGAC
>Ga0299906_10003477_pt1 | contig 12985 bp, 12 predicted proteins | sample RVTome_14_FD_200259 | JGI IMG/M metagenome (GOLD analysis project Ga0299906, IMG submission 200259) | Soil microbial communities from uranium-contaminated site in the Upper Colorado River Basin, Wyoming, United States - RVT145D125 (version 2) ...
ACCCACTTCAAATAGCTTTTGATTTCAGGAACAAAATTAAAGAGCAAAGTTGGTGCCAGCTTTAGAAAGCTGTTTTTTTTCTGTTGTTTCCTTCATTTATGTGGCTGTTCGAGGGTAATCGCCCGGAATGATGTGGGTATGTCAAAGAAATTCTGGCCGAATTCAGCCGTCGGTGGCCAATTTGCGCCACTGTCGGGCGGTGACATCTGTTTGTTCTAGAACCTGGTTTTCTGATATCTGTATTTATGTTTTTATTGAATCTGTCGATCCGGTGGACGATGTTTTGTTTTCAGGCGCTTTTGGGCGGGGCCATGCTGCGCGCTGCCATTTGTGCGCATATGTTGCTTGACAAGCGAGGCCTCGGTGAAGAACGATGCCGTATTCTGCGAGTTCCGGAGGTGTCGTTTTGAAAATGCGCGGTGTTTACCCGGCGCCGGCCAAGATCAATCTCTGCCTGCATGTCCTCGGCAAGCGCCAGGACGGTTATCATTTTCTTGCGATGGCCATGCAGCGGGTCGATCTTTGTGACCGGATCGATATCGAGCTCGGCGAGGGGTCGGGGGTGGAGGTTGCCTGCGACGGTGTCGCGCTGGCGGCGGGGGAGGAGAATATCGCCGCGCGTGCGGCCCGAACGGTTCTGGCCGCGGCGGGCAGGGAGTGCTCCGTTCGGATCGCCATCGACAAGCGCATTCCGGTTGCTGCCGGGCTGGGCGGCGGTTCTTCCGACGCGGCGACCGTGCTTATGGCGCTGGATGACATGCTCGGTCTGGGGCTGGGGAGGCAGCGGCTGATGGATCTGGGGCTGCGCCTGGGAGCCGATGTGCCGTTCTTTGTCTTCGGTCGTCCGGCCTGGGCCACGGGGGTCGGCGAACAGCTGGTTTCGCTGCCGCCGCTGCCGCCTTTGGCCTACCTGCTGGTACACCCCGGGTTTGCCGTTTCCACGGCCTGGGTTTACCAAAGTTTACGGTTGACAATTTCCGACGAACTGGCTAGTCTTCCAAGGTTTTCGGCCGGGAGTTTTGCCGAGCTGCTCGGGCAGTTGCACAACGACCTGGAACAGGTGACGGTTGCTGCCTATCCGCTGATCGATCAGGTCAAGCAGAGGCTTCTGGAGAACGGCGCCCGGGGGGCCCTGATGTCCGGTAGCGGCGCCGCGGTTTTCGGGGTCTTTGACGATTTCGAGCGCGCCCGCAGGGCGGGCGAACGCTTGACCGGACAGTTCGGCTGGCGCACCGATCCGGTTCGGCCGCTGCCCTGAACGGGGTTGCGGCCCAGATTTTCGGGTTGACAGCCGGTGCTGATGCAGGTAAAAACTGCGCTGCTTTGAAGCGTATTCTTCAGTTAAGTCATAAATCTTAAGTAGAGTTATTGGGGCGTCGCCAAGCGGTAAGGCACCGGATTTTGATTCCGGCATTCCCAGGTTCGATCCCTGGCGCCCCAGCCATTTTACTGTCGGGCAGCCCGCTGTCGGGACTGCTTGCTGGTAGGGTTGGGCGATGGCCGGGCTGCCGTGGCGTGGCCATTTTTGCGTTTCCTGTATCCAGAAAAGGCGGAGTTCTGTGCGCGAGATCAAGATTTTTACCGGTAATTCGAATGAGCCTCTGGCCACGGAAATCTGCGGGCACCTCGGGGTTGAACTGGGCGATGCCAAGGTCCACACCTTTTCCGACGGCGAGGTGATGGTGGAGATCGGCGAGAATGTGCGCGGTCGCGACGTCTACGTCATCCAGTCCACCTGTGCGCCGGCCAACAACAACCTGATGGAACTGCTGGTCATGGTCGATGCCCTGAAGCGCGCTTCGGCGGCCCGCATCAACGCCGTCGTACCCTATTTCGGATATGCGCGGCAGGACCGCAAGGTCACGCCACGCGCGCCGATTTCGGCGAAGCTGGTTGCCGACCTGATGTCGGCGGCCGGTATCGACCGTTTGCTGACCATGGATCTCCACGCCGGACAGATTCAGGGCTTTTTCGATATCCCGGTCGATCATCTGTATGCGGCACCGGTCATGCTGGACGAGATCCGCAGTCGCTACCCGGCGGGGTTGATGGTGGTTTCGCCCGATGCCGGCGGGACGGAGCGGGCCCGGGCTTTTGCCAAGCGCCTTGACGCCGGACTGGCCATTATCGACAAGCGGCGCAACGGACCGAACGTTTCCGAAGTCATGCATATTATCGGTGAAGTCAGCGGCAAGGTCTGTGTGATCGTTGATGATATGATCGATACCGCGGGGACTCTCTGCACCGCGGCCAAGGCGCTGGCTGCCGAAGGCGCCACCGAGGTTTATGCCTGTGCAACGCACGGGGTCCTGTCCGGTCCTGCGCTGGAGCGCATCAGCGACAGTGTGCTGAAAGAGGTCATGGTGACCAACACGATACCGACCGAGCGCAACGTTGGCGCCTGTAACAAGCTGCGGAGCCTTTCGGTCGGCGTTCTGCTGGCCGAGGCGATCCACAGGATCCATAAAGACGAATCGGTGAGTTCGCTGTTCGTCTAGCGTGCCTTGCCGTTGAAGATGGTTTAAAGCAAGATTCCCCGAATTGGATGGAGGATAGATAAATGGCACAAGCTGAATTGAATGTTACCCTGCGTGAAGCGACCGGCAAGGGCGTCGCCCGCAAGTTGCGCGCGAACAATCTGGTCCCGGCGGTGGTGTATGGCACGGGGATGCCCCCCTGCGCGATTTCCTTCGAACCGCGGGCTCTGGAAACGGTACTGCGTGGCGAATCCGGCTGGAACACCCTGATTACCCTCAAGGGTGCCGCCGCTGTCGAGGGCAAGGTTGTGGTCCTGAAGGACCTGGACCTGCACCCGCTGCGGCGCACCATGATCTGCGCCGATTTTCACGCCATCGATCTGAGCAAAAAGGTTCATTTCATGGTGCCGGTGGTCCCGGTCGGTCAGTCCGCGGGCGAAAAAATGGGCGGCAGCCTGCAGGTTATCCGCCATGAACTGGAAGTTGTCTGCCTGCCGACCGCCATTCCTCAAGCCATTGAAATCGATGTGGCGGCGCTGAATATCGGTGATGTTGTTCACATCGAGGAGTTGACCGCTCCGGCAGGTGCGGAGTTCCAGTACGATGTCAACTTCACCGTGCTGACCGTTACCGGCCACAAGGAAGAGGAGGAGGGAGAAGAGGGTGAAGAGGCTGAAGGCCAGGCCGCGGCCGAGTAAGGCAGGTTTCTCTTGAAGTTACTGGTCGGGCTGGGAAACCCCGGCGCCAAGTATGTCGGGACGCGCCATAACATAGGTTTTATGGTTGCCGAACGGTTTGCCGAGCGGCACCGGATCAGCTTGAAGAAAAAAGGCTACCAGGGGATTTACGGGGTGGGTCGTGCGGTCGGAGCAGAGACGACGGTGCTCCTTCCCCAGACCTTTATGAATCTCAGTGGCGCCAGCGTTAATGCAGCATTTTTGTCCCTCGGAGTTACTCCGGGGGATTTGATTGTGGCCTATGATGATCTCGACCTGCCCTTCGGTTCCCTACGGATAAAGGTTGATGGCGGTCATGGCGGTCACAACGGAATACGCGATATTTGCAGTGTTCTGGGACGCAAGGATTTTATTCGTCTCAGGGTCGGGATAGGGCGACCTGATCACGGCAATACCACCGGGCATGTTCTCGGACGATTTTCTGCTGAAGAAGGCAGGGATCTGTCCGGGGTTATTGAAGCAGCGGCCGACGCCGTTGAGGCAATCATCGCCGAAGGGGTAGCGCCTGCCATGAACAGGTTTAACAAAAATCTGCTGGATTCTTTTTAACAATCGAGGAAGAGAGGCAAGGAACAGATGGAAATTCAGATGTATGCTCCCATCCTGGGGGCGATCGGGTTTGCGATCGCTGTCGTGATGTACAACCTGGTCAAGGCTCAGCCTGTCGGCAATGAACGAATGAGGGAGATTTCCGAGGATATCTATGCGGGCGCCATGGCTTTTTTAAGCCGCGAGTACCGGGTATTGGCTGTCTTCATCGTTTTGGTTTTCGGCCTGATCGCCATGGGCATGAATTTCCAGACCGCGTTCGCCTTTCTCGGCGGCGCGATCTGTTCGATGATCTGCGGATTTATCGGCATGAAGGCCGCGACCCGCGCCAACGTCCGGACCACCGAGGCCGCGCGTGCTTCCGGTCAGGCCAAGGCGCTGGAAGTGTCCTTCAACGGCGGCGCCGTCATGGGGCTGGCCGTTGCGTCTCTCGGTCTGGTCGGGGTCGGCGTTGCCTTTATCTTCTTCGGCGGTGATCCGGAAACCTCCAGGTACATCAACGGTTTCGCCATGGGTGCTTCATCCATCGCCCTGTTTGCCCGGGTCGGCGGCGGCATCTACACCAAGGCGGCCGACGTCGGCGCCGACCTGGTCGGCAAGGTCGAGGCCGGTATCCCCGAGGATGATCCGCGCAACCCGGGGGTTATCGCTGACAACGTCGGTGACTGTGTCGGCGATACGGCCGGTATGGGCGCCGACATCTTCGAATCCTATGTCGGTTCGGTCATCGCCACCATCGCCATCGCCGCTGCCGCCGGCCCCGAGCTGCTGAGTACCCTCTCCGGCGGTGCCACCGATATCCGCGCCGCCGCCATGCTGCTGCCGCTGGTGCTGATCATGGTCGGTCTGGTTTTCTCGATCATCGGCATCGCCTCGATGAAGGTTCTCAAATCGCTGGATCCGGCCAAGGCGCTGCACTACACGACCTTCGTCGCTGCCGGCGGCTTCCTGGTCGCCGCCTTCTTCGTCATCCAGATGCTCGGCGTCTCCACCGGGGTTTTCTGGGCGATCCTGGCCGGCACCCTGGCCGGTATCGCGATCGGTCAGATCACCGAATACTACACCGCCGCTTCTCCGGTGACCCGCATCGCCGAGGCGAGCAAGACCGGGCCTGCAACCAACATCATCACCGGTCTCGCCGTCGGCCTTGAGTCCACCGCTCTGCCGATTCTGATCATCTGCATCGGCATCTTTGTCGCCAACTCCTTTGCCGGTCTTTACGGTATCGGTATCGCCGCGGTCGGCATGCTGGCAACGGTCGGCGTCACCATGACCGTCGATGCCTACGGTCCGATTGCCGACAACGCCGGCGGCATCTCCGAGATGGCCGGTCTGGGCAAGGATGTTCGTGCCATCACCGACGGCCTCGACGCTATCGGCAACACCACCGCCGCCATCGGCAAGGGCTTTGCGATCGGTTCCGCCGCCCTCACCGCTCTGGCCCTGTTTTCCGCCTACGCGACGACGGTCGGCCTCAAGACGATCAACCTGATCGAGCCGAAGGTTGTCATCGGCCTGCTGATCGGCGGTGCGCTGCCGTTCTTCATCGGTGCCCTGACCATGACCAGCGTCGGTCGCGCTGCCGGCAAGATGGTCGAGGAGATCCGTCGCCAGTTCCGCGAGATCCCCGGTCTGCTGGAAGGGAAGCCGGGCGTCAAGCCCGAGTCCGGAAAATGTGTCGATATCTCGGCCCGTGCCGCTTTGAAAGAGATGGTTCTGCCCGGCATGGTCGCGGTTATCGCTCCGGTTCTGATCGGTTTTGTGCTCGGCGCCGAGGCGCTCGGCGGCATGCTCGCCGGCGCCACCCTGGCCGGTGTGCTGCTGGCGCTGATGATGTCCAACGGCGGCGGCGCCTGGGACAACGCCAAGAAATACATCGAGCAGGGCAAGGTCGCCGGTGAAGAAAAGGGCGGCGCCGCCCATTCAGCCGCGGTGATCGGCGATACCGTCGGCGACCCCTTCAAGGACACCTCCGGTCCGGCCATGAACATCCTCATCAAGCTGATGAGCGTGGTCTCCCTGGTCATTGCACCACTGCTCGTTATATAATTTTCGCACCAGTTCGCTGTAACATTCGATAGCCGGGGCCGTTTGCCCCGGCTATCGTCATTTCTGAGAGATGTCAAGACATGGGTTTTAAATGTGGCATTGTCGGACTGCCGAACGTCGGCAAGTCGACTATCTTCAACGCGATTACCTCTGCCGGTGCTGAATCGGCCAACTATCCGTTTTGCACCATCGAGCCGAATGTCGGCGTGGTTGCCGTGCCGGATCCGCGCATCGCCGCCCTGGCCGAGATTGTGGTGCCGGAACGGGTTCTGCCGACCAGCATGGAATTTGTCGATATCGCCGGTCTGGTCAAGGGCGCAAGCACCGGGGAGGGGCTGGGCAACCAGTTTCTCGGACATATCCGTCAGGTCGACGCCATTGCCCATGTGGTGCGCTGCTTTGAAGACGATAATGTGGTCCACGTCGACGGTTCGGTCGATCCGCTGCGCGATATCGAGGTGATCCAGACCGAACTGAACCTGGCGGATCTCGACACGGTTGAGAAAAGGATTCTCCGTTCCAGCAAGCAGGCCAGGAGTGGCGACCGGCAGATGCAGGCCGAGATCGCCGTGCTGGAGAAGATCCGTCTGGTCCTGAACGAGGGGCTGCCGGCCCGTTCGGTCGCGCTCGATGACGCCCAGAAAGCGATCTTGCGCGGCCTGCATCTGATTACCGCCAAGCCGGTCCTCTATGTGGCCAATGTGACCGAGGATGACCTGGCCGGAGAGCACCCTTTCGTGCAGAAAGTCGCCGCGCATGCCGCTGCCGAGGGGTCCGAAGCGGTGACCATCTGCGGTAAGATCGAAGCCGAAATTGCCGAGCTCGAGCTTGACGAAAAGAGCGAATTTCTCGCCGAACTCGGGCTCGACGAAGCCGGCCTCGACCGCATGATTCATGCCGGTTATCGGCTCCTCGGCCTGATCACCTACTTTACCGCAGGGGTCAAGGAGGTTCGGGCCTGGACGGTGCGTGACGGCGCCAAGGCGCCGGAAGCCGCCGGGGTGATCCACACCGATTTCGAAAAGGGTTTCATCCGCGCCGAAGTGATCGCCTACCAGGATTTTATCGACTGCCGGGGCGAGGCGGGGGCCAGGGAGAAGGGGCTGATGCGCCTGGAGGGTAAGGAATACCGGGTCATGGACGGCGACGTGATGCATTTCCGTTTCAACGTGTAGCCGCCGCGAAAGCGCTTGTGTTGGCTTCGCAACTGTGCTAAAAATTAACGTTTCGACCGGGGCCGGTATGGTCCCGTAATCCCTTGCTCCGGGGTGGCCCCGGGGCTGTTAATCCGTGAGGAGATTGAGATGAGAAAGTACGAATCGCTCTACATCGTCCATCCCGAGGTTGTCGGTGACGAACTGACGGCTCTGGTGGACAAGTTCCAGGAGGTTCTGACCGGCCAGCAGGCCGAGATCCTCAAGCTGGACAACTGGGGTGTGCGCAAGCTGGCCTACCCGATTGAGAAGCAGGGGCGTGGTTGCTATGTGCAGGTCGTTTTTCAGGCCGAGCCGCAGGTGATTGCCGAGTACGAGCGGCGTCTGCGTCTGGATGAAAAGGTGCTGCGCTTTCTGACTGTGCTTTTCGATGGTGTCATCGAAGAGGTTCAGGCGGAAGTGGCTGCCGAGGAAACCGAAGCTGTTCAGGAAGTCCCTGCCAAGGCGGAGACTGCCGAGCAAGCTGAATAACTCATTCATTACGTCCCAAGGAGAAATCATATGGCTTTTCAATCAGCACGTCCTGCCGGTGCCCGCCCGAGTGGCCCCCCCCGTCGTCGTTTCGGTCGCCGCAAAATCTGCCGTTACTGCGCCGACAAAAACCTGAAGATCAATTACAAGGATGTCGACAGTTTGAAATATTATCTGAGCGAGCGCGGCAAGATCGTTCCGCGCCGGATTTCCGGAACCTGCGCCGCTCACCAGCGTCAGATTGCCGAGGCGATCAAGAACGCCCGGCAGATCGCCCTGATGCCTTATACGTCTTCCCACGCGCTGTAGCCAGGAAGACAGGAGAGGACGACTGTCGATGCAACAGCAGGTTGCCTTCACAGTTGCCGGGATAACGGCCACTCTGCTCTGTTTTCTCGGCGCGACCCAGCTGGGTCCGGCGGGAGCGATGCTGAATTTTTTGACACCGCTGCCGGTCTGTTACCTGAGTCTGCGTTTCGGCCTGCGGGTCGGAACTCTGGCTGTTGTGTCGAGCGCCGTGCTGCTGAGTCTGCTGATTCCGTTTCACTCGCTGGCCGCCTATCTGGGCCTGTTCGGCTTCGCCTCGCTGCTGCTGCCACTGCTGCTCAAACGGCAGCTGGCCTGGGATCGCGCCGTGGCCATGACAGTCCTGGCCGTGACGGCAACGGCCCTGGTGTTTTTCGCAGTCTATCTGCTGGACAGCGGCGCAACGCCCGGAGCTTTGATCGATCAATACCTCCAGGCGGAAATTGCGCAGGCCATGCAGACCTATCAGGACGCCGGCCTGAGCGCAGCGCAGCTCCAGGAAATGGAACAGATCGCCGGCCAGGTGGCGGCATTTATCGCCAGTACCTTTTTCGGTCTGTATGTGGCCGGCACCCTTGCCGTGCAGCTGCTGACGCTGTTGCTGCTGCAACGCTTCAAAGGGGAAAGCTATCGCATTGCCGGGCTGCCGTTTGCCCGCTGGCGACTGCCTGCCGTGCTGATCTGGGTGCTGATCCTGGCCGGTTTCGGCATGCTGGCGCCGCTGGAGTCTCTGCAGTCGGTTGCGCGCAACAGTCTGGCGATTCTTTTGCCGCTCTATTTCCTGCAGGGGCTGGCGGTTGTCAACAGCTTCCTGTTGCGGAAGTCCTATCCACCGGTACTGAAGGGGATGATTTACCTGATGGTTTTCATCTTCAACCCGTTGCCGTTGCTTGTTACCGGAGTCGGCGTTTTCGATCTGTGGGTCGATTTTCGCCGGCCGCGAACTAAAGATTTATAAACAGACACTGTTTACGGAGGATATCATGAACATCATTCTTAAAGAGAATGTGGACGGGCTCGGCATGATCGGCGATACGGTTACCGTCAAGCCCGGTTACGCCCGTAACTACCTGGTTCCCAAGGGGCTGGCTCTGGTTGCCAACGAGGGCAATGTCAGGGAGCTGGAACACCAGAAGCGTCAGTTGTCCCGCAAGCTGGAAAAAGCCCGGACCGACGCCGAGGGCATCAAGGCGCGGATCGAAAAAGTCAGCTGCGCGTTTTCCCAGCGTGCCGGCGAAGACGGCAAGCTGTTCGGTTCCGTCACCTCGATGGATATCGAAGGCAAAATCCAGGCGGCCGGCATCGAGCTGGATCGCAAGAAAATCCAGCTTGCCGAGCCGATCAAGAGCCTTGGCGAGCATCTCGTCAGCATCAAGCTGGACGCCGGCGTGGTCGCCGAGCTCAAGGTTGTGGTCACCGCCCTGGAAGAGTAGCACCGACCCGCCGAACCGGTTCGGCGCTATGGTTTAAACGGAAAAGCGGACATCGGCAAGCGATGCTCCGCTTTTCCGCTTTCTTCGCTTCTGCCCCTCTGCTATGCTTCGCGTTATGATGAAAACTGTGCCCAAACTAGCGTCTCAAAATGTCTCTTCGCACCGCCTGCCGCCCCAGAATCTTGAGGCGGAGATGTCGGTTATCGGCGGCGTGCTGCTGGAAAATGAAGCGCTCAATCGCGCCCTCGAAATCCTCTCCGCCAGCGACTTCTACCGCGACAGCCACCGCAAGATTTTCGAAGCGCTGATCGTTTTGTCGGAAAAGAACGAGCCGGCGGATCTGGTGACTTTGACCGCGGTGCTAAAGAGCCGTAACGAACTCGATGCAATCGGCGGCAGCAGTTATCTGGCGACGCTGGTCGACTACGTGCCGACGGCGGCCAATATCGTCTACTACTGCCGGCTGGTCAAGGAAAAGTCGGTTGCCCGCCGGCTGATTCAGGTGTCCACCGAGATCGCGACCCGCGGCTACGAGGGCGGCGACATGGAAGAGATTCTCGACCATGCCGAGAAGTCCATTTTCGAGATTGCCGAAAATCGCATCCGTCCGTCCTTCTACCCGGTTCGGGACATCCTGAAAGACACCTTCAAGACCATCGAAAAGCTGTATGATCGCAAGGAGCTGGTGACCGGCGTCCCGAGCGGTTATCTTGAGCTGGACAAGATGACCGCGGGGATGCAGGCCGGCGACCTGGTCATCATTGCCGGACGGCCGTCGATGGGCAAAACCGCCTTCGCCCTGAACGTCGTCGAGTATGCCACGACCCATGCCGACAGCAAGGTTCCGGCGGTGGTCTTCTCGCTGGAGATGAGCAAGGAGCAGCTGGTGCAACGGATGCTCTGCTCGGTGTCCAGGGTTGATGCCGGTCGCTTGCGGACCGGGCATCTGGGGGAATCCGACTGGCCCAAGCTGACCATGGGGGCCGGCCAGATGAGCGAATCGCCGATCTTTATCGATGATACGCCGGCGATTTCGGTACTCGAACTGCGCTCCAAGTCCCGGCGCCTCAAGGCCGAGCATGGGCTCGGCCTGATTGTGGTCGACTACCTGCAGTTGATGCGCGGCAGCAATACCGAAAGCCGTCAGCAGGAAATTTCCGAGATTTCCCGTTCGCTGAAGGCCCTGGCCAAGGAGCTTGAGCTGCCTGTCATCGCCCTGTCGCAGCTCAACCGCTCCCTGGAAAGCCGGACCGACAAGCGGCCGATGATGGCCGACCTGCGCGAGTCGGGCGCGATCGAGCAGGATGCCGACGTGATCATGTTCGTTTACCGCGATTCCGTTTATTGCGAGGCCTGCAAAAAACGGGACGGGTCCTGCGACAAGGGGCATGACCGGGATGCGGAAGTCATTATCGGCAAGCAGCGGAACGGTCCGATCGGCACCGTCCATCTGACCTTTCGCGGTGAATTCACCCGTTTCGAGAATCAGTCGCCCCGCTCCGCCGAAGGCTATTGAGCCGTTGACCTGCGGTCCGATCAGAAAAAAGAGCCTCCGGGGTTGTTCCCCCGGAGGCTCTTTTTACATTTATTGCGGCGGGTCGGTCAGTCTTTCCGCTTCACCATGATATCAAGGGTCTTGATCTTTTTACGCAAGGTGTTGCGGTTAATGCCCAGGATTTCTGCCGTGCGGACCTGATTGCCGCGGGTCTGCTGCAGGATGATGTTGATCAGCGGGCGTTCCACCTGATGCAGAACCATTTCGTACAGGTTGTCCAGGTCCTGCAGGTCCATCTGGGCCAGCGAGTTCTGCAGTTTGCGAGCGACCAGGGCTTCGAGGGAATCTTCCTGGCCGCCGAGATCGCTGTTGCTGAACAGGCCGGGGAAATCGGCCGGCATCAGGACCTGGTTCGGCGAGAGCAGGGCGGCGCGTTTGATGACGTTTTCCAGTTCGCGGACATTGCCCGGCCAGCTATGTTTTTTCAGCAGGCTGAGGGCGTCCTGGCTGTATTCCCGGGTCTGGACGCCCAGTTCCTCCTGCGCCCGTTTGAGAAAAAACTCGACCAGCGGCTCGATGTCCTCTTTGCGTTCGCGCAGCGGCGGCAGATGGATCGGTACGACATTCAGCCGGTAGAACAGATCCTCGCGAAAGGTTTTCTCCCGGACCATGGTCGCCAGATCCTGGTTGCTGGCGGCGACAATCCGGACATTGACCGACATGACCTGGTTGCCGCCGGTTCGGGTGATCTCCTTTTCCTGCAGAACCCGCAGCAGTTTGGCCTGGAGTTCCAGCGGCATGTCGCCGAGCTCGTCGAGAAACAGCGTGCCGCCATCGGCCTGCTCGAACTTGCCCGATTTGCGCTCGGTGGCGCCGGTAAACGCCCCTTTTTCGTGGCCGAACAGTTCGCTTTCCAGCAGTTCGCGCGGAATGGCCGCGCAGTTGAGGGCGATAAACGGTTTGCCCAGCCGCGGGCTGTTGAAGTGGACAGCCCGTGCGACCAGCTCCTTGCCCGTCCCGCTCTCGCCGGTAATCAGCACCGTGACATCCGACGGCGCAATGCGTCCCAGATCCTTGTAGACCTCCTGCATCGGCTGGCTTTTGCCGATGATCGCCCGGCCGAAGCTGTACTGCTCCTGCAGTTCGCCTTTGAGTTGCCCGAGCTGGTCGCTGACTTCGGCGGCTTTCTGGGCCTTGAGGATGATCGCATCGAGGGCGTCGAGATCGAACGGTTTGGTCAGGTAGTCATAGGCGCCGTGTTTCATCGCCGCCACCGCGTTCTCCATGGTCGATTCGGCAGTCATGATCACGACCAGGGTCTCCGGTTTCTCCTCGTGGAACTGCTGCAGCAGTTCGATACCCTGAATGCCGGGCATTTTGATGTCGAGAACCGCCAGATCGTAGCTGTTGCTGCGGAACAGGGAGAGCGCCTGGCGCCCGTCTTCCGCGAGGTCGACACTAAAGCCTTTTTTCTTCAAGGCCTTGGAGAGAACCCAGCGGATACTTTCTTCGTCGTCGGCAACCAGAATACGGCGGATGGACATGGCGGTTTTCCTCAACTTTCGGTTTGCTTGTTTACGGGCGCCTTGCGGATCAGGGGCAGGGAGACCTCGGCGGATGTTCCGCCCGCGGGGCGGGGGGCGATCTTGAGAAAGCCGCCATGGTCGGTGATGATCTTCTGGCAGATGGCCAGTCCCAGACCGCTGCCGCCGGTTTTCGTCGTGTAAAACGGGGTGAAAATCCGTTCCAGCACCTCGGGCGCAATGCCGGGGCCGTTGTCGCTGACGGTGATCAGGATGACCGGAACGGAACGGCCGTCGGGCCGGCTCAGATGGTATTCACTGTCGATCCGGCTTTCGATGATGATCTCACCGCCGTGCGGAGCGGCTTCGCCGGCATTTTTGATCAGATTCAGAAACAGCCTGATCAGCAGATCGCGATCTCCCAGCGTCGGCGGGATGCTCGGATCGAGATTGAGCTGAAAGGTGATGTGCCGCCCGGCCAGGGCCTGTTTCTGCAGCAGCATGATTTCATCGAGAATCTGACTGATATTCACCGGCTCGATTTTCGGTTGGCGCGGCTTGGCCAGGTCAAGCAGTTCCTCGATAATGGTGTTGATCCGCTCCGCTTCGCGAATCATGATCCGGGGATACTCGATCAGCTCGCTGCCGTCCTCAAGCTCGCGCTGCAGCAGCTGGGCCGCGCCTTTGATGCCGCCCAGGGGGTTTTTGATCTCGTGCGCCAGTCCGGCGGA
>Ga0299906_10003478_pt1 | contig 12985 bp, 16 predicted proteins | sample RVTome_14_FD_200259 | JGI IMG/M metagenome (GOLD analysis project Ga0299906, IMG submission 200259) | Soil microbial communities from uranium-contaminated site in the Upper Colorado River Basin, Wyoming, United States - RVT145D125 (version 2) ...
TTCGCCGTTGAGGCCCTCGGAGAAGACCCGCTCACCGCCGGCGTAGATGTCGATGCGCATGCGGCCGTCGCGCGCGGCGGTGTAGGTGCCTTCCACCTGGAAAGTGGGCTCCTTGATCAGCAGGCGATGCCGGACCGTGTTGATCTCGGCGTAGTGAGCGACGCCGTGGGCCTCGGAGTTGTCGGCGAGGATGGTATCGAGATCGGTGGCCTGCGCCGGCAGGGAAATGAACAACAGGGCGGCAAAAAACAATCGGTTCATGGCATAGGCACCTTTTGAAGCTTACGAATAGGATGCAGCAAAGCATAAAATGGTCACGTTGCCATGATCAGAACCTGTTTAACACTATTTGTTTTAACACCACTGGCCGCCTGCCTTATGGCCTGCGGCAACGAAGCAGAAACGCCCGTGGCGGATTTGCCGCCTACGGTGGCCTCCGCCGCCTTCGAGGAGGGCTTCGTGCCGGCTTCCGACGGTGTCGAGCTCTATTACCGCAAAGTCGGCCAATCGGTGCGCACGGTCATCGTGCCCTCGCGCCTGTTCACCTGGGACGACCTGGCCTGGCTGGGTGAGCACTTCACCCTGATCAGTTACGACATGCGCAACCGCGGACGCTCATCCGAGGTCGAGAACGGCTCCGTCCTGACGCTCGAAAAGGACGTCGAAGACCTGGAGTCGGTGCGGGGCCATTTCGCGGTGGAGTCGTTTTCGACCCTCGGCTACTCCTACCTCGGCAAGGTGGTGATCATGTACGCGCGCGCCCATCCGGAGCGGATCGAGCGCATCGTCCAGGTCGGCCCGATCCCGCCGGTGTTCGCCACCGAATACCCCAAAGAACTGACGGCGGCGGCGCTGCCCTCGCCTTTCCCGCCCGGCGAGATCGAACGCCTCAATGAACTGCGCGATGCGGGCGTGAAGGAATCAGAGCCCAGGCGTTACTGCGAAACCTTCTGGGAAATCATCCCCTACCAGTTGGTCGGCGACTCGGCCAATGTGAACCGCATCAACGCCGATTACTGCGAGATGGAAAACGAGTGGCCGGTCAACATCGACTTCCACATGCAGCACGCCTTCGTGGGGTCGGCCATGAACCATGTGCTGACGGACGAGGAGATCGCCGAGGTCGAAGTCCCCGTGCTCACCATCCACGGCACGCATGACCGCAACGCGCCCTACGGCGCCGGGCGCGAATGGGCGATGAAGCTACCCAATGCCCGGCTGATCACGATCGAGGGCGCCGGCCATCACGTCTGGGCGGATGATCCCACCATCAACGACGACATCCTCATTTTCTTGCAGGGCGAGTGGCCGGAGGGGGCCGAGGTCGTGACCAGCCTGGTACCGGAGTGAGTTACAGTTTTGGGTCATCCCGGAAGCGCGAGTAGCGTTGTCCGGGACCCAGGTCTCGGCCCAAACGCCCTCAAATGGTGCGATCCCTTCATCGCCTTCCCATCCACCGCTTCGCTGAGTTCACGGGCAGCGAGTGGGTGAAATTCATAGGACAGCATTTATTTGCGGTATCGGGTCTCGATACCAGCAAAGATTTCATCCCCAGGAATCCCTTCAACCTTCCCTGATTCCATTTCCGCATCGCGACGCTGGGCTTCGTCTAACCAAAGCGCATTGAGTTCATCCCGAGACAACCCGCGCAAGCTCTCGACCAGACGACGCACCAAATGTGCGCGCCCTTCCGTATCGAGACTGAGCGCCGCCGTTTCGATGGACTTAATGTCCTGATTTGTAGCCATAAACTCCATTATAACGCTCCGGGTAGATGCTATGACCTTATACCAGGCCGCAAAGTTTGCGTATGTAGGAGTTTTCCCCTGATCGCCATCCCGGAATTTGCGAAGCAAATGTCCGGGACCCACCCGCATCCTGAGTCGGTGCGATAATGCTAACTCCCGCCCTCCTCCCTCGCACTCTCACAACCCACACACCGCGTCGCCATCGGATTGGCTTCCAGCCGCGCTCCAGAAATCGCCTCACCGCAATCCAGGCACTCGCCGTAGCTGCCCTCATCCAGCCGCTTCAACGCCGCGTCGATCTTCGCCAACTCAACTTTCGCCCGCGCCTGCCCCGCCTTGGCCATGGCCTGCAGTTGCAGCGCATCCATGCGCGTCAGGCGCCCCATGCGGGTCTGGTCGAGTTCGACCACTTCGCTGCTGGCCTCGCGCGTATCCGCGAGGGATTCAATGGCGGCGCGCATGGCGAGGAGGCGGTCGCGCATGGCAGGTTAACTCCACTCGATCTCGAGCTTTTTTCGGGACAAAGCGCAGTCCCTCAGGTACAGATTAATCAGGCTCTGGTACGGAATACCTTTTTCATCTGCCATATCCTTGAAGTAGGCAATCGTCCCTTCATCAAGACGTATCGTAATCTGCTTCTTGAGCCGCTTGGCATATGGGTTGGGGACCGATTTTGAGAAATCGTAGTGCTTACGCATGTGTAAATTCTTCGTACTGCTTGCGCTCAAATCGGTTGGCCTCGCGTGCGGAGAAAATTCGAATGATCTCGCCTGGACGCTCACAATGACCCACCAACAGCAGACGCTGTTTCTCACTCATACCCATGAGTATGCAACGCTCTTCTCCATCGGAATGATTTGGATCAGGGATTAAACGAGCAAAGTCATCTTCGAACACCGTCTTAGCCTCAGGAAAAGAAACTCCGTGTTTCCGTTGATTAGAGGAATCCTTGCGTAGATCCCATTCAAAGCGCAGACCGGACACAGTGTACCTACATTGTAGTTACGCTGCAAGGGATGCAATGACCGAAGATCGTGCAGTAAAGGTCTGATCGGTCGACTTGCCTGTGAAGCTGTGCGGCGCGCTGATTGATCAATGGAGGCACTGTTGAGGTATAGCACCGAAAAATACCCCGCCACGTGCGAAACGCTGCCGAGTTACCGTCGGAATTCCGCCCGAGCGAAATTGCTGCAAGGCTCTATTGCATCTACACTTTCCCCGGATGCAACTGGCAAAGCGGAGTCGGTGAGGGTCCATGCAAAAGGATAAAGTCACCACCCTGATCGTAGTGGTCACGGTAGCAGCGGGAATCTTCGCCGCCGAGTGGTATTTTTTCGACTACCGCCCAAGAATCGCCGAAGCCGAGTTGAACGCCGGATACCCGGGCGCCCCCTTGCCGGAGACGAGCGTGCTTTCGGGCGATGGTGACGTTTCCGCGGAAACGTACGATTCCCGGGACTCAAAGATCATCGAGTGTGAGGATCCGGAAATCGGCACGTTCTACAGCGACGCCGACAGTTGCGAGGAGGCGGAGCCGCCGAAATCTGACTACGCACCGCCGCCCGACCCCATTCCTGAACCCCCCCAAACAACCTTATAGAGACTTTCCATGCACCCTCTTTCATCAGCCCAAAAATTGACCCTGTCTCTCACGTTCGCCCTGGCCATGCTTACGCTTCATGGCTGCAAAATGGAGTCGTCCGGCGAGTCGGAATCGCCAACGGCGGTGGCCAGCCAAGCGGCGGAGGTCGATGAAGCCGCTACCGCCGAAGCCATTAGCGATGACTCCGGAGCCCCCGCGACCCACTACGAGTGGTACATGGAAAGCGTCACGCCGGCTGGCCGCACGGCGATCACCCGACACGGCGATGGCCGCATCAGCAGCGATTCCTTCATTCACTGGAACAACCGCGAATGGACGGTCAATTCGGAGCTGCAGCTCGACGAGGCCGGCCTGCCGATTCACCAGCGCATTACCGGCATCTCGCCGTTCCAGGCGCCGATCGACGAGCTGTTTGAACTGAGCGATGGCCAGGCCCGCTGGAAAACCGTGGGCGACCAGGGTGAAACCGCCCTGACCAGCCCCGCCTTCTACTTGCCGGCTGAGTCCGGTGCGCTGGAGTCGATAAGTGCGCTGGTGCGTGCGGCACTCAAGACCATCGACGGCGAGATCGCGCTGCTGCCGGCCGGCACCGCGCGGGTCGAGAAAGTCAGCGAGATCACACTCAATGCCGGCGATGCCAGCCACAACGTCAGCCTGTACGCCATTTCCGGGCTCGGCTTCAAGCCGGACTACGTCTGGCTGGACGAAGACTTGCGGCTGGTCGGGCTGGATTACAGCGGTTGGCTGGGCATGGTGCCGGAGGGCTGGGGCGCCCATGCGCTGCGGGCCATGAGCGAGGCGCAGCGCCGCGAGGCCGCCCGCTTCAGCACGCAACTGAGCGAACGCCTGGCCAACCTCCTGGACCGGCCGCTGGTGTTCGAGAACGTCGACGTGGTCGACGTCGTTAGCGGAACGCTGCTGGAAAACCGCCACGTGCGGGTCGCGGGCGGCGTCATCCGGGACATCACCGAAGCGCCTATCGAGGACCCCGATGCTCTGCGCGTGGAGGGCAGCGGCAAGACCCTGATGCCCGGGATGTGGGACATGCACGGCCACTTCTCCTTGCAGGACGGCGTGCTCAACATCGCCGGTGGCATCACCAGCGTGCGCGACATCGGCAACGAGCACCAGCAGATCATGGATGCCGTGGCCCAGTATGACTCGGGCGCGGTCATCGGCCCCCATACCTACCGGGCCGGCTTCATCGACAAGGCCGGTCCCTTCGCCTCGGGCTGGGCCGCCGAGACGCTGGAGGACGCGCTTGGGCGGGTGGATTTCTTCGCCGAGCACGGCTACATCCAGATCAAGCTGTACAGCTCCATCGAGCCGGCCTGGGTGGCGCCGATCGCCGAGCGGGCGCACGCCCACGGCCTGCGCCTGTCCGGCCACATCCCGGCCTTCATGTCGGCTGAGCAGGCGGTCAATGCCGGCTACGATGAGATCCAGCACATCAACATGGTGTTCCTGAACTTTATCGTCGGCGATCAAGGCGACACCCGCCAGCAGATCCGTTTCACAAAATACGGCGACGAAGCGCTGAACGTCGACCCGGACAGCGAGGAAGTGGAGCGCTTCATCGCGTTGTTGAAGGAGAAGAACGTCGTGGTGGACCCGACCGCCGCCATCTTCGAGACCATGCTCATCCACGTTGCGGGCGAGCCGGACCCCACCTTCGCGGCGGTGATCGACCACCTGCCGCCCACCGTTGGCCGGCCGCTCTACAACCCCGAGATGGTGCTGGGCGAAAACTGGCCCGAGTCGGCCAAGCACCAGGCGCAGATGCTGCGCAAGCTGCATGAATCCGGCATCCAACTGGTCGCCGGCAGCGACAGCTACGCCGCCTTTACCCTGCATCGCGAACTGGAGGTCTACGCCGAGGCCGGCATTCCCAACGCCGACGTGCTGCGCATCGCCACGCTGGACTCGGCGCGGGTGGTTGGCGTCGCCGACCGCAGCGGCTCGATCGAGGTCGGCAAGGCTTCCGACCTGGTGCTGCTGGACGGCAACCCGCTGGAGGACATCAGCGCAGTGCGCCGCGCCATGCTGGTAATGAAGGGCGACACGCTCTACCGCCCGGATCAGCTCTACCAGGCGTCGGGGGTGGAGCCGTTTGTGGCGTCGGTGGAGTTCGATTGATCGGCTTCGCCAACTTGCACTTGCCGCCAGTGGCCTCCCGGAATGACTGGCCCGGTTTTTCCGGTCGGATCGTTATTTTGAAGCGACGGGGCGCAGTTCGTAGACGCGCGACATCGTGGCGGCAAGATCGAGGTCACCTCGTCGAAGTGCCTCTCGAACGTCATCAAGCTTGCAAGCATCCTCGGGCGTCAAGCAAGGCGCCCAACCGCTGGCGTCCTCGATCAGTTCCACCTCGACCTCGGCAACGAAACCACCCTCGTGAATGTACTTGACCCGCTTGCGCTTGCTCACTTCACTCGCCTCCGAAAATCTGCTGACCATCTCGCCGGATCAGGGCGATATGCCGTGACCAGTACGGCTGGACTGCTGTGGCCTTTCGGAATGCCCCAGACCACATGAAGCGGATTGAGATTGCTGTCCGATTGTAGCACCAGAACACTTGGTCCCTTCGGGAACTCCGGGTTGTCCTCCAGCTCAACTGCCTCGGCCACGCCAGCCAAGACGTCCCTGACGCGAATCCCATCTTCAGACATTTCTTCATGACCGTGTTCGGATATTCGAACCTGACCGATCATCACCAAATTCTGGATCCTGATGAGAGTCGTGCTCAACGGACCGAGTACTTAGATTGCGAGGAAGCCAGTGCGATGTGCTGGGCGCGCCACTGCCCATTTGTACCAACTGGACGATGGGCGGCACGTACGAAAGCAGACGAAACTGTTGTGAGAAATTCACCTGGATGGAATTGCCCAAGTGAGCGATCTTGGAGGCGATGGCCGCGTTTCCGCGGAAACGTTTGAGCCCCGCGATTCAGACATCCTTAAGTGCCATGGCCCCTAGGTTGTCCCGTTCTACACAGATGCCGAGAGTTGTGAGGAGGCCGGCCTGGAGAAGTCCGAGTCTTGGCCCTCAGAATAGACGACCGACATCCTGCGCCAAAAGCCTGGTTGATCAAGGTCTGGTAGCCCATCCCCTCGGCCCTCGCGATCTCCTCGAATTTCGTGTGGCTTGTTAATGCCAGGAAACAATGCTATGCTCTTAAGAGCAGGTTAACTTAGATAAAAGGCTCTTAAGCGCAAATGACAGCAAAAAACACATTGATACAAGCGCCACCTTATGCGGTGGAGCGGGCCATCAAACGCCTGGGAGCAAACCTGCGTACTGCAAGGCTGCGCCGTAACCTGACTATTGAAGAAGTTGGCGAGAAAATCGGCACAGGCCCTCGCGCAGTATCAGATGCGGAGAAAGGCAAGATATCAACCAGCATGGCTGTGTATATCGCCTTGCTGTGGGTCTACGACCTGCTCTCCCCTTTGGAGGAACTGGCCGATCCTGCCTCGGACATCGAAGGACTCAACCTGTCTTTGTCAAAGGAACGTGCCCGTTCGCGTGTGACAGACGGGCTCGACAATGAATTCTAGGCGCGCCGAAAACGAGTGCTTTGTTTATATCGTTCTTCCGGGTGAAACCGAATTCGTCACGGCCGGGAAGTTGGTATTGACGACAAACGCACGCGGCATTCCAAGCGGAAGATTGGTCTATGGGCAAAGCTACCTGGCGCGGACAAATGCAGTGCCAATAGACCCTATTGGACTCAAGCTTGACACGAGGACATACGAGACAACGCTCTTGAAAGGCGTCTTCGGGGCGCTTCGTGATGCGAGCCCTGACTTTTGGGGACGGAGAGTCATTGAAAAACGCGCCGGATTGACTGAACTGGGTGAGGTGGACTATTTGCTTCATTCACCTGATGACCGGGCAGGAGCGCTGGGTTTTGGCAGGAACGCGAGTCCTCCCGCAGTACGCAGAGCGTTCAATCGGACTATGGACCTTGAACGCCTGCAGGCCATTGCGGACGCAATCATCGCAGGTGAAGACATCCCTGAAGCACCTGAAGCAGAACAGGCCCAGGACTTGTTGTTCGGTGGAACGTCAATGGGCGGCGCCCGCCCCAAGGCCGTGGTGGAAGAAGACAATATTCTCTGGATTGCCAAGTTCAACCGAGCCGATGACAAATGGAATGAAGCCCGTGTGGAACACGCGATGCTCATGCTCTCAAGAGCGTGCGGAATCCAATCTGCAGACAGCAAGGTGGTCACGATCGGTGATCGTGATGTACTCATGGTCAAGAGGTTTGACCGCGAACATGCCGGGAGCGGCTATCGCCGGGGCAGGATGCTAAGCGCATTGACCCTGCTGCGCAGCGATGATGATCCACAGCGGCGGGAAAACTGGTCTTATGTTTCGCTGGTTGAAGAGGTGCGACGTCTCTCTTCGCAACCGAAGGAAGATGGACCCGAACTGTTTCGTCGCATGTGCTTTAACGCGCTGATCTCAAACATTGATGATCATCCGCGAAACCACGCCATGGTGGCCATGGACACGGACTGGAAGCTCGCTTGCGCTTATGACTTGACGCCATCCACTCCGATCAGCCAGGAGCACCGTGACCTTGCCCTTGAGTGCGGCGATAAGGGCCGCTTTGCCAATGCAGAAAACCTGGTCACGCAGTGCGCCCGTTTCTATCTTGATGAAGACGCGGCAGCGAAGATCATCGATGACATCGAAGCGTCGGTGAGGAACAACTGGTATTCAGTCGCCAGACGTGAAGGCGTCACGGAACAAGACTGCGAAAAAATCTCTACGGCCTTTGCGTACCCGGGATTTTTTTCACGCAGCCACCTTGGTCGCGGTGCTCACGGTGGGTGACGGCGGTCATCGGCACCGCCTTGGATAAAAACACTTACAGAAAATAACTTATGTGTGTATATTTATCCAATGCCAACCACCGCGAGCCCCAAGAAAATCGACCAGGCCCTTCAGCTCTTCAGGCGTCACGGGGGCATCCTGAGGACCGGGGAAGCGCTCAACCTCGGCATCCATCCCCGAACGCTTTACGGTATGCGAGATGTAGGGCTACTCGAACGGCTTGGCCGGGGGCTATACCGCCTGGCAGCCCTGCCGCCGCTGAGCGACCCGGACCTGGTGACCGTCGCACTCAAGATCCCCCAAAGCGTGATTTGTCTCATCTCTGCACTCCATTTCCATCAGATGACCACGCAAATTCCGCACGCCGTTTCAATCGCAATCAAACGCGGAACGGAGCCCCCTCGGCTCGATTATCCACCGATTCGAATTTACATATTCTCCGGCTGGGCATTTTCCGAAGGTATCGAGACTCACCTAATCGACGACACCTCGATCTGGGTTTACAGCGCCGAGAAAACCCTCGCCGACTGCTTCAAGTACCGCAACAAGATTGGCATGGATACAGTACGCGAAGCTTTCGAACTGTATAAAACTCGCGTGAAACGGAAACCACGCGAACTGCTTCGATTCGCGAAGGTGTGCAGGGTGGAAAAGCCCATGCGTCCATATCTCGAGGCTGTGATTTAGGCCGAAGATGCCAAGAAACACCTCTGCGTCCATCCATCAACGACTGCTCAACCAGGCGAAGGAAACAGGACGACCATTCAACGAGCTCCTCCAGTACTTTGCGATGGAACGCTTTCTATATCGACTGAGTCAGTCCAAATACAAAAACGAGTTCGTCCTCAAAGGCGCCTTGCTGTTTCGCATCTGGAGCACGCCAGACAGCCGCGCAACCAGAGACATAGACTTCCTGGGGCACGTGGAGAACTCTACCGAGGGTCTGATTCGAATCGTCCAGCAGATCCTGACTTCTGACGTTCCCGGGGATGGTCTGGCGTTCGACTCCCAATCCGTGCGTGCCGAACGAATCAAGGAAGACGCCGACTACGAAGGTGTTCGTCTGCGCTTGGACGGGCGGCTCGGAAACGCCCGTGTGCACTTGCAAATTGACGTTGGTTTCGGCGACGTCGTGCATCCATCCGCTGTAGAGAGTCAGTACCCAACATTGCTCGACCATCGTGCCCCGATCCTGCGCACCTATCCTCCCGAAACCGTTGTCGCTGAGAAGGTTGAAGCCATGGTCCACCTCGGCGGTCTCAATAGTCGGTTCAAGGATTTCTATGATATTTGACGACTGGCCCGCCAGCAGGCCTTCGACGGTGAAGACCTGCAGACTTCCATCGAGAAGACGTTTGAGAACCGATCAACCGATGTTGTCCCATTCGAAGCCGTTCAGGAAGGGCTACTGCAGTCGGGAAATTCAGAAGCGCAGTGGAAAGCATTTCTTGAAAAGTCAAATTTGTCTGGCCCAGCCTCGTTTACGGCCGTATTGGACGAGATTGGCACCCTGCTGTCCCCCGTGCTCGAATCCATTCTGAATCGAGAAACCTTCGAAGGCACATGGAACCCACCCGGGCCATGGCGTACGCGGGGAGCAAGTCGCTCATCGTCACCTTGAATCCCCTATGGGTTGGTCGCGGACGGTCAGCCCGCCACCACGGAATAAAAGCCGGGGGGGCTCAGCGGCGCCGCTGCTGAACCTCCATGTAGCGCCGTAGCAAGCGGTTTATGGCGGTCTGCGGCCCATCTCACTGGATCAGGGCGGTCATAATCATACTTTACAAATAGCCGTCTAAATGTATAGTATACTTACATGATCGAGCGAGCCCTCTGGTTGAACCGCGTCCAGCAGGCCTGGACCCGGCGGTCGGTGGTCTGGCTGTCCGGTGTACGCCGGGTTGGCAAGACAACCCTGGCCCGGATGCTGGCTGATGCGGTCTACATGAACTGTGACCTGCCTTCCACGGTGCGGGCCCTGGAAGACCCCGAGCTTTTTCTGGCTGGCCAGGAACAAGATGGTTTCCTGATTCTCGATGAAGTGCACCACCTGGAAGACCCGAGTCGCCTGCTGAAAATCGCTGCCGATGAATATCCTCACCTGAAGGTGCTGGCCACGGGTTCTTCCACGCTGGCGGCCACGCGCAAATTCCGGGACTCACTGACCGGGCGCAAACAGGCCATTCACCTGTGTCCGGTGTTGTGGGAGGAATGCGAAGATCCTTTCGGCGTGACCGATCTCGACCGGCGCTTGTTGCACGGTGGCCTGCCCGAGCCTCTGCTCGCGCAGGACAAAGAACCGGCTTTTTTCAATGAGTGGATCGACAGTTTCTATGCCCGGGACATTCTGGAGCTGTTCGGCATCCGCAATCGCCAGGGCTTTCTGGCCCTGTTCCGCTTGTTGCTACGCCAGAGTGGCGGTCAGGTCGACTACAGCCAACTGGCCAGCCTGAGCGAGTTGAGCCGCATCACGGTCAAGGCCCATATCGAAGCCATGCAGATTGCCCATGCCGTGTTTTTGCTACGCCCTTTCCACGGGGGCGGCAAACGGGAAATCGTCAGCCGGCCCAAGTGTTATGCCTTCGACACCGGTTTCGTCACCTTCGAGAAAGGCTGGGATTCCATCCGGGATGATGACCGCGGCCTATTGTGGGAGCATCTGGTACTGGATGCCCTGCGCTTTCGCCATGCCGACGAGGATATTTTCTATTGGCAGGACAAGTCGCGGCGTGAGGTGGATTTCGTCGTTCGACGCGGGCGTGAGACCGTGGATGTCATGGAATGCAAGATCAATCCCGACAAGCTGGAGGCAAAATCCATGACGGCCTTCCGTGAGCTGTACCCGGCAGGTGACAATTACATCATCAGTCCCGACGCGAAAGAACCTTACAAGGTCAGGCGGGCAGGGATGGTGTTCGCCGTGTGCGGAACCCGGGATTTGCCCTCGTGAAACCGGGCGAACACAAAACCGTCCAGGCTCGCATCCTATGTTGGGGTCGGAGTAACGGGGCGGCTCAGCGGCGCCGCTGCTGAACCTCCATGTAGCGCCGTAGCAAGCGGTTAATGCGGGTCTGGTAGCCGGCACTCTGACCGCGGAACCACTCGAGGACGTCGGCATCAAGCCGAATCGTGACGGGCTTTTTGATCGGCGGGTGCCACTCAGCTTCCTGAAAAAAGGCCTCATCCAGCTCCGGCATATCGCCGAGATCGATGTCCTCGTCCCGCTGGGCAGCGAGATTTTGCAGTTCAGTGTCCAATTTCCTGCTAGAAATCAATCCCGTATGCCATAGCATTCGAGATCTCTCCCGTCGTAACGTACGAGGCACATTTATTGTCCCTGCGTATCAAAAATGATACATTATTTCGGCGAGCAGTCAATCCGGCAAGTCAGGTTTTGGCGATCCGACAACGACGCAGAGCCGGTCCGGGACTGGCTTCAAGCGCTGAACAGGCAAGATCGAAGAAAGCTTGGGCGCGACTTGATGACCCTGCAGATGGGCTGGCCCATCGGCATGCCGCTGGCGAGGAAGCTTGAACCTGGGCTTTGGGAACTGCGCTCGAGGACTTCGGCTGGGAATGCGCGCGTGATCTTCGCGGTTGAACCTGAGGCGTTGGTCCTTCTTCACGCTTTCGTGAAGAAATCGCGCAAGACACCGTTGGCCAACTTGCAGATTGCACGTAAGAGACTGGCGTCTTTGAAGGAAGCATAACCGTGGGAAGAAAAAACATCGGCAGCTCGCTTGAATCGTACCTTGAGAAGGAGGGGTTACGCCGCGACGCCGAAGCCGTCGCAACCAAGCGCGTCATCGCTTTCAAGCTCGCTGAATCGATGCGCGAGCAGAAACTGACCAAGCGCGAACTCGCCCAACGCATGGGTACGAGCCGCGCTGCGCTCGATCGCCTGCTCGACCCTGACAATTCCGCTGTAACGCTTAAAACTCTGCAGACCGCCGCAGCGGCCCTTGGCCGTAAACTTCAGGTGACGCTCTCGGACTAGTGCTGCCGGGCGCCCGCCTCGTCTCTTGGCCCCGTGCGATCCTGTTGGTGAAGAAATCTGACCCGGCGCACTACCGGCTGTCGAGCCGCTCCTGCATGCGTCGTCGGAGTTCGCTGCGAGCTTTCGCAGCATTTCTGTCGACATCAGTCCTCCTGCACAGCAGTTAGGTTCATGATATTCCGGCAATTCAGCCGTCATCATCCCCATAAATCGAAAGCCCCTGCCCATACGGATTGGTCGGGTTCTCGAGGTCGAAGCGGTTGCCGGCGCCATAGGGGTTGTTGATGCTGTCGGGCGAGTACTGAGAACCATATTGCCCATAAGGGTTGCTGGTGGAATTCGGCTCGAAGCGGTTGTCGCCGAGCTGGCCGAGGTATTCCTCGGCCGCGAGCGGCAGCGCGCAGAGGGCGAGCAGCATGGCGGTCAGTGTAGAGGTCATGGCGATAATCTCCTCATCTTCAATGCCGGACGACGCGCTGGCACAAATGTCCGACAGTCGCAATCGCGTCCTCGGTGGCACAGGTGCGCGCCGCAAGCGTGCGCAAATGCTGGTCGGCGCGCTAGCCAGCCTCCGCAAGTTCCTGCTGGATGGCTCGCCAAAACTCAAGCGTCCTTCCAATCTGTGGACTGCTGTCGGCGCTTTGAACTACGAGCGGCAAATCCCCGTCTTCCTTCAGTTCGCGGTCAAGGATGGACAGCACGCGTTGCCGGGTTTCCGGCTCGCAGATGCTGGCCAAATCACGCCCGAGCAGGTGAGCACCGGCGAGCTGATAGTCAAATCTGTCACTTTCC
>Ga0299906_10003479_pt1 | contig 12983 bp, 9 predicted proteins | sample RVTome_14_FD_200259 | JGI IMG/M metagenome (GOLD analysis project Ga0299906, IMG submission 200259) | Soil microbial communities from uranium-contaminated site in the Upper Colorado River Basin, Wyoming, United States - RVT145D125 (version 2) ...
CCCAGCCGTCCGTCGCCGTCGAGTCGGAGCGCGGCAGGGGTGGGGCGTCGGGTCCCTCGATCCGCTTCAGGATCGCCGCGCGGGCCGGTCGCGTCTCCCAGCGCGTTTGCAGGTCGAGCGTCGCCTCCACCATGAACCGCAGCATCCGGCGCAGCTTTTCAGGATCCTGACCGGGGGCGATGGCGCTGAGCCGGTAGCGCCTGCCGTCGTCTGGCACCTGCCAGTCGATCTCGAAATCCGACAGGTCGTACGCGGCGGTGATGAGAATCCTGGGGTGCATTCCGTCAGCGACGATCTGGCCGCCGCCCCGCCCGAACATGCGCCCGCTGGTGGCCCTCGATTCCTTGATGATCACCTGGGCCAGCGGCTCGGTGAGGTCGCCCGAGCCGGGCTCGTGCCAGGACAGACTGGGCGGGATCACCTTCTGCACGGGCAGGTCGATGGGCCGACCCTCGAGCAGGTTCGTCAGCACCTCATCCGTCACCTTGTCCGGCGAGGTGTAGGCGGCGACGTTGCCCGCGCGGTCGATGAGCACGGTGGTGGGGATGGCGGTGATTGCGTACGCCTTGTGCGTCGCGCCATCGCGGTCCAGGCCGACCCACGTCCTGAGGTTGCCAGACTCAAGGAAAGGCCGGACGATCGTCGGCGCCTCGTTCGTGATGGAGATGAAGCGCACACCCCGATCGGCGAATCGGTCGTGCAATTGGTTGACATGCGGCATCGCCGCGATGCACGGCGCGCACCAGGTGGCCCAGAACTCCAGCATGACCACCTGGCCCTTCAGGTCGGCGACGTCGGCGGAGGCGCCGTCGGGGGCCTGGAGGAGTTCGGCCAGGTCGATGGCCGGCGCGGGCGCGCCGATCTCGACATCGTCCGGCGCGGCAGCGGCGGAGGCCGGCACGGTGAATGATGCATGCAGGCAGCCCAGGAAGAGTGCGGCGGCGGCCGTGCGGCGGATGCGGATTGCGTGGCTCATGGAACATCTCCTCTGTGTGGACGATGGCCGGGCGGCGCGCACCCATCGCGCACCGCAGCGCGGCAATGTTGTTCGGTCACGAATGTGGACGATCCTCAGGGCGGATCGCGGTGGTGGTCGGTGCGCGGCGATGCCCGACTGACGCGGCCGAACGCGCCGGCCGGCCGGAGCGTCGCGGTGGCCCGGACCGGTTCGCCAGCGGGCCGGCCGCCGTCGCGCTCTGAGGCGCGGATGACGCCGGCGGGCGGCGCATCGCCAACGGGTCCGAAGGCGGCGCGGGCTGGGGTCTCAGCCGCCGTGACAATGATGGTCGCGGTGGCGGCGGCGGACGGGGGCGCCTCGGTCAGCAGCGCTGCGCCGAGCATGATGAGCACGGCCGCGCCCGCGATGGCGCCGGCCCGAGATGAGCGGCGGTGGCGGGCGATGAGGCGCAGACGCCGTTCGACCTCGCGCCTTGATTCGACCACCCCTGCCGCGCCGACGCGCGGCAACAGGGCCGGCCGCATCACCCGCTCCAGCAGATGCAGGAGTGTCCGTCCGTAGGTCTGCCGCTCATCGGCGCGCAGGGCGTCAAGCGCCAGCGCATCGCAGGCGCACTCGCGGTCGATGCGCATGCGCCGCGAGGCAAGCCAGAGCAGGGGGTTGCACCAGTGAATCACGAGCAGGACCGACATGAGCCAGGCGACGGCCAGATCGCGCCGCCGCACGTGGGCCAGTTCGTGCAGGAAGACATCGCGCAGCCCGGTCGTCTGGAGGTCGCGCACCGCGCCGGCCGGGAGGAGGAGCTGGGGCCGGAGGACGCCCGCGAGAATCGGCGCCTCCAGGGCCGGCGATTCGAGCAGCCCGACCCGCTGCCGCACGCGCATGTTCGAGCGGCATTCATCGAGCAGGGCGTGCGCTGTTTCGTCGGAAATCGGACTGCCGGTGGCCACGAGCGCCCGCGTGCGACGATGGCGCAGTGCGATCAAGCCGGCGGCGACAAGCACGCCGGCCAGCCAGAGCGCGAACACGAAGAGAATCGCGCCATTCGCGCGCGCCTCTTGATCAATCGGCAGTGGGGGGCTGTCTCCGGCCGTGGGCAGCAGGTTCAGCGCGCTCCACCGGGCCGGCGGCAGGGCGGGCATGAGCAGACGCAGCATCACCAGCCACCACAGGGCGCAGCGCCAGCGCGGCGGCAGCCGGCGCCCGCATGCGGCCTGCACGAGGAGCACGACGATGACCAGGCCGCCGGCGTGCAGCGACGAGCGCCCCAGCCAGTCCATGACGTTCCAGATCGCCGCCGAGTCCATCATGACTTTCTCGTTCCCGCCTGCTGGCGATCGAGCACCCGCCTGAGTTCCTGGATGTCATCGTGATCGAGGTCCGCCGCTTCGATGAAGCGTGCGAGCATCGGCGCGGTGGCATTGCTGAAGATTCGCTTCGCCAGCGAATCCGCCTCCCGCCGCGCTGCCAGTTCCTGGGTAACGGCCGGGCGATAGTGGTACTCGCGGCCGACCTTGTCGTAGGCCACGGCCTTCTTGCCCACCAGCCGGGCCAGCAGCGTCTTGACCGTCTGGGGTTTCCAGCCGGTGGGCCCGGCCAGGCATGCGGCAATCTCGGCGGCGGTCCGCGGGGCCCGGGCCCACAGGACCTTCATCACCTCCCACTCGGCCTCGGTGATACGCGCGGTCATGGTCGATCCGTCTACGAGTGTAGTCGCAATAGTCTACAGGCGTAGACACAGCAGGTGGCATGAGTCGTGGCGATTTTCGGCAGGAAAGTCGCTCCGTGGCGGGCGCCGCTTCGGCAATGACTTTCGATGGGCGAGCCCATTGCCGCCCGATAGAGTGGCCGCATGGCCGGCCTGGAGCCTTCTTCTCCGAAATCCCTGACCGACCCCTGGACCACGCGGATGCTGCTGCGCTGGATGGCCGAGCACTTCGAGTCCCGGGCCATCGACTCGCCGCGACTCGCCGCCGAGCTGCTCCTGGCCCGCGTGCTCGGCTGCGAACGGCTGCGGCTGTACATGGAGGCGGACCGGCCGGCATCGGCGGATGAACGGGCCCGCCTCCGCGACCTCGTGGCCCGGGCCGCCAGGCATGAGCCCGTGCAGTACCTGCTCGGCGAAGCGTGGTTCTTCGGCCAGCCGTTCGAGGTCGGCCCGGCGGTGCTGATACCGCGGCCCTCCACGGAGACGCTGGTCGAGCACGTGCTTCACTGGCTCAAATCACGGGAGGACCTGGCCCTGCCGCGCGTGGCGGATGTCGGCACGGGATCGGGGTGCATCGCGGTGTCGATCGCCCTGAACTGCCCCCGGGCGACGGTGCTGGCGACCGATGTCAACGACGAGGCGCTGGCGGTGGCCCAGCGGAACGCAGCGCGGCACGGGGTTGGCGACCGCATCCACTTGGCCGGCGGATCGCTGCTCCAGCCGCTGGAGTCGGCCGGCGGCGTCTTTGATGTGATCGCGTCGAATCCGCCGTACATCCCCGATCACGAATGGGGTTCGGTGGCGCCCAATGTGAAGGACTTCGAGCCGCATGCGGCGTTGCGCGGCGGGGCGGACGGGCTGGACTTCATCCGCCCTCTCATCGCCGGCGCCGCATCGATGCTGGCCCCCGGCGGGCTTCTGGCGATTGAGATCGCCGCCTGCCAGCGCGATGCGGTCATCGACCTTGCCGCGCGGCACGGCGCGTATGAAGGCGTTCAGGTGCTGAAGGACCACGAGGGCCTCGACCGGGTGCTGACGGCCGCGAGGCGGGCGTGACAGATGCGAGCACGGCGTGGATCGACATGAGCGAGCGCGTGCAACAACCCGATGAAGCGTTGCTGGCCGTGGCCGCCGATGATGGGGTGCGGATCGAACTGTCCGACCCGGCGCGGCACGTGCCGTTCGCCATCGTCCATCACTTCTCCGATGACCGGCGGCTGACCGATGCGGATTTTGACATCGACCGTGCCGTGCGCGTGCGCGATGGCGACCTCTGGGCTCTGGATCGACGCGGGCCAATGCTGCTGCACGCGGATGCATCGGGCCGGCTGCTCGAACCGCCCGTGGAAGTCCCCGACCCCCGGAACGCGCGCACCCCCCTGCGCACGCTCGACAGCCCGTTTCTCGAGGAAGGCGCGGCGGTGCGCATCATGCGCTCGGTGCGGGCCCACGCCCGCCGGCACGGCCAGCGGCGCGCGCCGGTGTTCTCACCGGGATACGAGCACCTGTGGTTTGACGGGTCGGGGTTCGATTCCTTCGCCCGCGGCGCGAACAACCCGCCCGGAGTGCCTGCCGCGCCGCCGGACATCGTGGATGCCCTGGCGATGAAGCGGGCGGGCTTCCCCATCGTGGCCTGGACGGTGAATGACCCGCCGCGAATGCGATCGCTGCTCGCTCTGAACGCTCAGGTGGAAGGGCGGTCGCGGCGACTTGTGGACGGCATGATCTCCGACCGGCCGGACCTGCTGTTCGAGGTCGTGGCGGGATTCGATGGTGACGGCGATGGCGTGCCGGACTTGCTGACCGGTGATGGGCTGATCGATATCGAACGGTTCGACGCCCAGGGCCACCGCGGGGCCCGCGACCTGCGCCCGGAGAGCACGCTGCCGGCCATGGAGGCGGGCATGGACTGCCTGATGACGACGCTCGAGTTCGACAACGGCATCGCGGCCGACGGCGTGCCGATTCTGTCGCACGATCCTTACCTCCAGCCGGACAAGTGTCGCCGGGCGGATGGCGCGGCATACACGAATGACGACAAGCGTCTCATCAGGGATCTGGATTCCGTGGAGATCCAGCGGCAGTTCATCGCCGATCGCCTGATCCGCGGCCCGCAGCAGCGCAACGGCGCCGACCTCTCGCCGGTGTCGGTCGCCTTCGCTGCGGCGACGGGCCTGCCGCATCTCTACTCGCTGCCGACGACGCGGCAGGTCTTCGAGTTCACGGCGTTCTACGTTGACTATTACCGCGGCGGCCCGAGGCGGGGCCATCCGCTCGCGGCCCGGCGCTGGCGCAACGCTGAGCGCATCCGCTTCAACATCGAGACCAAGATCAATCCCCGTCCCCGGCCGGACGCCGATGCGCGCGGCATTCCGTTCGCGGAGCGCACGGTGGGTCCGGAGGTGTTCGCGGACCAACTTGCCGGCGTGATCGAGGCGTGCGGCATGACGGACCGCGCCGATGTGCAGAGCTTCGATTTCCGCACCCTGCTCCGGCTGCACGAGCACCATCCGTCGATCCGCACGGTCTTCCTCTTCGGCGATTACCCGATCGAGGCCGGTGATGAGGGGACGAACATGCAAGGCGGGCCCCCGGACAGCGACCCGAACAGCGACCCGGACAGCGACCCGGACAGCGACCGGGGCACGCCGTGGATGGCGGGGCTGGCCTGGCCGTATCGGGCGACGCGGTGGTCGTGCGCCACGTGGGCGCCGGCCGGTCCGGGGGCGATTGCGCTGTCGAAGGCAGCCGATGGACGACTGATGATCGAGGTGGACATCGACGGAATGCGGCGGATGATCGCGCTCGACCCGGCGACGGGGCGCTTCGCGATCACTTGACCCCGGCGGGCGTGAAGACTTTTTCCACGAGGTCCAGAAGCTGGTTGGCCTTGAAGGGCTTGAAGAGGAAGGAGTGCAGCCCTTCCTGGCTGGCGCGGACGATGGAGTGGTTCGGGTCGTAACCGAAGCCGGTCATGAGAATGACGGGCGTCGCGGGGTCGATCGACTTGGCGGTGCGGAAGATCTCATAGCCGTTGCACCCGGGGATCTTGATGTCCGAAATGACGAGGTCGTAGTGCCGGCCGGTGGTGCGTGACTTCTCCAGCATGACCACGGTCTCATCGCCGTTGGCGCAGACCGTGACGATGCAGCCCTTCTGCCGCAGCAGGCCCGCCAGCGGGTCGCGGATGGTCTGCTCATCGTCGGCCACGAGCACGCGCTTGGACTTCATGGCCGGATCGGGGTCGAGGCGGCGCAGCTCCTCTTCAGCGCCGAGGATGGTGCGGGGCCCGGCCGTGCAGGCCTCGATCTTGGCCCGCATGCCGGAGGCGGCCTTGACGATTCGCTTGAGGTGCTTTTCGCGCTCCTTGTCGTCGGTCGCGGTTCGGAGGGCCTCGGCCTGGGCGGCGATCTCGCCCAGCGGCCTGTTCAGCTCGCCGAGCATGTTCTGCGTGAGCTCCTCGTTGGTGGTGTAGCGCTCGACGACGAGCAGGTCGAGAATGTTCATCGCCGCGGCCACGTAGCGCCCGAAAATCTCGGCGAACTGCCGGTCGTTGTCGTTGAAGACGTTCGGCGTGTACGACTCGATGTTGAACACGCCGATGACGCGGTCGTAGAGCTTCAGGGGCACGGTAAGCGAGCTGCGGGCGTTGTCCAGCCCCTCGCGATAGAGCGAATCCCGCCGCACGTCGCCGCAGACGTAGCTCTCGCCGGTGGCGGCGACGTAGCCGGAGATGCCGTTGCCGATCCGCTCGGCGTACATGTTCTCGCCGACCTTCAGCGGGGCGATGCCGCGCGAAATGACCGGCTCGAGCTGGTTGGACTCGCGGTTGAGCAGGCGGATCTCGAAGTTGTCGAAGTCGAGGATCTCCTGCACGTAGCGGACGATCTTCTCCTCAAGCAGCTTCAGCCGCTCGGCCATGTTGAGACTGGAGATCGTCGCCGGCTCGATGCGCATCAGCTCCGAGCCCGCGGCGTCGATGGCGTCGATCTTGGCCTGGAGGTTGTGCGTGGCGGTGATGTTCCACAGGACGCCCACCACGCTCGCCACCCTCGTCGCCAGGTCCGGATCGGGCGCGGCGGGGCTGACCGCGACCTCGTAGTGCTCGCCGTCCGCCTGGATGGCGAAGCGCTTGCACGCGCGGGCGTCGAAGGGCGTCACCGCCTCCTCCGCCCGATTGAACATGCCGATGGCCTGAGCGCACCGCCGGGCGAACTCGCCCTGCGTCGCCACGGAGTAGTGCAGGAGGCGGCCATTGGCCCACAGCAGCCGTCCCTGCGCATCGACGACGCCCGCGCCCTCGGCGATGTGCTCCAGCACCTCCAGGCGCAGCGACGCGTCGCCGGCGACGGGCCGGCCGTCGCCGCTCCTCAATTCCGGCGCGAACAAAGCCTCCGGGTCCCGGGCGGCGAGATCGCGGGCGGCCGCGATGTTCTCAACCTCCACGACATCGTAAGCCGATTTCAGGTATTCAAGCTGGCTCGTCGAAAGGCTCGTCGAGCCCCGCATGAGGATCAACCGCGGTCGTTGCTTGTTCATGGACAGGACAGCGTTCGCCGTCTTCGAAATCAACACCAAGAGTGTATGCACATGGCTTCAACGGGTGCAATACCCTGCGATCGGTTCGACGCCCGGCCCGGCTTGACTCCGACGGCCCGGTCCCGACAATTCATTGATCCGCCGGCGCTTTGCCGGCAACTGGCGCGCGGGGGGCGTCGTACGGGCTCCTGACCGCCCGGAAGGAGCCGCCGGGCCGACTCCGGCGCTCGATTCGCATGATCGTCGCTCAGAACCTCACAAAACGATTCGGTCGCATTGTCGCCGTGGACGGCATGGAGTTCGACATCCCCAGGGGCCACGTGGTGGGGTTTCTCGGGCCCAACGGCGCCGGCAAATCGACCACCATCCGGATGATCACCGGCTTCCTGCCGCCGACGGCCGGCCGGGCCATGGTCGGAGGCCACGATGTGGTCAGGCAATGGCGACAGGCGCGCCGTCTGATCGGCTACCTGCCCGAATCGGCGCCGCTTTACACCGAAATGCGCGTGCGCGACTACCTGGCCTTCCGCGGCCGCCTCTTCGGCATGCGCGGCACGGCGCGGCGGTCGGCCATCGACCGCGTCGTCGGCCACTGCAAGCTCGCCGAGGTGCGGCGACGACCCATCGGCCAGCTCTCCAAGGGCTTTCGCCAGCGCGTCGGGCTCGCCGCGGCCCTGCTGCACGATCCGCCGGTGCTGATCCTCGACGAGCCGACCGTCGGTCTCGACCCCGCCCAGATCCGCGAGGTCCGGGCGCTCATCCGTGAACTCGCCGGCTCGCACACGATCCTCCTGTCCACCCACATCCTGCCCGAGGTCGAGCTCACGTGCGACCGCGTGGTGCTCATCGCCCGCGGGCGCATCCGCGGCCAGGGCACGATCAAGGAGTTGCAGCAGAGCGCCGCCGGCGCAACGCAATACGTGGTGGAGACGGATGCGCCGCGCGCGGAGGCGGCCCTGACGGCCCTGCCGATGGTGCAGCGCGTCGATGCGCGGCGGCTGGACTCGCGGTGGTATCGCATCACGATCACGCCGCGCGCCGATGACATCGATCTGCGCGAGCAGATCTCCCGGTCCCTCGCGGATGGGCAGTCGGTCACCCGGGAACTTCACCGGCTCACGCCCTCGCTGGAACACCTGTTCGTGAAGATGGTCGCGGACGCCGAAACCGCCGATGCCCCCGCCGCTGCGCGCAACGGCTCCGCCCTCCGCCCCGCCCCCGAAGGCGCCGACGCCGGCGCGCCCGGGCAGGAGGGGACGACCCCGTGAGCCGCGCACTGGCCATCGCATCGCGCGAGCTGAAGGCGTACCTGCTGACGCCCGGCGGCTACATCATCATCGCGTTGTTCCTCGTGCTGGTGGGGATCTATTTCTCGGTGCGGAGCTTCGATCTCGGCCAGCCCTCATCGCTGCGGGCGGTCTTCGAGGTGGGCACCTGGCTGCTCCTGTTCGTCTGCCCGGCCATCACCATGCGGGCGATCAGCGAGGAGCGGCGCCTGGGCACGTTCGAGGCGCTGATGACCGCGCCGGTCAGTGAGGCGGAGGTCGTGGCGGGCAAGTACCTGGCCGCGCTGGCTTTCTTGGCTCTCATGCTCGCGCCGACGGCGCTGCACGTGGCGGCGCTGGAGCTGTACGGCCGCCCGGACTACGGCGAACTGCTCAGCGGCTACCTGGGCATGCTGCTCGCCGGCTCGGCGTACCTCGCCAGCGGCGTGCTCGCATCGGTCCTGACGACGAGCCAGGTGGTGGCGTTCCTGCTGACCTTGTTCTTCTGGCTGACCTTCAACGCCGGCACGCGCATCCTGCCGCAGCACGTGCCGCAGTTCTGGGCCGACATCGTCCAGAGTCTCGATGCCCAGCAGCGCCTGGGGCTCTTCGCCATCGGGCTGATCGACACCGCGGGCATTGTGTACTTTCTTTCGCTCACTGCGGTGTTTCTGATCGCGGCGGTGGCGGCGCTGCTGTGGAGAAAGATGCCATGACGACCCCGCCGGACTCGGGCGACCGCATCGGGCTGCGCCGAATCCTCGGCGCGGTGAACCTGGCGCTGTTCCTCATCAGCATCCTGGCGATCGGCGTGGCGGTGAACTTCTTCGCCCTCCAGCCGGAGCTGCGCCGCGAGATCGACGCCACCAAGACCCGGGCCTATTCGCTCAGCGAACAGACGATGCGCCTCCTGGAGGGCCTGGAGGGATCGTGGTCGATCGTGCTCCTGCGGGCCGAGCGCCAGGCCGACCCCGCCCTGACGCGGCAGATCGATGAGGTCCTGCGCCGCTTTGAGGAATCCGGCGCCGACCTGACGGTCCAGCGCATCGATCCCACCGATGCCGCATCGCCGGCGAAATTCGACGCCCTCATCGCGCGCCTCCATTCGATCTATGCGCCGCTGGTCGGCCGGTACGACGCCGCGATGGATGAGGCCGAGCAGGCGTTCGCGAACTTGCAGCGGTTCGCGCAGTCCCAGACGAAGGACCTTCAGGCGCTCCTGGCGCGGCTGCCGGAAGAGACGGCGGCGGAGCACCAGCTCACCGCACGATTCTCGAATCTCGGCATCGTCGCCACCGAGGGCGGGCAGGTCGTTCAGCTCGTGCGGGCGGCGCGGGCGACGACGGATGTGCAGCCCATTCCCGACTATGAGGGGGCGCGGAGCATCCTCCATCTGGCCCTGAGCGAGTGGTCGCGCCACATCGACGGCGTGGCCCTCGCCTTCGAGACCCTGAAGGCCCGGCCGGATCTCGAGGAGGATGTGCGCCGATACTTCACGGCCGCCGGCCCGGCGTATGCGACACTGGCCCAGCAACTGGCGAACGCGGCGGACCCGCTGGCGCGGCTCGATCCCCTGGAGCTATCGAGTATCGGCCGCCGGATTCAGGAAGGCGAATGCGCCGTGGTCATCGGCCCGACTCGCGCCGCCGCCATCCGGTCATCGCAGCTCTTTCCGGCGCTGAATGTGCGTTCGGCGGCGGATGCGACGGTCGCCTTCGACCAACGCTTCCGCGGCGAGCAGCTCTTCGCATCCACGGTCCGGTCCCTGCAGCGCGACTCGATGCCGATGGTCGTGTTCGTCCACACGTCGATGCAGACCATGCTCGAGCCGGCCGACCGGCAGGTGGACCTGGCGGGCATGAAGAACGTGCTCACGACCGCCCGCTACGACGTGTGGCAGTGGCCGGTCGCGCGCACGCTCACGCCGCCGGAAGTGCTTCGCGGCCGCGCGGCGGTGTGGGTCATCGTGCCGCCTTCGGAGCCGCCAAGCGAAGCCAACCAGGAGGCGTGGCTGCGCCTCCAGACCGTCACCCGCGACCTCATCAACCGCGGCGAGCCGGTGCTGGTGAACATGTATCCCAGCCGCATGGCGCGATTCGGCCAGAGCGATGCCTGGGTGGACACGATCGGCTTGCTGGGCCTGGAGGCGGACACCTCCCGCGCTGTGGTCGAACGCGTTCGCGCCGGCGGCGGGGAGACGATGCTGGAGCGCGGCCAGCGGGTGCGCGAGTATGCGGCAGGCCACGTCATCAGCGAGGCCGTGGACGGCCTGGAAAGCTACTTCACGCTGCCGGTGTCCCTGTCGATGCGCGAGGACCGCGAGTCGGGCGCCATCGTGACCCCGCTCGTGCAGGTGATGCCGGCCGAGGCGCGCTGGCTGGCGCGCGACTGGGACGCGTCGGACCCTGCGCCGCCATCGGCCGAGCAACGCTTCGGCGATCCGCTGACCATCGCGATGGCCATCGAGCGGCCGCGGCCCGACACCGGCGGGCGGCAGCGCTGCGTGGTCGTGGGCAGCGGCTGGTGGATGCTGTCGTACGTCAGCGATCGCGTCTACACGATCGGCGGCAGCCGCATCATGCTGGAATTCCCCGGCAACTACGAGTTCATGCTGGCCTCGCTGGCGTGGCTGGCAGGGCTGGATGAGCTGATCGCCCCCAGCCCGATGAGCCAGGAAGTGCCGCGCCTCCGCGATGTCACCCAGGCCGATCGGCGGCGCTGGTTCTGGCTGACGGTGGCGGCGCTGCCGGGGGCGTGCGTCGGGCTCGGCCTGCTCACGTGGCTGGTGAGACGATTCTGAGGACTCATGCGCATCCTTCCCACAGTCATTGCGATGGTTCTGGCGGCGGTGAGCGTCGGCATGATGGCGTTGGTGATGCGCGGCGGCGGCCTGGGCGGGGCATCGGGCGATGTCGCCCTGACCGCGCCGGCGCTGGAGGCGATCCGCGGCCTTCCGGTCGATGACATCGAGCGCATCACGCTCCGCCGCGCAGATGAGCCCGCACGCGTGTTCGAGCGCCGCGATGGCCGCTGGTGGCAGACCGAGCCGTTCGCCTATCCCATGGAGATGTTCTCCATCCGCCAACTGGCCCTGGTGGCGGTGCTGGCGACGCGCGAGGGGGCGGTGCTGCCGGTGTCGCTCGACGAGACCGCCGTGCCGGATTCACTGGGCCTCGACCCGCCCCGCGCGGCACTGACCTATGAATGGCCCGGCGGCCGCATCAGCGTGGAGCTGGGCCGGCTGGCGGGCGCCGGCCGCGGCTACCTGCGCCCGCAGGGCGGTGATGAGGTCTTCAGCGTCGAGCAGGGCTTGCACCTGCGGGCGATCCAGCAGAACCCGTGGGAATGGCGCGATCGCCGCCTGTTCCGCGATGTCAGCGTGGATGCCGATTCGATCGAGCGCAACGCCAATCTCGCCGCCGGCCAGGAGCGGCTGAAGGTGGTGCGCGATCGCCGGATGTGGCGGATCGTCGAACCCGTGTCGGCCCGGGCCGAGCCGATGGCCCTGGAGCAGTGGCTGCGCGGCCTGGAGACCGCGCAAGTGACCGGCTTCGTGGTCGATCAGCCCGACGACCTGGCCAGATTCGGCTTGGATGCTCCGCCCGCATCGGTGACGCTGACTTCGACGCGGCGCCTCAGCGCCGGCGCCGATGACGAGGTGACGACGGAGCCGGTTGTCCAGACCGTGCTCATCGGCAACAGGGTGGATGCGACGTCGAATGACCGGTACGCGATGATCGCGGGCATGCCGGCCGTGTTCCGGTTGAGCCTCGAGGAGCGGGCGAAGCTGCTGCCGCAACTGCTCGCGGTCGTGGCCCAGACGGCCAGCGGCGTGGCGCCGCCTGATGTGAAGGAGATCCTGATTCAGGGCCGCGATGACGAGTTGCGGCTAGAGCTCGACCTGGACCAGTGGAAGGTCGCCTCGATGGGCGGGCGCGCCGCCGACGCCCGGGCGGTGAACGACCTCCTGCGGCAGCTCACCTCGCTGCGCCCCGAGCAGATCGCCCGCGACGCGTTTCCCGTGTCGGACCAGGTCGCCGTCGTGTCGTTCTTCGGGCGCGATGGCCGCCCGCTGGACACCGTGCGCATCGCCCGCGAGGCGGTGTCCGCATCTGGGGGCGGGGGTGGGCGGTGGATCCTGGAGAACGGCGATGAGATCCTGCGCTACTATCCGGCGACGGTGACGTTTCGACTCACGGCGCGCGACCTGGGGCTGATCGCCCCGCTGCCCGGCAACTGATCGCCGCGACCCTGACCGCTTCTATGCCTCGTCGCCCACGCGATAACGGAGCACGATGTCCTCGCCGCGCTGACGCTTGGAAACGAGCCTCAGACGCGCGGCATCGGCCAGGCCGGGCGCCACAAGGCCCCGGACCGCCGGCATCGCTTCGTCATCGCCCAGGAGCAGGGGCGCGATGAAGACCCACGCCTCGTTGACCAGGCGCTGGTGAAAAAGTGCGCCGAGCAGGCCGGCCCCGGCCTCCACGAGGACGTTGGTCACATCGTGCCGCGC
>Ga0299906_10003480_pt1 | contig 12979 bp, 8 predicted proteins | sample RVTome_14_FD_200259 | JGI IMG/M metagenome (GOLD analysis project Ga0299906, IMG submission 200259) | Soil microbial communities from uranium-contaminated site in the Upper Colorado River Basin, Wyoming, United States - RVT145D125 (version 2) ...
GTGCCCGACTACGTGCTCCATCCCTTGAGCCTCGCGTACTCTGGGGCCTGGCGGGGCGGCGCCGACGAAATCTCGTTCTACGCGAGCGGGGTGCGGAACATTCCCGGCGGCAGCAATGGCGACCAGGCGCAGTTCGACCTCGTTCGCCCCGGGGCTCCTGCCGACTACACGCTATCGCGATTCAACTTCGCCTGGGTCCACAGCTTCCCGCGCGACGTGCAGGGCCGCCTGCGGCTCACGGCGCAGTACACGGGCGACGAGCTCGTCCCGGCGGAGCAGTTCGGGATCGGCGGAATCGACTCCGTGCGCGGCTTCCTCGAGCGCCAGTTCGCCGGCGACCGGGGCTACTCGGGGTCGGTCGAGGTGTACTCGCCGGACTTCGGCAGCCGGTTCGAGGTCGGGGGCCTGCGCGTGCGCGTGCTCGCGTTCTACGACTACGGCCGCGTCTGGCAGCTCAACCCGCAGGTGTTCGAGCCGAGCGTGGTCGGAATCTCCTCGGCCGGACCCGGCATCCGGATCGCGTACAAGTCGAGCTTGAGCGCGCGCCTCGACTACGGGTTCGTCATCAAGAACGGCGGGCCCGGCAACCCGGACCACGGGCGGGCGAACTTCAGCCTGGTCTGGGTGTTTTAGCCGTCCGCCTGCGCGAGCAGCGCGGCGTTGCCGCCCGCCGCGGCGGTGTTCACGGTCAGCGTGCGCTCGACGGCGAACCGCTGGAGATAGTGGGGCCCGCCCGCCTTGGGCCCGGTGCCGGAGAGGCCCTCGCCGCCGAACGGCTGCACGCCCACCACCGCGCCGATCATGTTGCGGTTGACGTAAGTGTTGCCCACCCGCACGCGGCGCCGCACCCGGTCGACGAACCGGGCGATGCGGCTGTGGATCCCGAGCGTGAGGCCGTAGCCGGTCGCGGCGATCGCATCGAGCGCCGGCTCGAGCGCGTCCGCCCGATACCGGATCACGTGCAGCACCGGGCCGAAGACTTCGCGCTGCGGCAGCTCGGCGAGCGGGATCTCGAAGGCGACCGGGGCGACGAAGCTGCCGTGCCCGGCGCTCCCGGGCACGCGCGCTCCCGCAATCAGCCGGCCGCGCGCGCGGAGCCGTGCGACGTGCGTCTCGAGCATCCGCCTGGCGTCGTCGTCGATCACCGGTCCGACGTCGGTCTCGGGTTCCGCCGGGTCGCCGACCCGCAGCTCGGCGAGCGCGCCCGCGAGCATCTCGAGGATGCGCGGCGCTCCATCCTCCTGCAGGAGCAGGAGCCGCATCGCGGAGCAGCGCTGCCCCGCCGTCTGGAATGCCGAGGCGAGGGTGTCGGCGACGACCTGCTCCGGCAGGGCGGAGGAGTCGACGACCATGGCGTTCTGCCCCCCGGTCTCGGCGATGAACGGGACGATCGGCCCGTCGCGCCCGGCGAGCGCGCGGTTGATCGCGCGCGCGGTCTCGTCGGAGCCGGTGAACACCACGCCGGCGACGAGCGGGTGCCGGACGAGGGGCGCCCCGACCGATTCGCCCGCACCCGCGACGAGCTGCAGCGCCGCGCGCGGGATCCCGGCTTCGTGCAGCAGCGCCCCGGCCGCCTGCGCAATGAGCGGCGTCTGCTCGGCCGGCTTGGCGACGACCGCGTTGCCGGCCATCAGCGCCGCCGTGACCTGGCCGGTGAAGATCGCCAGCGGAAAATTCCACGGGCTGATGCAGGCGAACACGCCGCGCCCCCCGAGCTCGAGCCGGTTCGCTTCCCCGGTCGGGCCCGGCAGCGGCTGCGGCGCGCCGAACACGTCGCGCCCGCGCACCGCGTAGTAGCGGCAGAAATCGGCCGCCTCCCGCACCTCGGCGACCGCGTCGGGCAGCGTCTTCCCCGCCTCGCGCACGGCGAGCGAGACGAGCTCGTCGGTCCGCGCCTCGAGCAGCTCCGCTGCGCGCTCGAGCGCGCGGGCGCGCTCCTCGGCGGGGGTCGCATCCCACGCCGGCCATGCGGCAGCGGCGCCGCGAACCGCGGCGTCGACCTCGTCCTCGCTCGCCTCGCGGACCGCGCCCACGATCCGCCGGCGGTCGGCCGGCTCCGTGATCACGCGCACCCGGGGGCCCGAGGCCGCGCTCGCCGCCGCGCGGTCGGAGGCGATGCGCCACGTCAGCCGCTCGAGCACCGCCCGGTCGGACAGGTCGACGCCGCGCGCGTTCAACCGGTCGGGCAGAATGGTTCGCGGCTTCGGGACGCGCGGATGCGCGGCATAGGGCTCGGGCAAGCGGTCGAGCGGGTCGGCGACCAGCCGCTCGAGCGGGATCTCGGGATTGCCCACCTGGTGCACGAAGGAGCTGTTCGCGCCGTTCTCGAGCAGCCGGCGCACGAGATACGCCAGCAGATCGCGGTGCCCGCCGACCGGCGCGTAGACCCGGCAGGGCACGCCGACCTCGGGAGCGAGCGCGTCGTAGAGGGCGTCGCCCATGCCCTGCAGCTTCTGGAACTCGAGCTCGCGTCGCGCGCCTGCGCACTCGAGCACCGCGGCGACGGAGTGGCTGTTGTGGGTGGCGAACTGCGGGTAGATCCGCGCGCCGGCGCCGAGGAGCGCCTGGGCGCAGGCGATGTAGGACGCGTCGGTCGCGGCCTTCCGCGTGAACACCGGATAGTCGTCGAGACCGAGCACCTGCGCGGCCTTGATCTCGGTGTCCCAGTAGGCGCCCTTGACGAGCCGCACCATCAACCGCCGGCGGGTGAGCGCGGCGAGGGCGACCAGCCAGTCGCAGACGCGAAGCGCGCGCTTCTGGTACGCCTGGACGGCGAGTCCGAGCCCGTCCCAGCCGGCGAGCGCCGGCGCGCGCGCGAGCCGCTCGAAGAGCTCGAGCGACAGCTCGAGGCGCTCCGACTCCTCGGCGTCGATCGTGATCGGGATGCCGGCGTGGGCGGCCTGCTCGGCGAGCGCCTCGAGGCGCGTCCCGAGCTCGCCGAAGACGCGTCGCGCCTGCGCGACCTCGTACCGGGGATGCAGCGCCGACAGCTTGATCGATACGCCCGGACGCGCCGTGATGTCCGCCGCCGGGTCCGCGGCTTTCCCGATGGCGTCGATCGCCGTGGCGTACGCGCTGAAGTAGCGCTCGGCATCGCCCGCGGTGCGCGCGGCCTCGCCGAGCATGTCGTACGAGAAGCGGTAGCCGAGCGCTTCCCGGGCCGCAGCGCGCTCGAGCGCGCTGCCGATCGTCTCGCCCACGATGAACTGCTCGGCCATGATCTTCATCGCCTGGCGGATCGCGCCGCGGACGAACGGCTCGCCCGCGCGCGCCACCAGCCGCCGGAAGATGGTCGCGGCATCGCCGCCGGCCTCGTCGCGCCACGCGCTGAGCGTGCCGGTGAGCATCAGCCCCCAGGTGGCGGCGTTCAGCAGCAGGCCGCCGTCGCCCGGGTCCTGCGCCTCCCACTGCGTGCCGGAGAGCTTGTCGCGGATGAGCGCGTCGGCGGTCGCGTCGTCGGGGATCCGCAGCAGCGCCTCGGCCAGGCACATGAGCACGATGCCCTCGGGGGTCGACAGCCCGAACCGGCGGAGAAACGCCTCCGCCCCGAAGGACTCGCCGGCGCGACGCCGCACCTCGCGCGCGAGCCGCATGGCCCGGTCGGCGATCCGGGCGCGAGCTTCGGGCGTCAGCCCGATCCGCGCCCGAAGCTCGGCGACGGCCGCGGCCTCGTCCATGCGGTACGCGCGCCCGATCGCTTCCCAGGGCGCCGCGAGCTCGGCCGTCCTCGTCATCGTCGGGCCCGCTCGCTCGCCACGACCGATTGCAGCCAGCCGACGAAGGCCTGCGCCTCCGGCCGCCCGGCCGCGCGCGGGTTGACCACGACGTAGTAGGCGCGCGACTCCGCCGCCGTCGTGCGCGTGCGCCCGAACGGCGCGACCAGCTCCTTCGCTCGCAGGAGCTGGTCGACGAGCGGCACCCGGCCGAGCGCGACGCCCTGCCCCGCCACCGCCGCCTGGATGATCTGGTGGTACTGGGTGAACTGCAGGGTGCCGGCCGGCCGGGGCATCGGCACCTTCATCGTCTCGAACCAGACCGGCCACGTCAGCCAGACCGTATGCGGCACGCCGTCGTACTCGAGGAGCACGGCCCGCGCCAGATCCTCCGGCCGCTCGAGCTTCAGGCGCGCGGCGACCCGAGGGCTGACCACCGGGAGCACCCGCTCGCCGAAGAGCTTCGTCGCGCCGCGCCCGGCGATGGCCGGCGGGCAGTAGCGGACGGCGATGTCGATGCGCTCGCGGTCGAGATCCTGGAGCCGGTTCTCGGCGACGAGCCGCACCTGCACGCCCGGCTGGGCGCTCTGGAACCCGGCGAGCTGGGGGACGAGCCACAGCGACGCGAACGTCACCGTCGTGCTCACCGTGAGGACCGCGGCGCCGGCATCCTTGCGCACCGACGCCGTCGCGGCGCGCAGATCGTCGAGCGCCGCGCGCACCGCCTTGTAGTAGCGCTGGCCCTCGTCGGTGAGCAGCAGCGCGCGCGTGCGCCGCTGGAAGAGCTTCACGCCGAGCTGCTCCTCGAGCGCCTGGACCTGGCGGCTGATCGCCGACTGGGTGAGGAAGAGCTCGCCGCCCGCCTTGGTGAACGAGAGGTGCCGGGCCGCGGCCTCGAAGCCCTTCAGGAGATCCAGTCCCGGCAGCGCGCGCGCCATATGCAACCCGTCAGAGCATGCATCAAGCCTGGCCGAAGCGCGAGTCCCCCGAACCCGGCGCGTGACCCCTACCGCGGCGCGGCCTCGATGACCGCGAGCTGCGTCCCGGTCGGCCGGACCTGCACCAGACGGAAGTCGCTCGCCTCGAGCAGCGCGCGGAACTCGCGTTCCGTGCGCTCGCGCCCGGTGAGGTGAATCAGCATCAGCAGATCGGCCATCATCACCGTGCGCATGGCGAGGGACGCTTCGGCGCGCTCGGGCAGCACGCGGTCGACGATGAGGAGCCGCCCTTCAGGCCCGATCGCCGCGCGCACGTTCTTGAGGATGGCGACGCAAGCTGCGTCGTCCCAGTCGTGGAGGATCCACTTGAGAACATAGGCGTCGCCGCCCGCCGGCACCGACTCGAACATGTTGCCGGTCACGACCTCGGCGCGCTCCGCGAGCCCCCGTTCGGCGAAGTTTCGCTGCGCGACCTCGGTGACGTGCGCGAGATCCACGAGGATGCCCCGCGCCCGCGGCGCCGCCTCGAGGATCGCGGCGAGCAGCGACCCGTGCCCGCCGGCCACGTCGACGACCGACCCGAAGCGGGCGAAATCGCCCGCTCTCACGATCGCCGGGATGATGGCCTTGTTCAGCCCCGTCATCCCGCCGTCGTACGCCGCCGCGGCGTCGGGCGTCGTCGCCAGGTACTCGAAGACCGGCTTGCCGAACACCTCATCGAGCGCCGGGCGCCCGGTGCGCACGCTGTACAGGAGCTCCTCCCACGACCGCCAGAACATCGGGTGGTGGAACATCAGCACCCCGGGCCGGGTCGAGTCGGGCGCGCGGGCGCGGAGCGTGGCGCCGACCGGGGTCAGCGCGAAGCGATCGTCGTCCGTGTGCTCGAGGACGCCCGCCGCCGCCAGCGCCCGCAGGAGCCGGTAGAGCGTCGGCGCGTGCGTGCCGGTTTCGCGCGCGAGGTCGGCGGCGTCCCGGACCCGCCCGTCGAGCAGGTCCGCGATCCCGAGCACCGCCGCGACGTAGACCGCCCGCGCCGTGAAATAGCCCGTCGCGAGCTGCAGGAGCTGCGCCGGCGGAGGGGGATCGGGCTCCGCCGGCCGGCGCGAGTCGGCCATCCCCGTCAGCGCACGATGAGGGTGATGCGGTACTCGCCGCGCAGCAGCCCGAGCTGCAGCGGCTGCTCGGCCGTGCGCAGCGCCTCGAGGAACTGGTTGACCGAGCGCACGCGCCACTGGTTGACGCCGTAGATCACGTCGCCGGCCCGCAGACCGTTCTTGAACGCCGGGCTCCCGCGGTCGCTCCCGGTGACGAAGACGCCTTCGAGCTGGCCGTACGCCGGCATCCCCGGCTGGAGGTCGGCCACCTTGAGGCCGGCGAGCTGCGGCACCGCCTGCCCGGACACCTGGATCGCCTGGAACAGCTCGGCGACGCGCGCCCGCACCCGGAGCTGGCTCCCGCCGCGCAGCACGGTCATCTCGACCTCCTCCCCGACCGGCACCAGGCCGATGCGATTGCGCAGCTCGCTGGAGGCGCGGATCGGGCGGCCGTTGACCGCGATCACGACGTCCTTCGGGCGCAGGCCCGCCTGCTCGGCCGCCGAACCCTTCTCCACCGCGGCGACGACCGCGCCTTCGGTCGCGGCGACGCCCAGGGTCTTCGCCAGCGCCGGCGTGAGGTCCTGGGTGGTCACCCCCATCCGGCCCCGGCGGACCTCGCCGAAGCGCAGGATCTGGTCGACGACCGCCCGGACCATGTTGGCCGGGATCGCGAAGCCGATGCCGACGTTGCCCCCGGTCGGGCCGATGATGGCGCTGTTGATGCCGACCAGCTCGCCGCGGAGATTGACGAGCGCACCGCCCGAGTTCCCCGGGTTGATCGACGCGTCGGTCTGGATGAACTCCTCGTAGCCCGCCATCGTCAGGCCGCCGCGGCCGACCGCGCTCACGATCCCGGAGGTCACCGTCTGGCCGATGCCGAACGGGTTGCCGATGGCCACGACGAAGTCGCCGACGCTGACCGCGTCGGAATCGGCGATCCGGATCGCGCTCAAGCCCTCGGCGGGGATGCGGAGCACCGCGACGTCGGTCCCCGGGTCGGAGCCGACGAGCTCGGCCTTGAACAGGCGCCGGTCCTTGAGGACGACGACGACTTCGTCGGCGTCCTTGATCACGTGGTGGTTCGTGACCACGAGACCGCGCGCGGCGTCGACGATCACGCCCGAGCCGGCCGCGCGCTCCTGGCGCTCGCGCTGCTCCGGCAGATTGAACCAGCGGCGGAAGAAGGGGTCGCGGGCGAGCGGGTTGGCGTCGGCCGAGCGCGCCAGGACCGAGATGTTGACGACCGCGGGCGTCACCTGCGCGAGCATCGGCGCCAGCGTCGGCAGCGGCTGGCCGTCGGCCACCGGCGGCAGCGCGGCGAACACCGCGGTCGCGGCGCCGGCCGCGAACGACGCGCCGAGACGGGACAGGAAGCGCATCGGACGGCCGGCGGCAAGGAGCACGCCGACGACGCTCGCCAGCCGCGGCGACGCGCTCAGGTCGGGGTCACCACGCAGCCCGCGACGACGTTCGGGTCGGCCGGCTGCTCGAGCACGGGCACCGTCACGCCGCGGCGCACCGCGGTCATCTCGGCGAGGATCGCGACCGCGATCTCGGGCGGGGTCTTGGCGCCGATCTTGAGCCCGACGGGCCCGCGCAGCCGCCCGATCTCCGCGGCGGAGAGGTCGAACCCCGCGAGCCGCTGGCGGCGCGCGTCGTTGTTCTTCTTCGAGCCGAGCGCACCCACGTAGAAGGCCGGCGACTTCAGCGCCTCGAGGAGCGCCACGTCGTCGAGCTTCGGGTCGTGCGTCACCGCCACGACCGCCAGGTGCGCGTCGGGGTTCAGCTGCAGGACCACGTCGTCCGGATAGCCGCGCACGAGCGTCGCGCCGGGAAGATTCCACTCCTCGGCGTACTCCTCGCGCGGGTCGCAGACGGTGACGTGGTAGTCGAGCGCCATCGCCATCTGCGCGAGGTAGCGGCTGGTCTGGCCGGCGCCGATGACGAGCAGCCGCCACCGCGGCCCGTGCACCGTCTTGAGGACTCGCCCGTCGAACTCCAGGAGGTCGGACCACTTGCCGGGCTCGAGCCGGACGGCGCCGGTCGCCATGTCGAGAAACCGGGCGACGAGCTCGTGGCGCTCGATGGTCTCGAGGAGCTCCTTGAGCTTGGAGCTCTTCGTCACCGGCTCGAGGACGAGCTGGAGGGTCCCGCCGCAGGGCAGCCCCCACCGGGTCGCTTCCTCGTTGGTCACGCCGTAGGTGGTGACCTCGGGCTTGCCGGCGGCGAGCTTGTGCTCCTTGACCTTGTCGATCAGGTCGTCCTCCACGCAGCCCCCGGAAACGGAGCCCATCACGTGGCCGTCGTCGCGGATCACGAGCATCGCTCCCACCGGGCGGGGCGCCGAGCCCCAGGTCCGGGTGACCGTGCCGATCGTCGCGCCGTGGCCGGCCTCGACCCAGCCCACCGCGGCCCGCATGACTTCCAGATCAACGCTGTCCATCCGGTCCCCCGCTACGCTTGGCCGCCCCCGTCGACAAGCGAGGGCCGGCCGGTCACAAGCCGTTCATTCTAACGTCAACGCCCCGTCAGCCGTCCGTCAGAATCTGGCGGCGGCGGCGCGGTTCCACAAGGCCGGCGCGGTTGCTTCGCTGGGGACCATGGGCTAGCATTTGATCCGCCATCTGCGGGCCCGTTCCCTGACCCGCCACATCCCGAAACGTCGGATCGAGAGGAGGAATCTCGCCGCCCAGCGTTGCCGCTCAATGCGGGGCGGGTTTCCGCCTCTGAAGAACACCAACACCTCACCGAGCTAAAGGAGGCTCCATGACAGTCCGGGTTTCCATGACCGTGAACGGCAAGCCCGCCACGGCCGAGGTCGAGGAGCGCACGCTCCTGGTCGAGTTCATCCGCAACAACCTGCGGCTCACCGGCACCCACGTCGGCTGCGACACCGCCCAGTGCGGGGCCTGCACGATCCACATGAACGGGCGTGCAGTGAAGAGCTGCAACCTGCTCGCGATGCAGGCCGAGGGCGCCCAGCTGGTCACGATCGAGGGCATCGCCAAGGCCGACGGCACGCTGCACCCGATGCAGGAGGCGTTCCGCGAGCACCACGGCCTGCAGTGCGGGTTCTGCACGCCGGGGATGATCATGAGCGCGATCGACCTGGTGAAGGTCCACCCGAACCCGTCCGAGGAGACGATCCGCGCCGAGCTCGACGGCAACCTCTGCCGCTGCACCGGCTACCACAACATCGTCAAGGCCATCAAAGCGGCCTCGGCCAAGCTGTAAGGGGGATCGCCATGGCGACCAACTACATCGGCCAAGCGGTCAAGCGCCGCGAGGACTATCGCTTCATCACCGGCGCCGGCCAGTACACCGACGACGTCGTGCTGCCGGGCCAGACCCACGCCTACTTCGTCCGCTCCCCCCACGCGCACGCGAAGATCAAGTCGATCCGCAAGGACAAGGCGCTCAAGGCGCCGGGCGTGGTCGCGATCTTCACCGGCGAGGACACGAAGGCGATCAACGGCCTGCCGTGCGGCTGGCTGATCACCGACGTCAACGGCCAGCCGATGAAGGAGCCGCCGCACCCGGTCCTCGCGCAGGGCAAGGCGCGGCACGTCGGCGACCAGGTCGCGGTGGTGCTCGCCGAGTCGCTCGCGCAGGCGAAGGATGCCGCCGAGCTGGTCGAGGTCGACTACGAGGTGCTGCCCTCCGTGGTCGACGTCGCGGACGCGCGCAAGTCCGGCGCGCCCGCCCTGCACGAGATCGCCCCCGACAACACCTGTTACGTCTGGGCGCTCGGCGACAAGGCCGCGGTCGACAAGGCGTTCGCCGGCGCCGCGCACGTCACGACGCTCGAGTTCGTCAACAACCGCCTCATCCCGAACGCGATCGAGCCGCGCGCGGCGACCGCGAGCTACAGCCGCGCCGATGACGGCTACACGCTCTACGTCGCCAGCCAGAACCCCCACGTCGAGCGGCTGCTGATGACCGCGTTCGTGCTCGGGCTGCCCGAGCACAAGGTCCGCGTCGTGGCCCCCGACGTCGGCGGCGGCTTCGGCTCGAAGATCTACCTCTACGCCGAGGACGTCGTCGTCACGTGGGCGTCGAAGCAGATCAACCGGCCGGTGAAGTGGACCGCCGAGCGCAGCGAGTCGTTCATGACCGACGCGCACGGCCGCGACCACCTGACCAAAGCCGAGCTCGCGATGGACAAGGACGGCAGATTCCTTGCCATGCGCGTGCACACGACGGCGAACATGGGCGCGTATCTCTCGACGTTCGCCTCTTGCATCCCGACGATCCTGTACGCGACGCTCCTCGCCGGCCAGTACACGACGCCGCTCATCTACTGCCAGGTCACGGCGGTGTTCACGAACACCACGCCGGTCGACGCCTACCGCGGCGCGGGCCGGCCCGAGGCGACGTATGTCGTCGAGCGCCTGGTTGAAACCGCGGCGCGCGAGATGAAGCTCGACCCGGCCGAGATCCGGCGTCGGAACTTCATCACCCAGTTCCCGTACCAGACCCCGGTCGCGCTCCAGTACGACATCGGCAACTACGAGGCGACGCTCGGTGAGGTGCTGAAGCTCGGTGACGTCGCAGGCTACGCCGGGCGCAAGCGGGAGTCGGAATTGAAAGGCAAGCTGCGCGGCATCGGCTACTCCTGCTACATCGAGGCGTGCGGCATCGCGCCCTCGGCGGTCGCCGGCAGCCTCGGCGCGCGCGCGGGCCTGTTCGAGGCGGGCGAGGTCCGGGTGCATCCGACCGGCAAGGTGACGGTGTTCACCGGCTCGCACTCGCACGGCCAAGGGCACGAAACCACGTTCGCGCAGGTCGTCGCCTCGCGGTTCGGCATCCCGATCGAGGACGTCGACATCGTCCACGGCGACACTGCGAAGATCCTCTTCGGCATGGGGACCTACGGCTCGCGCTCGATCGCGGTCGGGGGCACGGCGATCATGAAGGCCATCGACAAGGTGGTCGCCAAGGGCCGGAAGATCGCCGCCCACCTCATGGAAGCGGCGGAGGCGGACGTCGAGTTCAAGGACGGGTTCTTCCAGGTCGCGGGCACCGACAAGAAGAAGGCGTTCGCGGAGATTGCGCTCACCGCCTACGTCCCGCACAACTTCCCGCACGACAAGCTCGAGCCGGGCCTGAACGAGAACGCGTTCTACGACCCGTCGAACTTCACCTTCCCCGCCGGCAGCTACGTGTGCGAAGTCGAGGTCACCCCGGAAACTGGCGAGGTGCGCATCGAGCGCTTTACTGCGGTGGACGACTTCGGGAAGATCATCAACCCGATGATCGTCGAGGGGCAGGTGCACGGCGGGCTCGTGCAGGGCATCGGGCAGGCGCTGACCGAGGCGTGCCGCTACGACAAGTCGACCGGACAGCTGCTGACGGGCTCGATGCTCGACTACACCATGCCGCGCGCCGACGACGTGCCGTCGTTCAAGGTCGGCACGAAGGAGACGCCCTGCACCCACAACCCGCTCGGCGTGAAGGGCTGCGGCGAGGCAGGCGCGATCGGGTCGCCCGCCGCGCTCATGAACGCGATCACCGACGCGCTGGGCGTGAAGGACATGGCGATGCCGGCGACCCCGCAGAACGTGTGGCGCACGATCCAGCAGAACAAGATCAAGACAGCGGCCTGAGGAGACAGCGATGTACTCATTCAACTACCAGAAGGTGAAATCGGTAGCCGACGCCGCGGCGGCGCTCGGCAAGAACGCCGAGGCCAAGCTACTCGCCGGCGGCCAGACGCTCATCGCGTCGATGAAGCTACGGCTCGCGAACCCCGGGCAGGTCGTCGACCTGGCCGACGTGCCCGAGCTGAAAGGGATCAAGGCGAGCGGGAATTCGGTGACGATCGGAGCGATGACGCGCCACGCCGAGGTCGCAGCGTCCGCGGACGTGAAGAAGGCGATTCCGGCGCTCGCTCAGCTCGCCGGCGGGATCGGCGACCGCATGGTGCGCAACATGGGCACGCTCGGCGGGTCGGTCGCCAACAACGATCCGGCGGCCGACTACCCGGCGGCGCTGGTGGGCCTGGGCGCGACCGTCCACACCAACAAGCGCAAGATCGCGGCCGACGACTTCTTCAAGGGGATGTTCGAGACCGCGCTGCAGGCGGGCGAGATCATCACCGCGGTCGAGTTCCCGGTGGCGAAGCGCGCGGCGTACACGAAGTTCAAGAACCCGGCCTCGCGCTACGCGATCGTGGGGGTGTTCGTCGCCGACACCGGCAGCGGCGTGCGGGTCGCGGTGACCGGCGCCGGACCGAAGGTGTTCCGCGTCCCGGAGATGGAGAAGGCGCTCGGCGCGAAGTTCGCGCCCGAGTCGGTGGCGAACGTGAAGGTCCCGGACAAAGGCCTGAACTCCGACATCCACGCCTCGGCCGAGTACCGGGCGCACCTCGTCACGGTCATGGCGAAGCGCGCGGTCGCCGCCGCCCTCGCGTAAGCGCGGGCGCGGCGCAGGCGGCGCGTCCCCGCGCAAGCGGAAACCCCGCACGCAAGCCCCCGCCGCGGCGGGGGCTCATCGTTATTGTTTCTGGTCGAGCGACGCGCGCAGGGTGCCGATCTCGCTCTCGAGCAGGCACCCGCGGTCCGCGACGTCGCGCGCACACCGTTGACGCGAGACGCTCCGCACGTACTGCTCGATGATCGCGTCCTTGATCTGCGCATCAGTCGGCGTCCCGGCCCGCTTGGCCGTCTGGGCCCTGAGGAACTGCCGGAACTGCTCGATGACTGCGTCCCTGATCAGCGGGAACTGCCGCAACTGCTCGATGACTGCGTCCCTGATCTGCGCATCAGTCGGCGTCCCGGCCGGCGCGCCCGTCTGGGCCCTGAGGACCGGCAGGCGGATGCGGTAGTCGTAGTCGCGCGCTGCGCTCAGCGTAGCGGGGAACGCGCACTGCGCGCGCAGACTGGCCTGCGGCGAGTCGTTCAGATAGCTGCACTCCGCGGCGAATCGCGTCATCTCCCTGAGCTTCTTGATGATCTCGTCGTGCAGGACGCGCATCCGCGCCACGATGTCGGGGCGAAAATCAACGTAGTCGTCTCCCGGGACAGTGACGGTCGTCGGCTTGCCGTCCTTGTTCTTCACTTTCTCGGGCGACTCGAGGCTCTCGAGGATCTCGACGACGTCGTCGCGGAGCGAGGCCAAACGCCCATAGCTCGTAGCGAGCTCGCGGCGGAACGAGCCCTCCTCGGCCTCCTCGACCGTCGGGTAGCCGGGCAGCGACCGGTAGCTCTGGACCCGGATGCGGTAGTTGACG
>Ga0299906_10003481_pt1 | contig 12971 bp, 6 predicted proteins | sample RVTome_14_FD_200259 | JGI IMG/M metagenome (GOLD analysis project Ga0299906, IMG submission 200259) | Soil microbial communities from uranium-contaminated site in the Upper Colorado River Basin, Wyoming, United States - RVT145D125 (version 2) ...
CTCCGAGCTGGTGAAGTTCTTCGCCGCGAGAAGGGCGGCGGTGAGCCCGTTCTGCGCCGCGCGTCCCGGATGGAAGGCCTTGCACATCGTGCCGAACATTTCCCGGAGGCCCGCCGACTGCGTCGCTGCGATCCCGAGCGCCCAGGTCATCTGCTTCTCGTCGAGGCCGAGGATCTTTCCCGCGGCCGCCGCGGCGCCGAACACCCCGGCGCTTCCGGTGATGTGATAGCCCTCGTCGTAATGCCAGGGGTAGACGGCCATGCCGATGCGGCACTCGGCCTCGACTCCGAGGATGAAGGCGTGGAGGAAATCGGCGCCGCTCATCGTCTGCCGCTCGGCGAGCGCCAGTAGGACCGGAGCGACCGGCCCCGCCGGGTGAATGATCGTCTCGAGGTGGGTGTCGTCGAAGTCCAGCACGTGGGAGCTGATCCCGTTGAGGAGCGACGCGTGCAGGATGTCGAGCCGTTCCTTCCGCCCCAGGATCGTCGCGGCGCGGGGCCCGGAAAGCTCGGAGAGCGCGGACAGGGCGCAATCCACAGTCTCATGGCGAGCGCCACCCAGGGCGCAGCCCACCCAGTTGACGATCGAACGAGCCGCCTCCTTACGAGCCGCCTCGGGGATGTCGGACCACTTCGACTCGACGACGAAGCGGGCAAGAAGCCGAGTGACTCCGTTTCCGCTCGATTCCATTCGCCTGGGAAGGCCAAGGGACAAAGCGCCGGGAACGGCGCCGGACGATTTCAGGAACGCTCTTCTGGAGAGGGTCATGCTCACTTCCGTTCGAGAATCGGAAGCACCACGTGGGACGGGCGCGCCCGATCATGATAGAGGGTATTGTCGGCGGTCTCTATTCTTCGGTTCATCCCCAGGGCCTCCCCGGTGTTGGGGTTGACGTCGAAGCGGGGGAAGTTGCTGCTGGAGAGGTCGACGCGGATGCGGTGGCCCTTCTTGAACACGTTGGCGGTGGGGAAGGGCCGGATCTCGAAGCCGTAGATCTCTCCCGGGGTCATCAATTGCTGGCGCTCGGGGCCGTTTCGGTAGCGGGCCCGCAGGATGCCGTCCGTCAGGTTCATCTCGAAGCCCGAAGGGAAGTCGAAAGAGGGCGGATAGACGTCGACGAGCTTCGCGGTGAAATCGGTATCGAGGGCGGTCGAAGAGGCGTGGAGCTCGACTACGATCGGTCCGACCACTTCGACGTCGAAGGCCAGGGGCTCGGTCTGGAACACCACGACGTCGGGCCGGGCGCTCAACGGAAGCAATGGCGGTTTCGCGCCGTAGATTCCCTCGCGCTCTTCCTGGTGGTAGGCGCCGGGCTCGAACACCGGGCTGGTGCTGGAGAATGCGCCGCCCAGGGTCGGCACCGGGTCCCGGGGATCGAAGGTATAGCTCGTCGCGCTCTCGGGCTCCGTCGGAGGCCGTTCCGAAAGAGATCCGTCGGCATGGAAATAGTAACGGGCCCACCGCGTCTCGGGGAGAGGCCAGCTCGTGGCGGAGATCCATCGGCCGCCGTGGTACAGCCGGCCGTTCTCGTCCTTGTGTCCGTCGCCTCCTCCCATGACGAAGATCCGAACCGGGTCTTCGGCCGCGGCTTCGGCGCCTTTCAGAAATCGATCGAACCACCGCAGGTGGAGCTCGCGGGGGAAGTCCGCCCTCGCGGCCTCGGGGCCGAACTCCACGTCGCCGGCGTAGGAGCGGGTGTTTCCGCCGTGGGTCCAGGGCCCCATCAGGAGATAGAGGGGCGAGGTCAGGCGTTTCGAGAGCTCGACGAAATTCTGGATGGTGCCGCCGGCATACGAATCGTACCAGCCGGAGACGTGCACCATGGGGATATCGAGCGTCTGGTCGTAGTGCTCCTGCCAGTTCACGTCCCGGTGCTTCCAGTAGTCGTCGTCGTAGTCTCCGTGGGTCGCCATCTCGAGAATGTAGTCCTCGAAGTTGGGAGCGATGGAGAGAGGATTGAGGCCCTTGCGCAGCGGCATCGCCTCGAGCCAGCTCTCGATCGGGGCGCGAGCGAGGTGCTCCTTCACCAGAGGGTCTTCGGTCTCGGCCTCGAGCTGTCGGAAGGCCCAGGTGAGCTGCTGGAGCTCGAAGGCGCCGTGGTTTCGGACCTTGTGGTCCCAGCCGTTCGACATGCCGCCCATGTTGAGGAAGAGGGTCGCGAGGGCGTCGGGCCTGAGCTTCGCCGCGTTCGCCTGGACGTGGGCGGCGTACGAAGTCCCCCACATCCCGATCTTTCCGTTCGCGTAGGGGAGCTTCGCGAGATACTCGATGGTGTCGAAGCCGTCTTCGCCTTCCCCGATGTACTTGGTGAAGACTCCCTCGGAAGCGTAGGTGCCGCGCACGTCCTGGAGAGCCACGACGTATCCGTTCGCCGCGAACCATCGCGCCGACTCGACCAGGCTCGACCCCGTCTTGCCGTAGGGAGTTCTCTGGAGGAGAACCGGGAGCTTCTCGTCGAGCGGAGTCCCTCCGCGAGCGGGACGATAGACGTCCGTCGCCAGCCGAACGCCGTCCCTCATCGGGATCATGAGGTTCTCCTCGAACCGCACCACTTCGAGCGAGACCGCGAGGGCGAGCGCCGTCAACATGGTGGGTATCCTCGCCGCTATCCGCGCGCGGCGTCAACCGCTACCACCGAGCGAATGGGAACACGCTGACCTTTCTTGTCGATTGACTGGAACCTCCGCAAGAAATACCTTGGCTCGCCCATGGAGCTCGAGCGCGACGCCGCGGAACGGGAGGGAGGTCTCAAGCGAGAGCTTTCTTCCTGGCAGCAGAGCATGATCGCGATCGGCGGCACCATCGGGGTCGGCCTATTCCTCGGAAGCGGCGCCACCATCGGCCTCGCGGGTCCCGGCGTCGTCCTCACGTACATCATCGCCGCGATTCCGGCGATCGCCATGGGGTTCGTGCTGGCGGAGATGGCGACCGTCCATCCGGTCGCCGGCGCCTTCGGCGTCTACTCCGACCTCTACGTCGGCCGGTGGGCCGGCTTCGCGACGCGCCTGACCTATTGGTTCGCCGAGACCCTCGCCATCGGCGCCCAGCTGACGGCGGTCGGCTTGTACTTCAGGTTCTGGTTCCCCGAGGTTCCGCCGTTCCTGTTCATGGCGGCAGCGGCGTTCATCGCGATCTCAGTGAACGCCCTCCACGTGGGCCGGTTCGGCTCTCTGGAATCGGCGCTCGCTATGATCAAAGTTGCGGCGATCGTCGGCTTCGTCGTCGCCGGTGCGGCCCTCATCTTCGACATAGGAGGCGTGGGCCCGCGGGAGGCGATCGGCCTTTCGAATCTGACGGCGGACGGCGGTCTCTTTCCGAAGGGCGCGACCGGCGTCTGGCTCGCGCTGACGCTGGTGATTACCAGCTACCTCGGAATGGAAACGGTCGCGGTGACCGCGGGCGAGGCCGAGCGGCCGGAGAAGACCGTTTCCCGCGCTCTGCTGGGGACGGCCGCCGCGCTCACCGTTCTCTACGTTCTGTCGATCGGGGTCATCGTAACCATGAGCTCCTGGAAGGCGATCTCCGAGACCGGCGGAGCTCTGACCGGAAGCCCGTTCGTCGCCGCCTTCGAGAGCATCGGCGTTCCCTACGCCTCGAGTCTCATGAACTTCGTGGTGATCTCCGCCGCTTTCACCGCGGTCATGAGCCACCTCTACATCTGCACCCGCATGCTCTTCTCGCTGTCGCGCGCGGGATACGTCCCGAGAGCCGTCGGCACGCTCGATCGGCGGGGGGTGCCTCTTCGCGCCCTCGCGGGCTCGGCGGTGGGGATGGTCATCGCCCTCGCTCTCGCCGCGAGGGGGGAGAAGGTGTTCCTCCCGATGTATGGAACCGCGGTCGCGGCGCTGCTGTCGATCTGGCTCCTGATCTTCGTCTGCCATTTTCGCTTTCGCCGGCGGCTCGGTCCCGAGCGGCTGGCGGCGCTCCCGGTGCGGGTTCCGTTCCATCCCCTGCCGGGGATCGTCGGAATCGCCCTCATCCTCGCGGCACTCGCGGCGACACCGTGGGTTTCCGGTCTCGAGTGGACCGTCCCCATGTTCCTGGCCTGGCTCGCGGTCATAGGCGTCGCCTATCGGGCGCGCTTTGCCCTCACCCGGGAAGTTGGGAGAGACTACGTGCCATGAGTACGACCGGCGTTTTCGAGCCTCGTCGATTGGGACATGCCAACCTCTGGGTCGAAGACCTGAAGCGCTCCCAGGACTTCTACCAACGCACTTGCGGGCTCACCGTGGAGTTCTGGGAGCCGGATCTGGTCGCGACCTTTCTCGGAACCGGGAACACTCCCCACGACCTGGGCATGATCGAGACCACCGGCGGGAAGGCGCGGTACGGGCGCAACGGGCTCCTTCAGATCCCGGAGGGCGTCGGCGCGACGGTGGGCCTCGGGCATCTCGCCTGGGAGCTCTCGAACGAAGTCGAGCTGGTCGAGGGTTACCGCCGGGCGAAGGCGGAAGGGGTCGCACTCGACATGACCGTGGACCATCAGGTGGCGCACAGCGTCTATCTCTTCGATCCCGACGGCAACTCCATGGAGTACTACTGCGACACGGTCAAGGACTGGAGAAAGATTCTCCACGGAGAGATGGAGCTCATCACCGCCGGCTGGGATCCCGAGGAGGCCGAGCCCTTCGCCGAGCCTCGCTACGAGGAGAACCCCGAGATCCGCACGGTTCTCGAGGCGCCGGTTCATCCGCGCCGCGTGACCCACGCGGTTCTCCTGACCTCCGATCTCGAACGGCTCGACCGCTTCTATCGCGAAGTCGGCGGGCTCGAGGAGGTCCACCGCGACGACGGCGTCGTGTTTCTACGGGGGAGTCTCCCGCGCTACGCCTTCCACCTCGTGCTTTGCCGGAAGGGCGCTTCCGACGAGCGCCGGTACCACCACGTCTCTTTCGAGCTCGAAAGCGAAACGGCGCTTCTCGAGGCCGAAAGAGCGCTTCACGGCATCGGTATCGAGCCCGAGCACGTCGTGGACTCGGAGCTCAAACGGAGCTTCTTCCTCCGAGACCCCGACGGGCTTCTCTCCGAGTACTACGTGAGGCGCGGTCCCGGCTTTCCCGACCTCGGGAGGCTCCCGGAGGAGGCGAGGCCGCTCCACGCGTGAGGCTCAGTTGGCCTCCAGTCTCTCGACCGCCGCTTGCGCCCTTCGAACGAGCTCAGGCGGTGCGCCGGAGCCCGAACGTCGAATGAGCTCATTGTAGGATTCGAGCGCTTCCGTCGTTCTCCCCATTTGCTCGAGCTGTACCGCCAGATTGAAGTGCCCCTGGGCTCCATCGGGATCCAATCGAACCACCTCGCGAAACGACCCCAACGCCTCTTCCTGCCGGCCGAGCTTGCTGTAGGCGATCCCCAGACCGTCGAAGGCGTAGAGGTAGCGGGGGCTCAACGCGAGAGCCTTTCGGTATTGGGAGATGGACTCTTCCAGCTGACCGGAAGCCCGAAGCGCATTTCCCAGGTGGACCATGGCGGCGACGCTTTGCGGATCGAGCTCGAGCGCTACCCGAAGCTCTTTCTCCGCTTCGCTCCATTCCCGGCGTCGGTAATGCAGGAGGCCGAGGTTCATATGGAAGTCGGCGTCTTCCATCCCGCGCGCAAGGGCCTCGCGATAGAGGGCCTCGGCCTCGGCGTGGCGGCCGATCTGCATGTACAGCGAACCCAGGGTCTCGTACGCGAGTGGAACGTCCTTTTCCGTTGCCAGAACCTTTTCCAGAATCCGGCTGGCCAGGACATGGTTCCCCTGGCCATACTCGTGGATTCCGACTTGAATCTCGTTCCAGACCGCCATCTTGTCCTTGGGGTCGACGACGGACTGTCCTTGCGGCGGACGCGAGGAGGAGACGTAGCCCAGGCTTCTCAGCCTGGCCTCGGTATCGGAATCGATTTCCGCCGCTTCTCCCGAGCCCGTTTCCAGTTCCTCCGCCAGCCGTTGCAGCTCGCGCCGCATCTCTCTCACCCGGGATCTCTCGGCGAGCAGAAGGTCGACGCGCTCACCGGGGTCGTTCCCGAGGTCGTACAGCTCCGGTCGCGGCGCTTCGATGTATCGGAAGCCGTCTCGCTCGAGCCCTCGGAGCTCGCTCCAACCCAGGTGAGCACTGGCGTAGAGCGATTCGCTGTAGAGCGGCCTTTCCAAGGCGGCCCCGCCATCGATGAGAGGACGCAACGTCACGCCCTGGCCCGTAGACGGGGTGAGCCCCAGATAGTCCAGAAGGGTCGGGGTGACATCCACGGTTTGAGTTACGGCCTCGACCTTCGAACCGCCGTCGATGAGCCCGGGTGCGTGGAGCAGGAAGGGCACGCGCAAGGTGGAGTGGTAGATGAGAAGCGAGTGCGACTCCTCCTCGTGCTCGCCGAGGCCCTCACCATGGTCGCCCAAAACCGCCACCAGGGTGCGCTCGAGAAGACCGCGCGACTGGAGATCGTCCATCACCCGTCCCACCATGGCGTCGGTGTAGGCGACCTCGCCGGCGTAGGGGTCGTTCGGAAACTCGCTCCGATAGGGCTCGGGGGGATTGTAGGGGGAGTGGGGGTCATAGAAATGCAGCCAGGCGAAGAATGGCTGGTCGGACGTCTTTTGGCCGAGCCAGGCGCTGAAGGCGGAGGCGACGGCCCCCGCGTCTCGCTCGGCTTCGACGTTTTCGAGCAGTCGGACGTCGGCGCCCATCCGATCGTCATAGACCTCGAATCCCTGGGCGAGCCCGAACCGCCGGTCCAGGACGAAGGCGCCGACGAACGCGGCGGTGGCGTAACCGTTGTTCTTCAGGATCTCCGCCAGCGTCTCGTGCTTCTCGGAGAGGCGATCCCGGCCGTTGACGCGAACGCCGTGAGCGGGCGGGTAGGCGCCCGTCAGAATGGAAGCGTGCGCCGGCAGGGTGAGGGGAACGGGCGATCGGGTCTGGGTGAAGGCGACTCCTCCCTCCGCGAGGCGATCGAGGTGGGGAGTCTTGACTTTCCCGGACCCGCTGTACCCGACGTAGTCATTCCGAATGGTGTCGATGGTGATGAGAACTACGTGGCGGGGGCCGACCACGTCGGGCGCTTCGCGGCAGGAAACGAACGCCAGTGCGGAGAGGAGAATCGCGCGTCGCATAAATGAAGAAGGGAGGGAGGCCGAAGCCTCCCTCCCGGCGAATGTATGGTTTTTCTCTCTAGAACTCGACTCCGACTCGGACCTCCAACCGGCGCGGCTTGTACCAGCTTTGCGCCGCCTCCTGATAGAACTGTTCCTGGACGGATAGCCCGGGTGATGGACTCTGTAGCCTCAGGCTGCCGTAGGTGACGATCGTATCCTGATTGAGCAGGTTCATGAAACGCCCGTCGATGCGGAAGAAGGTCTGGCCTCCCAGATGAATGCGCTTTCCGATCGATAGATCGATGTTTTGGATCGGCGTGTAGTGGTAGGCGCCGCCTGGCTCCAGGTTGGCGTTCACCGACCCCTGCCCCAGGCCCGGCACCCGGATCTGCCGGTTGTGGGCCCGGCCGTCGCTGAGCTCCAATGACGCGGACAACATGACCTCCCAGGGCAACTGGAAGACTCCCTGGGTGCGGAACATGTGAGGCCGATCTCCCTGCAGCCGGCCGTAGCCGTTAATGAGGTTGTTCGGGTCGCGCCCTTCCGTGCCGCCGTAGGGGGGATTGAACTGCTGCTGGGCCTGAGGCCGAGGGATGAGCCCTTCCGACTTCGACCAGGTGTAGTTGACGGAGAGCCCCCACCGGTTGGCGAAGCGCTTGTCGAAGGTCAGGATCACCCCATTGTACGTCTGCTCGTAGTCGAGGTCCTCCGAGCCCGGCCAATCCCCGGGGTCGTTTCCTTTCCGTCTCAGTGGGATTTCTACCTGGCTCAACAAGTTGACCGTCTGTCCGGTGAAAGGATCGACGAAGGGGAAGGTCTCCCACTCCCCTCCCAGGGTCTCCCACCCAATCAGATCTTTGGTGTGCTTGTAGATGTACTCGGCGCCGACTGAGATCGAACTGCCGATTTGCCGCTCGAACCCGGCGGCGTATTGGACGGCTCGGGGCGCCGATAGATCCGGGTCGAACGCCGTGTTCGCCGAGCCGATCTCGTTGTAGACCTCGAACGGCCCATTCCGGCTGTCGCTAATAGCGTAGCGCTTCGTAGGCACGTCGGGCGCCGGCGCATCCCAGTTCCCGATCACGTTCTGGTCGTAGTAGATGCCGAACGACCCGCGGATGACCGAGCGTCCCGCCTTGTCGGGCTGGAAGGCAAAACCGATCCGAGGCGAGATGTTTTTCCAGGTGTTGATGTCGAGCCCGGGCACGGTCACGCCGGTGGGCTGGAAATACCCGGCCGGACTGAAGTCGGTGTTCGTCCCGATGGTGAGCCGCTCGTAGTCGGGGACCCAACCGTGGTTGTGATCGAAGCGAACTCCGGCGTTGACGGTGAGCCGATCGCCGAGGGTGATCGAATCGTCGAGGAACAAGCCCACATCCTGGGAGATTCCACCGTACTGATACGGGTCCTGGGTCACGCGGTAGTAATACGGCGCGTAGTGATACATGTAGGACCCCGTCGGACCGATGGCGGTCCCCGGCGTGTACGCGACGCCGCGGCTGAACTGGACTCCGAAGCGGAAGTCGTGCTGGGCGCCCATGAAATCGTCGGTGTAGTGGGTCACCTTCGCGTTGAACTGGTTGCGCCACGTGTTGTAGACCCAGGTGTTGCCCTGATACGAGCCGATGCCGCCGGAGTAGGTGGTCTGTCCTCCGTCCGGAGGGGTGAAATCGTAGAAAGGCTCCTCCAGGCTTCCCGTCGTCGACAGGTAGTCCTCGTAAGCCCACCAGCCCGCGTATTTCGCCTCGAAAAGGGTGTTGGTGGACAACGTCGAAGTCAGGTTCACGCCCCAGCCGGGGTTCCTATCTTCGATCTTGGGTAAAGCGGATTGAGCGTCGAACGGGTTGGCGGCGGCGAAGCTGTCGCTGTCGCTGTGATGGTAAAACCCGCTCAGCTCGTTGCTCTCGTTCAACCGGGTCGTGACCCGGATGTCGAAGTTGTAGCCCTCATCCGGCTGCTGCACGACACTTTCGGCCACGCCTGGCTGCTTGCTCGAGTCCTTGGTGTACTGGAAGGAGCCGTAAAACCATATCTTGTCTTTGATGATCGGCCCGCCGAGTCGCCCGGTGATGTCGCGGAATATGTCCCGGGTGTAACCCGTTCCGTCGTTGACGACGTTGGTGTCGGTGAGGCCATCGGACTGAAAGAAGTAATCGGCGCCACCCGAGAACTCGTTTCCACCCTTCTTGGTCACGACGTTCATGACCGCGCCGGTGTGGTTGCCGTACTCGGCGGGGGCGCCGACGCCCATGACCTGGATCTCCTCGATGTTGTCCGGATTGACCGTCAGCCAGGCCGCTCCCGTCTCGGGAGCGGTCACGTTCACTCCATCGACGTTCCAGGTGCTCGACTGGCGGTTGGACCCGTAGGCGATGGTGCGGGCCGTGTTCCCGTCGCCCGAGTCCACGCTCATCCCCGGCAGAACCTGGATGAGGTCCGCCATGTTCCTCTGCGTGGGGAGCTCCTTCAGCATCTCTTCCTGGAAGCCGCTCTGAACACCCGCGGCGGTGACGTCCACGATGGGCGACTCGCCTGTGACCGTCACCGTCTCGGCGATGGTCGAAAGCTTCAAGGGGATGTCGACGCTGGCCGTGGCGTTGAGACCGACCCGGACCGCCTCGATGCGCTTGGTCTCGAAGCTGGGAAGCGCCGCTTCCACGTCATAGGTGCCGATGGGGATGGAAATGAACCGATAGACGCCCAGCTCGTTCGTGACCTGCTCGCGAGTGCCGCCGATCAGAGCGTCGCTGTGGATGACGACCGTAACTCCCGGCAGCACGGCGCCGGTCTCATCCGTCACCGTGCCGCGGATGTTCCCGGTTTGAGCCAGTGCGGTCTGGGCGAAGAGGCCCGCCACCACGAGGAAAAAAGGAATCCGAAACAACACCTTCATATTTAACCCTCCTCAAATACCGATCGCCTGAGTCCTGCGAGCCTGCCGGAACGAGGTCGATCCGAATACATACAGCAAAGGCAGTGCCATGCGTCACAGATGGATCTCTCCGAACCGATGCGACAAGAAGGCTCGCGGACCCTTTGGTTTGCACGGAGAGCCCTTGCCCCTGGCCGGCTCCGGGACGGCTCGAGAATCCAACGGGGCGGATTTCTCGAGTCGGTTTCCAAGATTTTGGACTACTGCGTCAAATTTGACGACGTTTTCCGCCTTTCGCCTGACGTTATAATTGCGTTGATTTGAGAATTGGCGCGGCAGCCTTACTTCTCGCTCTCCTGAATCCCGTTGCGCGCGTCCAGTTCCGTGACCGCACCGAGTCGGCGGGGTTCGACGTCGTCACCTGGAGCGGGGGGTCGGAGAAAAATCACATCCTCGAGTCGACGGGAAACGGAGTCCTCCTCCTGGACTACGACGGGGATGGTCTACTGGACGTCTATTTCGTGAACGCCGTCCGCCTCCTTCCCGGAAGGAAGGCCGAGCCCCATTCCAATACGCTGTACCGGAACCGGGGAGACGGGACCTTCGTCGACGTCACCCGAGAGGCGGGTGTGGGCTCTTCCGCGTTCGGTGTCGGAGGTGCCGTCGCGGACTTCGACAACGACGGACTCCTCGACATCTATGTTACCAATTGGGGTCCCAACACTCTGTTCCGCAATAATGGCGATGGTACGTTCGCGGACTGGACGGCGCGCGCGGGAGTCGGGGATCCGAGGTGGAGCGTGGGCGCGGTTTTCTTCGATCCCGACGAGGACGGAGACGCGGATCTGTTCGTCGCGAACTACATCGAGACCAGCTGGGACGAGGTCTGGTCGGCGGAGCGCGTGCGCCTCTGGCGCGGGCGGGTGAAGGTTCTCGACGGGCCTCGAGGACTCCAGGGAAGCCGCAATACGTACTACCGCAACGAGGGCGACGGGAGGTTCACCGATGCCACCGAAGAGGCCGGCTTCCTCGCGGGCTCCGGGCAGTACACGATGGGTGTGGTGAGCTTCGACTACGACGACGACGGTGACTCCGACCTCTACACCGCCAACGACAGCATGCCCAACGGTCTCTACCGGAATCGCGGCGATGGCACGTTCGAAGAGGTCGGAGCGCTTTCGGGCTCGGCCTACAACGCCGACGGGGCGACGCAGGGGAGCATGGGAATCGACGTCGGCGACTTCGACAACGACGGGCGCTTCGATCTGGTGGTGACGAACTTCGCCCACGACTACGACACCCTCTATCGCAACCTCGGGGGAAGCTTCGTGGACCACTCCTTCGTCGCCGGCCTCGCGGTCCCGACGTTCGCTCCTCTGGGCTGGGGCGTTCACTTCCTCGACGTGGATCACGACATGGACCTCGATCTCTTCATGTCCTACGGACACATCTACCCCCAGGTGGACGGCGACCCGGTCCTGCACGAGACGTTTCTTCAGAAAGACCTCCTGCTTCTGAACCAGGGAGGGAGATACGAGGACGTGAGCGCCGCGGCCGGGAGCGGCTTCGAGGTTCTCGAATCCGGGCGAGGGAGCGCCGCGGGCGACCTCGACAACGACCTCGATCTCGACATCGTCGTGAGCAACCAGGACGCCCGGCCGACGTATCTCGCCAACGAGACGGAAGGAGCGGGTCATTCGCTCCTGGTGGAGCTCGTCGACACCGTGGGTACGCGGCAGGCGCTCGGGGCGCGTATCGAGGTGGCGGCGGGAGGCGTCACCCAGATTCGCCAGATCTCCTCCGGCGGGAGCTACGCTTCCCAGAACGATTTCCGAGCGCATTTCGGGCTCGGGGAAAACACGATCCTCGACCGACTCACCATCACCTGGCTCGACGGCGGCAAGGAGACCCACGAAGGTCTCCCCGCGGACCGCGCGTACGTCATTCGTCGCGGCGCGCCTCCGGTTTCGGTCTTCTCCAGGTGATGGCTCTCTTTCTCCTCTGGCTCGCGCTCTCGGCGCAGGACCCGCGAGAGCTCGGGCGCCAGGCCCTCGCCGCCGGAAGGCTCGATGAGGCGGAGGCTCATCTGCAGGCGGCGCTCGCGGCGAACCCTCCCCGGGTCTTCGAGGTCCACTACGCCCTCGGTCGGCTTTATCTTCAGAAACGCGACTATCTTCGAGCGAGGGAATCCTTCAGCGCCACTCTCGCCCGGGCGCCACGATTCTCTCCGGCATACGTCGGCCGGGCCCGGGCGGCCCTCTTTCTCGAAGACGTCGAGGCCGGCCTCGCCGACCTGAAAGCCGCGCGGAGCTCCCCCGATCCCCCTCCTGAAGCCGAGCTTCTAGGAAACGACGTCGAGATGTACGTCTCCGGCGGAGCGAACGCTTCCTCGGACTCGATACAGGATCATTCGAGCGCGCGCGAGTACCTGCGATTCGGGGCGTCGCTTCTCGCTCGAGACCAAACGGACGCCGCCCTACGCTCGCTACGCATCGCTTCTTCGATCGACGATCAGAATCCGATCGCCTTCCTGTTCTTGAAGAAGCAGGGCGACGAGCTCCCGGCCCCGTACCCCGAGCTCGCCGCCGAGTTTCTTCTCGCGCGGCAGGCGTTCGAAGCCGGAGATTTCGACAAGGCCTCGTCCGCCGCGGAAGCTATCCTGAAACGGCGCGAGCTCTTCGTCCCCGCCCGGCTCCTGCTCCTCGAAGTAGCGTCGGCGGAGAAGCAATTCGTCGATACCCTCGTGCAGTACGATGAGCTCACCACCGAGCTCCCACCGATCTTCGAGCTACACGCTCGGGCCGCGCGGCTCGCGCTCGAAGCCGAGGCCTACGAGCTCGCCGAGTGCAGCGCTTCGCGCGCGCTCGAGATCGAGCCGGGAGACCCCACTGTTCTATTCCTTCTCGCCCAGGCCCAGCTCGAGGCAGGGAAGGCCAAAGAGGCGATCGCCACCTGCGAGCGGGCGCTCGCGTCCGGTGTCGCGACCGCGCCCCTCTACTTCACCCTGGGAAACGCCCTCCACGGCCGGAT
>Ga0299906_10003482_pt1 | contig 12970 bp, 8 predicted proteins | sample RVTome_14_FD_200259 | JGI IMG/M metagenome (GOLD analysis project Ga0299906, IMG submission 200259) | Soil microbial communities from uranium-contaminated site in the Upper Colorado River Basin, Wyoming, United States - RVT145D125 (version 2) ...
GGGGTAGAGGGCCATGGCGAACCGGTCGCCTCCGGTGCGGGCGACGACATCCCGGCCCCGGGCCTGGGCGACCAGGCGTTCGGCGTAGATCTTGAGCATGGTGTTGCAGGCTTCAAAGCCGAAGGAGTCGTTGACCGCCTTGAACTTGTCGAGGTCGAGACAGAGAACGGCGACGGGACGCTCTTCCTTTGCGGCCAGGCGCAGGATCTGGTCGAGCTTTTGGAGAAAATTCGTCCGGTTGGGGAGACCGGTCAGCGGGTCGTAGTTGGCCAGGCGGTAGGCCTTCTCCTCGAGCTGCTTGTTGAGGGTGACGTCGAACATGGTGCCGACGATGCCGCCGACGGCCTTTGACGGGGTCAAAAAGACCGACTTGGTGAAGATCACCTCGCGGCGGCTGCCGTCGGCGTAGACCATCGGTCCCTGGTAGGTCTCGAGTTTTTGGGCACCGAGAAGGCGCCGGTCGGTGGCGTGGTAGCTGTCGGCAAAATCGGCCGGAGCGATATCGTGCACGGTCCTGCCGAGGATCTCCTCCTTTTTCAATCCGAGGGCGTCGAGGAATTCGCGGTTGCCGCCGATGTAGCGCAGGTTCTGATCCTTGTAAAAAATCGGTGTCGGGATGGCGTCGATCAGTTCCTGGAGGAAGTGGACCTGTTCCCGCAACGCTGCCGCCGAGACCTCCCTCTCCAGTTCGGCGCCCAGGCGCTCCTTGAAAGAGAGGAGGACCGAGGCGGCCAGCTGCGTCTCCTGTTCGGCCTCCTGCCAGAAGAGAACCGCCATTCCCAGGGGAGAGCCGTCGGCGGTGGAGAGGGGGAGGGCGAGGAGGGAACGGAGCTCCGGGTCCTGGAAAGCCGCCGCCAGAATGCTCTCCAGATTGAGCTCCGAAGGGCTTATCGCCTGGGAAAAGAGGAGGGACTGCTGCGAGGGGGAAAGCTCGATGGTTCCCCCTTTCGGGAGGAGGCACTGTCCTGCCGCGACCGTTATTTCGTAGTGGCCGGGTTTGTCGGCAACGGCGCGGGCGACAAAGGCGCCCCGGGCGTCGAGGCGATCGACGAGGTGATTCATCAGCACCGAGAAGAATGCCTTCCCCACGGTCGAGGAGATCGCGGGAAAGATGTCCCGGAGCAGGTTGCATGCCCGTTCGTCCAGCGCCTCGGCGGCACTCATTTTCTCTTGCCCGGAGGGTCTGCTCATGGGTGTCTCTTCCGTCCGCCTGCTCAGGCGCAAAGGACGGCGGGATCGAGATCCCCCTGCAGCAGGACGATTTCATCACTGCTGAAGATGCGATTGGCATCGAGAAGAATGATGAAATTGTCTTCCTTTTTTCCCATGCCGCGGATGTAGTCGATGTTCAGTCCCGATCCGATGCGCGGCGGCGGTTCGATCTCGTCGACGCCGAGTTCCAGCACCTCCTGGACCGAGTCGGTCACCACGCCGACGGTGAGCACCTCCTCGTCGCGGGCGATTTCCAGGACGACAATGCAGGTATCCTGCGACACGTCCCGGGCAGGGAGACCCAGTTTGCGACGCAGGTCGATCACCGGAACTACGGCCCCGCGCAGATTGATGACCCCCAGCATGTAGTCCGGGGTCTGGGGAACCCTGGTGGTCCGCCGAAAGTCGAGGATCTCTTTTGTCTGACGAACATCGACGGCGAAAAGGCTCTCGCCGAGGTTGAAGGAGAGGTACTGATCAACCGTTGCCTTCATTGAACCCCCAATCTCTAATTTCATCTCAGTAGGCCGTGAATTCATTGTCCAGGTGGTCATTTCGGTCAGCGAATACGCCGAACCCTTCCCCTCGCCCGGCGATCCGGGCATGGGGAGCCACTTTCGTTAGGGAGCGCGGGTTGTACGTCTGGGCCGGGGAGGCCGAACGGGTTTTCATTTGATGGCGGGAGGCTATGTTTTGCAGGGTGTTGTCGACTCCGACCTTGAAATAGTCGATGGTGTGGGCCATCAACTCGGCCTGGGCGGAAAGTTCCTCGGCCGTGGACGCCGTTTCCTCTGCGGCGGCGGCATTTTGCTGAATGACAATGTCGAGCTGCTGAATGGCCTTGCCGATCTGGTCGGCACCGGTGTCCTGCTCACGGCTGGCGGCGGCAATTTCCTGGATGAGTTCAGCGGTTTTCTGAATATTGGGGACCATATCGTCGAGGAGTTTCCCGGCAGCTTTGGCGACGGTGACGCTCGAAACAGAGAGGGTGTTAATCTCCCCGGCGGCCTGCTGACTCCGTTCGGCGAGTTTTCGTACCTCACTGGCAACCACGGCGAATCCTTTGCCGTGGTCTCCGGCTCTTGCGGCTTCAATGGCGGCATTGAGGGCCAGCAGATTGGTCTGTCGGGAAATCTCCTCGATGATCAGGATTTTTTTGGCTATGTTGCTCATGGCTTCGACCGTTTCGTTCACAGCCTGACCGCTCTTTTGAGCGTCGGAGGCGGCTTTGAGTGCGATTTTTTCCGTTTCCAGGGAGTTTTCCATGTTCTGGCGGATGTTGGCGGTCATCTGTTCGATCGAGGCGGACACCTGCTCTGCCGAGGCCGCCTGCTCCGACGCCCCCTGGGACATCTCCTGGGATCCCGTGGCCATCTCGGCCGATCCGGCATTGACATTTTCCGCCGAGGCCTTGACGTTCTTGACGACATCGAGGAGCCTGGCGACCATTTCGGAGAGGGCCAGCATCAATTCGTCCTTGTCGGAGCGCGCCTTGATGACCACGGTCAGGTCGCCGTTGGCGATGTCCTGGGCCAGGGTTGAAACCTCTTTCATCGAGGTGACCATCTCGCCCATGGCTGTCAGGAGCTGACCGGTTTCATCCCGGTTTTTTGTTGCCAGGTTCATGCTCATGTCCCCGAGGGCCAGGCGTTGGGCAGCGTCGACGGCGCGGGCCAGCGGACGGGTGATGCTGCGACCCAAAAAGTAGGAGATAAGGCCGAGCATTAAGACAACCAGGGAAATGACTGTGGCAAAGCGCTTGGCTTGCGCATAGAAGTCGGCATCCACGTCATCCAGATAAATGCCGGAGCCGATGACCCAACCCCAGGGTTCAAAACCCTGGACATAGGACGTTTTGGGGGTGAGGGTTTTGCTCCCCTTCTTGTTCCAGACATAGTCTACGAATCCGGCGCCATTCGTGCGAACAACCTGTACCATCTCGTTGAAGAGCCCTTTGCCGTTGGGGTCGCGGTAGTCCTCGAGCGACTTGCCGATGAGATCCTTGGTGAAGGGATGCATGAGCATGGTGGGTGCCATGTCGTTGATCCAAAAATATTCCCCGTCCCCGTAGCGCATTTCCTCGAGGGCCTGCATGGAGTTGTCCTTGGCCTCCTCCTCGGTGATGAAGCCATCGAGGAATCGTTGGTGGAAATATGCGACGGTCGCGGTGGCGGTCTCCACCACATGCTGCGTTTTCTGTTTGCGGTCTGTAATGAGATTGTTTTTGTTGATAAAGAGCGAGGCGACCGTAATGGCACTGATCGCAATCAGGCAAAAACAGACGAGAGCGGTCAGTTTGTGGGTTAGTTTAATATTGGCGATGTTCACGAGAGCCTCCTTTTCGGGGGTTGTTGCGATCTGAGGTCGTCCAGCGGTCAGGCAAGAATCTTCGGGACGATTCTGACCAGCTGGGTCGGCTTGAACGGTATGGCGATCCAGGCCGAGGCCTCGGCGGTCTTGACCTCCTAGCGACGCTCTTCGGAATGTTCCGATGTCGGCATCCGAATCGGCAGAAAGCGGTTGTCGGCATTCTTCCGGAGATGGCGCCTCAGGTTGATTCCGTTCCTCTTCGGCCTGTGGAAGGCGGTCTCAAGCATCGCGGTGCTCCTACCGGGAAACTTCTTCGGCCGTGACGGCCGTCTCTGTCTGCAGAAGGCGCAGGTGCTGCATCAGGGTTTCAGAGGTGCAGCGCCGGATATATGCGGGGCTGTCGTCGGCCGTCGCCGGTCCTTCCCCCCCCGTTTCCCTGGAAATGAATAAGACCGGGAGAGGGAAGTTCGGCCAGGAGAGGGTCTTTGCCAGGCTTTCGGCGGCAAATCGTCCGTCCAGGGTGTTGACGATCAGACAGAGGTAATTGCCGGCCGGACAGTTCCGGGCCCAGTTCAGGGCATCGTGGGCGTCTTTGAATATGTCGGGCGCAAAGCCGGAGAGGTGCAGGTGGAATGTGAGACCGAGAAGCCCATCGCTTCCTCCGTCCAGCAGCAACACCCTTGTGGGCTCCGTCGTCATAATTGGCCTGTTCCGGAAAGTGATCAAACGATGTTCGTGGATTGCGGTATGGTTATATAGCAAATCCCTTGCCAAATTTTTAAATTACCGGAATTGCAAGTAATTTTAAAAAAATAGCCGTTTTATCTTTGTTTGATTGTATGGGGTGTAAGAAAACTTACGGGGACAGGAGGGGCCGGTCGGGGAAAACTCCGGCCACGGGGGGGGCGGGGCGGGTGTCGGTTTTTGAAACCTGTTTTGTTTCCTTACGGCTTTCGAGATTGAACGGTAGAAGAGGAGGGGAAAAATCAGTAGTGTCCGGTTAGCTTTTTGCAGCCAACACATGGCCCCTCTCCCTAACCCTTGACTCCGGTCCATACACCCACGAGGGGAGAGGGGACTTAAAGCTCCCCTCCCTTCGATGGGAGGGGCTGGGGGAGGGTGCAAGACGGTGGTTTTATGCTCTGCCGAGATACTGCAATTACCTAACCGGACACTACAGTGAAAAAATGTCCCGCTGCAAAAATCAGCCGCGCATCTTCTTCAGTCGCTGACTGAGAGCGGGGCGGGAGATGCCGAGGAAGGAGGCGGCGACGGACTGGTTTCCCCCCGCGCGTTCCATGGCCTCGCGAACCAGGAGTCCCCCCGCTTCCTCGAGGGTCGGCAGGGTTTCGGTGAATATCAGTTTCCGTCCGGCCGGATCGGCGGCGGGGAGCGGGGATGGGGCTCCCCCCGCCGGGGGAGCCTGCTCCCCGATGGCTCGCCGGAAGGGTTCCAGGGAGAGCCTCCCCGACTGATGCTGGCTGACGGCGTCGAAAACCATGGACCGCAGTTCCCGGACGTTGCCGGGGAAGGGGTAGGCGGCCATCAGCTCGGAGAGTCCGGCGGGGAGGGGGGGGCGCTTTTTTCCCAGGGCCTCGGCGGCTTCGGCGAGAAACCGCTCGAGAAGGAGCGGCAGATCGTCGCGGCGCTCGCGCAGGGAGGGGAGGGCGACATGGTGGGCCTTGAGGCGGTAATAGAGATCCTTGCGGAAGGCTCCGGCGGCCATCTTTTCGGCGAGGTCGAGATTGGTGGCGGCGACGATGCGGACGCTGGAGCGCCGGGGGCGGTCGGCGCCGAGGGGGAGATATTCCTCTTCCTGAAGGAGGCGCAGCAGCTTGATCTGGGATCCCGGACTCAGGTCGCCGATCTCGTCGAGGAACAACGTCCCCCCTGCGGCTTCCTCGACCATCCCCTTGCGGGCTTGCTGGGCCCCGGTGAAGGCTCCCCGCACATGGCCGAAGAGGGTGTCGGCAAAGACGTTGTCGTCGAGTCCGGCGGCGTTGACGGCCACCCAGGGTCCCTTCGGGCGCCCGAGGCGGTGAACGATCCGGGCCACCAGTTCCTTGCCGGTGCCGCTGTCGCCGGTGATCAGCACCGGCTGGCTGCTGGGAGCCACCGCCTCGAGGTAGTGGAAGACCGCCAGCATCCGGGGGTTGCCGGTGTATATTTCGGCAAAGGCCTCCGGGCGACCGAGGCTCTGGTGCAGGATGCCGCTGCGCAGTTTCGCGTTTTCCGCCTCCAGTTCCCGGATGCGCAGGGCGCGGAGGATTCCGGTCAGGATGCGGTTGCGGTCGTCGGTCTTGACGAAATAGTCACAGGCGCCGAGCTGCATGCAGCGCACGGCGCTGTTGAGCTGGTTGATGCCGCTGATGATGATCACCTGCAGCTCCGGGCGTTCGCTGCGGATCCAGGCGATGATGTCCTCACCCGCCGGCGGCGGCATGGTCAGGTCGAGGAGCACCAGGGAAAAGGCGGTGGAGGCCAGAAGCTTCAGGGCTTCGTCGCCGCTGCAGCAGAGGGTGGTGTGATTGAGTCCCGCCTGGCGTTCGAGAGTCAGCGCCAGGCTGTGGAGCCAGGGGCGTTCATCATCGACCATCAGGATGGGGAGGAGGGGGTTGAGCGTTTCATCCATGGATCAGGAGATCCTTTCCTGGGAGGCCGGCAGGGTCACGATGACCTCGGTCCCCGCTCCCGGTGCCGAAGAAAAGCGGATGTCGCCGCCGTGCTCCTTGACGATGCGGGCGGAGATCGAGAGTCCGAGGCCGGAACCGCCGACGTCGCGGCGGGTGGTGAAGAAGGGGTCGGTGATGTGGCTGAGGATCTCGGGGCTCATCCCCGTCCCCTCGTCGCGGATGGTAATGAGGGCGCAGTTGACCCCCGAGTCGAAGCGGGTGGTGACGAAGAGTCCCCGCTCCGGGTCGGGGAGGGACTGGCAGGCGTTGATGATCAGGTTGAGGAAGACCTGTTCGAGACGCTGGCGGTTCCCGGGGAGGGAGGGGAGATCGGCGCCGTAGTCGACTGCGCAGTGCAGGGTCGAGCGGCGGATGATGTGTCCGGCCAGACGCAGCGTGGTGGCGACCGCCTCGTTGATGTCCACGGTCTGGCTCTGGTCGAGGGGCTCCTTGCTGGCGAAGTTCTTCAGGTCGTCGACGATGAAACGGATGCGCCCTGCGGCCTCTTCCATTTCATCGAGGAGGAGGGGGATCTCTTCGCGCATCTTCGAGTAGCGCAATCCCCCCCAGGTAAAATCGCCGTGCTCCTGCCGGTATCGGTCGAGAATCGGCAGGCTCTCCGCCACCGCCTCGGTCACCAGGGGGAGATTGAGGAGGATCTGGGCGTTGGGATTGTTGATCTCGTGGGCCACTCCCGCCGCCAGGATACCGAGGGCGGCGAGGCGGCTCGACTGCAGGGCCTGCTCTCGCAGCCGGATTTTTTCGCTCACATCGCTGGCAATCTGGATGACGTTGACCACCGTTCCCCCCGGTTCCCGGAGGGGGAAGACCTTGATTCCCCAATAACGGCCGTCGGCGGTTTGCGTCATCAGCTCCGCCGCTTCGCCGCTGCTGAAGACCTCTCTGAGGCAGCCGTCCCATTCCTCCGGGGGGGTGCCCCAGATCGTGTGCCAGGGGAGTCCGGCGAGGTCTTCGCCGGCACGGCCGAAATGGATCGCCGCTCCGCTGTTGGCCCAGACGACCCGGAGGTCGGGAGAAAGGAGGAGGAGGGCGTCGGGAATGCCGTCGAGAAGGGTCTGAAACTGCTGGTAGAGAGCGAAAAAGCGGTGCTCGCTCTCCCCGAGGGCCTGCTGGGTCTCCTTGATGGCGCTGATGTCGCGGGTGGATATGTGCAGATAGGGAGAACCGCCGAAGTGGATCTTTCGCGCCGAGACGAGCCCGGTGGTGATGGTTCCGTCCCTGAGGCGCAGCCGGGCTTCGAGGTTGCTGATTTCGCCGGTGCCGGAGAGTATCTCCTTCATCCCCTCAAAAAAGGACGGGTCTTCGAACAGGCCCATGTCCAAAGAGGTCCTGCCGACGCACTCCTGGCGGGAGTAGCCGCTCCAGGCGGCGAAACCGTCGTTGACGCTGACAAGGGTGCCGTTGTCGGCGCGGGCCAGGAGGACGGCATCGGGGGAGCTCTGAAAGGCGACCCGGAAACGCTCTTCGCTCTCCTGCAGGATCTGTTCGCTGTTCTGGCGCTCGAGTTCCGCCGCCGCCAGGCCGCCGAAGATCTGCAGCAGGCTCTCGGCGGTTTCCGAGTTCTGCAGGGGGCGGCCGAAGAGGACGGCGAGGATCCCCAGGGGGCGGCCGATGGAGTCGAAGAGGGGGGTGCCGACGTAGGCTTCGATCCCCGGTTCTCTCAGGAGCGGGTCTTCGGGAAAGACCGCCCGGACGTCCTTTTCGTAGGAGAAGATCCCGCCGTCGAAAATGGCCTGGCAGGGGGTGCCGGCAAGGGAAAATGTGAGGTTGTCGGCGATGGCGCCCTGGGCACAGACGGCGATGGTTTTGACTTTCTCCCCCCCGTCGTCGCAGAGGGTGGCGACAAAGGCGTAGTCGGCGTCGAGGGTTTCGGCCAGGGCACAGGTCAGCTGGCGGAAGAAACCGTCGCCGGTCTGCGGGGTGATCCCCCTGGCGATGCGCAGGATCATCTCCTCCTGCCCCTTCTTGCCGGTCACGTCGGAAAAGAAGACCGCCAGCTCGCCGGGGGCGCATTGAAAGGCGGTTATTTCGAAAATCCGTCTTATCCGGTGGTGCCGGTATTCGAAGTCGTCCGCACTCCAGGGGGTCCCCTCCCGGCAGACGCCGAGGAGTCGGCCGGGGATGTCGCTTCCGACGATCCCGGGAAAGGCCTCTTCCAGGCTCATGCCGAGGAGTCGGCCGTGATCGATGCCGAGGATGGCGTCTGCCGCCGGGTTGGCTCCGGTGAGGCGCAGCGTCCCCCCGGCTTCCAGGCAAAAGAGATACATCCCCAACGGCGCAGAGTCGATCACGCGGCGAAAGCGCCCCCCGCTCTCCCGAAGGGCCTCTTCCATGCGCTTGCGTTCGGAGATGTCGAGCATGACGCCGACGATTCCCGCCGGAGCGCCATCCTCGTTGTGGAAGACGGCCTTGTGAAACATGACGTCGTGCGGGGAGCCGTCGGAAAAGCGCACCGTCGTTTCGTAGACCTGGTTTCCTCCCCGGGAAAGGAGATCGTCGTCTGCCTTGCGGTAAATTTCCGCCAGTCCCGGCGGGGCAACATCGTAGACGGAGTGGCCGACGATCTTCTCCCGTCCCAAACCGATGAAGGCCTCGAAGGCGCCGTTGCAACCGAGATAGAGTCCGGCATCGTCCTTGTAGTAGAGGGGGGCGGGGATGGTGTCGAGAATGATCTGGCGCAGGGTGGCGTTCTGTTTGAGCTGGTCGTTGGCCTGTCGCAGCGCCTCGGTGCGTTCAATCACCCGCCCATCGAGTTCGGCATTGAGATCTTTGAGCCCCTGCTCCGCTCGGACCCGGCGTTGAAGGGTCGCGGCGAGAAGGGTGCTGACCATCACCAGAAAGAGGCAGAACCCGACATGGTAGAGGTAGACCCGGCGCAGCTTCAGTCGATGAACCACCGTATTTTCGTTGGTATTGCTCCAGTTGCCGGTGTCCTCGCCGGCGAGAAGGGCGAAGGCCCCGTCTGCCGACCGGGCGAGAGAAAGGAGTGACTCCTCGTTGGGGGGAGGGCCGCCGGCGACGGCAGATTCGAGCCTTTCGAGGGTCTCAAGGAGACGGTCGATCTCGTCGGTGATGGCTTTGCGGCGCTCTGCTGGGATGCCGATGCCGGTGTCGAGAAAGGTCAGGGCCCCCTCGATCTGGTCGAGGGCGGTGAAATAACCGTCCGCATCCTGCCGCTGCAGGGCGTCCAGGGCTTGACCGTAGCCGCGCTGCACCAGGAGGTTTGTCTTGATGATCCCACGGGTGCGCTGGTGTTGGAAATAGTTGTCTTTGAGAAAGTCTTCGGCCGTGCCGGTGAGGTCGATGGCCACAAGGGTGGACAGCGCAGCGACCAGCAGGACGAAGGCGGGGGAAACAACGATCAGCCGCGATATGAGACGTTGGGGCATGGGCGGCCTATTGAAGGGAAAAATCGATGCGATCGATCATCCAGATCCACTTCTGGACGTGCTGGTTCCAGGGGTCCTTTTTCTGAAGGACAATTTTGGCCGGACCGCTCTGGGCGCGCCCCATACGTTCACCGTTCATGCGAAGGGCGAGGAGAAAAATATCCTCTTTCCATTCCGGGCGCAGGAACTCGGCCATGTAGTCGTCGATGGCGCGGATCTGCACCCGCGCCGTTTCCGGGGAGGCATAGCGGGCGATCAGTTCATCGAGGGGAACCCCCCGGTAGAGGATCTCCTCTTTCATGTAGGGGTCGTAGATGCGGCTTTCGCGCTGGGGGAGGCGCTCGAGGTCGTCGACGGTGAGGTATTCCGGGGCTCCTGCCAGGGTGGCTCCGCCGAGGTGAATCCTCAAGGAGCGCTCCCGGGAAGGGGCGTCGTCGGCGAAGGCGGCGGATATGAGAGTCACCAGGAGCAGGGCAATCAGGGGGGCGAGACGCATCACTTGTCCTTTGCGGAACCGGCGGGGGAAGGCCGGATCTTTTTAAAACGGTATTTTATCACACCGGAGGGTTCTCGCGCCACCCCGAAAATTAGCCGGGGGGAGCGGCTTGGAGGTAAGTCAGGAGGGTCGCCGCCAGCCTCCCTCTTTGCAGGGGCCGCCCCTCAAGGGAGGCCACGGCCAGGGTGCCGATCACGGCGTTGGTCAAAAAGACTTCCTCCGCACCCCAGAGTTCATCCCGGTGAATCTCCCCCTCACGCACCGTCAGACCAAGGTCGCGGGCCGCACGGAGGACGCGACCGCGGAGAATCCCCGCCAGAACCACGTCCCCGGCGGGAGGGGTGACCAGAGTTCCGTCGACAACGGCGAAGAGGTTGCTGGTCGCCCCTTCGAGGACGTTGCCTCCGGCGTCGACGAAGAGCGCCTCGCGGGCGCCGCGGCGACGGGCGAAATCGGCGGCATAGAGACAGTCGGCATAATTGCCGCGCTTCATCTGCGGCAGGTGGCTTAAGGGATTGACCCGGCGGTTGGGGGCGAGAACGCAGGGCGCCCCGGCGGCCCGCTCGGCGGCCGTCGGCTCGGCAAAAGGGGCGGCGGTGACGAGGATCCGTCCCGCCCCTGCGGGGGGGAAGGAGAGACCGGGTCCGGCGCCGCGGGTCAGGGTCAGGCGCAGCCGGGCGACGGGGGCGCCGAGACGGACGGCGCACTCCTGCAGGGCCGTTCGGGCCGCAGCGCGGTCGCAGGGAAAGCCGAGGAGGTGCGCCGAGAGCTCGAGGCGGTCGAGATGGTTTTCGAGGAAAAAGATCCGACCCTCTTCGGCCTTGAGGGTCTCGAAGAGGGAATCGCCGAAACGCACGGCGCCGTCGAAGATGGAGATGCTTGCTTCCTCTTCAGCCACGAAGCGGCCGTCGATGTTGACGATCATGGGGAGACCTCCAGGGCCTGTTGCAGGGCCCGCCCCTTGGCCAGACATTCCTGCCACTCCCGCTCGGGGACCGAGTCGGCAACGATTCCGGCGCCGACCTGGTAGGTGAGAGTGGCGCCGAACTTCTGAAAGGTGCGGATGAGGATGTTGAAATCCATGCCGCCGGTGACGGAAATGTAGCCGGCGGACCCGGTGTAGCTCCCGCGCCCCGTCGGTTCGAGCTCGTCGATGATCTCCATGCAGCGCTTTTTCGGCACCCCGGTGATGGTGCCGCCGGGAAAGACCGCCCGCAGCAGTTCGAAGGGGCCGACGCCGTCGCGGAGAATGCCGCGGACGTTGGAGACGATGTGGGTGACGTGGGAGTAGCGCTCGAGAACCATCAGTTCGTCAACCTCCACGGTGCCGCGGCAACAGACCTTGCCGAGGTCGTTGCGTTCGAGGTCGACAAGCATGACGTGCTCCGCCCGCTCCTTGGGGTGGGCCAGAAGCTCCTCGCCGAGATGGGAATCCTCCGGAGGAGTGTACCCCCGCGGCCTCGTTCCGGCGATGGGGCGGGTTTCGGCGACGCCGTTGTGCAGGGAGACGAGGCGCTCGGGGGACGAGGAGACGATCTCCATTCCCGGCAGGCGCAAAAGGCAGGCGAAGGGGGAGGGATTGACGCTCCGCAGCCTGCGGTAGAGCTCGGCGGCACTGCCGGAATAACGGCCGTCGAAGCGGCAGGAGAGGTTGGCCTGGTAGATGTCGCCGGCCTCGATGTACTCCTTGGCCCGCCGGACCATCGCCGCAAAGGTCTCTTCGGAGAGGCGGGGGACGAGGGGGGCGCTCCGGCACGGCGCCGGAAGAGGAAGAGGTTCGGCGAGGGCCCGGCGCACCTTTTCCTCGAGAGAAAAAAGGTCCTCCTGCGGATCGAGGGAGGCCAGGGTCAGAGTCTTTTCGTCGTGGTCGTAGACCGCGGTCAGGTCGACCCAGTCGAGCCACAGAGCGGGGACGGGGAGGTCGCGGGCGGCCCGTTGCGGCAGGGTCTCGATCCAGGCGGAGAGATCGTAGCCGAGCGTGCCGAAAAAACCGCCGGGGAAGAGGGCGCCGGGGTCGCTTCGCCGCCGGGATTCCAGGAGCGCGCCGAGCACGAGGAAGGGATCGCCGTCGAGGGGGGTCTCCACGCCGGCTTCCAGGCGCACCAGGCCGCCTCTGTCGAGGCGGTACGCTTCGCGGCGCCGCAGGGGGGCGATGCTGTAGCGCCCGGTTTTGGCCGAGGGGTTGAGCGTCTCGAGAAAACCGGGCCCTTCGGGACAGAGGCGCTCCGTCAGGAGGAGGGGGTCGAAGCGCTCGAGGGAAAAGGTGCGGCAGTTGCTGGTCATCGGTCGATGATTCCTTCAGGGGGAAGGCGCTAACGTTAATGGCTGACGCCATAAATTACAAGGGGAATTCCCCCTGCCGCGGGGTCCCTCATTGACAGTCACACCGGCAAAAGTCTATGGGCAGTTGCCGTTGATTCTGTCTTTGCTCCTGGCTTTTCAAACCAGAAGCCCTTTACTGAGATATTGATGCAACCCCCGAAAACGGAGAAGCGACAACTTCGATGCGAAGCTAAGGGACAAGACAACACCGACCGACTCTTAGCACCTTAGCGATTAAATACCCCAACCCTCCAAGCCATGCCCACCGCAGGTGCCAGGCACTTTTTGCTTACTTTTTTGTTGCCGTCTGGACAAAAAGTAAGGCGCCTGTCGGGGCGCGACCCGACGGTTTTATCTCGGCAAAACAAAGAATCGATAGCTTGCGCAGCAGCCGGCAGACCGTCCAAAAAATCACCCGATCTTTATGAAATCTTTATACTCTTCCTCATTGTTTTAACTTCTTGTTTATTCATTCTCTGGTAAATTTAAACTGTTAAAAAAGCTGATATTTTAGGGCTGTTAAGGCCTTCAATACGGCGGCCGGCGCC
>Ga0299906_10003483_pt1 | contig 12969 bp, 14 predicted proteins | sample RVTome_14_FD_200259 | JGI IMG/M metagenome (GOLD analysis project Ga0299906, IMG submission 200259) | Soil microbial communities from uranium-contaminated site in the Upper Colorado River Basin, Wyoming, United States - RVT145D125 (version 2) ...
CTTGTGATGGAGCTGGTCGAGGGGCCGACGCTCGCCGACCGCATCGGAGACGGGGCGATTTCGGTGGCGGAAGCCGCGCGCATCGCCATCCAGATCGCGGAGGCGCTCGAGGCCGCGCGCCGCCAAGGGGATCGTCCACCGCGACCTGAAGGGCAGCCAACGTCACGGTGCGTCGCGACGGCACGGCAGCCGACATGAGCCCGGAGCATCGCTCGTCCTCTCGAGGGGGCAGGCGTAGGGCCGCTGAGGACGACGGTATGCCGGGATCTCAGTCTGGCCCCAGCCCATCGGCGCCTCGAGAATGGCTCGTGTCTTGCTCGCCACGACGCGTCGCAGGTATGGTCGACCCGGGAGGACGCATGGCCCCTCGACTGACCGTCGCGTTCCTGCTCGTCGCCGCCGCCTCGCTGGCCGCCCGTCAGGCCACCTTTCGCGTCACCACCGAGGTCATCGGCATCGACGTCTACGTCACCGACGACGACGGCAACCCGGTCGTCGACCCTCACGCGGGACGAGTTCGAGGTCTTCGAGCGGGGTGAGCCCAGGCCGGTCACCACCTTCGAGGCGATCGACATCCCGAATGTGGCGCCGCGCGCCGGCGAGCTCTCGGGCCTCATCCCGGAGCCGGACGTGCAGTCGAACCACCGCCCGAGGGCCGGGGACGATAGGCGCCATGAACAGCCTCTTCGCGCCAGTTGACGCAATCCCCGTTATGCGATCTCGCCCCACACAGCGGCGAAGTCGCGGACTCCGGTGGCCCGCAGATGAGAGGCCAGGACGTCGAGGTCGGCCGCGGTGTACGAGCAGCTTGCGCAAACTGGGATCAACCAGCCTCCAGTAACTCGAAGCCGTGCCGCGTCACGGCAAAGGCAGACGGCGCGTCATCGAAGCCGAAGTCGATACGATGCATGTACTTTTCCAGTTTGTGAAGGTGCAAGTACATCAGCTCGCGACCGTCCACGCCGAACGCCTGCCCACGGCACCAGCGAAGGGCCTTCGTCGGGTCATCGAGGCTAGCCCTCTGATGGGCCGCATCGGTCGTCAGGTCGCGTCGCCAGTACACGCGCGGCATCAGCGGTACACCGGCGGTCAACAATCGTCGAAGTCGACTAGACGACGACCCTTGGCGGCGGAGCACGGCCGTGAGCTCGGGTTCGTCGATGCCGCGATACTCCGGGCTCGTCATCTTCCCCATCAGGCCGGGAATCGACTGGAATACGTCGTTGATTTCCCTCGTGTTGCGGAAGAGCGTGAAATGACCGGAGAGCCGACCTACGCGAGAGGAAACGATATCGTGAGCGGCCAAGAGATCTGGGGTCAAGAAGCGGCGGAGGTCGCCCCATACGACGTCGAGATCGGAACAGGCCCAGAAGTCGAAGGGCCCGATATCGTCGTCGAATATTAGCCCGTACGCCGGCTTCAGGTCGCAAATCTTTCTCGGGTAGGTGGCAACCAGATCGATTCGTATCCGGAACACCTCGGAGGCTCGGACACCGAGGTCATGGAGGCTCATCGACTTCATCGTGACGTTCGGGGGAATCGCAGAAGGCAGGTCGAAGTCGGTGTAGACGAACCACCGGATATCGGGATTCGCGTTGCACGACAGCAGGAACGCGGGAAGACCGAGCGGCGCCTTCCCGAAGTACGCCACGACGATTGCGATGCTCGAGCGGTACTCGGACACGATCAGTAGGCCAGCTTCGTGAGCCAGCCCGGTCGATCGGATTCGGAGAGGGCCGCGATCAACCTCTGCTTCGCTGGCTCGTCAGGACCGAACTGCACCTGGTAGACGTAGCGCTCGAGACTCCCGGGCGCGTCCGAGGGGATCGAGGCACCGTGCGCACCTGCGGAGTTCACAAAGGCAAGAACAGCGTTCCGTCTGGCGGGGACATCCTTCACGAGCTCACAGTCAGACAGCTCGAGGCGGAACGGCGAATTGTGTGCAGGCTCGTGCTCCTCGCGCAGGCGATACAGCTGCGTGCCGTACGCACCGATGGCATCTCGCTTCTGGAGATAGATCAGACAGGTGACGAAATGCCAGCGTGGATCGCGATGAGGCTTGATCACGTAGCCCGGGCGCCTCAGGAGGAGCCTGGAGTTGGTGACGCACAACCTTAGCCCCGAGTCGTGCCACGTTCCGAATTCCGGCCAGTAACGGGCGATGACGCGATCCAGCGCCGGCCGAAACCGTGATGTCAGCGCAGGCAGCAGCGCGTCCTCGATCGCTCTGGCATAGAAGAAATCCCACACGATGCGGCTGTAGGCCGGCGCGAATCCGAACGGCACCTGGATCTCCTCTCGGGTCTTCTCCTGCTGCTTGAAGAAGACGGGTGAGGGCAAGGCACTCATCATCTCGTCGTACAGGTCCTCCGGAACGAACTCTTCGACGACGCAGTGGGGACACGGATCGTCGTGCACGGCGGCTCGACCAACGGCGTCGGTTACGTGTGCCACGACCGGCTCAGGGCGGGCGCTAGCGCGAAACGCGGGCACGCGATCCGCGAAGCGCGCGTCCTTCTGGTACGCGACGATGCACTGCTCAATCTTCGTCTCCAGCTCCGGAATCGTCTCGAGCGAGGCGAGGATCCGGCGGAATCGGCGGACGCTCCGCACCGGACTCAGGCTGGACAGCCGTTTCAGCATCTCGCGATCTCTGGACTCATGGGCGTCTGTAGAACGCCGCAACGAGCTCTTGAACTCTCGAGCTGCCAGGTTCGGCAGAACGGCAACGGGGGAGGGACAAAGGTGGCGTCCCGCGCAAGGCGCCGGCGGCACGCCGATATCCGCGTCCCTCAATGGACACTTCGGTTAGCATTCTTCCTCCAAACGAGCTCGGGACCCGGCGATTACATCACCAATCGGCGGCGCGCAATCCACCATCTTGATGCTACCGGCCGTGCTGCCGAGATGACCTGCCGACCTCCCTGTACGTCAAGTCCTGAGTTTCTGGAACCTTCGTGACTACCGACCTCAGGCACGGCAGGCCGTCGCGGAGCGACCGGCGTGGCACATCCTTACGCTGGTAGATCACAAACGAGCGGCCTTCCCCGAAACCGCTAGCGGCGACCTGCCTGTAGTTCTGCCGAACGTAGTCGCCCACGATCGCGTAGGTGTTGTCGAGGGCCGGCAGGTCTTCAGACTCGACGATGACGAACGGCACGCGCTGGCGGCCGAGGCGCGTCACGGTCAACTCCTGTTCCGCCTGGCTTGAGAAATAGCCGGAGTGGAAGAACTGCATCCCACCTGCGAACCGACGGTCCGAGTAGAAGAACACCTCCGGGTGATAGCCGAACATGAGCAGGCGGTCGCCTGGGGCCGTGCACTCGTGGAGCCACCGCGCCAGGCCGCGGACGTCCGTTGTTCCCTCCCGTTCCCACGCCACGAGCGGGGGCTCCAGGAGTCGCTGAGCCGGCGCGACCACGGAATGAGGTAGATCGCGAATGGCAGTCCGGAGGAGGCGCGTCAGCGGACTTTCCTCAGCGACAATTGCCACAGCGACCATGGTGATCCCAGTAATCGATACGGCACCCGCGGTGCGCGCCCAGCGTGCCGACGTTCCTGAAGTCCTTGACCTGCCCAGGAGGGTCAGGACCCAGGCCGCGAGCACGAACGAAGGCGCCGCGACATCAGGCAAGCGCGAGTCCAGATTGCCGCGAATCAGGAACAGCATCAGCGCGGCGCAGAGCACAGCAACTGCAGCCGCCTGTCGACCCGAGACAGTGGCCACGCGGCGGCGTCGGGCCATAGCCCCCGCTGCAACCGCTGGCGCGATCAGAAAGAGGTAGTAGATCCAGGCCTCGGCGTTGTAGCGCATCCATGGCGTCCCATCGGCGGGGGCCGAGAGCGCAAACGGGCGGAGCGTGACCCGAGCAGCGCTGGCGAGCGCCGTGAGGCCGTCACGAACTGTTCCGACTGGAGTGCCGTACGTGGCCAGAAACCACAGGTAGGGGGACACCACGGCCAACGCCACACTACCTGCGATGATGCCGTGCAGGACCATCGTCCGTCGGGCGCCTTCCCCACGTACGCCGAGCGGGAACGTTACGGCTGCCAGCACTATCGCGTAGAGGCCCAGATCGTGTCGGAACAGGAACGCCACCGCCGTCCAGGCTCCAAGGCAGGCAGCCCGCTCCCGGGTGGGTCGATCGATGTAGCGGCACGCCAGCCACGCGGCCACGGTACATGTCAGCACCTTCGGGTAGTTGTAGAGGCGCGGCTCGATGGCCAATGTGCAGGCGGCAGCCCAGATCGCGAGTCCGACGGATGCCGTGAGACGGCGACTCAGCCGATAGACGAGCACGACGCCGACCGAGATTGCGCCCATCGTGAAGAGCGCTTCGGCAAAGAGCGAGCCTCGCGAGAGCGACAGCAGTCCCGCCGATATCGCGATCGTGAGTGGCAGTCCGGGATCCATGAAGTCCCGGACAGGAAGTTCTCCGTCGAGGACGAGCTGCGCCTTCGACAAGTGGCCAAAGTGATCGTTGGGGAAGCTGGGCTTGGTGAACTGATAAAAGAACGCAACGACGAAGATCGCCGCAGCCGCCACGCCGGACTTCACTGCCGCCACCCACGGCTCGACCGGAAGGGGTACATGATCTATCTGAGAGGTCTCATGATCTCACGATGATCGGCGAATCTCACCCGGCGCTGCCGGTACGCCCGGTCGTATGTGCCGTCAACCCCAGCCGCAAGATCCTTCGACCCGCGGGTACCACCTCCGGGCCTCCTGGCGGAACGCGCGCCACCGTTCGAGATGGACAGCGGCCGGGTGCGAGCCCTCAGATGGAGCCTCCAACGAGGCAGACCTTCCCGGCGATATCGACTGCTGAGCGCGCCGCGTTGACAGACCGCCAGGCTCGACGTGTGCCTGGCGGCCTGATCGGCTTCGTCGCACCGGGCCAGTCCGCGCCGCGTCGAGGCAGAGCCGCGGCTGCTCCACGCGGCGGGCAGGGCATGACTGAGCTGGCCCGCCTCCGGCGAGGTCGCATAACCTCCATTCCGTTGACCGGAAACCCCGCTGATAGTTGCTATCGTCACGTCGAGCTCGAACGCGCGGCGCATGAGATCCGCCCGGCGCATCCGCCCTGCCGCGCCGGCTGAGCCGGGCGCCTTCGGGCCGGCGGCATCGGTGGCACCGCGAGCCTGCGTCGCCGCCGGCGCGACGCGCACCAGCCGTCTCGTCAGGTCACGCGGCGCGCTGCCGCGCCCTGCGTGCGCTGCCACCGCGCGTAGGCCCGCCGCACGTAGGCGAGCCGCTCGAGCGGCGTGGGATAGCGCCGGCAAAACCACCCGGCCAGCTCGCGGATGCTCTCCCGCTCGGCGTCCGCCATCGGGGCGGCGAGATAGGCGCGCGCGTCCTCTGACGAGAGCACGCGGTCGTCGAGAGGCACGCAGGGGCGGGTCATGAGTCCTCGGTGGCGAGCCCGCGAAGGAGCCGGATGTCTTCCAGGTCCTTTGGCCGGTTCGCGAAGCGTTTGGTCCGGATCAGGTCATCGATGGCCGGAATCTGCACCTCCAGGCCGGTCTCGAGCCCCACCGTGCGCCGCCGGGTCCACACGTCATCGAACGACACCGGATCGCCGTCCACGGTCACGACCGATCGCGCCACCAGCACGTCGACGTGCTCGTCGTTCTGGACGACGTAACGGCCGCGGCGCCTGGCCTCGTCCGGAGACAGCGTGGGGTGGAGGTCGCAGGAGGCCACCGCGGCGTTGAACGCCGCGATGTCGTCGATGGCAATCCAGAAGTCGTAGTCGGCTGTGAGCACCGGAAGCCCGAGGAGCACGAGCGCCCTGCGCCCGATCAGGAGCGCCCGCGCACCGGACTCGTGGATGGCCCGAAAGAACCCAACCTCGTCGAAGGCGCCGCCCCGCATGCTCGAGCATTATAGGGCGGGGCAACGAGCTCACTCGGCTCTCGCGGAATCCAGGGCGGCGTCTTCGACCGCGTGCCGTCCGACAACGCCGCGATGTCGGCGTCCACCATCATCGCCACGAGCTGCTCGAACGACACGCTCGGCTCCCAGCCGAGCACGCGCTTCGACTTCGAGGCATCACCGATGAGGTGATCGACCTCCGCCGGCCGTAGCAGCGCCGGATCGGTCCGCACGTGCGTGCTCCAGTCGAGCCCGACGTGGCCGAACGCGGCCTCCACGAGCCGGACGATAGGCGCCATGAACGGCCTCTTCGCGCCAGTTGACGCAATCCCCGTTATGCGATCTCGCCCCCTACACAGCGAACGTGACGTGGTCACCATGCTCGAAGGTCGCCGTCCGACCGCCGGCCGCGACTGTGACCGAGGAGTTCCGCGTCACGGCATGGCCCCGCAGGCGGACCGGCTGGAGGTACGAGCCGTTGCTGCCGAGCGGCGTGACGCCCCACGACGCAAGGTGGCTGGCGACGTACTGCGCAGCCAGTCCGTACCCTTCGGTGAAGACCTGGCGACCCTGCAGCTCGTCGGACGCGAGGTAGCCGAGCCACTCCTGCAGGTCCTCGATGCGAACGCTCGACGCGCCGGCTGGGCCACTCGCGACGGACTGGGCCACCAGCGTCCAGGGCTGCGCCACCGTCGCGGTGCAGATGCAGGCGCACAGGACGGCGCACCGCAGCGGCCGGCGGCGTGAAACGGGTGATGTCTTGATCACGACAGGTCCGGGGAAATCGAGTTCCGCATCGGGAACCGTGATCCTACCCGAACCGGCCGCGGGAGGCCGAGACCGGTCCGGGGCCTCGAGGGCCGGCGCGCGGACGCCGATCGTCGCCGACCCGCGCATCGCGCCCTGGGCGCCCGGGGGGAGCATCCGCCTGGCACCGCGGTTGTATCATGGGCGCGGCGCGGGGCGGGCTGGCTTCACGCGCCCTCCACTCGCGTGACTCTTCCTCGACCCGTCCTTCGCCGCGCGCGCCCACCGGCCCGGGCGCCGTGGGCTTCTCGACCGCTCCAGGGTCCGCCCGGACCCATGACGGTCTCGGTCGTCATCCCCGTCTTCAACGAAGCGCCGACGGTCGAGGCTCTCGTGCGCGCCGTCCGTGCCATTCCGGTGGTCAACGAGATCATTGCCGTCGACGACGCATCCACCGACGGGACGTACGAACGGCTCCAGACGATCGCGCGCGACCTCGACGCCCGCGTTCTGCGGCACGATCGCAATCGCGGGAAGGGAGCGGCGCTGCGCACGGGCTTCGCCGAAGCGGGTGGAGACATCGTGATCGTCCAGGACGCCGATCTCGAGTACGACCCGCAGGAGTACCCCAGGCTGATTCAGCCGATCGTAGACGGCAAGGCGGACGTCGTATACGGCTCCCGTTTCGCGGGCGGCGAGACGCACCGCGTGCTGTACTTCTGGCACTCCCTGGGAAACCGGTTCCTGACGCTGCTGAGCAACATGCTCACGAACCTGAACCTGACCGACATGGAGACCTGCCACAAGGCGTTCCGGCGCGACGTTCTCCGGCGGCTCCGGCTGGAGGAGGACCGGTTCGGCTTCGATGCCGAGGTGACCGCCAAGATCGTCAAAGTGCCCGGCATCCGGATGTACGAGGTCGGGATCTCCTACTTCGGCCGGACGTACGAGGAAGGCAAGAAGATCGGGTGGCGCGACGGCGTCCGCGCCGTGTGGAGCATCATCAAGTACAACCTCCTCCGCTGATATGACCCATCTGGCCGACCGGCTCGTTCGCGCGTCCGCGTGGGTCGTCCCACTGACCTTCGCGCTCCTGGTGGTGCGGCTGTGGCGCTTCGTCAGCGAGCATGCGGTCGATCTCGTGTACCTGGACCAGTGGGACTTCCTGCAGGGTTTGATGGAGGGCGCCGACGCCTGGACGCTCTTCCGTTGGCAGCACGGTCTCGCGCGCCAGGGGCCCGGCAACCTTATCCTCGAGGCCGCGCTCACCCGCACGCAGTGGAGCGGGATGGCCGACCCCGCCCTCGCCGCGGGCACGATGGCGCTGGCCGCGCTCGGAGCCCTGTGGCTGGTGAGGCGGCTCTGTGGAGCGTGGCGGCCATGGGACGTGGCCGTTCCGCTCCTGTTCCTGACCACCGCCAACGTGGACGGCTACGTCTCGGTGCCGAACCTGTCGCATGGCCCCCTGCAGGCGCTCTACCTGGTGGCGTTCGGGCTCGCCATGACCGTCGGAAGCCACCTCGGTCGGTGCGGCCTCCTCGTCGCGATCAACGTTTTCGCCGTTAACACCGGCTACACCATGCTGCTCGGCTGGATGACACCCGGGCTCCTGGTGCTGTCGGCCTTCCGGCCGGGACTGACGGGCCGCGACCGTGCCGTCTACGCGGCCGGCGCCGCCGCCGCGATCGCCACGCTCGTCCACTTCTTCCACGACATCGTCTTCCTCACGGCCGTGGACTGCTTTCGCTTCCCGCACGATCGACCGCGAGAGTATCTGTCGTACCTTGGACTCGTGCTGGCCCGCCCGTTCAACGCGCGGGCGCTCGGGCTTCCGGATCAGCTCATCGGGTCGCTCACGGGGCTCGCCGCGATCGGCTTCGTGATCCTTGCCGCGGTCGGCTGGCGCCGCGAGCACGGCGCGACCGCCCTCTGGAGCGTCGCCTGCATGCTCGGGGGGTTCGCGCTGCTCTTCGCCTCGTCGACCGCGGTCGGCCGCGTCTGTACGGGCCTGGAGACCGCCCAGGCCTCCCGGTACATCCCCTACGTGCTCCCCGGCCTGCTCTCGGTCTACCTCGTGCTGCGCAGCGGTGCCGTTCCCGTGCGCGGCCTGCCATGGCTGCTCGGGCTCTTCGTCACGCTGTGTGTACTGAAGGAGACGTCTTCACGAGCGCACCTGGACGCCGGTACCGAGGCGGCGCTCAAGAGGGCGTGGCGGGATTGCTACCTGACGGTCCACGACATCGACACGTGCGACGCGCGATCCGGTCGCCCCGCCTACCCATCGCCCGAGGCCACCGACCTCCAGCGGAAGCTGGACTGGCTGGAAGCCCGCGGCTACAGCCTCTTTCGGTCGCCTGAGTGAGCCCAGCGGCGCAGGCGTCCCACGCCGGACGAACCCCTCCCCGCACACGGCCCGATCCGCACCTTTTGGACGCCGGACGTGCCACCCTGGTCTGCCTCCGGATCTGGTGGCGGGGTGTTCCACGCGGCGCCGGAGTATAGTTCCTGCCGCCACGATGATCGGAAGCCTCATCGCCCATTACCGCATCCTCGACACGCTCGGCAGCGGGGGCATGGGTGTGGTCTACAAGGCCGAGGACACGGCGCTCGGCCGCCTCGTCGCCCTCAAGCTGCTTCCCTCGGGCGTCGTGCGGGACCCGGTCCGCATCGAGCGCTTCGATCGCGAGGCACGTTCGGCGGCGGCATTGAACCACCCCAACATCTGCGTCATCTACGAGGTCGGCCAGCACCAGGGCGCTCCCTACATGGCCATGGAGCTGCTGGACGGGCGGACGCTTCGCGACGAGGTGGCCGCCGCCGGGTCCGGGCTTCCACTCGACAGGCTGCTCGAGCTTGCCGTGGAGACGTGACGTCGGGCGGACACGCGAAGATGCTCGACTTCGGGCTCGCGAAGCTCGTCCTCGAGGGTGGCCCGGCTCCTGGAGTGCCGGACGGCGCCGGCGACGTGACGTCGGCACCGACGGCCGGGGTACAGGCACATCTCACGAGTCCTGGCACGACCGTTGGAAGCGTCGCCTACATGTCCCCGGAACAGGCGCGTGGCGAGGAGCTCGACGTCCGCACGGATCTCTTCAGCTTCGAGACCGTCCTCTACGAGATGAGCACGGGCCGGCGTCCCTTCGACGGCAACGCGACGGGAGCCCTGTTCGGGGCCATCCTCCACGAGGCGCCGTTGCCGGCGACGCGACTCAACCCTCGACTGCCAGCGGAGCTGGAGCGGATCATCGGCAAGGCGCTCGAAAAGGACAGGCGGCTTCGCTATCAGACGGCGTCGGAAATCCTCGCCGATCTGAAGCGGCTCAAGCGCGACCTCGGCTCGCAGTCCACGCGGGCCGCCAGGGGCGAAGCCGTTTCCGGGCTGGCGGAGGAGCCGGAGGCCATCGCCGTGCTGCCCATCGAGAACATGAGCGGCGATCCGGACGCCGAGTACCTCGGTGACGGCATCACCGAGAGCATCATCAACAGCCTCGGGTAGCTCGGTCGCCTGCGCGTCCTGGCCCGAAGCACCGTGTTCCGCTACAAGGGGCGCACATCCGATCCGCAGCTCGTGGGGCGGGAGCTGAACGTGCGAGCGGTGCTGACCGGCCGCGTCCTCCGTCGCGGCGAGACGCTCGTCATCGGCGCCGAGCTGATCGACGTCGCCAACGGGTGGCAGCTCTGGGGCGAGAGGTACCGTCGGAGCTACACGGACATCTTCGACATCCAGGAGGAGATGGCCAGGGTCATCTTCGACAAGCTGCGCGTCAAGCTCAGTCCGACCGAAGAGCAGCGTCTCGCCAAGCGTCATACCGAGAACGCCGAAGCCTACGAGCTCTACCTCAAGGGGCTGTACGCCTGGAACACCTGGACGAGCGAGGGGTTCCGTATGGCGGAGCAGTACTTCCGCCAGGCGCTCGCCAAGGATCCGACCTACGCGCCCGCGTATGCCGGCATCTCGGATATCTTCGCGTCGCCGCCCTACTTGGGCCTGATGTCGCCCCGGGAGGGAATTCCGCAGGCCAAGGACGCCGCGGCACGAGCGCTCGCCATCGACGAGTCCGTGCCGCAGGCGTGGTTCGTTGCCGGGATCGCCAGACTCGTCTACGACTGGGACTGGGCGGAGGCGGAGAGCGCCTTTCAGGCGCGCGATCGAGGTCGGCCCCGGCGACGCGCGAGGATACGTCGGCATGGGCTATTCGCTGGCGACGCGTGGCCGCCTGGCCGACGGCCTCGCGAGTACGTTGCGCGGCGCCGATCTCGAGCCGCTGACTCCGATGTGGACCTCGAATGCCGGCCTGATCTACCGGTGGATGCGAGACGACGCGGCGGCGCAGGTGCAGCTTCGGCGATCGCGCGACGTGGATCCGCGCTTCCTGCTCAGTCGCATCGAGCTTGGCCGCACGCATGCCGCCGCCGGTCGGCTCGAGGAGGCCATGCGCGAGTTCGAGCGGGCGGAGACGGACTCGGGCGGGCACCCCATCGCCACCGGCGACGTGGGATACGCCAGCGCGCTGCTTGGCAGACGAGCCGACGGCGGGCGGTGCCTGGCACGTCTTGCCGAGATGTCCAGCCAGCGGTACGTGCCACCGAGTGCCCAGGCGATGGTCCACCTCGGTCTGGGCGATCGGGACGGCGTGTTCGAGTGCCTCGACCGGGCTGCCGAGGACCGCGAGGCCCGGATCATCCACCTGAAGGTCGATCCCCTCTACGATCCGGTGCGACCGGACCCGCGGTTCGAGACGTTGCTGCGCCTGGCCGGGCTGTCGCGGTAGAAGAAGACGCAACCTCGTATAATCGCGCCGGCCCTCCTACGTGCCCGTCTGAAGGGCGAGATCGCGTAACGGGGATTGCGTCAACTGGCGCGAAGAGGCCGTTCATGGCGCCTATCGTCCGTGGTGCGCTTCGCCGATGATTTCGTCGTGGGATTCGAGCACCGGGAGGAGGCCACACGCTTCCTCGCCGAGCTTCGGGAGCGTTTCGCGCAGTTCGGGCTGACGTTGCATCCCGACAAGACGCGTCTTATCGACTTCGGCCGCTATGCGGCCCGGAATCGGCGAGACCGGGGCGACGGGAAACCAGAGACCTTCAACTTCCTCGGCTTCACGCACGCGTGCAGCCAGACGCGGAAGGGACGGTTCACGGTGCTGCGCCAGACGATGCGCCAGAGATGGCAGGCCAAGCTGCGCGAGGTGAAGGCCGAGTTGCGGCGTCGCCTGCACGACCCCATCCCAAGCAGGGAGCCTATCTGCGCGCGGTCATCGCGGGGCATACACGGTACTACGGGGTGCCTCGCAACGGCCCGAGCATCAGTGCGTTCCACAAAGCGCTCGGACGGCTGTGGCGCGTCCTGTTGATGCGCCGCAGTCAGAACGGGTTCGTGTCGTGGGCGCGCATGCGCCGTTTCGTGGCGCGTTGGCTCCCTGGGCCGCGCATCTGTCATCCGTACCCCAACCAGCGCCTGGCGTTTGTCACCCAAGGCAGGAGCCGGATGCGGTAGTTGCGCACGTCCGGATCTGTGGAGGGGGTGCCCCGCAATGGGTATCCCTACTCCGACCGTCCAGCGTCTTCGGTCCTGATCCCGGCCGGACGATATACTCGGTTCGGGCACATTGCCTGTGAAGGGTGGTCTGGTGGCAATCTCGATGACGGCGATCGGTGGCGGGCATGTACGCGTGGACGATGCCGCGCTCGATCGCCTTCGCGCAACGATCAGGGGCGCGCTGCTGACGCCCGGCGATCCCGGATACAGCGACAGGCCCGTCTACAACACGATGCATGGGCGCCGGCCGGCCCTCATCGTGCGGTGCGCAGGCGCCGCCGATGTGGCCGACGCGGTGCGGTTTGCGCGCGAGCACGAGCTGCTCGTGGCCGTTCGCGGCGGCGGCCACTCGGTCGCGGGGCACTCGAGCTGCAACGGCGGCATGGTCATCGATCTCACCGGGATGCGGGGCGTCGATGTCGATCCCCAGACGGCGGTCGCGCGCGTGCAGGGCGGGGCGTTGTGGGGCGACGTCGATCGCGAAACGCAGGCCTTTGGGCTGGTCGTGCCGGGCGGCGTGGTGTCGGAAACGGGCGTCGCGGGGCTCACGCTGGGCGGCGGCGAGGGCTGGGTGCGCCGCAAGTACGGGCTGTCGATCGACAGCCTCCTGTCGGCCCGCGTCGTGTGCGCTGACGGCACGGTGCGCACCGCGTCGGCCTCGGCCGACCCCGATCTGTTCTGGGCGCTGCGGGGCGGAGGCGGGAACTTCGGCGTCGTGACGACGTTCGAGTTCCGCGCCCATCCGCTGGGTCCGATCGTCGCGTTTGCCGGCGTCTTCTATGACGCGGCCGAGGCGGCGGCGATCCTA
>Ga0299906_10003484_pt1 | contig 12969 bp, 9 predicted proteins | sample RVTome_14_FD_200259 | JGI IMG/M metagenome (GOLD analysis project Ga0299906, IMG submission 200259) | Soil microbial communities from uranium-contaminated site in the Upper Colorado River Basin, Wyoming, United States - RVT145D125 (version 2) ...
GATCATGAGACTCTCTCCTTTTCGGCGCTCGGCCGCGCGCTGTGGGGATCGACTTGGGTGGAACGGGTAGGGCGGCCGGAAGCCGACGAATCCGTTCCGTTCGTCTCACCGTACTCGGCGAAGTAGTCGCCGTAGTCCGGCATGGTGCTCCGGTCCAGGTCATTCAGGACCACACCCATGACATTCGGCACGTCGATCGAAATGCGATCGACGAGGTTTCTCGGTGTTGATCTGCTCCGCACCACGACGACGACACCGTCCACCTCGCGAGACAGAAGCGTCGCATCGGATGCGTTGATGAAGAGGGCGGGCGCGTCGACGAGGACGTAGTCGTAGCGCGCATCCGCCTCTCGCAGCAGAGCTGCCATTCCTCCGCCCGCCAGCAGGTCCGCGGCTCGAGTCGTGGCCCCCCCGGATGTGAGGACATCCAGCCCGTCGACGACACCGACCCGCACGAGGGCCTTCCAGTCGGAGTCCTGGCTCAGATGGTTCACGAGGCCGGGGGCAGCGTGCAGGCCCAGGGCCCGGTGGACGGATGGACGCCGTAGGTCCGCGTCGACCAAGAGGACGCGGCTTCCGAGCTTCGCCAGTGACATGGCGAGATTCACCGATACCGTCGTCTTCCCTTCGCCCGCCCGACAGCTCGAGATGAGGATGGACCGCGGATGGCTCCCGTCATTTCGGAAGAGCACCGCGGTACGAAGTGCGCCGAACGCGTCCACCACCGCGTTGCTGTTCGTGCCGCCCCTCTTCACAGTGTCGATACGGAGCCACTGACCGTTCCCCCCCACGGCCTCGCCGCCGATTCGGGGTCTGCGATGGCCACCCGACCAGGGCAGCGCGCCCGGCCCTTTTCGCGTCGACCACCCGGGTGGGACGTGCCGCGAGTCTCCGGGCTCGTGGGACGGGATCATCCCGAGGATGGGCACGGCCGTACGGGCGGGTATGTCCCCCACGTTCTGGACGGTGTCGTCCATGAGCTCCTTCGCAAACGCCCCTACCAAGCCGAGCACCATGCCGAGCATGAGCGCGAGGCCCAGGTTCATGCCGAAGACGGGTCGGAAGGGGGCGGTGGGCGGTACGGCGGGGTCCACGACCGTGAAGTCCGTCGGGCCGATCGCCACCGCGGTCTCGGCCTCACGATGCCTTTGATTCAGCTCCACGTAGAGGGCGCGGTTCGCGAGGACCGCCTGACGCAGGAGATGATGCCTCCCCGACTCGGGTCCGAGCTCGTTGGCTCGCTCCTCCTGCCTCTCGATCGACTCGGTGATCAAGCTCTCCCGCTGCATCGCGAGTCGATACTCGCTCCCGACTCGCCCTTCGACCCGCGCCCTTTCCTCCGCGATCAGCTCGCGGACGTGCTCGATCTGGCGGAGGACCTCGGCGGTGACGGGATAGTCGTCCGTGAAGGTGGAGGAGAGGCGACCGTACTCGCGCCGGAGTCCGGACAGTTGTGCCTCGAGCTCTCTGAGGGCCGCGTCTCCGACGATGTCGACCTGCCCCTCGCCCCGTACGACCTCGTAAAGGGCCTGGTTCTCCTGGCGGATGCCCTCGGCCTGCGCCAGGCGCCCACGCAACTCACGAAGGCGGGTTCCGATGTCGGTCGTGAGGTCCTCCTCGACGAGGTAGGGCAAGCCGTTCTCGTCCGAGTAAGCCCTCAGCTCCGCCTCGGATTCCTCCAACTGTCCACCTACGCTTTCCACCTGTGCCGCGAGTCGCTGCGCGGCCTCTCCCCTTCCGTCGATGCGCAAGTCGGCATAGGAGGACACGATCTCGTTCACGACGCGTGCGGCGAGCTCGGGCGATCCCGCCTCGAAGATCACCCGCACGAGGTGACTCTCGACGACAGGGTGTACCGTGAGGCGGCTACGGAAGCGCTCCACCATCGCCTGGCGCGGCATGTCCTCGCCGGCGCCGAACTCCTCGAGCTGGTCGAGGCCGAGCTTTTCGATGACCCGGGTCGCGAGGGTCGCGCTCTGCAGCAGCTCGATATGCGTTCGCATGTACTCGCCGGACGGATCACCTTCGGCGAAGAGCCCTTCGATGGACGGGACGTCTCCGTCTCCCCTCCGGATTTCCAGCAATGCGCTCGCCCGGTAGACCGGGCTCTGCAGGTACGTGACCAAGAGCGTCATGGCCACGACGGACAGGAAGATCACCCTTATGAGGCGGGCGCGGCGTCGCAGGACGTTGACGAACGCCCGCACATCGCCTTCCAAGCCGCCGCCCCCGGCCTGAGTCGTCAGGCCAGGGCCGTCGTAGGGCCGGGGTGCCAGGTCTCTGCCGTGGACGCGAGCCAGCGCACGTCCGTTCCTCGATTCTGCAGACATCAGTAGAACAATCCTCTGAAGGTGACCATGCCGACGAGGGCGTTGACGACGCCCATGCCGAACGCCTTGCTTCCGTTCCTTGGAACGAAGAGCACGTCGCGGGGGCGTAGCGGGGGGGGAGGTATCGAGCCGGCGAGCACCTCCTCGAGGGAGATGGGCAACTCGTGTCTGGAACCGTCCTCGGCCTGGCGCACGATCACCGCGCCGTCGGCGTTGGCAGTCCCGCCGAGTCCCTCCGCCATGGCGAGGGCCTGGAGCACCGTCATGGGGGCGCCAGGCGGAATCGTGAACCCACCCGGGCGGTTGACCTCACCCACGACGTACACGAGGCCCGCCGGGCGCACTTGCACGATGTCACCAGGAAGGATCTGCAGGTTCGCGTCGGTTCCACCGTACTCGAGGAGCCGGCCGAGGTCGACCTCGAAGACCTCGCCATCGTGACTCCGCGGCAACGAGTCGTACTCCTGGCTCATGAGCGAATCCTGAATGACCCGCGGGCTTGCCTCCATGACCCGATCGGAGGTCGGACGCACGACGAAGACCGTGTTTCCAGCACCCTCCGTCAGGCCCTCTGCCAACGCGAGAACCTCCAGGAGCGTGCTCCTGCCCGTGACCTGATAGACACCGGGCTGACGCACCGACCCGATCACCGAGACCCCGTGGCTGAGGACCTCGGAGACGTGGACGGTCACGTGCGGATCCTTCATGAAGGTTTCCCGTAGCCGCGTCTCGATCAGCTCCTCGAGCTCACGGGTCGTCTTCCCCGCGGCTTCGACCGAACCGAGTAGAGGAAGAGCCACATCGCCCGTGTCCTCGACTCTGAACGTGCCGCTGAACGTCTCGACTCCGAACACTTCGATCTCGATCGCGTCGTTTGCGCCGATTCGATACTGGTCGGGCACCGAGGCCGATCCCGCGGAGGCGAGCGAGCTGGTGAGGATCCTCTGATTGACGTCGGCGATCCTGGTGCTATCGCCCGAGGCGACCGGCCACGGACCCACGTCGTAGGCCACGTCGGCGCCCCTCGAGGCGCAGCCGGCCGCGACGAACAACAGACCGATTACGATGGCTCGCATATGTATGACCTCTCGAGGCTGCTTGGGGCGGATGTTCATTGGGACGGCTCCTGCTTATCGCCCACCGGCGACAGCTGCATGGACGTGGGGTTGAGCTCGATACGCCGGCTGCCAACGCGGCGACTCGTGCCGTGCGCGGAACCAGTCGGCGAATCGGCGGACGCCCTCGGGAAACGGCACGGAGGGTCGATATCCGAAGAGGCTCTCGGCCTTCGAGACGTCGGCGAACGTGCGGCGAACGTCACCGGCCTGTTCGGACATCCTCGAAATGCGCGGCTCGACATCCATCGCCTCAGCCACGTGAGCGATCATGTCGCGCAGTGATATCGTGCGCGCACCGCCCAGGTTGACGATGTCGTAGGCTCCGGGGTGGCGGTTCAAGTACTCGAGCGCCCCCTCGATGCCGTCGAGGATGTCGTCGATGTACGTGTAGTCGCGCTCGGACGTGCCGTCGCCGAACATCGGGATCGACTCACCCGCGTGCATCATGCGGGCAAACTTGTGGATCGCGAGGTCGGGCCGTTGGCGCGGTCCGTAGACGGTGAAGAAGCGGAGGCAGAGCGCGCCGATTCCGAACAGGTGTCCGTGCGCGTGCACCAAGAGCTCACCGGCCCGCTTCGTGGCGGCGTACGGTGAGATCGGTCGATCGCTGGGGTCGTTCTCCGAGAACGGAACCGGGGCAGAATCACCGTACACGCTGGAGGACGACCCGAAGAGCAGGCGCCGTATGCCGCGTGCGCGGATGAACTCGAGAAGGAGGCTGGTCCCTCGGAGGTTCACATCCACGTAGAGATCGGGATCCTCGATCGAGGGCCTGACTCCGGCACGTGCCGCGAGGTGGATGACCGTGTCGATATCCTCGGGCAGCCGTGCGTACGCCGCCGGATCACGGATATCGCCGCGAATCTCGGTGAATCCGTGATGGTCACGGGCCCGGGCGAGGTTGCTCTCCTTGATGGACGGATCGTAGAACGGGTCGAAGTTGTCGAGCGCCACGACGGCGTGACCTGTTCCGAGCAAACGCTCTCCGAGGTGGGAGCCGATGAACCCGGCACCCCCGGTGATCAGAATCTTCACCGAGCTGCCTCGGAGTCGTGCTCGCCGTGGCGAGTCGTGCTCGAGCTCCGATTCTCACTGCACCGTCCAGCCATGTGCCCTCCATTCGGGATCTTCAGGACGCCGCTTCCGGGAACTACGGATAGGCGTGACGTTCGACCCGAGAAGGTGCATGGCCCATACCACTGGCCGTGCCGGACTGGCACGTGGTGGAGAGGCCCCGGAAGACGGAGTTGCCAAGCCATTTTCGGCCCCTTCCCCATCAACTCGATGGACCCGAAGTGGCTACCGGCCCTGCGTAATTTCCGCGACACTGGCGCAGCGCCGCGCCAGTGAAACTCCGGTCTCCAGAACCGGGATCTACAGGAGTTGGAGGGTCGGCTCGAGCGAGCCGTCCGGGCTCCGACCGAAGAACTCGACGCGGCCCCTGCCCTTCCTCTTCGCCTCGTACATCGCCGCGTCGGCGTCGCGAATCACCTCTTCCGGATGGTCGTAGCCGGAGCTGCTCAGCGCGATGCCGATGCTCGCGGCGACCGTCAGGGAAGTGCCTTGGATCTCGAAGGGAGCGGCCATGCACTCACGCACCCGTTCCGCTACCAGCACCACGTCCGAGATGTCGGTCACGTAGTGGAAGAGGATGACGAACTCGTCTCCGCCGAAGCGGGCGAGCGCGTCTCCGGGACGGATCGTTCCCTCGAGGCGGCGCGCCGCGGAGGCGAGGAGCTGATCGCCCACGACATGGCCGTACTCGTCGTTGACCGCCTTGAAACCGTCCATGTCCAAGAAGAGCAAGGCGAACCGATAGTCCGTGCGCTCCTTGGAGCGTCCGATCGAGTGCCGGACGCGGTTTTCCAGAAGTGCTCGCGTGGGCAGGCCCGTTAGCGTGTCTCGATCGGCCCTCCTCAGCGCTCGCTCCACGCTGCGTTCCTCGGTGATGTCCCGCTGGATGGAAGCGACGTGGTGCACGTTCCCGTCGGCCGCGACAATTGGGGACGCATGCCACTCCAGCAGGAACTCGTGACCGTCCTTACCGTAAGCGATCAGCTCGACGGAAGCGGACTCACCCCGACAGAACCGTTGGTTGAGGACCTGCAGGGCGACGCGGTTCGTCTTCGCGCCTGCGAGTAGGCTGAAGCTCCTTCCGAGCACCTCCGACTCGACGTATCCCGTCATCCGGGTGAAGGCCGAGTTGACATACAGAATCGTCGGGCCGCGTCCCGCCCTTCCGACCGTCGAAACGACAATCGCGTCCCGGACGTGAGCGGCGGCCAAACCGTGCAGGCGAAAGTCATCCTCGTCCGCCCGGCGATCCGTTTCGGCCCAGAGCGTGGCCGCGACGTAGCGACGCCGGGCCGTCCAGCATGAGAGGGACAGTGTAACCGGGAACACACGGCCCTCCCTCGTGATTCCCTCCAAGCTGAGCAAGGGGTCGGTCGAAATGCCCGAGGGCCGGTCGAGCAGACGCGCGAAGGCTGCGCCGTATCGCTCATGGGAGGAGGCCGATAGTAGTGTCGGGAGAGGCCTACCGACGATGCCCTGCACACCGTACCCGAACAGTCGTCTCGCCGACGGATTCAACGAAACGATGCGCCCGACATCATCGACCAGCACGATCGCGTCGCGCGACGACTCCGCGATCGTCCGGAAGCTGTTCAGATTCTGACGCAGCTCATCTTCCAGTCGCTCGATCTCCAGGACGCGACCCCATTCCGTACCGACGTGACCCAAGACGGTCAGGACGCCCTCGTCCTCGGACTGGAGCTTCGGACAGAAGAACTCGAGCACGAGGTCCACGTTGCCGTTGACGACGATGGGCACCGCCACGGCCGAGCGAACACCCCAGGTCCTGACAACCTCGTTCCGCTCGAAGCGCGCCTCGAGGCTGATGTCATCGGTCCACTCGAGACCTCGACTGGCCAGGGCAAGCCCGGGGAGATCCTCGCCCGGACCCAAGAGCGCGTCGAGCGTCAGGTCGACCGCCGACCGAAACCTCCCAGGCTCGCGCTCGTGCCATACCATGGCCGGTCGGAGTCGCCCGGTTCCCCGCTCCAAGCGGTATGCGTGGCCGAAGGGCCATCCGGTGTAGCGGCACACCGCGTCGAGGATCAACCCGATCGACTTCTGGCGGTCCTCCAGCTCCGCCAGGTGAAGATCGTTGAGGAGGCGCAGTAGCGCGGCATCAAGGCGCTCGTCACCGCCGGTGGGCACCGGGGGGGCCGTGGGCACCAGGGAGCCCGCGGGTACCGGGGGGGCCGTCCGACGCTGGCGCGCGACGGCGTGCCCGTCGGAATACTGCGGGGCAATGGGCACGGCGGCTGACCTCCGGCTCCTCAGAAACTCATCGTGGGCAAGGCACCCACGATGAGTCCAACGGGCACGAACCATGCCATCGGAGGTGCCCGCCGAAGACTGGTCGAGAACGGCCTCAGATCAGCCTGATCTCACTCCAAGACATCGCCTTTGGAGAGCCCGTGTCGCTCGAGAAGGCGATAGAGTGTCGCGCGATTCACTCCGGCCACGCGTGCGGCTTCCGACACGTTGCCGTCCGTTTCCTGCAGGACCTGGGCGAGGTAGTCCTTCTCGAATCGAGCCATGACTCGTTGGCGCGTCTCGTGGTAGGCGCCCGTTGGCCCTTCGGTGCTCATCGACGGATCCTGACTGTCGAACCGATGGAAGAAGAGGCCATCCCCCAGGAAGTGCAGATCCGACGGCTCGATCACGTCGCGTCCCTCGGCGAGAACGATCGCGTGCTCGATGACATTCTGGAGCTCACGGACGTTACCCTTCCAGGGCCGCTGCTGTAGCAGTCGCACGGCGTCGTCGCTCAGCTCGGGTACCGGCCGTCCGGCACCTCGATGGCGGGGCCAGTACTGCTTCAGGAAATGCCGGGCGAGCAGGGGAATGTCGTCGGGCCGCTCGCGCAGCGGTGGCACGTGGATGGGCACGACGCCCAACCGGTAGTAGAGGTCCTCCCGGAGGCGACCCTCTTCGATGGCCTTGGCCGGGTCACGGTTCGTGGCGGCGATGAAACGGACGTTGACGACCGCATCCGTCCTCGACGATCCGACGCGGCGTACGACCCCGTCCTGGACTGCGCGCAAGAGCTTGGCCTGGGTCATGGGGGCCAACTCGATGAGCTCGTCGAGGAACAAGGTCCCGCCGTTGGCCGCCTCCATGAGTCCGGCCTTGTCCCGAGTCGCCCCCGTGAAAGCACCCTTCACATGGCCGAACATCTCGGACTCCAGAAGAGGCTCCGGGAGCGCGGCGCAGTTCACGGCGACCAGCTCCCGGCTCTTGCGACGGCTCATCTGGTGGATGAACTGCGCCACCATCTCCTTGCCGGTCCCCGATTCGCCGGTGATGAAGACGGACGCATCGGTCGGCGCCACCTTCCGGGCGAGTGCCACGAGCTCGCTGAAGACCTTCGATTCGCCAAGCAGGACGGGCTCGTCACTCGCCGCACCTTCCCGCTTCTCCAGGTCGCGAGCTTCCCTCGATACGATGACCGTGTGGGCAGCCCGCCCCACCAGGATCCTGAGCTGCGGCGCTGAAAACGGCTTGGGCAGATAGTCCCACGCCCCCTCGCGTAGAACCTCGATGCTCGACTCCACCGAAGGGCGACCGGTGATCATGATGGCGAGCACGTCCGCGCGCGCCTCCAGAGCGGCACGGAGGAGTTGAGGGCCGGAAACGCCGGACATGTAGAGGTCGATCAGGGCGATGTCGACCACTCCGCTGCGGAGGAGATCCTCGGCCTCCGATCCTCGGCTCGCGCTCTTGACCTGATACCCCTCGTGCTCGAGCACATTGACGGCGCTCTCGAGAATCGTGTCCTCGTCGTCGACGACCAGAACCGTGATGGAGCGTTGCTGTTCCGTGGTCAGGGTCAGGCCGATCAACGGCAGATCTTCGGACGACTCGGGGACATCGCCGGGGCGTGCCGATCTCTTGCGTTGATCCCGTACCAAGTCCTTCCTGCTCATTGACCACCTGGATCGTTTGAGTGCGAGGGTTGCTGGCTTGCATCGTAGCATTGAAGCAACAGGCATGCCAGGGAACCTCCCCACGGTGGAGGCGTTCTGCCGCAACACTTTACACCATTGTCGCTACTTCTGGGGCCCGCCCGACCGTCGCGCTGACGCGCCACTTCCGCGCCTCCAATCGAAGGTACGCGGGGACACCTACCGTTGCGCCGACGCGCGTACGGACTCACGCCCGCGGATGACCGCGGTCGACGCGACCGCGGACTGCAGGAGATAGGAGCCACGGACCATGCTTCTTCCGGCCCTGCGCATGACGTGCCCCAGCCTCGATCCTTGTGACCAGGTGCGGGTGTGATCCAGCATCGTCGTCAGAGCCCGGAAAGCGGCGCTGGTGTTCACGGTGGCCAGCCTCATGTCCTGGACTCCAGTGGCTGCACGCACCTTGTATCGCTCCTCGCCACTGCCGAGATCGATGCGCTGAATGCCGCGGTCCGCCGCGGCACGGGCGAGGTCCATGAGCGCCAGGAGACCCGGGGAGTAGGTCGAGAGCTCGTGGTTGTAGGCCGGAATCCAGTAGTGCAACACGTGTCGCGTCCGGATTCCGAAATGAGCTGCTGCCAGGGTGTCGCCGACGTAGAGCGCGGACAGCACGCCCTCGAACCCATCGTCGTGAACCTGGCGCAGTCGCTCGAGAAGCGCTCGCGCCCAACGCAGGCGAAGGATATTGGGCGTTCGGGTGATCCTGCGTTGGGCAGCCTTCCATGACAGGAGCGTATCGAAGACCGAATCGTCGGTCGTGTGCCACTCGAATCGGCGTGGGCCGAGGTCGCGCTCCAGCTTTCGACCCTTCCGTTCGAGCTGACGCAAGAAGCTCGATCCCGAATCGAGGCTGGCCCGCCGGTATGCATCGAAGCCGCCGGCGAGATCGAGGAGGGGCGCCATGCCTCCGTCTCCTTGAAACGGGCCGAACGAGCCCATCGACGCCGGCACGTTGGGCAGCCTCAAGGTCCGGAGCCCGGCCTGGTTCGCGAAGGTGAGTGGGTCCCAACAAGTATCGGGCTTCACCACGGCCCCGGCCAGGTCGCAGAGTCGCGAGCCGACGGGGCCACCGACGCCGAGAGGCGATCGCTGGAACGGGAGGAATCCGATCACCTCGTCATCGCGCGTGATGATACCAACCTCCACATCTCGTCGCACGACGCCGGCCGCGCGCGCGTAGGCCGGATGTAAAAACGGACCGGTCCGTCCACCGTCGCTCCCGTGCAGATCCTCCCATAGCGAAAAGAGCTCGGGCGATAGTGTGTTTACCGGCTCAGCGTACACGGTGCTCCTTCCGTTTCTGGAATCAATATCCGTAGTGAAGCCATGCCTCACCCTCCAATCGGGTGAGGAAGGCGTTCGAAGTAGCAAGGGCTCTTTCTATGGGGCGCTGGGAGGTGTCCATCAGCAACCACGTCCGCCCAGGACGGATCAGGCACGAGGCGTCGTCGAAGGCTAGGGTCCACGCGGGATCCGTCTGCCCGCTCAGGCCCACGTTCCGGCGGCGTACCGCATCCGCGAACAGATGATCGAGGACGAGGGACTGGGCTCCGGGAGCCGCACCCAACTGCAGCACACGGCCAACTTCGCCGGGGCGCGAATAATACACGTACCAACCGACGGCCTCTCCAGCCGACGTGACGGTTCCGACCCTCAGCTCCTGGGTCTGACGGGTGGCTCGCAACGTGTCCAGCAGCCAGGTCAGGGATTCCTCCGTGTACGCAGGGCGCAGGGACAGGTGCCGTGTGTGCCGTTCTATGAGATCGAGGAGCGCCGGGACGTCGGGCGTGTCGTCGATCCCTTCGACGACGCGCGTGGAGACTGGGGAGCCGGGGAGGAAGCGCGCGAGGGCATCGGTCGGCGCCGCCAGCCCAGCCAGAGCACGGTTGAGCGCGGGGGGAACCTTGCCGCCGTGCATCATGTGGAACGCCAAGCCCGTAGGCGCGAGCACTCGTATCCACCGCTTCGAGCGAGGGCCGAGCGTCGTGCCACCCAGTGCGTCCGAGAGCCGACGCGCGGGTTCGTTTCCATCCGCCAGCGTGAGGTCCGGGCCGGCCGCGCTCAGCGTCCGCATCAACTGAATAGCAGCCAACCCCTGCCTCTGTTCCGGCGTCACGAGGAAGTTGTGGGTGACTGCCGCCCGGATGGGTCGTCCGTCGAGCAACATCGGGCGCGGCATGACCCCCATGCAACCGATGAGCTCACCGTCTCCGTCGACGTATCCGAGGGAGGGAAGAGCATCGTCGAGCCACGGGTGGCCGAAGAAGATGTTGCGCAGAAACGTGCGCAATTCCTCCCGTGCCTGCCTCTTCCCAAAGCCCTCTCGATGCAACTCCACCACTCGATCCAGGTCGTCCGGGATCAGGGCTCTTACGTGGGCTTTCCGCTTGACGAACGGAGGACTGCCACCGTTCGAGACGGAATGGGTGCTCGTGAAGGGAGACAGTGCGGGCTCCGGCGCTCGATGGGAAGGGAGGGATCCGACAGGGCCGGTTAGGGCAAGCTCCGTACCGCGACCGTCGCGTCGAGTTCGTCGCCCTCCGAAGCGGATCTTCGACATGAGGCAGGTTTCGATTGAACGGGTCGGGTGGTCACGGTGCGCGACACGGGTGGAGCTCACCGTCGCACAACCGCACCACGGGCGTCGCCCACACCCGGCGAGATGACGCGAAAGCCGAGCCACGGAACGGATCATGGGCATGGCCCGGAACCTGCACCCCTCGATTCCCCGCAGACCCCCTCTTTTTCGGTCACTGACAGGCAGCTCGTTCGGGACTTCCCGACTGAGCGATCACGAGGACGTCGTTCCGGTGCAAATCGCATGAGCAGTGGGCTACATCATTGGGTGAGCGAGGCCGCCCGTATCCGTCCCGATGCCCGCGCGGTCGTGGGTGAGGACGACACGATCACCTACGGCGAATTGGAGGCCTATTCCAATCGCCTCGCCGCCATCTTGAGGGCGCAGGGGTGCGAGAAGGGCGACAGGGTAGCCGTCCTCATGCCGAACTCGGCGCGAGCGGTCGGAAGTCTGATCGGGATTCTCAAGGCCGGATGCGCCTACGTGCCGCTGGACCCCGGGGGAGCGACGGCACGCACGGCCGCGATGATCCGCCAGTGCGAGCCGCGGGCCCTGTTGGCGCGCGACGGTGCTCCGGAGGTGCTGCGAGACCTCGATTCACGAGGGGCTCTCGACTCCATTGCTTGCGGGTGGCTCGGGCGGGAGGATCCCCCTCGGGCAATGGCCTTCACTCTCACTGACATCGAAGGTGCTTCGGCGGAGGCGTCACCGAGCGACGTGGGCCCCGACGACTTGGCGTATATCCTGTTCACATCGGGAACGACCGGCGCTCCCAAGGGCGTCCCCATTACGCACGGCAGCGTGCGGACGTTCGTGGATTGGGCCGTACAGCACTTCGAGCTGGGTCCGCACGACCGTCTGTCCGGACACACCGCTCTCACGTTCGACCTGTCGACCTTCGACATCTATGCGACGTTCGCCGCCGGTGCTGAGCTCCACCACGTGCCCAAGCGGGCTCGCCTGATGCCCCACGAGTTGTCCGACTTCATTCACGATCGGGGATTGACCCTGTGGTTCTCGGTACCGTCGCAGTTGGCCTATGTAGCGCGCTTCGATGCGCTCGATGGCCGGAGCTTCCCGTCACTCCGGCACGTGGCCTGGTGCGGTGACGTGCTCCCTACGCCGGTCTTGCTCTATTGGAAGAGGAAGCTGTCGGAAGTCACGTTCACCAACCTGTACGGGCCCACGGAGGCGACCGTGGCGAGCAGCTATTACGAGGTCCCCGAGGACTTCGAGGATCCCACCGCCGACATACCGATCGGGACCGCGTGCGCCGGGGAAAGACTGTTGGTCCTGAACGAAGATCTTCGCCCGGTCGCGGAGGGCGAGGCCGGTGACGTTTACATCGGCGGGGTCGGCTTGAGCCCCGGATACTGGCGCGATCTCGAACGTACCCAGGCGGCCTTCGTTTCCGACCCGGAGGCGTCCAACGGAGGGGGACGCCTCTACCGGACCGGCGATCGCGGCAGGCTAGGGTCCGACGGAATGGTGCATTTTCTGGGTCGGGCGGACTTCCAGATCAAGGCGTCGGGCTACCGGGTCGAGCCGGGCGAGGTCGAGAACGCCATCCTTGGACTGGATGAGGTCGCGGCATGCGCCGTCGTAGCGGTGACCGTGGACGACTTCAACGGGAGCGCCATCGGATGCGTGTACGTGGCATCGAACGGCGCACCGCTGCCCGTCGGTGAGGTCAAGAAGCGACTGGCCGACGCGCTGCCCTCCTACATGGTCCCGACGAGATGGCTGGGCGTCGATGATCTGCCCGTCGACAGCCGAGGCAAGATCGACCGAACCCGGGCCCGGGCTCTGCTGGAGGCGTGAGCGCTCTGGCCCGCACACCACCGACAATCCACTCCTGAAGAGTCACACGGTGCACATGATCACTCAGTCCCCGCAGCAGCTCGACG
>Ga0299906_10003487_pt1 | contig 12965 bp, 11 predicted proteins | sample RVTome_14_FD_200259 | JGI IMG/M metagenome (GOLD analysis project Ga0299906, IMG submission 200259) | Soil microbial communities from uranium-contaminated site in the Upper Colorado River Basin, Wyoming, United States - RVT145D125 (version 2) ...
TGTCGCGATCGTTTCTCCGGACGCAGACGAGGATGGTGTTGCCGATGCAGATGACAATTGCCCGCACATTGCAAACCCGGACCAACTCGACACCGACGGCGACGGCCTCGGCGACGCCTGCGATCCGTATCCGGACACCATCTTGCGAGACGGCTTCGAGGACTGAAGAGTCATTAAACAAGTGGTGCCGGAGGAGAGACTCGAACTCTCACTCTGTTTCCAGAACCGGATTTTGAGTCCGGCGCGTCTACCAGTTCCGCCACTCCGGCGCGTGTGCGTGGTGCGGCGCGTAGTATAGCGGCGCGGGTTTGGACAGGCCAGCGTACGGTCAGGCAGCGTCGAGCTGGAGTTCTTTCGACTGGCGGCGGTGCCAGCCTTCAGCATCGGGGTAGTACATGTTGCAGCGGGTCATGGAGCCGCTGTAGATGTGCACCGACACCGCGGCGTCGGTCGGGTCGATGTTGCGGATGGTGTGGTACTCGTGCGGCGGGATCAGGCTGCCGGCGCTGCCGCAGCCGGCGACGATGCTGCCGACGTTCTCGAATTTGAAGCGGTCGCCCTTCTGCTCAAGGGGCTCAAAGGAAACCACCTCGATGCAGCCGGCCCACACGCCTTCCACGCACCACATGCCGGCATGGTCATGGATGGGGGTGCCCTGGCCGGGGCCCCAGGTCATGGCGATCACCGAAAAGCCCTTGTTTGGGCAGCGATAGACCTCGCGCCGCGCGTAATGATCGGGGATGTACTCGTAAACGGCGGCAGGCAGTTCGATATCATCGTCGGCAATGCATCCGACCAGCACCTCGCGCAGGGCGGAGGTGATTTCGTGGGGACAATCGCCCTTGATGGCGCCGTCGACGCTGGCGATCAGGCGGTCTTTGCCTTTGAACTCGAGCTGTTCGACTGGCGTTGCAACCGCGATGGAACCCGTTGTCATCCTTTGTCTCTGACCTGATTACTTGATGGTCTTGAAATAATCGCCCACTGTCGGGCGGAAGCGATCATAGTCTACCAGAAAGGAATCGTGGCCCTGGATGGAGTTGAGCGGCTTGAACTCGGTGGCAATCCCGTTGGCGCTGAACGCCTCGGCCAGCTCGGCCTGCTGGTGCAGCGGCCACAGGATGTCGGTCTTGACGCCGATGACGAGCAGCGATTGGAGTTCGATCGGCGCCACGGCGGCCACAAGACTGTCGAAGCCTTCACTGGCATCGAACAGGTCCATGACCCGCGACAGGTACAGGTAGCAGCAGGGGTCGAAGCCGCGCACGAACTTGATCGCGGCGGCTTCGAGGTAGGACTCGATGGCGAAGTCCATGCCGAAGCGGCGGCGCTTGTAACGCGTCTGCGGCAGACGGCCGAAGCGCTTGGCCCATTCCTGCGGCGAGCGGTAGGACATCATGCCGAGCTTGCGGGCTAGCATCATGCCGGTCTCCGGCCACTCATCGTCGCTGTATTGGCCGTCCTGAAAGGCCGGATCGCGAACGATGCATTCGCGCTGCAGCGAGCGGATGGCAATGGCGAAGGGCTCGGCGGCGGCGGCCGAGGAAATGCTGAGGAAATGGCGGGCGCCTTGAGGGTTCTGCTGCAGCCAGGCAAGGCAGCTCATGCCGCCCAGCGAGGGTCCGACCACGGCGAGCAGTTGCTCGATGCCGAGGTGGCGCAGCACCAGGCTGGCGCCGGCCGCGATGTCCTCGACGGTCAGTTCCGGGAAATCCAGCCGCCACGGTGCGCCGGTGTCAGGATTGATGCTGGCGGCCCCGGTGCTGCCCTTGCAGCTTCCCAGGGAATTGATGCAGATGACGAACAGACGATCGCTGTCGAGCGGTTTGCTGGGGCCGATCATGGGCTCCCACCAGCCGTCCGAGGGGTCTCTCAGGTGGCTCGCGGCGTGCGCGCTGGGCGAAAGGCCGGTGAGGATCATGACGGCGTTGTCGCCGGCGGCGTTCAGCTCGCCCCACGTCTCGAAGGCCAGGGTGACGCCGGGCAGCTCACCGCCGCGGTGGAAGCGGAAGGGCTCCTCGCTGTGCACGAAACTGCTGCCGGGGGGGATGTCTTCGCTCATGCCTTCTCTACTTGCACCAGGGCGGGCCCCTCACTTGCCTTGAACGCGAGCCATGATACCGTGCGGGCGGTCGCGCGCATCAATCCACTCGGAATTTTTGGGAATATGCTTATCACTTCTCACCGGCCGTGGAAGGCCGGCTTCGATTCAGCGTTTGGCGAATGACGCGCTGACCGGAGCTGATTATTCGACGGGCCTGGACAGCAGCAGGGAAACCGTATCAGCCCCGCCTGAGGCAATTTCCACCGGCTCGCTTTCCCAGTCGCCGGCCCGTGCGCCGGGCTCGCCCGAAAGCGAGAGCCGGGCTTGGAAGCTAAGCTTCTCCTGGGCCGACAGGCTCTGTTGGGGCAGCATCGCATTGCGGTCGTCCACGGTGACTTCGAGCGGGAACTGCGGCCGGTCGACCCGAGCCACGCCCAGCGGTGGGCCGCCCGTTTGACCCGCCGGGCGAACGATCACGAACAGCACGGCCGATTGTGGAATCTCATCGGGCAGCGCATGCGCTGCGGCAGCGCCTAAGCCGACCTCGACCGTCACGCCGGGCCAATCGGAGTCGTCCGCAGCCGGTCCGGCCGGCGCCAGCCCTTGCCGCGATCTCGCGAGGTCAATCTGCTCCTGCACAGATTCGGCGATCGGGCTGCCCGGTTCAAGCTGGCCGAGCAGGCGCTGCCAGTATTCGACGGCTTCGCTATCCGCGCCCCGCTGGGCGGCGTCGATGCCGAGCAGCCACAAACCCTTCTGCTGCGCGGGGTCCTGCGCGACGGCCGATTCCAGCAGGCCGCGCACCTCGTCGCTGATGCGCGGGTCGCCCGAGGCGAACAGCTTCGCCTCGGCCAGCTCGACGGCGACCAGCGGGCTGTCGGCGGCGATTCGCTTGGCGGTTTCCAGCGCCTCCAGCGCTTCATCGTAGCGCTGCAGGGATTTCAGACTACGGCCCAGCAGCAGCCAGCCCTCGAGGTCTTCCTCGCGCTCGCTGAGGCGCGATTTGAGGTCGTCGGCCAACGCGTCGAAATCCTGCGAGCGGGGGTTGGAGACGGCCGCATCGAGGGCCGCGGGCGTGCCCACCTCGCGGTAGAGCAGGGCTCCGCCCAGGGGCAGCACCAGCAGCACCGCAAGGCCGACCGCTTTCCAGCCAGAGCCCCGTGTCAACAGCGGCCAGGCAAGCAACAGCCCGGCGGCCGCCAGCATGGCGAGGGCGATGAGCCAGAACATCAGGGCTCGACTCGCGTGGCTGACTTATTCGCCGCGGCCTCCTGCGCTTCGAGCAGCGCCGAGCGCCGGCGCACCGAGCGCACAATGATCGTGGCGCCGATCAGCAACAGGATCAACGGCGCCGCCCACAGCAGCAGCGTGTTCGACTGCACCGGCGGGCGGTAGAGCACGAAATCGCCGTAACGGGCGACCATGAATTCCTTGATCTCGGCGTCGGTCCGGCCGGCGACGATCATGCCGTGAATCTCGCGCCGGAGATCCTGGGCCAGCAGCGCGTCGGAGTCCGACAGGGTCTGGTTCTGGCACACCAGGCAGCGCAGTTCGGTTGTGAGTTCCCGGAAACGTTCTTCCTGGGCCGGATCGTCGAAGGTCATGGGTTCGCTCGCCTGCGCCGCGCAGCACAGGGCCGCGAGGATGGCAAACCCGAATAGCCGCAGCGCCTTCACCTTGCTTCAGTCTGCAGTCGATCCACCAGCGGCAGAAGCTGGTTCTGCACGATCTCCGGCGTCAGCGCGCCGATGTGCTTATAGCGGATGATGCCGTCGGAATCGATCAGGAAGGTCTCGGGCGCGGCGTAGACGCCAAAGTCGATCGCCACCCGCCCCGGTTCATCGACGAGGTGAAAGTCGTAGGGATCGCCGAAACGCATCAGCCAGTTGAGCGCATTCTCGCGCGGGTCACGGTAGTTGAGGCCGACGATGGGTATCCGTTCCATGGCAGCCAGCTCCTCGATCACGGGGTGCTCGTAGCGGCAGGTCACGCACCAACTGGCCCAGACGTTGAGCAGGAACGGCGCGCCCTTGAGCGCCTCGCTCGACACCACGGTGAAGGGATCGTCGAGCCGCGGCAGTTCAAACTCCGGCATCGGTTTGCCGACCAGCGGCGAGGGGATCTCGGATTTCGTATCCGACAGCATCAGCCCGGCGGCCAGCAGCACGCCCAGCAGAATGAAAACCGCGAGTGGCATGATCCTCGCCATCAGCCTGCCGCCTCGGGACTCTTTCGATAACGTCGGTCGGCGGCGGCCAAGAGACCGCCGGCCATCATCATCAGCGCGCCCAGCCAGATCAGCCGCACGAAGGGCTTGTGGTAGATGCGCACCGCCCATGCGGTGCCCTGCTCGTCCAGCGGCTCGCCCAGGGCTACGTACAGGTCACGGCTGAGGCCCGCATCGATCGCGGCTTCGGTCATCACCTGGCCGCCCTGCGCATAGCGGCGTTTTTCCGGATGCATGACTGCTATCGGCCGGTCCCGCGCAGCTTCGCCCACCTCATCGGCCTTGAACACCCGGAAGGTGCCGCGGTCGGCCAGATAATTCGGCCCCTCGACGACCTCGGTGCCTTCAAAGACAAAGGAATAACCACCGAGGTTGTGTGACTGCCCGGGATTCATGCGCAGATGCTTCTCCGTGCTCACCGTGCTGCTAAGGCCGACGCCGAGCAGGAAAACCGCGACGCCCATGTGAGCCAGGGTCATGCCGGCGACGCTGATAGGCGGCCAGTGATTGGCGTCGACCCCGCGCAGGTAATAGCGAATGCTGGCGACGATCAGCCAGCCGGCGCCTGCACATGAGGAGATGCCGAGCCAGCCGGACTGCGGCAGGGTCAGCGCGGTAATCACGGCGCCCGCCAACGCGGCGGCCAGCGGCACGCGCAGCCTGACCAGCAATGCCCTGAACTCGTCGCGTTTCCAGTGCGCCATGAAGCCCAGCGGGATGGCCGCCACCAGCGGCACCATCAGAAGCGTGAAGACGGTGCCGAAGTAGGGCGGTCCGACCGAGATCTTGCCGCCGCCGAGGGCATCCAGGGCAAGCGGATAGAGCGTGCCGGCGAGCACCACGGCGGCCATCACCGCCAGCACCAGGTTGTTCACCAGCAACATGGTCTCGCGCGACATGCCGGCGAACGGCTCGCCGCGGTCCATCTTGGGTGCGCGCAGGGCGAACAGCAGCAAAGAGCCGCCCACCACGATCAGCAGGTAGACCAGGATGAATACGCCGCGCGTGGGATCCGAGGCGAAGGCGTGCACCGAGGTGAGAATGCCGGAGCGGACCAGGAAGGTGCCGAGCAGGCTGAGCGAGAACGCCGATATGGCCAGGACCAGGGTCCAGTTGCGGAAGGCGCCGCGCTTTTCAGTGACGGCCTGCGAGTGGATCAGCGCGGTGCCCACCAGCCACGGCATGAAGGATGCGTTCTCCACGGGGTCCCAGAACCACCACCCGCCCCAGCCCAGTTCGTAATAGGCCCACCAGCTTCCGAGCGCGATGCCGACGGTGAGGAAGGCCCATGCGATCGAGGTCCAGGGCCGCGACCAGCGCACCCAGTCGCGGTCGACTTGGCCGCCCAACAGGGCGGCGACGGCGAAGGCGAAGGCCACGGAAAATCCGACATAGCCCATGTACAGCATCGGCGGGTGGATGATGAGACCCGGGTCCTGCAGCAGCGGATTGAGGTCCATGCCCTCGACGGGCACCGGGCTAAGGCGCGCGAAGGGATTCGAGGTGTACAGGATGAACAGCAGGAAGCCAAAGGAGATCCAGCCGAGAACGGCCAGCACGCGGGCGCGAAACTCGAACGGCAGGCTGCGGCTGAAGCGTGCCACGGCGAGGGTCCAGCCGCTGAGGATCAGCATCCACAAGAGCAGCGAGCCCTCGTGTGCGCCCCAAACGGCGGAGATCCGGTAGTGAACGGGCAGCAGGCTGTTGCTGTTGCGAGCCACGTACTCGACCGAGAAGTCTTGGGCGACGAAGGACCAGGCCAGCAGCGCGAAGGCGCCTGCAATCAGCAGAAACTGGACGAGCGCGCCGCGCAAGGCGACTTGCATCAGCCGCACATCGCTCCTGAGCGTTCCGAAAAGCGGCAGAACGCCCATCGCCAGCGCAGCCAGCAGCGCGCCGACAAGCGCGATCTGTCCGAGTTCGGGGATCATTTCGCGGCGCGGGCGGGCACTATTCCTTGCCCGGCTCGCCCATGGGGTGCCCGGCCTCGCGGAGCGCATCGGCGACTTCAGGCGGCATGTAGTTCTCGTCGTGCTTGGCAAGGACGTCGTGGGCCTGGAAGGTGCCAGCGTCGTCCAACGCGCCGATGGCGATCACGCCTTTGCCCTCGCGAAAGAGGTCGGGCAGGATGCCGTCGAAGCGCACCGGGATTTCCGCCTGGCCGTCGGTCACCATGAAGCCGACCGCCAGGCTGTCGGATTCACGCGCGACGCTGCCCGCCTTGACCAGCCCGCCGAGCCTGAAATCGCGCCCGGCAGGCATCTCCTGCTTGGCGACCTGGCTGGGGCTTTGGAAATACAGCAGGTTCTGCTGCAGCGACCACACCGCGATCACGCCGGCCACGCCCAGCACCGCCAGGATCAGCAGCACGGTAAGCAGGCGGCGCTTGCGGGTCGGCGTCATCGGCCGTCCCCCCGGCGATCAGCGGCCAGGCTCCGAGCCAGACGGGCCCTGACCTTGCGCGCCCTCAGCACCGGGGCGAGTGCGCACCAGGCCAGGATGACCGCGGCCGCAGCGTAGGCTGCGATGATGAATGTGCCGTGGTTGAATGTCATGGGTGATCGAACATCAATTTGCTCCGGCGCCTGGTTCGGCCGTTTCCTGCCCAGCGAGTTCCCCGGCGAGGACCTCCATTCGCACCCAGTGCTTGCGGCGATCCTGCTCCAGCAGCCTCAGGCGCGCGCGCGTGAGCAGGTTGGCCAGGTAATAGAACTTGGCGGCGATGGCCGTGATCAGCAAGGGCCACAGCATGCTGGGGTGGATGCTGCTGCCGCCGACGCCGATGCTGGCCGGCTGGTGAAGGGTGTTCCACCACGCCACCGAGTAATGGATGATGGGCAGATTGACCACCCCCACCAGCACCAGCAGGCTCATGGCCCGCGCGGCCTTGCGCGGCTCGTCGATGGCCGCGTGAAGGCCCATGGCACCCAGGTAGAGGAACAGCAGCACCAGTTCGCTGGTAAGGCGGGCGTCCCAAACCCAGTAGGTGCCCCAGGTGGGCCGCCCCCACAGCGCGCCCGAGATCAGGGCGACCAGGGTGAAGGCCGCGCCGACGGGCGCACTGGAGATCATCAGGATCTCCACCATGCGGATCCGCCACACCAGGGCGATGAACCCCATCCCCGCCATCAGGGCGTAGACCAGCATCGACATCCAGGCGGCCGGCACGTGGACGTACATGATGCGCACGCTTTCGCCCTGCAGGTAATCCGGCGGCGCGCGGAACAGCCCCCAGTAAAGCCCGACGACAGCCATTACGCCGAAAAACCCCCACAGCCACGGTAGCAAGCGGCCTGCGATGCCGTAGAAATGCGGCGGCGAGCCCACCTTGTGGAAAAAGAGGATGATGGAATTCTTCGAATTCATGAGACGCTGATTTTGAGGGCGGCCGCGGTCGCGAACGGCGTCAACGAAAGGGCGACCAGGAAGCCGGCCAACAACAGGCCAAGCAAGGGAGTGTACGGCAGCCCGTCGGCAGCCGCCATCACCGTGCCGGTGCCGGCGATCAGCACCGGCACGTAGAGCGGGAAGACCAGCAAGGCGAGCAGCTGACCGCCGCGCTTGAGGCCGAGCGTCAGGGCCGCACCGACGGCGCCCAGCAGGCTGAGGATGGGCGTGCCGAGCGCCAGCGAGGCCATCAGTGCGCCCCATGATTCGCCCGGAAGTTGCATCCAGGTCGCCAGCAGGGGTGAAAGCAACACCAGCGGCAGGCCGCTCACCAGCCAGTGGGCCGCGACCTTGGCCAGTGCGACAAGGCTTACGGGCAGTCCCGAAAGCAGCAGCTGGTCCAGACTGCCGTCCTCGTAGTCGCTGCGAAACAGCGTATCGAGGGAGATCACGGTCGCCAGCAATGCGGCGATCCAGATCACGCCGGCTCCGATGCTGGCGAGCAGAGCCGGGCCGGGCCCGACGCCGAGCGGAAACAGGCTGACCACCACCAGCAGAAACACCAGCGGCAGCAGTGCTTCAGGCCCGCGCCGCACGGCAATCAGCAGGTCGCGGCGCAGCACGGCCGCAAATCCGGAAAGCGCGCTCATCAGTCAGTTCCTGGTCACGCCGCGAGCGGGCGGGCGTCGAGGGCGATTTCGCGGCTCTGCCACGCGGCCGCCGAGGCGGCGCGCGCCGGTCGGTGCGCGCCGTGGGTCGCCATCACGCAGGTCCCGCCCGCGCCCAGGTGGCGGTCGAGCAGGGCGTCCATTCCTTCGATGCCGGCGGCATCGAGGTTGGTGTAGGGCTCATCGAGCAGCCACAGGGCGGCCTTCGCCGCCACCAGCCGAGCCAGCGCGGTGCGCTTGCGCTGCCCGGCCGACAACGTGCGGCCCGACTGCCCGGCGCAGGGCCTCAAGTCCATGGCTGCGATGGCCGTGTCGACGTCATCGCCGCCCGCCAGTCGCGCAGCGAACTGCAGGTTTTCGCGCACACTGAGCTCGGCCTTCACCGCGCTTTCATGGCCGACGTACTGAAGTGTGCCGAAGCCGTTGGAAACCGTGCCGGAAGTCGGCTTGATCAGCCCTGCCAGCAGGCGGATCAGCGTAGTCTTTCCGCAGCCATTCGGGCCGGTGACTACCAGCAGTTCGCCGGCAGCCACCTCGAAGCTGAGCGGCTCGAAAACCGGCTCGAAGTGGCGTTCCAGGCAAAGATCACGGACGGAAAGCATCGATACACGCGGGGATAAATCGGCCAGCCGTTATGCTACGGGGTCGCTCATGGCAAGTCCATGATATTACGTAGCGTGCAAGGGGCGGGGCTTGCTTCAAAAACACGCATAAATACATCCCTGTAGCTCTTCGCCGACATCCCTGTCGTCGAAGGTTTTTGAACCAAGCCCCGCAGCCCTTGCCTGGGTGATACCGACGCCATGACGGCAAGGAGTGGGGTGTGCTTCCAAAACCCTCGACGGGAGGGACCCCGGCGAGGAGCCTACAGGGACGTATTCACGGCGTGTTTTGGAAGCACACCCCGTTACTTGCCTTACCGTCACCAGCCCTTGCCCTGCTGACATTCACCACCGAGTACTCGACAATGACCTTGATTGCAGGGAGGTTTGATGGCTAAGCACGATTTTGACCTGTTCGTCATCGGCGCCGGTTCGGGGGGCGTGCGTGCCGCGCGCATCGCGGCCGGCCATGGTGCGAAAGTGGGGATTTGCGAGGAATACCGCTATGGCGGCACCTGCGTGATTCGCGGCTGCGTGCCCAAGAAGCTGCTGGTCTATGCCTCGCATTTCGCCGAAGACTTCGAGGACGCGGCAGGCTACGGCTGGCGCGTGGGTTCAGTGGAATTCAGCTGGCCGGACCTCATCGAAGCGAAAGACCGCGAGATCGCGCGCCTGGAGCAGGTCTATATCGACGTGCTGGAACGCAGGGGCGTTCAGCACTTCCGCGAGCGGGGCGTTTTCCTTGATTCACACCGCGTTCAGGTGGGGGATCGTACTCTCTCCGCGGAGAAGATCCTGGTCGCGACCGGCGGGCATCCCTGGATGCCGGGTATTCCGGGCTGCGAGCATGCCATCACCTCAAACGAAGCCTTCGATCTCGAAGAGCTGCCGCGGCGAATCGCCATCGTCGGCGGGGGCTACGTGGCCTGCGAGTTTGCCGGCATCTTCAACGGCCTCGGGGCGGAGACTGTTTTGGTTTACCGCGGTGACGCCTTGTTGCGCGGTTTCGATGAGGACGTGCGCCGCGTCTTGACCGCCGAGATGGCCAAGAAAGGGGTCGAGCTGCGCCTTGCATCCGCCATTACCGCCATCGAGAAAACCGACGAAGGGCTGAAATTGACCACAAGCAGGGGTAAGCACATCGAGGCGGATCAGGTCATGTATGCGACAGGCCGTGTGCCGAATGTCCGCGACATGGGTCTCGAGGAAGCCGGGGTGGAGCAGACCCCACATGGCTCGATCGTGGTGGACGAATGGTCCCGAACCAGCCAGCCGCACATCTTCGCGGTCGGCGACGTGACACACCGCCTCAACCTGACGCCGGTGGCGATCCACGAGGCCCACGCCTTCGCAGTCACGCAGTTCGGCGGAATGGAACGGCCGGTGGACCACGAGTGGGTGCCCTCGGCGGTGTTCTCGCAGCCGCCGGTGGCTGCGGTGGGACTGCCCGAGGACAAGGCGAGGTTGCATTACGGCGACCTTGAGATCTACCGGTCGGAATTCCGGCCGTTAAAGCACACCCTTTCGGGGCGCGACGAAACCACGATGATGAAGCTGATCGTGGCCAAAGCAAATCGAAGGGTCGTCGCGCTGCACATCGTCGGTCTCGATGCGCCGGAAATTGTTCAGGGTTTTGCGGTCGCAGTAAAATCCGGCTTGAGCAAGGAGCAATTCGACGCGACCATCGGCATTCACCCGACTGCGGCGGAAGAGTTGGTCACCATGAGGCACGCAACACGTGTCGAGGGGCCCAAGGATGAGGATTAGTGATGACCCGAATGCATAGAGCGAAAACCGGCCGCCGGGTGGCGATAGGCCTTGTTGCCTTGTTGGCGGTCCTGCCGTTTTCAGCCTCCGCGCGCCCGCCCGAAGGCGGATCGGCGGAGCGCAGTTATATCATCGAACTCCAGGATCCGGCCGTTGCCGCCTACCGCGGCGGCCCGCTCTCGGTGCCGACGGACAGCGGCGTGCAGTCCATGGCGCCGGTGGTTTCCAAGTCGGCCGGCGGGCACAAGCTCGACGCCAAAGCCGCCGAGACGCGCGAATACAAGCAATTTCTCGATGGCCGCCACGATGCCTTCGAGCTGGAAGCCTCGGTCATGCTGTCGCGCCAGCTTCAGCCGTCTCACAGGTACCACTACGCCCTCAACGGCATGGCCGCGCGCCTGACCCCGTCGGAAGCGGCGCAGATCGCGACCCTTCCGATGGTCAAGTCCGTCCAGCCGGATCGCGAGCACAAACTGCATACCGACGCCGGCCCCGAGTGGATCGGCGCTTCGTTCATCTGGAACGGCCAGACGGGCCACGGCGCCGCGCAGGGCGAAGGCATCGTCGTCGGCATCATCGATTCCGGCATCAACTGGGAACATCCCTCGTTCACCGACCCGGGCGGCGACGGCTATAACCACGTCAATCCCTATGGCCAGCAGCTCGGCCTGTGCAGCCAGAGCGACGTCGACTGCAATGACAAGCTGGTGGGCGTGTACGACTTCGTGCAGGACAACTCGAGCACCACCGATGTCGTCGAGGAAAACACGGACGGCCGCGACAACTCCGGCCACGGCAGCCACGTGTCGGGCATCGCCGCCGGTAACCGGCTGACCGTGCAGCTGGCAGAGAGCGAGATCGTCGAGGTTTCGGGGGTCGCGCCGCACGCGAACATCGTCTCCTACCGCGTCTGCTACATCGGTGAGCCGCCGGAGCCCAACGGCGGCGGCTGCCAAGGCTCGGCGATACTGGACGCCATCGACCAGGCGATCCAGGATGGCGTAGACGTCATCAACTACTCGATCGGCACCAACGCCTTCGATCCCTGGACCGGCGGCACCACGCCGACGGCTTTCCTGAATGCGCGGGCCGCGGGCATCGTGGTGGTCACTTCCGCCGGCAACGAGGGGCCGAACCCGGGCTCGATCGGCTCGCCGGCCAACGCGCCGTGGATCCTGAGTGTCGGTAACGCCACCCACCACCGCATCTTCGGCAGCATCGTCGAGAACCTCAGCGGCGGCAGCTCGCCACCGCCCGCCGACCTGGTCGGCGCCAGCCTCAGCGACGGCATCGGCGTGCGGCCCATCGTGCACGCAAGCGACTACGGCTTTCCCCTGTGCGCAACCGGGGCTCCGGAACTGCAGGCCACCTGTGGGGAAAACCAGGGGCTCAGCAATCCCTGGGCCGGCGACCCGGTGTTCAACGGAGAGATCGTGGTGTGCGACCGCGGCACTTACGGCAGGGTCGAAAAAGGCAAGAACCTGATGCTGGCGGGCGCCGGCGGCTACATCCTGGCCAACACCGCTTTGGAAGGCGAATCCATCGTGGCCGACGATCATTGTCTGCCGGCAAGCCATGTCGGCGACGCGGCGGGCGACCAGCTTCGCAACTGGCTCAATTTTGGCAGCGGCCACCAGGGCGCCATCTCGGGGTTCAGCCTGGTCGAGGACCCGCAGTTCGGCGACTTGATTTCCGCGGGCAGTTCGCGCGGCCCCGCCGAACCCCCGGTTCAAAATATCCTCAAACCCAACTTAATCGCGCCGGGCACCGACATCCTGTCGGCGTGGTACGAGGGCCAGGACTTCACACTTCTCAATGGCACCTCCATGTCATCGCCGCATGCGGCCGGCGCGGCCGCGCTGCTCAAGTCGCTGCACCCGAACTGGTCACCCTCTCAGATCATTTCAGCGCTCGAGACCACGTCCACGCCCGAGTTGGCACGCGACGAGAACGGCGCGCCGGCGACCCCGCATGAGCGCGGCGCCGGCCGCCCGCAGCTCGGCGAGGCCGCCGATGCGGGGCTCTATCTCGACGTTTCGGCCGACGAGTTCGAGTCGGCGGACCCCGAGCTCGGCGGTGAACCCAAAGACCTCAACTTGTTCAGCCTGGTCGACAGTTCCTGCGCCGGCGTCTGCGACTTTTCACGGCAGGTCACCGACATGACGGGCGGGGCGAGCTGGCAGGTCACCCCCATGGACTTCCCGAACGGCGTCGAGGTCGATGTGGCGCCGAGCAACTTCGTGCTGGGCAACGGCGGCTCGCAGAATCTC
>Ga0299906_10003488_pt1 | contig 12965 bp, 11 predicted proteins | sample RVTome_14_FD_200259 | JGI IMG/M metagenome (GOLD analysis project Ga0299906, IMG submission 200259) | Soil microbial communities from uranium-contaminated site in the Upper Colorado River Basin, Wyoming, United States - RVT145D125 (version 2) ...
CGGCGTAGCGCACGTGGAGCGCGTCGCGGTCGAGATCGGAGTAGACGGCGACCGTGCCCACCCCGAGCTCGCGGCACGTGCGCATCACGCGGACCGCGATCTCACCACGGTTGGCGATCAGGATCTTGGAGAGCACCGCACCCCGCAAGTCGTGTGTGATCGTGTGCTGGGACGTCCCGCTGAGGAACGCCGTATCCTACGGGCGATGGCCGAGGGCCCGGCGATCCGGCGCTCGGCAGCGCTGCGACCCGACGACTGGTCGATCGAGCGCTTCGCATCGGTCGACTCCACGAACCGTTGGCTGCTCGATGCCGCTCGCGGCGGTGCCGCGCCGGGCACCGTCGTCGTCGCCGACCACCAGCATGCGGGCCGTGGGCGGCGCGGCCGCTCGTGGGAGTCGACGCCGGGCGAGTCGCTCCTCGTCTCGGTCCTCCTTCGTCCGCTGCTCCCGGTCGACCGGGCGCACGTCGTCACGATCGCCGCGGGATTGGCCCTCGCCGACGCCGTGGAGCGCGTCGCGGGCGTCGCCGCTTCCCTGAAGTGGCCCAACGATCTCGTGGTGGGCGAGCGCAAGCTCGCCGGGCTGCTTGCCGAGGCCGATGTCGTCGGTGGCGAGGTGCGCGCGCTGGTCGTCGGCGCGGGGTGCAACCTGGCCCAGCGTTCGTTTCCCCCGCCGATCGCCGACGTCGCGACGTCGTGCGTGATCGAGCGCGGCGTGGAGCCGGATCGGGACGCGGTACTCGACGCGTTCCTGGCGGCCTTCGGTGACAGGCTCGACGGCCTGGACGCGGTCGTCGACGAGTATCGGCGGCGTCTGGGCACGCTTGGCAGGCGCGTGCGCGTCGAGCTCGACGGGAGCTTCGTCGAGGGCACGGCGACTGAGCTCGACGACGTCGGTCGGCTCGTCGTCACCCCACTCGACGGAGTGCCGGTGGTCGTCGCGGCGGGCGACGTGGTGCACCTGCGTGCACCGAACAGGTGATTCCGGTTCAGGGATCGAGGTCGCGCGCGACCAGCGCGGCGAACCCCTTCGCCAACCGATCGGCGATCGGTCCTCGTGCCGTCGGCAGCGCGTGACCGTCGACATGTGAGATCGGCTGCACCTCTCGGGTGCTCGACGTGAGGAACGCCTCCTCGGCGTCGACGATCGCGGAGGGCCCCAACGCGTGTTCCTCGATGTCGATGCCCAGCTCCGGGCAGAGCTCGAGCACGAGCGCCCTCGTGACGCCGAGCAGGCAGCCTGAGTCGCCCGGCGGTGTGAGCAGCGTCGCGTCGCTGACGACGAACACGTTCGACCCGGTGGCCTCGCACAGCTCGCCCCGCGTGTTGAGGAAGATCGCCTCGGTCGCGTCACGCTCGTGCGCGTACGCGAGCGCGCGTACGTTCTCGGCGTAGGAGATCGTCTTCAGGCCGCTTGTGGCGCCGCGTTCGTTGCGAGGCCAGGGCACCGTCACGACGCGCTCGGCCGGTGGCCACTCGCGTGCAGCGCCGGCCGCGACGATGACCGTCGGCGCTCCGTCGCCGCGCTCCGAGCCCAGGGGTGCCGGACCTCCCGTGACCGTGATGCGCAGTCGGCCCTCGGTGAGGTTGTTGGCCGCGAGCACGCCGTCGGCCGCGTCGCGCAGGCTCGCCGAGTCGGGCACCTCGAGCCCGAGCCCCGCGGCCGAGATCGCGAGCCGCTCGAGGTGGCGACGCCACGCGAACGGCACGCTCCCGTACACGCGCAGGGTCTCGAAGACCCCGTCGCCGACGAGGATCCCGTGGTCGAAGGGCGAGACGCGCGCCTCGGCGACCGGCCGCAGCGCGCCGTCGATCCAGACGGACCCCCCCTCTCGCCCGGCAGTGCCTGTCGTCACGAGGTGCTCACCGCCCGTCTCGTCGACGCGTTCGTCGTGCGGGCGGCAGCGTCGGCACCGGCGGCCCGCAGGAGCTGCGCCACCTTGAGCTCGGTCTCGGCCCACTCGTCGGCCGGCCGCGAGTCGGCGACGATGCCGCCGCCGACGCCGAGCATCGTCGAGTCGCCGGCGACGGTGAACGTGCGGATGGCGACCGAGAGGTCGCCCTCGTCGCGCGTCGTGTCGAGCCAGCCGATCGCACCGCAGTACACGCCGCGCCGGACCGGTTCGAGATCTTCGATGGCCTGCAGGACCCGTGGCTTGGGTGCGCCGGTGACCGACGCGGGTGGGAACGTTGCGCGCACGAGCGCCCCCACCCCGGTCTCGGCCCGTCGGCGACCGCGGACCGTGCTGACGAGGTGCACGAGACCGGGGTGCGCCTCCGCGCTCAGCAGGTCGGTCACCTCGACCGAGCCGAACTCGCACACGCGACCGAGGTCGTTGCGCGCGAGGTCGACGATCATGACGTTCTCGGCTCGATCCTTCGCGCTCGCACGCAGCGCGCCCGCGTCGGTGCCCGTCCCCTTGATCGGTCGCGTCTCGACCGCGCGACCGTGCCATCGGAGGAAGCACTCCGGAGTCGCGCTCACGATGCCGATCGGTGCGCGCGGTCCCGGGAGCTCGAGGAGCGTGGTCCGCGGTGACGGGTTGTCGCGAGCGAGCGCGCGGTGGAGCGCGACGGGCTCGACCGGCTCGTCCCAGGTGAGCCTGCGAGTGAGGTTCACCTGGTAGGAGTCGCCCCTCTCGATCAAGCCGATGATTGCGCGCACGCCGGCCTCGAACGCCGCTCGGTCGAGGCTCGAGACCGGCTCGCCCAGGGGCGCGACGGGCGCGACCGCCGGCGCTCGCTCGAGGAGGCGGTCGAGCGCCTGCCGGGCGCGGGGTGCCCCTTCGAGGCGAGAGCCCTCCGCATCGACGACGAGCCGGGCGTCGTAGCGGGCGAGCACGAGGTCGGGAAGCTGCGGGTCGGCCGGCAGCCGGGTGCGTACCGCCTCGACGGCGCGGCCGAGGTCGTAGGAGAGATAACCCGCCCACCAGCCCGGTTCGAGGTCGTCGAGCACGGCGAGGGCGTCGCTCCCGTCGGCAACGACCACCTCGGCGGGCTCGGCGGCGACGAGCGTCGAAGCCCCCCCTCCCGAGGTCCCCCCGTCCCAGGTTCGGGAGCGGAACAGGACCGGCGACGATCCCCGGTCGGGGATCGGGAGGTCGGCATCGGGAACCGGTCCAGCGGGTGCCACGTTGACCGAGGGTAGGCCCGCCGAACCGCGGCGCTGCGCCGTTTCGCCGAAGGAGTCCGGTGCGGGCCCACCAGTACGATGGTCGACCCATGGCGTCTCGTCGGTCACCCCTGCGCGCCTTCGTGGGGCGCTACGCCATCGCGTTCGGGGTGGCCGCGATCTTCATGGGCGGGGCCATCTTCACGGTCAACTACATCATCGACGAGAAGCTCGACGCGGTCGACCGCGTCGACGTGACGGTCGCCGAGGCACCGCCCGAGGGCGCGAACTACCTCCTGATCGGCTCGGACACGCGCGAGTTCGTCGGGAACGAGGCCGAGGAGGAGGCGTTCGGCACGACGGCTGACGCCGGTGGCCAGCGGTCCGACACGATGATGGTGCTGCACGTCGAACCCGACGCGCAACGAACCCTCGCCGTCTCGTTCCCGCGCGACCTCTGGGTCGAGATCCCGGGCGTCGGCGGCTCGAAGATCAACGCGGCGTTCAACGAGGGCGGGCCCGACACGATCGTGGAGACGCTGCAGGAGAACTTTGGCATCGAGATCAACCACTACCTCGAGGTCGACTTCAAGACGTTCAAGGGCGTCGTGAACGCGATCGGGAACGTGCCGGTGTACTTCCCGTACGCCGCCAAGGACGAGAAGACGGGCCTGTACGTCACGCTCCCGGGCTGTCCGCGCCTCGACGGCGCGTCCGCGCTGTCGTACGTCCGGTCGCGCGGCCTCGAGTACTACAGCATCCCGAACGAGGAGTGGGTTGAGGCCGATGCGGTGCCCGACATCGACCGCATCGCACGCCAGCAAGACTTCATGCGCAAGCTGGCCGGCCTCGCGGTGCAGAAGAGCCTCAACGACCCACTGGCCGCGAACGAGATCGCCGACGAGGTGCTCGAGAACCTCAAGATCGACGAGAGCCTCTCGAAGGACGACATCTTCGCCCTGATCGACGCGTTCCGGACGATCAACCCCAACGACCAGAGCTCACTGGAGTTCCAGACGTTCCCGTGGGAGGAGGGCCCGTCGCAGGAGGGCCTGTCGGTCCTCTACCCGGACGAGCCGGACGCCGCGGCGATGATCGCCCGCCTGATGGACTTCAGCGGCAACAACGCGTCCTCGGGTCGCCGCATCCCGCCGGCCGAGATCACGGTCAAGGTCGTGAACGGCTCCGGACGCGACGGTGAGGCGACGGCCGCGCTCACCGAGCTGAAGGCGCTGGGCTTCAAGGGCGCCGGGACGGGCAACGACGAGCGGGGCACGATCGACGAGACCGAGATCCACTACAAGCCGGGTGCACAGGACAAGGCCAAGGCGGTGTTCCGCTACCTCACGCCCGACGCGCGTCTCGTCGAGGACCCCGACCTGAAGGGTGCCGACGTCGCCATCGTCCTCGGCGCCAACTTCGCCGCGATCGAACGGCCGTCCGACCAGACGTCGTCGACGACCGCGGCGACGACACCCGCCGCGACGCCCGCGGATCCGACGACTCCGGGGAGCGAGGCCGGCACGCCCGCGCCGATCTCCAACGAGAGCGAGCTCGGCGAGCCGGCGCCGAAGACGCCGCCGTGCTGACCGGTGTCGGGCTGATGCGTGGCGGGCTGATGCGTGTCGGGCTGATGCGTGTCGGGCTGATGGACGTCGGATGAGCCGCGTCGGTGTCGTCGGTGCCGGGTACGTCGGGCTCACGACCGCCGCGTGTCTGTCGCACCTCGGGCACGCCGTCGTCTGCGCAGACCTCGACCCCGAGCGTGTCGCCCGACTGTCGAAGGGTGACGTCCCGATCCTCGAAGAAGGTCTCGACGACCTCGTCGCCGCCGGTCTGGCCGCCGAACGCCTCCACTTCGTCGTCGGTGCGCCAGCGGCGGCGCGGTCGGCCGAGTTCGTGTTCCTGTGCGTGCAGACGCCGATGGGAGACGACGGCAGCGCCGACCTGCGCGCCCTTGACGACGCGGCGCGTGAGATCGCGCCGGTGCTCGACCCCGGCGCGGTGGTCATCAACAAGTCGACGGTCCCCGTCGGATCCACCGTGCGGGTCGACCGTGTGCTGCGCGAGGCCGGTGCGGTCGCAGACGTAGGCGTCGCATCGAACCCCGAGTTCTTGCGTGAAGGCACCGCTGTGCGCGACTTCCTTCACCCGGCGCGGGTCGTCGTCGGTGCCGACGACACCGAGATCGCCGTCCGGGTCAGCGAGCTCTACAAGGGCGTGCAGGCACCGATCGTCGCGACCGACCCCATCTCCGCAGAGATGATCAAGTACGCGTCGAACGCCTTCTTGGCCACCAAGGTCTCGTTCGTCAACGCGATCGCGAACGTGTGCGAGGCGGTCAACGCCGACGTGCGTGAGGTCGCGCTGGGCATGGGATACGACTCTCGCATCGGGTTCGAGTTCCTGCATCCCGGGCCGGGGTGGGGCGGATCGTGCTTCCCGAAGGACACTGCCGCGCTGCTGCGGACGGCTTCCGACGGTGGCTACGACTTCGAGCTCCTTGCGTCGGTCGTTGCCGCGAACCACGACCAGCACGAGCGCGTGGTCAAGAAGATCCGAGATGCCGCCGGGGGCGAGCTCCGCGACGCCACCATCGGCGTCTGGGGGCTCACGTACAAGGCGAACACCGACGACCTGCGCGACTCGCCGGCGATCGCGATCGTGCGGCGTCTCGTCGAGGCGGGGGCCCGGGTCTCAGCCCACGATCCAGGAGCAGGCGAGCGCGCGGGCGACGCGGTGCCCGGGGCGGACGTCGTGGTCGATCCGTACGTGGCGTGCGACGGTGCCGACGTGCTCGCCGTGCTGACGGAGTGGGACGCGTTCCGCTGGCTCGACTTCGCGCGCGTGGCGGGCGCGATGCGCCGTGCTTCGGTGGTGGACGCCCGCAACCTCCTCGACCCGGCGACGATGCGCCGGTTCGGCTTCGAGTACCGCGGCGTCGGTCGCTGATGCCCCGCGCCGTCGTCACCGGCGGCGCCGGGTTCCTGGGCGCCAACCTCTGCCGTGCACTCCTCAGGAGGGGGTACGAGGTCGTCGCGGTCGACGACCTCTCGAGCGGCTCGGTCGACCACGTCAGCGAGCTGGGCGACGGGTTCGAGCTCGTCGTGCACGACGTCGTCGAGGGCATCCCCGTCAACGGTCCGGTCGATGCGGTGCTGCACCTCGCCAGTGCCGCGAGCCCGCCGCACTACCTCGCGCGCCCGCTCGAGACGCTGGCGGTCGGGTCCACGGGAACCCACCACACCCTCGAGCTCGCGCGCACGAACGGAGCGCGGTTCCTCTTCGCGTCGACCAGCGAGGTCTACGGCGATCCGAGCGAGCACCCCCAGCGGGAGTCGTACTGGGGCAACGTGAACCCGGTCGGTCCTCGCTCGGTCTACGACGAGGCCAAGCGGTTCGGTGAGGCTCTGACCACCGCCTACCACGACGTGCACGGAGTCGACACGAAGATCGCGCGCATCTTCAACACGTACGGCCCGCTGCTCGAACCCGACGACGGTCGGGTGATCTCCAACTTCCTCGCGCAGGCGCTCGACGGTCGCAAGCTCACCGTGTACGGCGACGGCACTCAGACGCGCTCGTTCTGCTATGTCGACGACGAGATCGACGGGCTGCTGGCGCTCCTCGACAGCGAGTGGGTCGGGCCGATGAACATCGGCAACCCGGAGGAGTACACGGTGCTCGATGTCGCGCACATGGTGCTCGAGGTCACGGGGTCGTCCTCCGAGATCGTGTTCGAGGCGCTCCCTCCGACCGATCCGGTCCGGCGCTGTCCCGACATCACGCTCGCGAAGCGCGAGCTGGGGTGGGAGCCGCACGTCCCGCTGCGCGAGGGCCTGGTGCGGACGCTCGAGTGGTACCGGCGCGACCGCAGCGCGGGGTGAGCGGGCCCGGCCGTCCCCGGTGGGCGGTGGTGGTCGTCAACTACGAGGCCGGCGAGCTGCTCGCGGCGTGCATCCGCAGCATCCTGAGCGACACGAGCGCGGACACACCGGAGGTCGTCGTCGTCGACAACGGCTCGAGCGACGGGTCGACCGACCTGCTCCGTGGCGACTCGTCCGTGACGGTCGTCGACCCAGGTCGCAACCTCGGGTACGCGGGCGCGGCGAACCTCGGCATCGCTCGGACGACGGCTGACGTCGTCGCAGTCTGCAACCCCGACGTACACGTGTCGCCGGGCACCGCGGCCGCGATGCTGCGGCGGCTCGCCGACGAGCCCGATCTCGGTGCCGTCGGGCCGATGATCCGTGAGGTCGACGGGAGCCACTACCCGTCTGCACGGAGCGTGCCGTCGGTCGGCGACGCGGTCGGGCACGGTCTGCTCGGACTGGTCAAGCGCGACAATCGCTTCACCCGGCGGTACCGCGAGCTCGATGCCGACCCGACGCAGGCACGCGACGTCGATTGGGTGTCGGGCGCGGCGATCTGGCTGCGGCGCGGCGCGGTCGACGCCATCGGCGGCTGGGACGATGGCTACTTCATGTACGTCGAGGACGTCGACCTCTGCTGGCGGCTCCGCCGGGCCGGGTGGCGGGTCGCCTACGAGCCCGAGGGCGAGGTCACGCACGTCCACGGCGCCAGCACGGCGCGTCGTCCGTACCGGATGATCGCCGAGCACAATCGTTCGCTGCTCCGCTTCGCGGGGAAGCGCTGGCGTGGCTGGCGGCGCGTGCTCCTGGCGCCGGCGGCGCTGTACCTGGGAGCTCGCGCCGGCCTCGCGATGCTCGTGCACGCCGTGCGGCCCCGCTCGGGATCCGCGGGACGCAGCGGGTAGCCTCGAACGCGCGATGGCGAACTCCCGCAGCAAGTACACCCGTGCCCGCATCCGAGCTCACGGCCGCCGCCGTCAGCGCCGCGGCGGTGCGCAGTGGTTCTACGGCGTCGTCGCGATCGTTGTGATCGCCGGCATCGGACTGATCGTCATCTCGCGCTCCAGCAGCTCCGCCGACGTCCCGCCCCAGCCGGGGAATCCCTCGACCGGCGAGCCCGGCGATCACTGGCACGCGGCGATCGCGGCCAACGTCTGCGGCGAGTGGATCTCCAACCCTGTTGAGTTCGAGACCGCGGCCGACAACCCCAACGTTCGAGTCGGGGTCCACACGCACGGCGACGGCTTCATGCACATCCACCCGTTCACCAAGTCCGAGGGAGGCGACAACGCCACGCTCGGGCGATTCCTCACCTACGGCGGATGGGACGCATCCGAGGACTCGTTGTCGCTCTGGAGCGGGCCGGCTTCCGATCCCGAGACCACCGAGTGGTCCGACGGCGACAAGTGCCCGCCCGGGACGACGTACGCCGGGCAGACCGGCGTCGTGAAGTGGTCGGTCGACTGCGAGGAGCGAACAGGCAATCCGTCCGACTACAAGCCCAAGGACCGCGACGTCGTCGCGGTCGCGTTCATCCCGAAGTCGGAGGAGATCGGTGTGCCGCCGAACGCCAGCAGCGCACCCAGCGACGACGGTGGTGACACCACCGCACTCGACTCGACGGGCTGCACGACGGCCGTGCCCGGCGAGGAGACCACCACCACGACCGTCGCGGGTGCGGTGCCCGAGACAACGCTCGCGACCACTCCGACCTCGTGAGGGCCGTCGTCCTCGTCGGTGGCGAGGGCACGCGGCTCCGTCCACTCACGAACACGGTCCCGAAGTCTCTGCTGCCGATCGCCGGGCAGCCGTTCCTCGAACGCCAGCTCTCATGGTTGGCAGGCCACGGAGTCACCGAGGCGGTCCTCTCTCTCGGCTACCTCCCCGACGCGTTCCGCGCGCACTTCAGCGACGACGAGTTCGATGGTGTGCACCTGCGCTACGCGGTGGAGCCCTACCCGCTCGGCACTGCCGGCGGCATCCGATTCGCGGCTGACTCGGCCGGCATCGACGAGCGGTTCGTCGTGTGCAACGGCGACGTGCTCACGACGCTCGACCTCGACGCACTCGTGCGCTTCCACGACGTACACGGCGCGGACGCCACGATCCACCTCACGCGCGTCGAGGACCCGTCTGCGTTCGGTGTCGTGCCGACCCGCGACGACGGATCGGTGATCGCGTTCGTCGAGAAGCCACCTCCCGGCACGGCGCCGAGCGACTGGATCAACGCGGGCACCTACGTGCTCGAGCCGTCGGTGCTCCAGCGCATCCCGCCCGACCTGACCGTGTCGATCGAGCGCGAGACCTTCCCGAAGATGCTCGACGACCGAGCCGGTCTGTTCGCGCTCGGGACCGACGACTACTGGCTCGACATCGGCACGCCCGACAAGTACCTCCAGGCACACATTGACACGATCGCCGGCAGGGTCGGCCTTCCCCCCCTCGCCGGCACGGCGGAGCTCACGCCGGGTGTGTGGGCCGCGCCCGATGCACACGTCGCCGCCAAAGCGACGGTCCGCGCTCCGGCGCTGCTCGGTGGGCACACGGTGATCGAGGACGGCGCGTGCGTGGAGAACGCGTGCATCGGTCGCGGTGGTGTCGTTGGTGCCAAGGCCGTCGTTCACGACGCCGTGGTGCTCGACGGCGCGCACGTCGGAGCGCGCGCCCGTGTGGAGCGGTCGATCGTCGGGGTCGATGCGACCGTCGGTGACGGCGCCGGCGTGCTCGACTGCTCGATCGTGGGTCCCGGAGCGAACGTCGACGCCGGGACGAGCATCACCGCAACCCGCGTGGACGCTGCGAGCGCGGTCCGCTAGTCCGTGCGCGCGCTGGTCACCGGCGGGGCTGGGTTCATCGGCTCGAACCTCGTCGAACGCCTTCTCGCCGACGGCCACGACGTCGATGTGGTCGATGACCTCTCGTCGGGATCGCTCGGCAACCTGTCCGAGGCGCGGGCCCAGCGCAACAACCGCATGACGTTCCAGCGGCTCGACGTCCGCTCCGCGGCGGTCACCGAGCTCATCGCGCACCGCAAGCCGGAGGTCGTGTTCCACCTCGCCGCGCAGGCGAGCGTCACGGTGTCGGTCGCCAAGCCCACGTTCGATGCCGAGGTCAACATCCTCGGCTCGCTGAACGTCATCGAGGGCGCATTGTCCGCGGGCACTCGCAAGGTCGTCTTCGCGGGATCGGGAGGCACCCTCTACGGGGTCCCGGAGTCGATCCCGACGCGCGAGGGTCACCCGCAGCACCCGGAGTCACCGTACGGCGTCGCGAAGAAGGCCGTCGGCGACTACCTGCACTACTACCGCGCGGTGCACGGGCTCGAGTACACAGTCCTCGCGCTCGCGAACGTGTACGGACCGCGCCAGGATCCGCACGGCGAAGCGGGCGTCGTCGCGATCTTCACCTCGAAGCTCCTCGCGAACGAGCGACCCACCATCTTCGGAGACGGCGAGCAGACGCGCGACTTCGTCTACGTCGACGACGTCTGCGACGCGTTCGTGCGAGCAGCCGACAAGGGCGGCGGACTGATCGTCAACATCGGGACCGGCGCCGAGACGAGCGTGCAGCACCTCTTCGACGCCATGGCACGCGTCACCGCTTTCCCCGATCCTGCCCGGTACGCCGCGCCGCGCGCGGGGGAGCTGCGACGCTCGGCGCTTGATCCCGGGCGCGCCGGCATCCACCTCGGTTGGGAGCCATGGACCGACCTCGACGCCGGTCTCGCGCGCACGATCGAGTCGTTCCGCGCGCGCGTCTGATCCGCGCTACCGGTACGTCCGCAAACCGTCGAGGTCCACACTTGGTCGCGTCGGCGGTCGGTACTCGGCATCTGGGTGGCCGACGAGCACGAGGGCCTGCGGGCTCCACTCGGCGGGGAGCGCGAGCGCGTCGCGCGCCGCGGTCGGGCAGAAGATGGGAGCCGCCACCCAACACGAGGCCAACCCCGCGTGAGCGGCCGCCAGCATGAGGTTCTCCACAGCTGCACCGAGCGAGAGCACGGCCATGCCCCACTCCGCCCGCTTGCGTCGCTCGTCGGGGTAGCGGTCGAGCCCGTCCCAGGTCAGGCACCCGAGCAGCAGCGCGGGTGCGGTCGTGAGCTTCACCGTCGACGCGTCGACGAGCTCGTTGATGTGCTCGAGCGCTTCACCGTCGGCGGTGAGATCGACGCGCCAGCGTGCACCCATCCCCGCGGCCAGCGTCTCCTTGCCGGCCGGGGTGTCGATGACGCACCAGCGCCACGGCCGCGAGTGGTGCGGGGCGGGGGCGAGGCATGCCGCCTCGACCAGCCGGTCGAGCGTCGCTCGGTCGACCGTGCCCGGTTCGAACGCACGGATCGATCGTCGGGCCGCGAGGAACGCGGGGACGGTCACCGGAAGAGGTCCTCGCTCGCTGGCCGGACGAGCTCGCGGGCGGAGCCGTCACGTCGCCACGCAGGGTCGAGCCCCCGCACGATGGCGGCCGGCACGCCCGTGGCCTTGCCCATCACCAGCTCCGCGGCACCGGCGATCTCGTCGGCGACGGCCATCTCGGTCACCTGGAGCTCGCGGCCGCCCGAGTCGCGCTCACCGCGCAGGTCGACGACGGCGGCGACGCCGGCGATCCCGATCGCGACGTCGGTCAGGCCGTGCCGCCAAGCGCGGCCGAACGTGTCGGACACGACGACGGCGACGTCCACCGCGTGCCGGGCGCTCAAGGCGTCGCGGATGTGCCGAGCGGACCGGTCGGGATCGACGGGGAGCAGCGCGGCCGAGTCGGGCGGCACGTTCGAGACGTCGACTCCGGCATTGGCGCACACGAAGCCGTGCTTCGTCTCGGTGATGAGCAGGTCGCCACGGCGGCGCAGGACGCGCGCCGACTCCGATTCGATCAGCGCGCGCCGAGCCGCGAGGTCGCCATCCCGCAGCTCGACGAGGCGACCCTCGACCTTCGAGACGACCTTTTGCGTCACCACGAGGCAGTCGGCGTCGGCGATCGGTGTCGCACTCGCGGCTGCAGCCCCTGCGATCACGTCCGCGAGCTCGTCGCCGGGTGCGACCTCTCCGATGCCAGCGATGGGGATGACGGTGAGCGTCACGCGACCGCGGCGAGCGTGTGCCGCGCGAGCGCCGCGGCGACGCGCGCGTCGCGCATCACGGTGTCGGCGACGACAGCGCGCACACAGAGCGCCTCGACCTCGGGCGCGAGGTGAGCGTCTTGGGCATCGATCACGAGCACGGCGCAGAACTCTCGATACGCCTGCGCGACACCGACGCACGACACCTCGATCCCGAGCGGGTCCATCAGCCGGTCGGCCGGACCGCGCAACGGGCGCCCACCCACGATGGGACTCACACCGACGACCCTCTCTCGCCGGCGGACGAGCACGTCACGGATGCCGGGGACCGACAGGATCGGGCCGATCGAGATCACGGGGTTGCTCGGGCACACGAGGATCTTCTCGGCCTGCTGGATGGCGTCGATCACCCCCGGAGCCGGGGATGCCGTGTCTGCGCCCTCGAAGCGCACGCCGACCACGGGCGGCTCGGCCTGGTGGTGCACGAACCACTCCTGCATCGCGAGCTCGACCTCGCGGCCGTCGTCGACGGCGGAGATCCACGTTGCGACGCGGTCGTCGGTCATCGGCAGAAGCCGCACCTGCACGCCCCAGGCCGCCGCGATCTCGGCGGTGATCTCGCTCATCGTCGCTCCCGCACGGCGTCGCTCCGTGCGGTAGAGGTGGGTCGCGAGGTCGCGGTCGCCGAGGCGGAACCACGTGTCGACGCCGTAGCGCGTCAGCGCGTCGACCGCATGGAACGTCTCGCCGGCGAGCCCCCAGCCCGTCTCGGGATTGGCGGCACCGGCGAGGCGATACGTCACGCTGTCGAGATCGGGGCTGACCCAGAGGCCATGGAACTCGTCGTCGTCGGCGGTGTTCACGATCGCCGTGACGTCGGCCGGGTCGACGACGTCGACCAGCCCGGCGAGGAACCTGGCTGCGC
>Ga0299906_10003489_pt1 | contig 12964 bp, 13 predicted proteins | sample RVTome_14_FD_200259 | JGI IMG/M metagenome (GOLD analysis project Ga0299906, IMG submission 200259) | Soil microbial communities from uranium-contaminated site in the Upper Colorado River Basin, Wyoming, United States - RVT145D125 (version 2) ...
CCAGGCTTCCCACTCGGCCTTCTCCTCTGGCTTAAGCGGCACCGGCTCCCACGGATGGGTTACCTCGAACAGCGTCTCGCCGTCTCCCTGGACCGTGAACGAGTAGGTCGCGTTGTGGCCGACGACGAGGTGCCCGGTGGTGGCAAAGGTGTGCAGCACCCGGGTCGCGAAGTTGCTCAGGCGTCCCTCCCGGGTGGCGAAGACGAAGCCGGGCGTGTCGGCTTCGTCGTCGGGAACCGTGATTTTGCCCAGGCGCTCGCCGCTGGGCGAGACCTTGAAGTAGGCCCGTGGCGGAAACTGTCCTGCTACCGCGTTCTCGCGGTCGACGTTGTACATGTACAGGTTGCCCTCACGATCGACGCGCAGCGTCGAGCCGGAGTAGTAGCCGCCATCACCGGCGGAGAAGCTCCTGACATACGTGCCGTCGGGCGCAAAGACGGTGATCCGGTTGTTGCCGCTATCCCAAATCGCGACGTCGCGGTCGGGCAGCAAGACCATTCCCTGGACGCGCGTGTACTCGCCGGGCCCCTCGCCGCCTCGGCCGATGTCATGCATGTAGACGCCCTCGGCGTCGTATCGGCGGATGATCGGCACCTGAGAGTCGAGGATGACCACCGTGCCGTCGGGGAGCTGGACGATGGCGCCGATGGTGCCGAACAGGTACTCCTCGGCGCCTTCGGATAGGCCGATACGGAGGTCCTCCACGAGGCGGACCTCTCCCCAGGCGCCGAGCCCATCGGTGTTCGGGCCCTCGCCGCCTCTGCATGCGATCGCGGCCGTCATGGCGGCGACGGCGAGGATCGATGAGACTTTCGCTCGCGTCGTGACGGCTGACGGCGCGCTCCTCATTCCAGGCTGCCCTGAGCAATCCTCTCGTGTTTGCCTCGGATGACACCGGGCTTGCACTGTCGGTGCCGGGAGCTCGGTTTTCATGATCGCTCCGTGATCTCCACCTTGCGCGCTTGCCCCCAGGGCCTTCATTCAAAGGGCTCCTCCAGCCGGTAGCGGACGATCTGCCAGTCGCCTGCCGCGTCCAGCTCGAGCTGGTAGACGTGGTCTTGGTGCGCAGCCTCCCAGAAGCCGCCGGGAATAGCCAGCGTGATCGCGCCCGCGAACAGCCGCTCGCCCGCCGGTGAATAGACGTCGATCGGGTAGTCGTGCGACTCGCTGAACGGCGCCACCCAGGTGTAGAGGAAGGCATAGAGGTGGCCGTGGCCGTCGACGAGGAGGCCTGAGAGCGTCGGCGCGCGATCGGCCATCTCGAGCTCGGAACGCTGGGTGTCCGGATATCGCTCTCGCTGGGCCGATAGAACAGATAGCGCTCGTCCTCGCCGCGGGCGCCGATCCGCAGGTCCTCGATCAGCTCGACGCTCTGCCCCTCGCGATCGGCGGGATCGACCGGTGCATAGCCGACGACCTCCGCCCCTTCGGGCACGGGGATCGTCCAGTCGGCGAACTCGAGCGGCTCGGCGCAACCCAATGTGCTCAGCGCGAGTGTCGCAGCCAAGACAACCCGATGTTGTTCCCCTGGACCTCTTGCTGCCGCGGAATTCACTGGCGATCCGGCGGCGCGATTCTGTAGCGCTTTACCATCATCGGCGTGAAACGCACCATGCTCTCGCGACCATCGAACATGATGGTGGCGGGCTCGAACTCGATCTCGGGCGGGCCGCGCAGCTCGCCGAAGGGTCCGTTTTCGTCGTGCCCCTGCATCCGGGCGTTTTCCCCGACCGGGTCGGCCTCGCTGTACTCCCTCATCTGCACCCAGGGCACCCCGTCGTGCGTGACCACCATCTGGCGGACGCAACAGCGCACGCTGCCCATCGGGTAGTCGGCCAGGAACTCGCCGTCGTTGCTGTAAGCGTTGATGCGTCGGCTGCCGTAGTCGCCGACGAAGATCCTTCCGTCGGCGCCGCCGATCGAGTAGGGGTCGTTGAACTCGCCCGGCCCCTGGCCGGCCTGGCCGAAGCTGAACAGGTGCAGGCCGTCGAAGTCGAAGACGCGCACGGTCGGCACCTGGGTGTCGATGACGTAGATGCGGTCGCCGGTGGCGTAGACGCCGCCGGGCCGGCCGAACATGTACTCGGCGGCGCCAGTCTCGACGCCGATCGAGGCCTCCTCGATCAGCCTCGCGCTCCCAACCCACAGAGAGCCGGAGCCGTTGACGATTGTCGTGACGTTGCCCTCGATGGTCACGGTCGGTTGGAATCCACCGCCGGCCACGGTCCCTTCGGGCCCCGCGCAGGCCAAGGGCGACAAGGTGATCGCCCCGGAGAGGGCCACCAGAAGCAGCCAAACGCCGGTGGGCCTCCCGGCAGCCATCCTCAATCCTTGATCAGCATCGACGCATTGCTCAGCTCCCGCCCGTCAGCCGCACGACGAACAGCTTCGGCCACAGCTTGCCGGTCACGAACAGGCGCTCGCCGGCGGCGTCCCAGGCGATGCCGTTGAGGACCGCCTCGGGGTCGGCGGGCCGCTCGCCGGCCAGCAGACCGGAGAAATCGATGCTGTCGACGACCTCGCCGGTGGTCGGCGAGATCTTCAGGACGTGGTCGCGGCGCCAGACGTTGGCGTAGATGAAGCCGTCGATGTGCTCGAGCTCGTTGAGCTCGTCGACCGGGCGCCCGGCGGCGTCGCGCACGATCAGCGTGCGGACGCGGGCCAGCGAGGCGGGGTCGAGAAAGTACAAGCTCGCCGACCCGTCGCTCATGATCAGGTGGTCGGCGTCGGCGGTGAGGCCCCAGCCCTCGGTGGCGTAGCGGAAGTAGTCGACGAGCTGCAAGCTCTCGGCGGCGTAGATGAAGCCGATGTTCGCCCGCCAGGTGAGCTGGTAGATCCGCTCGCCGAAGCGGGCGATGCCCTCGCCGAAGACATCGTCGGGCAGCGGCACGCGCTGCAGGACCTCGCCGGTCTCGAGGGCGACCCTGCGAAGCTCGGAGCGGCCGATACGGCCGGTGCCCTCGTACAGGACGCCGCCTTCGTAGAAGAGCCCCTGCGTATACGCCTGGGGATCGTGCGGATGGACGGCGAGGATCTCGTAGCCGAGCTGCGGCGCGGAGGCCGCCGCGATCGTCGCCCCGCTCGTGGCGGCGTCCGCGGGCGGCCGATGCCCGCCGAGGTAGTTGTGAAACACCAGGCTGCCGAGCCAGACGCTGGCGACCAGCACGCCGATCGCCAGCGCCAGGTCCAGCAGGCGCGGGCGCGACATCAACGAGAGGACATGCAGATCCGCAACCCCTGGGTGCCGTCGAAGCACTGGAACTTGCAGTTGCACCCGAAGCTGGCGAAGTAGCGGCAGCCGCCGGCGGCGGCGCACTCCTCCTTGCAGACGTTGCCGCAGGCGGCATCCAGGTCGTCGGCGTGGGCTTGCTCGTAGACGATGCCGGCGGCCAGCACGGCCAGCAGCACCATCAGCAGCAGGCGCCGAGTGCGTTCGGAAAGCGACATCGTCGTGGCTCCCTCCGGGGAGCGGAGGTGATGGCGGCCAAGCCGTCCGGCGCTCATGGTATCCGGTTTGCGGCCAGACGTTCCAGCAGGCGGGCCGCGCGGAGGCCGAACTCATCCTCCTGGGCGGCCAGCCCGCGCAGGAAGGCCTCTGCCGCCTCACGATCGTTGCGGCGCAAATGGTGGTTGGCCAGGTACCAGGTCGACAGCCTCGCCAGCGCCTCGGGAGAGGCGCCGGCGCCGCGGGTGAGCTCCGCCTCCACCTCCGGATCGGTATCCCCGCTCAGGTAACGGGCGACGCCCAGGAAGGCTGAGAGGCGCGGGGCCTCGGGGCGGGCCGCGAGCTGCCCGCGGAAGAGCTCGACGGCCTCCGGGTAGCGCCCGGTGACGACCAGCTCCAGCCCGGCGCGCTCGGCGGGGACGTTCGTGGCGGTGGAGGCGACCGGGGTGTCGCCGAACAGAAAGCCGAGGAGCTCGCGGTCGGGAGGGGCGGTCGTCGCCAGGCTCGCCAGCCCCGGCGCGGGACCTGCGTCGATGCTCGGCGCCGGTGCGAGGGCCGGGTCGGACGCCGCGGTCGGCGCCGGCGGGCCGCCGCCACGGGCGGCCGACCACCACAGCAAGCCGGTGAGCGCCGCCACCACGGCGATCGAGGCGGCAATCAGCGCGACCCGACGACGTTGGCTGCGGCGCTTCTTGCCCCCCAGCTTCAGCGCCAGCATCGCCCAGAGCAGGTCGCCGCACTCCTGGCACGACAGGCAGTGACCGACGATCGCGTCGGTCTCCGGGCCTCCGGCCGTCCCGTGCGCGACCTCCAGCAATCTCTCGATGTCGACGTGACCGTTCACTTCGCGCTTTCTCCCGGCGCCCGACACTCCGCTTCTATAGAGAACAACCGCCTGATCGCCGTTTTTTCTAAGCCCTGGGCGAAAATCTTCGCAGCCCGCCCGACCTTCACAACGGGTCGCGAAACGAGCCGGCGCCAGGGTCGCGAGGACAAGGCGCGCCGCGTCGCCCCTGACCGTGCGTGGCCGGGCGGATCGTCGCTTGGGGCTCAGGCCAATCGCCCGAACGAGACCCGGCGAGCCACGACCGTGAATCCGCAGCCTACCAGCGGAGCTTAAGACCCGCGCCCAGGCGGAGGAAGGAGGCGTCGAGCCGGGCCGGCTGCAGGTCCATCCGCTCCTGGATGACCTCGATCGACTCGGGGCTGATCAATTCGTCGAAGTTCAGGATGCGCGTGACGCGCACATGCGATGCCGATGACGGCGCGTAGAAGTAGCGGCCGTCGAACACCACGGCGAGGGGTCCGTGCAGGGCGACCACCAACTCGCCGCCGGCGTTGAAACCGAGCGTCGTGCGCGGCTGCACGGCGACCTCCACGACGCTCTCCTCCAAAAACAGCACCGAGTGGCCGCCGAGCCAGAGCCTCGTGTAGCCGAGGGCCTGCGCCTCGCCGCCCGTCCGAAAGATGCTCGGTCCGCCGGAAACCACCGCGCCGACCGGCCCCTCGCCGATGCGCAGCGCGGCGTTGGCCGAGACCGAGAGGCTGCGCAGGGCGCCCTCGGTGTCCGGCCAGTCCTGGGCGCGCTGGTAGACGTACTCCCGCGGCTGGAAGTCGGGAGGCTGCAGGGCGACGTACGTGAGGAGGACCTCGTAGGGCGTGTTGGCGCCCCCGAAAGGCGATTCGAAGCGGTTGACGAGGACCTGGACGCCGTAGCGCGGGCGCGGGAAGAAACCGGCGGTGATGCCGAAGCCCGTCGCCCGATCGAGCGACAGGGCGACGGTCTGCCCGGCGCTCCCGGAGTGCTCGCCGGGGTCGAACGGCGGCGCGAAGCTCGTCGAGTACGTCCCGTCCTGGCGGGGCGAGCTCGAGACGAAGGCAACGGAGACCTCGAAACGAGGCTTGTCGTTCGCCGCGCCCTGGGCGTGGACTGCACCCGGCGCCAGTGCGGCGATACCGAACAGAATGCCCCCGACGACGAGCTTGTTCATCCGAGGACTCCTAGCCCCGATGGGGAGGGTGCGCACCATCTATAGTGTACGCCCTGCAGCGTGGTCGCGGGTGGCGCCGGCAACGCCGGGTCACTGCGAGCTGGCACCGTGCGGGGTGGAGTGGCACTGTTGCGTGGTTCAGCTCACCGTCTCGGTAGCCGAGGGCGTGAAGCCGGCGGCAGGCGGTCCCCAAAAGCGGCAGGAGAAGCGACGATGCGGACGAGAGTGCTGTTGGCGGCGGCTTTGACCTTCATGGTGGTCCTCCCCGGCGCCGCGAGCGCCCAGCAGGCGCTGCCGCTGGGGTCGGTGACCCGCGGCCAGATGGACTCCGCGGGCGCCGCTGAGTATACGTTCAACGCCGACAGCGCCGGCATGTTGACGGTCGCAGTGCGCGGCCAGGGCGGCGTCGACCTGGTCATCGTGGTGACGGACTCGCTGGGCCAGGCGCTGCCGGACGGGCGGGTCGACTCGGACCTGGGCGGCGACACCGGCGCCGAGCAGCTCGTCGCGACCTTGCGCAGCCCTGGTGAGTACCGCGTCCGCGTCGAGACCTTCGGCTCGGGGAGCGGCTCGTTCGACATCGCGGCGAGCTGGATGTCGTTCCCCTCGGTCGCCGTCGCCCCCGATCCGGACGGGCTGCCGACCGCCGCCACCGCGTTGACGCCGGGCACGCCGATCAACGATTCGATCGACCCCGCGGCCGGCGACATGTGGGACTGGTTCGTGATCACCGCCGACGGCAACAGCGTCATCACGGTGGTCACCAGCGCCGCCGACGGCGATCTCGCCCTGGAGGTGTTCAACGACGGCGCCTTCGGCGAGGCCGTAAACCGCTCGGATCAGGACCTGCAGGGCGTCGCCGGCAACGAGTCGATCACGGTGCAAGCGAGCGCCGGGCAGACGTACTACTTCAAGGTGTCGCCGGTCTTCAGCCAGGGTCGGATCGAGTACCAGATCCGCGTCGGCGTGATGTGAGGACCTGCCCCGGACGACCGGCGAGGAACGCTAGGATCGGCGGAGGGTAGGCCCTCGCCGTGGATGAAGCAGGCTGCGGCCACGGTCGCGTCGTCGATGGTCAACGCCTCGCCGCCGTGAACGACGCCGTGTGCGGCCCGGATCATGGCGCCAGCCCCTTGCCGACCAGCCGCGCCCCGAGCGCCGCCAGATCCGCCGCGAGCTCCGGCGAGCGGAGCACCTCCAGCTCGACCTGCCGTTCGCCGACGTACGACGACACGGCCGCCAGCTCTTCGTCCGCATGGCCGGGATGGCAGGCGACCTCGACCGAGCCTCCCTCCGGCGTCGCTTCGAGGGCGCCGGCAACGAGCGCCCGCAGGCGCTCCCGGGTCAGGTCCTCGCCGAACCAGTCGGTGACGCAATGGTCCTCGCAGTCGACACCGGCGCCGCGCAGGAAGGCGCCGCCAACCGCTCCCCAGCCTCGCGCCGGCAGGCCGAGCCGGCGCGCCAGCTCGCGGTAGACGGGCAGCACCTGCGGCTGGGTGTGGACGTGGTGATGGGTGTCGATGTGGGTGGGCTCGATTCCCCAGGAGCGCAGGGTTTCGAACTGCCGCGTCCATTCGTCGAGAAGCTCCTCGGCGTCGATGGCCCCGATGCCCTCGCGGCGCCGCGGAAAGCGGCCGTCGTCACGGACGAGCGAGGCGACATCGCGCGGATCCGAGATTGGCGCGCCGCCGGTGAGCTGCAGGTGCACGCCGATGCGGCCGCGCAGCTCGGCGGCGTGGGCGCCCACCCGCTCGGCGGCACCGGAGACGCAAACCATCGCCGAGGTTGTCCCGACGACTCCGTGGTTGACGGCGTCGATGATGCCCCGGCAGATCCCGTCGGTGAGCCCGAAGTCGTCGGCGTTGAAACGCACGGCCCTGGCGGCTTTGTCGACCATGGTCGGGCAAGCGTAGCAGCCCGCCGTTGGTCCGGCGCTGTCCGTGGGAGCGGCACGGCGATCTCCCCGGAGCAGCGGTCAGCAGCGGCGAAGGCAGCGCCCGGGCGGTGTTCTGATCGGCAGGACGGAACCGGGGGCGTACGTCAGACTTGTGAGATGAGGTCACCGGGCGAGGGGATTGGCGCAAGCGCCGGCCGTTTGAACCGGCGATCCCCGCGACCTACCATGAGGCCGTCGGTTTCCCTCGGCGGCCGCACCCCCGGCCGCCCGCGATCGGAGGCGTTCCCATGATCGTCCGCTGCGCCCTGGCGTCGGGCCTCCTCGCTTCTCTCACGCTGGCGCCCGGATGGACGATGGGGCCGCCGGCGGCGGCGACGAAGTCGCCGGCCAGCACGACGGCCATGTCGCTTCCGGCGATGCCGGCCCCGGCAGCGTCATTCGGCGCCGCGGCGGTGGCCGGCCGGCCGGCGCCGGCGCCGCAGCAGGAGCCGGCCGCCGTCCCCCGCGCCATCCGCCGCGACGTGCCGCTGACCAACGCGATCCGGGGCGCCATGGCCGCCGGCACCCGCGACTTCAGCGGCCGCCCGGGGCCGGCGTACTGGCAGCTCCAGGCCGACTACACGATCGCCGCCCGCCTCGATCCGGCCAGCCAGACGATCACCGGGGACGAGACCATCGTGCTGCACAACAACAGCCCCGACGAGCTCTCCGAGATCGTCCTCCGGCTGGACCACAACATCTTCCGGGCCACGGTGCCGCGCGGCTTCTCGGTGCCCGCGGAGACCACCGAAGGGATGGTCGTCACGCGCTTGTGGGTCGACGGGCAGGCGGTGGACCTGGGCGCGCCGGCGGCCCGCGGTCCGCGGCGGCTGGGTGTGACGGGGCTCGACCAGACGGTGGCCAGCATCTCGCTGGCGACGCCGATCGCGCCACGGTCGACGGCGCGGCTCGAGATCGAGTGGCGCACCAAGCTGCCGGGCGGTCCGGACGGCCGCGGCCACCGGATGACCCAGCGCTGGGACGACACCTTGTTCCAGCCGACCCAGTGGTACCCGCGGATCGCCAAGTACGACGACCTGCGCGGATGGGACACCAGCGTCTACCTCGGCCCGGCGGAGTTCTACAACAACTTCGGCCGCTTCGACGTGCGGATCAACGTGCCGGCCGGCTGGATCGTCAGCGGCACCGGCGTCCTGCAAAACCCCGAGGAGGTGCTCACCGCGGCGGCCCGCGAGCGGCTCTCCCGGGTCCTTGACGCCGACCAGATCACCACGATCGTCGGCCCCGACGAGGTCGGCCCCGGGCGGGCCACGGCGCCCGGCGAGAGGCTGGTCTGGCACTTCGTCGCCGACATGGTCAACGACTTCGCCTGGGCGACGGCCGAAAAGTTCGTTTGGCAGGCGACCCGGGCGACGATCCCCGGGAAGGGGCCGATACCGATCCACATGGTCTTTCTCCCCGAGCGCGCCAACCTGTTCGCCAACGCCGGCCCGATCAGCCGCCACGCGTTGGAGTTCTACTCCGACCTCTGGGTCCCGTACCCGTTCCCCCAACTGACCCTGCAGGACGGGCCGAGCGCCGGCATGGAGTACCCGATGGTCATCAACTCCAACCAGGGCGCCGCCGATCACGAGGTCGCGCACCAGTGGTGGCCGATGATGGTCGGCACCAACGAGACCTGGTACGGATGGATGGACGAGGGCTTCGACCAGTACATGAACATCCTGTCGGCCGCCCACTGGCGGGATACCGAGCCCGACCTCGACGGGCTGGGGCAGAGCTACGGCCGCATCAGCGGCGACGAGTCGGAGCCGCCGATGATGTGGGCCGCCAACTACGGCGGCCCGATGTACGGCTTCCAGACCTACAGCAAGACGCCGCTGATGCTCTCGATGCTCGGCGGGATCGTCGGCGACCAGGCGGTGCAGCGCGCCATCGCCGGCTACGCCGAGGCCTGGAGCTTCAAGCACCCGTCGCCCTGGGACTTCGTCTTCTTCATGAACGACGCCCTGGGGCAGGACCTCGGCTGGTTCTGGTACTACTGGCTGTGGACCACCGAGTCCGTCGACGGGTCGATTGACGAGGCGGTGACCTCGGGGTCGCGAACCATGGTGACCGTCCGCCAGGACGGCCAGATGCCCTCGCCGGTGGTGCTCGAGGTTCGTTTCGCGCGCAGCGGGCCGGCCATCGATCCGCTGCCCAACGCCCGGATGGTCGACGCCACGACGGCGGTCGTCACCTGGCCGGTCGACGTCTGGTTCGACGGCAGCCGCACCTTCACCGCCGAGCTCGACTTCGGCGGCCGGACCATCGAGCGGATCACCTTCGATCCAAGCCGCCGCTTCCCGGACCGCGACCCCGCCGACAACGTCTGGCCGCGGTAGACGGCCCGAGGCCCGATGTCGAAGCCGACCCATGAGATCCTGCGCAGCCGCGACATGTCGCCGCGCCAGCGCTATCGGCTGCTGACCTCGGTCGTCGTGCCGCGGCCGATCGGCTGGCTGTCGACGCGCGGCGCCGACGGCGGCACCAACCTGGCGCCCTTCAGCTACTTCGGGGCGCTGGCCGCCGACCCGATGCTGGTCGGCGTCTCGATCGGCTTCCGCGGCGACGAGCCCAAGGACTCGCTGCGCAACATCCGCGAGACCGGCGCCTTTTGCGCCAACATGGTCACCGAGCGCCACCTCGAGGCGATGAACCAGTCGTCGGGCGACTTCCCGGCCGGGGTCAGCGAGTTCGAGGCCGCCGGCGTGCCGATGGGCGAGGCGTCCGAGGTCGACGCGCCGCTGGTGGCCGACTGCCCGGTGGTCCTCGAGTGCCGGGTCTTCAAGGAGGTCGACCTCGGAACGGCGCCCAACTCCCTGATCATCGGCGAGGTCGTCGCCGTCGACCTCAGCCCCGAGGCGCGCGACCTGTGGGACGACGGCTTTCTCGATACCCGCCCCTGGAGGCCCGTTGGTCGCCTCTGGGCCGGCCTGTACGCGCTCGTCGAGTCCACCCGCGCGCTCGATCGCCCGCGAATCGATCGGCAGACGGGCAGGGCGGATTGACGTTTCCTTACCGATCACTGTAGGTTGGCCCGCAGGCCGGCCCCCTGTCCTTTTGCCCTCGAACCGCGCGCTTTCCCCTCGACGCGAGATCGAACGCGAGGAATCGGCGCAGGCGATGTAGCCCGTGGCGTCAACCATTCCGGGGCACATTCGTTAGACCTACCAGAGGCACGATGGGGAGTACAGCCGCAGGTAGATCGCAATCATCGCGCGGGCCGGTGGATAGGCGCCGGCTCGCCGGGATCCTGGTGATCGCGATCTCCTCGGCCGGGGCGGTCGGTTGCGGGACCTCTGCCGATGGCGGCGCCGCGGTCGGCGGCGGGGTCTGGGTCGTTCGTCCGGGCCCGGCGACGCAGGATCCCGATTGCGACGAGGCCGACTTCGAGATCGACGGCGAGGCCCATTGCTGGCCGCAGGAACGCATCATCGACGCTTTCGACGCCGACGGCCGCTACCTCGGCGAGGTCAACGTCCCCGCCGAGCTCCGCTTCGAGCCGCTGCCGTTCATCCGCGGCAACGACGTCATCGTCCTCACCGAGGATGAGGCCGGCACGATCCGCGTGAAGCGTTACCGATTGGTGCCGTTCGGCGAGAGCCTGGAGCAAGCGCCATGACCGATGACTCGGGAACCGCCGGGGACCGAACGAACCGAGCAGGCCGTGGTGGAAGTGTGATGGCGGCCCCGAGCAGCAGACTACCCTTTTCACCGTACGAACCGCTGAGAGCCATTTCCCTGCTGGAGAGACCCGTGATGAGCATTGTCCGTTGTCTTCTCGTCCTCCTCTTGCTCACGACGATCGGCTGCGGTGGCGGCGACGGGAACGGCGACCCGGTTGGCGAGTGGTCCGGCACGGTCACCACCGAGGGCGACGTCACGACCGTGGTCAACGAGTCGGGCTCGGTCTGGGGTGGGAACGTGGCCTTCGTCGAGGAGGCGTCGATCGGTGTGGACCTCGGCGAAGATCCCTACATGCTCGGCCAGGTGCGGGCGCTGGCGGTGAGCGACGACGAGATCTACGTCCTCGACCAGCAGGTCCCCGCCGTTCGCGTCTACGACCTGGACGGCCGCCACGTGCGCGACCTCGGCGCGAAGGGCAGCGGGCCGGGCGAGTTCACCGAGCCGGACAGCATGGTCATCGGGCCCGGCGGACGAATCTACGTCCGCGACTCCCGCGGCGCCCGGATCACGATCTTCTCGCCGGCGGGCGAGGAGCTCGGCACGATCCCGCTTCGCGGCGGCTTCTTCACGTCGGCCCCGATGGTGATCACCCCGAACGGCACGCTCTACAACCGGGAGCGGATCTCGTCTGACGACCCGGAGTCGCGGGTTTACGGGATGGTGCCCCGGGCGCTAGAGAACGATCGCTCGGGGGACCCGTTCTTGCCGCCGGACATGGGCTTCGACTCGGCGCCGTGGCGGCTCGAGGCGCGCACCGAGAACATGTCCATGTCGAGCACGGTGCCCTTCGCGCCGGGCATCGTCTGGGAGCTCGCTCCTTCGGGAGCCGTCGTCACCGGCGTCTCCAACGAGTACAGCTTCGAGGTCCGTTACCCGGACGGCAAGGTAACGCGCGTCGTCAAGCCCGGCGACCGCGTTTCCGTCGATCCCGCCGAGGCCGACTGGCAGCGCAAGCGGGTGACCGCCCAGATGCGCCGCAACGTCGACACCTGGATCTGGAACGGCGAGGGCGTTCCCGCCGTCAAGCCCGCCTACCAACAGTTCATCGCCGACCACAGCGGCCGCATCTGGGTCGTCCGACCGGCGGCCGGCAGCCATGTCGAGGGTGAGTGCACGGAGAATCCCCAGCCGGGCTTGCCGGCGGAGCCCTGCTGGCGCGCGACGACGAGCTGGGAGGTCTTCGACGACGAGGGCCGCTTCCTCGGCGGCGTCGACCTCCCGGAGGGGGTCGGCAGCTCCCCGGAGCCGTACATCCGCGGCGACATGTTCCTCGCCCCGGTCACCGACGACTACGGCACGACCATGGTGAAGCGCTACCGCCTCGAATACCCCGGAGCCGAGTAGAGTCTCGGTCGAGCCCGCCACCGCCGGGGTGTCATCCCCGGGGCGACGAACGGAGCACCGGCAAGGCAGAAATCGCCCGTAAACGGCGGAATCCAGGCAAGAAACCCGCTTCGGGATTGCTCCGCCTCTTCGCGGGTCGTTATGCTCAATGGGCTCGATTCTTGCGGCAGATGGCCGCATTCCACCGTTTTTCCAGCAGATCGTGAATTTCAAACCGACGTTACGGCTCGATTCATGAAGGGCCCCGCGATCGAGGGTGCCTGGTCACCGCGGATACCCGGCGACGTCCTGTTCGCCGTGCTCGACGAGCAGGCCGTGCTGCTGAACCTCGCCACCGGCGTGTATCACGGGCTCGACGCCGTCGGGACGCGGATCTGGCAGCTCCTGTCCGAGCAAAACAGCCTCGAGGGCGTGCGGGCGGCGATGCTCGAGGAGTTCGAGGTCCAGTCGGAGCGGCTGGAACGCGACCTGGGCGTGTTCCTTGCGGAGATGGTCGAGCGCGGCCTCCTGGACGCAGACGCTGACGCCTCGGTGGACGATGGAGCTCGGCGCTCCGAC
>Ga0299906_10003491_pt1 | contig 12961 bp, 12 predicted proteins | sample RVTome_14_FD_200259 | JGI IMG/M metagenome (GOLD analysis project Ga0299906, IMG submission 200259) | Soil microbial communities from uranium-contaminated site in the Upper Colorado River Basin, Wyoming, United States - RVT145D125 (version 2) ...
CGGCCGCCGCGCTGGGGCAACGCCCGCCCCGCCATCGTGTCCGTCCACGCCTCGACGTTGTAGATGATGTGGTCGAGCGTCGCCCGCAGCGTCCGCAGACCGAGATCGAACTCGCAGTCGAGTTGCTCATCCGTCAGCGGGCGGCACAATTCCAGCAGCCGCCGCGTCGTCCAGGCATCGTGCCCCAGCAGTCGATCCAGCAGGTCCATCGAGAACTCCCTGTGCCGCCGATGACATGATTGTCGGCATCCAAAGCCCAGGCATGGCCAAGCCGGGGCCCTGTGGTCGAATGGCCGTTTCAGCGCCCTGTCGTGGACATTACAATAGCAATCTCTCGCTCGTGCGAAGTGAGGAGACGCTCCATGGGACTGCTGGAATGGTGGGCCGGTCTGCACCCGTTCTGGCGTTACGGCGTCGCCATCGTCTTCCTGCTCATCTCGACCGTGCTCTACTTCGGCGGCACCTTCTGGCCGTGGGGCTGGGGCATCGGCGTGGTGTTGCTGCTGTTCGCGGGCCCGTCGGACACGGAGAACAGCGGGTATCGCTTCTGACGCCGGCGCGATGCCGGTCGTCATGGTCGCCCAAGCCCGCGGATTGCCACTTCCGGGCCTTGATGCGCGCTACGGCCCCGACCCCTGCATCGCCGTCAGCATGTAGCCGGTCAGATAGCCCATGAAGTTGCCCAGCCCCGTGCCCAGCGAGCCGACGAGGATGGCCGGCAGCACGAGATCAGCGCGGCCGAGACTGCGGGCGACCGCCAGGGCGCTCGTGCCGCCGCCGATGTTCGCCTGCGAGGCCACCGCCACGATGTCGCGATCGACGCGAAAGAGATTGCCGATGCCGAACGTGATGAGCCCGTGCACGGCGATGAGGATCAGCACGAACAGGAAGAGGCGCAGGCCCAGCGCCCCCAGCGACCCGAGGGCTTCGATGTCGCACAGGGCCCCGATGGTGGCCAGGAAGAGATAGACCGCGAACATGCCCAGGGCCCGCGTGCCGCGCATCTTCTGGATGAACGTGAACTGGGCCAGGATGAGGGCGAAGACGGTGAGAAAGAGCATGGACGGGACTTCCACCGGCCGCTCGTCGATCTCGAACTGGCGGAACCACTCGGAGATCCACTCCGAGCCCTTCACCGCGAACGCGCCCAGGGCGATGACCAGCCCCAGGTCCAGCGGGTGGATGGTCTCCGTGTCGTGCTCGATGCCGGTGATGACCTCGCCGGTGTCGTGCGCCTCGGCGATGGGCACGCGCCGGCCGCGGAGATAATTCATGCCGCGCGGCAGGGCGATGCACACGACCATCCACACCGCCGTGAAGATATTGTCCACCACCACCGCGCCGAGGAAGAGCCCCGAGGTGTCGCTGATCTTGTACGAGTCGGCCATGGCGTAGAAGTTGACGCTGCCGCCGACGTAGGTGGCGGTGAACATCGCCCCGAGGCCCACATGGCTTTCGCCGAAGTGCGTGGCCCCGCCCACGATGAACATGCCCGCCATCGTGCCGATGAAGGTGCCCACCGTGCCCACGAGGAACATTGCGATCATCGGCCCGCCGGCCTTGAGCAGGGCGCGCAGGTTGACCTGCAAGAGGATCCAGAAGATCGCGAGCTGGACGACATCGCCCGTGAGCACGTTGTAGACGGGGGCCTCCGTCGGCGTGGTGGGGATCACGCCCATGTTGGCGATGACGGCGGTGACGATGATCACCAGCAGCGCGGTGCCGAAGTGCCTGAAGAATGTCCGCCGGCACAGGAGTTCCGTCAGCGCCAGGGCCAGGCACAGCACGCCCACGACCAGCAGCGGGTCGGTGAGGGGAAACTGGTTGCGAATGTCCTCCCACACGGCTCGACGGCTCCTGGACGGCACGGAACGGCCCGATCACCGTATCGCCGTCACGACTCAGGATCGGCCCGAGGTGAAGATCGCGGACAGTTTCTCCGCACCCCGCAAGACGACGGTGCCATGCCTCGGGTGTCCGGGGGTGGCCGAGGCATGCTTGCGTGATGGTGCCATGCCTCGCAGCCCTGGGCGAGGCATGCCACCCGCGCCTCCTCCACATGCCTCTCCCAAAGCGTCGAGACGTTGCACCAGACTCTTGCCACGGCCGCGGCACATCCATCCGCCCGCAACCTACGATCCACCCGCCCCTATCGCTCGACGATCCATGCCCACCGCCGCGCTCCCCATCGAACTCTCCCGCCGCATGGAGGCCGCCGACGCCTACGAGGCCGCGGCGGGCCTGCGTGGTCTTGCCGCGCGCCTGGGGCAGGACACCGCCGGCGTCGCCGTGGGTGAGTTCGGGCGGGCGGTCGCCGTCACCGCCCACTGCCTGCCCACCTCGCTGTACAACCGGGTGATGGGATTCGATGCCGCGGCCCTCGATGCCCTCGATGACATCATCGCCTTCTATCGCACTCGCGACACGCCGGCGCGCTTCGACCTCGTGCCCGACTTCGCCACGCCCGATGTCACCGCGGGTCTACGCGCCCGCGGCTTCGAGCATCGCACGAAGTCGATCTTCTCCAACCTCATGATGTCGCGGCCCCCGACCGCCGACATCCCCCCGCCGCCGCCCGGCGTGCGCATCCGCCAGGTCGAGCGCGGCGAGGCGAAACTCCTCGGCGACACCCACGCCGCCGGCCTCACCTACCCCTCGCCGACGCGCGACTACCTTGGCCTCCAACTCGAAACGCGCCTCGCCGACCCGGTCACGACCGGCTTCCTCGCCGAGATCGATGGCGAACCCGCCGCCACCGGCCTGCTCACCATCGTCGATGGCATCGGCTACCTCGGCCACGCCTCGACGATCCCCGCCTTCCGGGGGCGCGGCTGCCAGACGGCCCTCATCGTCGCCCGCCAGGCCCGCGCGGCGATGATGAACTGCGACCGCGTCGTCACCTTCCCCGTGCCCGGCACGGCGAGTCACCGCAACGTCGAGCGCTGCGGCTTCACGCTGGCGCACCGCATCCAGGTGTGGATGGACGAGGATGTCGAGCGCGAGTAGCCTGCCTGCCACGATGCCCGACGATGTCCTCGCCGCGGCCGAGCGGATCTGTCGCGATGTCTGCCAGGCCGACCTGACGCTCTCGCCGTCCGATGTGCTGGTCGAGGGGCCGGGCTACCGCCATGCCATCCGCCGCGCGTGGGTCGAGGCCGAGCGGCCGGAGATTCCGCGGTCCATCATCATCAAGCAGGCGGTGGGCGCGAAGCCGGGCCACGTGCTGCGCGAATGGTCCGCGCTGGAATTCCTGGCCGGCCTGCGCATCCAGCCGCGCTGCGTGCCGGGGTTCATCGGTGGCGACCGCGACCGGAACCTGCTCGTGCTGGAGGACCTCGGCGACCTCGAGCAGGGCAAGCTGGCATCGCTGCTGGTCGGGCTCGACCCCGCCGCCGCGGAGGAGGCGCTGCTCGCCGCGTCCGATCGCATCGGCCGCATCAACGCCGCGGCCATGGGCCGCCTCGGCGAGTACGAGCGCCTCCGGGCGAATCTGCCTGCGCCGCCGGCGCTCGACTTCCACCAGCGCGGCGCCATCGAGCCCGCGCTCGCAGGTCTGCCGGACGCCATCGCCGCGGCCGGGGTGGATGTCCCGGCGACCGCGCACGACGACGCGCGGCAGATGTGCGAGCTTCTCTTCGGGGACGATGCGTTTCGCACACTGGTCCACGGCGATGTGTGTCCCAGCAACATCGCCCGCGTCGGCGCGGACCTGTGGCTGCTGGACTTCGAAGTCGCCGGCCCCGGGTGCGCCCTGCTCGACGGCGCCTTCACGCGGCTGCGACATCTGAACTGCGTGGATGGCTGGCGCCTGCCCGACGGGCTGAAGCGGCGCATGGAGACGGCCTATCGCGACGCCCTCGCCGAGCGCTGCCCCGCGGCCCGCGATGACGCCGCCTTTCGCCCGGCGATGGCCGCGGCGTGCGCGGCGTGGACGGCGGTCACCTTGCGGCGGCTGGACAAGGTCCGGGAACAGGACCGGCCCCGCGGCGAGGTCTCGTGGCGGCAGCGCATCGTCTCCAGTCTCGATGCGCTGGCGGACGCGCTGGAGGACGCGGCGCGGTTCCCGGCCCTGCACGAGGCGACGACCGACCTGGGCGGACACCTGCGCCGGGCGTGGAACGACCAGGCGGACCTCGACGCCCCCCTGCCACGGGCCCTGCGATCCGCGGCCGCCGCGGGCTGAGCGCGGCACGTCCATCTGCGCCGCCTGACGCATCTGCGCCGGCCGTCGGACCGCCGCGCGGGGGCCCGGGTCATGCCTTCGCCCGCGCTCGTCGATAGAGGTGCAAGCCGGCCCGCCGACGCGGCCGCGCCGATGTGAAGCCCTGGACCTCAAGGAAGCCGCACATGCACGTTCCCCGGAATCTGATGCTCGGCCTGGCCGTGGCAGGCGTCCTCGCGCTCGGCACGGGATGCGCCGCCACTCGCGCCAACGGCCATCGGCACGCCAACGAGTCGGCGACGGCCCGCGACGCCGTGTCGAAGTCCGCCGGCGCCTACACGTACCACTATTACCCCAGCGCCGAGGTCTACTACGATCCCGACCGCGAGGTGTACTTCTGGCACGCCTCGGCCTACTGGGGCGTGGGTCGGCGTCTGCCGAGCACCTTCACGCTTCAGCCCGCGGAGCGCGTCGTGCTCAGCATGAACACGAAGATGCCCTACCGCGAGCACCACATGGTGATCGCGAAGCATCCGAACCCGAATCCGGACTCGACGTACGCCTCGGCCCCCACCAATGAACGATAATTCGGGCTCCGTGGAAGGGGACCGCCGCCCGCGCCAGCGCGGGCGGCTGTCTTTTGCGGCGCGGCGCGCGAGCCGCTCCGGCGGCGGCGCCTGTTTCTCTCGGACGTGCGCTATCGGAACCGCCCGCGTCGTCCGAACCGTCCGCGTGCTCTCGCCGCCTTCACTCATTGACCGCCGGGAGTTCGCCGATCAATCCACGTGCCCGCGCGCGGCGTGCGGGACTGAGTCGGTTTTTCACGACGACGAGGAGACCAACATGTCGCGTACGCTGAATTCGATCGTGGGCGCCGCCCTTCTGTCGGGCGTGGCCCTGGGGATGACGGGCTGCAGCAGTTCCGCCGGCAGCACCACCAAGGTGTCCTGGCAGAGCAACGGCGTGCCTTACTACAACGAGGCCGGAGCCAAGACCTGGCACTACAAGTTCGTGTACTACCCCGAGTCCAACGTCTACTTCGAGCCGCACTCGGCCACCTACTACTGGAACCACAACGGCCTGTGGAACACCGGCGGCGAGCTGCCGGCCTGGTACATCCTCCAGAACGAGGAGCCGATGGTGATCCGCACGGCGTCCGAGTACCCGGTCCCGGCCGACAAGATGGTTGCCAGCGCCACCACCGAGTGACGCCCGGCCCGGCCGCGGCCGTCGAACAGGAATGCACCCGCTGAGAACGCCCCGCGCGAAAGGACTCGCGCGGGGCGATCGCGTGCGCCGCGGGAGTTTTGCCGCAGATTATGCAGATTTCGCAGATGAAGAAGTGAACCACGGAGACACGGAGGCACGGAGAGAGCAAGAATATTGGAAGTGCAGAAACAGGAAACAGCTATGGACCGCTCGGCCTGCGGCCTATTGATTGTTGCTCTTCGCTCTCTGCTTTCTGTATCCTGATTTCACGTTTCCGTGTTTCATCCTTCCATCCGCTCCGTGCCTCCGTGGTTTTCTTCTCTCTTTTCTTATCTGCGAAATCTGCGAAATCTGCGGCAAAACCTCTTCAATGGCGGGCCGGAGATTCCAGCACCGCCCGGAACTTCGCCTCGCAGCGCAGGAACGCCTCCACCACCACCGGGTCGAACTGCTTGCCCGACTCCGTCTCGATGTGCTCCTTCGCGTGGTCGTGCGGCACGGCGTCCTTGTACACCCGCTTCGTCGTCAGGGCGTCGTACACATCCGCCAGGGCCACGATCCGCGCCGAGAGCGGGATGTCCTCGCCGGCGAGGCCGAACGGATACCCCGTGCCGTCCCAGCGCTCGTGGTGGGCGAAACAGATCTCGCACGCGGTGACCAGGAAGGGGTCGTCGCCCCAGCGGCGCTTCACCGCCAGCAGCGTGTCGAAGCCGATGAGCGGGTGCTTGCGCATGACATCGCGCTCCTCATCGGTCAGACGCTCGGGGTTGAGCAGCACGCGGTCCGGCACGCCCACCTTGCCGATGTCGTGCAGGGCGCTGGTCTCCTCGATGGTGGACACGAACTGCTCATCCACATCGGGGATCGTCTCCTTCAGGGCATCGCCCAGCAGGCGCACGTAGGCCCGGACGCGATCGAGGTGCAGCCCCGTCTCGCCATCGCGCGATTCGGCGAGCATGGCCAGGCCGAAGATGACCGCGTTGCGCGACTTCAGCAGCTCGCCGCTGCGCTGCTCCACCAGCTTCTCCAGATTCGCGTTGATGTCGACCATGCGGTTCTCGTAGCGGTGGACGATCATCGCCGTGATCAACGTCGAGATGATCACCAGCACGATCATGAGCGAGATGATCGTCCAGCGCACGTACGCGCCGAACCGCTCCACCAGGATCGCCACATCGCCGCGGTGCGGCAGGGCGACCACCGCCAGCCCCGTCCCCTCGATCCGTCCCACCGCGATGGGGCCGTCGCTCTCGCCGCCTCCGCCGCCCGCCGACACCTCCGCGCCGTTGCGGCCCGCCGCGGACAGCGCTGCCCGATCCAGCGAGTGCACGCCCATGCCCGCGGGCTGGGCCAGGACCAGGCCGTCATCGCTCTGCACCACCAGCAGAGAGGCGCCGTAGGGGCGGCCCATGCGGTCGATGAGGCGCTGGAGGCGGATCCGGTCGGGCGAGTCGTCGGCCAGGTCCTGCGGCCCCAGGTCGCCGATGAGATCGGCCAACTGCCGCGTATGGCGAATGATGGTGCTGCCGAGACGCTGGCCGACGATGTGGCGGGCGGTGTCGTTGATCCACTCCCCGAGCCAGAGCGAGCCCGGAAGGACGACCGCGAGCTGGCCGACGGCGACCAGCATGATCAGCACCCAGCGCTTGCGGATCTGCCACGAAGCCGGCGTCAGCATCCGTCCCGTGCCCATGCCCGTGCCCATGCGGCCCGCTTTCCTCGTCCACCCGATTCCGCATGAGGGTAGGCCGGGCGGGCGTCGCTGTCGCTGGCCATGTCCTCTCCCTTGAGGTCGCAGACCCGCCGCGCTACCTTGGGCAGGTCGCCACGGCGACTCGCCTGCGGAAAGCGAGGCGAGGCGAGGGCGGGGCACGAGCCGTCGCAGCGCCGCATGACCATCGCCGCCCGACGTTGGTCCCCCCCGTCACTCCTCGGAGATTTCGGTCAGCGGCCAACCAGCGGTGGCCCGCTCAAGGGCCGCCATGAGAATCGGGGGACAAGCATGTGCTGCATGCGCAGCCGGTCGTCGAGCGGAAACCGTCCGGGATCACGCGGCATGGAGGAGCCGTGCCGTGCGGAGAACTTCGGCGCGGAAGTAGCGCGAAAGATCGTTCGGCGTCCGGAGATCGACATCGCGGCCGATGATGCCGCGCAGCTCGAGGATCATCTGGCCGAAGCCGAACATGCCGGGAGTCCTGCCGGGGTCGAACTCCACGAGCACATCGACATCGCTGTCGGGGCCGAAGTCATCGCGCAGGATGCTGCCGTAGAGCGACAGCCGCCTGACGCCGTGCCGATGACAGAAGTCGGCGATCTCCTGCTGAGGGATGTCAAGGCCGTGAATCCGCATCGCGGTGCATTGTATCTTCGGGGCGGAAGCCGGGTTCCGCGGTTGAAGCACACACTCCAGCGACCGTCAGGCAGACCCGCACCCCTGGCCGCCCGGCCCCTCGTCAGCGCAAACGGGGGCGGCGCTGCGGTCGCCCGTCGCGCCCGCGTCTTCTTTATTGCACCCCCGCCCGCACGCGCATACCCTTGTGCGCGGCATGAGTGACACCATACGCCATGAGTGCGGGCTGGCCCTGGTCCGTCTGCGGCAGCCCATCACCTACTACCGGGATCGCCACGACGACCCCGCCTGGGGATTGCGCCGCCTCTATCTGCTCATGGAAAAGCAGCACAACCGCGGCCAGGACGGGGCCGGCATGGCCATGGTCAAGTTCGACATGCCCGCCGGCGAGCGCTACATCAAGCGCGTCCGCTCCGACAAGCACAATGCCCTTGAGCACGTCTTCGACATCACCATGCCGCGCCACGAGCGGCTGCTGGGCAAGTCGATGCGGCACGCCGAGGACCTTGATTACAAGCTCGCCTTCGACTTCCTCGGCAACGCCTACCTCGGCCACCTCCGCTACGGCACCCACTCCGGCAAGACGCTGGCCAACTGCCACCCCCTGCTCCGCAAGCACAACGTCGCCAGCCGCAATCTCGTCATCGCCGGCAACTTCAACATGACCAACGCCCGCGAGCTGTTCGAGCAGCTCGTGGAGGACGGCCTCAACCCGGTGGGCGACTCCGACACCCAGGTCATCCTGGAGCGGCTGAGCTTCAGTCTCGATGAGGAGCACCGCCTGCTCCGCGGCACCATGGGCCCCGGCTCGCTGCGCAACCTCGCGGGCCGCGAACTCGCCCGCTGCGTCGCCGACGACCTCGATCTCGTTCGCGTGCTCCGCAAGGCCTCCTCGCAATGGGACGGCGGCTACGTCTTCGCGGCCATCCTGGGCAACGGCGACTGCTTCGTCTGCCGCGACCCCGCGGGCATCCGGCCCGGGTTCTTCCACATCGACGATGAGGTGGTGGCGGTGGCCTCCGAGCGGGCGGCCCTGGCCAACGTCTTCGATGTGGAGCCGGAGCGCATCGAGCCGATCGGCCCGGGATGCGCGCTGGTGGTCAAGCGCGACGGGCACATCATCCACGAGCCCTTCACCGATCCCCTGCCCGTGCGGCAGTGCACCTTTGAGCGCATCTACTTCAGCCGCGGCAACGACCCGGACATCTACAAGGAGCGCAAGAACCTGGGGCGGAACCTCGCCCCGCGGGTGCTGGACGCCATCGGCCGCGACCTGGAGAACGCCGTCTTCAGCTACATCCCCAACACCGCCGAGGCGGCGTACGTGGGCCTGCTGGAGGGAATGGAAAAGCTCACTCGCCGCCGCCACGCCGATGAGCTGTGGAAGCGCATCCAGGCCAACGCCGCCACCCGCGAGGACCTGGACCACTTCATGAACGGCCGGGTGCGGGCCGAGAAGATCGCCCACAAGGACCAGCGCCTGCGCACCTTCATCACCCACGATGAGGCGCGGCGCAATCTCGTCGCCCACATCTACGACATCACCCGCGGCGTGGTGAAGCCAACCGACACCCTGGTGGTGCTGGACGACTCCATCGTGCGCGGCACGACGCTGCGCGAGTCGATCATCACCATCCTCAGCCGCCTCAACCCCAAGCGCATCGTCATCGTCAGCTCCGCCCCGCCCATCATGTACCCGGACTGTTACGGCATCGACATGAGCCAGCTCGGCCGATTCATCGCCTTCGAGGCGGCGGTCAAGCTGCTGGAGGAGCGGCACGAGCACCGCGTGCTGGAGGAGGTCGAGGCCGGGTGCCTGGCCCAGGTCGACCAGCCGACCTCGCGCCTGGTCAACCACGTCGCCGAAATCTACAACCGCTTCACCCTCGACGAGCTGTCGGAGAAGATCGCCGAGCTGGTCCGCCCGCGGTCGATCGCCTGGACCGGCCGCGTGGATGTGATTTATCAGTCCATCGACGGACTGCGCCGAAGCATGCCCGAGCACACCGGCGACTGGTACTTCACGGGCCAGTACCCCACGCCCGGAGGTTATCGGGTCCTCAACACGTCCTATCTCAACTGGCGCCGTCACACCGACGTGCGGGCGTACTAGCTTCACGGCCGCCGGCCCGATCCGCCATCTCCGGCTCAACTCCCCCTCGTCCGGGTCCGATACCTCATGGCAGGCGATCGCCTCGCCCGCAAGGACCTCGTGCGCCCATGACCATCAGTTGGCTGTCCAGCATGCTGCCGCGGCGGCGCGCCCAGGCGCCCCCGTTGTCCCCGGCACCCCGCCCCGCCTTCGAGATCGAGCTCAAGCCCGAGCGATCGGCGCGGTCCGGCGGCCCCGATGCATGGCTGGCGCTCGCCCTGGAGCGGGCCGTGGCCGCGGCCGATTGGACTCGCGCCGAGGCGATCGTGCGATCCGCCGATCGCCTGGTCCGGTGCAGCCCCAGGCTCGCCGCCGCGCTGGCCCGCTGGCGCCTGAGCAGGGGCGAGGCGGATGAGGCCCTGATCGCAATCGACGAGGCGATGGTGGCCACGGATGACCTGAGGGGGCTGCGCATCATCGCGCTTCTCCTGGCCCGCCGCGCCGCCGAGGCCCGGACTGAACTGCGCGCGTGGCGTCGCCGGCCATCGGCCCCGGACGCCGCGCTGACCCTGTCGCTGCTCGTGGAGGACGATGCGCGGCAGGTGAACCGGCTCACAGCGCGCCTGCAGAAGCGCCGTGGCTGCGCACTTGACGAGACTGGTCTGGCCGCCCTCGCCGCGCGATCCCTTGAGGGCCGCGACGCGGCCGGCGCCGCGATCTGGGCCGAGCGCCTCCGCGCCGCCCTGTGCGCGCACCAGCGGGGCGCATCGCCGCCGATCACCGCATCGTCGCCGGCGACCATCACCAAGCTCTCGCGATCGATCCTGGCCCGCGAGGAGATCGTGCCCGCGCTGGTGCTCGCGCAGCGCCTCCGCACCGAGCCGCCGGCAGCGCGCCTCCTGTGCGCGGCACTCGAACTGGCGCTGCCCCGCTTCGCACGTCCGACCATCGCGTACGAGGCGCTCACACGTCTTTCGCTCGCGCTGGGCGACCGCGATGCCGCCGGCGCGTGGATCGCCCGCGGCTGCCGCGCATGCCCGCTCTCGGCGACGCTGGCGGCGCTGCATCGCGATGTCGCCGCGGCGAGGTCGACCGAATCGCCCGGCCGCCGCGCCGGCGTGGCCTCGAAGGCCGCTTCCGATGACGAACGAGGGAGCCGCAGAGCCGCATGACCGCGACCACGACCAAGCCCGCCCGGCGCGCCCACAGCGCGCCGCTGGAACGCCTCGCCGCCGCGCGGCTGCTGCGCTGCGCGCGCGCGGCCGACCCGATGCGCGAGCCGCTGGTCATCGAGCGGGCGTATTCGGCCATGCCGGATCGGCGCTGGGCGTGCCTGCTGATGATCCGATCACTGCTCGACCGTCGCGAGCTCGCCGCCGCCGAGTCCATGCTCGAAGCGCAACTGCTCCGGCGACCGATGTGCCCGATCGTCTCCCGCCTGCACGCGCGGTGCCTGATGCTCCAGGGCCGGCTCGACGAAGCGCGGCGGGAGATCGCCTTCACCCTACGCCTCAGGCCGCGGCACATCGAGGTGCTTCTGGTCGCCGCCGGCATCGCCGCCATGAACGACAATCACACCTGGGCGCTGCAGTTGCTCCTGCGCGCCCGAGGGCGCGCGCCGGAGCGCGCGGACCTGATTGAGGCGGCCTGTGCCGCGCACCTGGCGCTGGGGCATTGGCGCCGCGCCCGGGCGCTGCTGGCGAAGCTTGCCGCGCCCCCGCCCCGGCTGGCCATCGACCTGCTGCGGGCCAGGGGCCACCTGTCCGAAGCGATCGCCCTGGCCGACGCCCACGTCGCCCGCCTGCCGCGCGGCATCGAGCGCGATGAGATCGCGGTGCTGCTGATGGACATGCTCGCGACGTCGGGCCAGTGGCCGCGCGTGCTGCGCCTGGCCGGCCGTCTCGGGCCGTCGGCGCCGAACGCACTGATCCGCGCTGCCGCCGCACTGCTCACCATCGGCCGCATCGACGCCTCACTCGCACTGCTCGATCGGCTGCCCGAAGATGCGCGGCAGGGAGATGAGGCGCGGGCCATCCGGCTCGTGGCCAACTCGGCCGCCCATCCCGGTGGCGAGCTGGCGCTGGCTGTTTCCGCGGCCCGCCGGCGCATCGCCGATGCCGACGCCGCTCGCATCGGCCATCACTGGCGGCAGGCGCTGCTGGGCGCGTTCGCACGCAACACCGCGCCCGCCGGGCGGTTCGGACCGGACACGGATGACGATTCCGACCCGCTGATCCCGCTGGTCCGCCGGGCCCTGGTGGTGCTGGATCGCCACGCCGCCCAGGCGGAACCGGCCGGAACGGGCCCGGACCTCGCCGCCTGCCGCGCCCGCTGCCGCGCGGTGCTGGAGGATGCCCAGACTCGGAGTTGAGTTCCCCGCCGGGCGAAGAGGGCCATCGCATTCTCCAAAACGAGCCGCGACCGTGAGGGAGCGAGGCGGGCCGACGGCACGAGAACCGCTCCCAGACGGCTGCGGCTCGTCAAAGAAGCGACATCCGTAGCGAAAATGCGATTGCCTTGGGTGTACAATGCCGCGGGCAACATGACCGAGGGTCCCACCCCCGGAAACGAGACCACGAAGCACAAGTACATCTACGACGCGTGGAACCGGCTCGTGAAGGTCACCGACAACAGCGATGTGGGCCTGGAGGGGAGTACAGTCAACAAAGGTTCTTGACACCTTTTCTGCCCCCACCTTTTCTGCCCAATCTACGGACACTGCCCCCATGCTGAAAGCAGCGCAAGCAAATCCGTTACGTTGACCGAGCCATCATTGTTGAGGTCGGCGGGATGTCCCGCATTCAGTCCCCAACTCCCGAGCAGGATGAGGAGGTCTCTCACGTCGACTTCATCGTCAAATGTGAAGTCAGCCCGGCACAACGCATACGACGTGTCCGTTTGGTTCTCGTAGGCGCCCATGTCGACAATCGGTGCATCGCCGCATGAATCCGGCAACTGCTGGCAATCGGATGCGCCGGGATCATCGAAGAAGCGTGGCTCTCCATCAAGATCGGTCATTATTTCATCTGGAACGGCATCGTTCCTGCCAGAGTCGATGCAGGCTGAACCAGCTCCAAGGCGGAAGTTGCCTCCGCCAGGATCAATGAACAGAGGATTCGCAAAGATGTTTCTCTCGCCGTCCCACCCG
>Ga0299906_10003493_pt1 | contig 12959 bp, 9 predicted proteins | sample RVTome_14_FD_200259 | JGI IMG/M metagenome (GOLD analysis project Ga0299906, IMG submission 200259) | Soil microbial communities from uranium-contaminated site in the Upper Colorado River Basin, Wyoming, United States - RVT145D125 (version 2) ...
CACCCCCCGCTCGCCGAGGCTCTCCACCCAGGCGTGCTGGAGGTTCCACGTCACCTGGTTCCTGGTGTTGACGAAGCAGCCGAGGCTGGCGAGCACGAGCAGGCACAGCCACAGCGACTCGCCGCGAACGACCGCGTGCGGCCAGCCCGCCGGGTCGCGTCCGCCTGCCGCTGGCATTGGATGGCCGATCATACCCCGCTGATTCCGGAGGCGCGGGTTCGAGGTCACGACCGAGAGGCTACGCCACCTCGATCGCGGGGTACGCGGGGTCCCACATTGCCGCAGCGACGGCCTCGGCCGGGTCGTCGGGCGGGTTGCGGGCGACGCCGTCACTCACCGCCTGCCGCACGACCGCTTCGGCGACCTTGGCGGTGATGCGGCGCAGCTCGGCGACGCGCGGGAACAAGCTTCCTTCGGCGAGATCCGCTTCCTGAAGCTGCGCGGCGAGCGTGTCGGAGGCGGCGGCGAACATCGCGTCCGTCACCTCGCGCGCCTCCGAGACCAGCACACCCAGGCCGACGCCGGGGAAGATGAAGACGTTGTTGCCCTGCCCGATCCGCACGCGCCGCCCGTCAATCTCCACCGGCTCGAACGGGCTGCCGGTCGCGACGAGCGCTCGCCCGCCGGTCCAGGCCAGGAGATCGGCGGGCCGGGCCTCGGACGAGCTCGTGGGGTTCGAGAGCGGGAACACGGCCGGACGCTCCACCTGCGCGGCCATCGTACGCACGATCTCCTCGCCGAAGAGGCCCGCCACGCCCGAGACGCCGACCAGCACGGTCGGCTTCATAGCGCGCACGACGTCCAGCAGCGACGAGCCGGGGCGCAGGCCGCGCGCCGAGGCCAGCTCCAGTGGCCACGCGAGATCGCGCCGGTATTCGTCTTCCGCCGCGACGACGAGGCCCTTCGAGTCCATGAGCGCCACGGAGCCGAGCAGGCTTTCTCCCGTGACGCCCTCGCGCTCGAGCGCTTTACGGATCAGGCGCGCGATCCCGACTCCCGCGGCCCCGGCGCCGGCGATCACGACCCGCTCGTGCCGCAGCGGCCGAAGGGCGCCGCGCGCCGCGGCGAAGATGCCCGCCACCGCCACGGCGGCGGTGCCCTGGATGTCGTCGTTGAACGACGGCAGCTCCTTGCGGTAGCGCTCGAGCAGGCGGAAGGCGTTCCACTGCTTGAAGTCCTCCCACTGCAAGAGCGCCTTCGGGAAGCGCAGCTTCACCGCGCGCACGAACTCGTCGACGACCGCGTCGTAGGCTTCGCCGCGCAGCCGCGGCTGGCGCCAGCCGATGTAGAGGTCGTCGTTCAGCAGCTCCTCGTTGTCGGTGCCCACGTCGAGGCTGACCGGCAGCGTCTGCGCCGGGTGGATGCCCGCCGCCGCGACGTAGAGCGCGAGCTTCCCGACCGGGATGCCCATGCCGCCGGCGCCCTGGTCGCCGAGGCCGAGAATGCGCTCGTTGTCCGTCACGACGATCAGGCGCACCTCCTCGTAGGGGTTGTTGGTGAGCACCTCGCTCATGCGGCCCTTGTGCTCGGGCGTGATCCACAGGCCGCGCGCCCGCCTGAAGATCCGGCTGTACTGCTGGCAGGCGAGCCCCACGGTCGGCGTGTAGACGATCGGCAGGAACTCCTCGAGGTGGTCGCCGAGCACGCGGTAGAACAGGTGCTCGTTCCTGTCCTGCAGCGCGGCGAGGCCGATGAAGCGCTCGAGCGGCTCGCTCTTGCGGACGATGTTGCCGTACGCGCGCCGCGCTTGCTGCTCCATGCTGCTGACGACGTCCGGCAGCAGGCCCTCGAGCCCGAGCGCGCGGCGCTCGTCGCGGGTGAACGCGGTGGCGCGGTTGTACATCGGGTGGTTGAGCAGCTGCGGTCCACGCAGCCGCAGCTCGACGCGCTCGCGACCGTCCGCGCCCCGCTTTCTCCGATACGCCTCCATCGATTCGTCTCCTCCGCGCTCCGCGGGACGACACACGACACGCTGTCGTCTTCCGGGGAGGGAAACCCGCGAATCTTACTACGAGCCGCCGCTCGTCACCGCGCTACGGGTTCGGCGAGCACCGGCACGGGGTCGTGCAGCGGCACGACACGCGGGTACTCCGGGTTCCACATGGCGGCCGCCACGACGGCCGGGATCTCGGCGTCGCTCAAGCGGCGGCCCGCGACGCCGTCCTCGCGTGCCTGCCGCACGACCGCCTCGGCGATCGCCTGGGCCACGCGCCGCATCTGCGACTGGGGTGGGAACAGCATGCCGGCCGCGAAGTCCTCCTCGTGCACCTCGGCCGCGAGGCGCACCGCCGCCGCGGCGAACATCGACTCGGTCACCTCGCGCGCTTCCGAGACGAGCGCGCCCAGGCCCATCCCCGGGAACACGAAGGCGTTGTTGCCCTGGCCGATGCGGACCAGTCGCCCGCCGTAGGGGACGGGATCGAAGGGGCTGCCGGTCGCGATCAGCGCCCGACCGCCCGTCCAGTTGACGAGGTCCACGGGCTTCGCCTCCGACTTGGACGTCGGGTTCGACATCGGGAAGATCACCGGGCGCTCGACGTGCGCCGCCATCTCGCGCACGATCACCTCGGTGAACGTCGAGGGCTCGCCCGAGGTGCCGATCAGGACCGTCGGGTGGACGGCGCGCACCACCGCGCCCAGGTCGCGCGGGCGGCCCTTGCCGAGGCCGCACGACTCCGCCAGCGCGCGCGGCCACGCGAAGGCGCGCTTGTGCTCGTCGGAGATCTCCTGGTCGTCGACCACCAGGCCGTGGCTGTCGAGGTTGGCGATCGCGCGCTGGAGCTTCTCGCCTTTGAGGCCGGCGCGCTGGAGCGCGTCGCGCAGCAGCCGCGCGATGCCCACGCCCGCCGCGCCCGCGCCGAGGATCACGATGCGCTGCTCGCTGAGCGGAACACCCGTCGCGCGGCAGCCGGCCATGATGCCCGCCACCGCCACCGCCGCGGTGCCCTGGATGTCGTCGTTGAAGCAGGTGACGCGCTTCCTGTACTTGTCGAGCAGGCGGAAGGCGTTGTTCTTCTTGAAGTCCTCCCACTGCAGGAGCGCCTTCGGGAAGCGCTGCTTCACGGCCGCGACGAACTCCTCGACGAGCGTCTCGTACTCGGCGCCCCGCAACCGCGGTCGCCGCCAGCCCAGGTACAGCTCGTCCTCGAGCAACGTCTTGTTGTCGGTGCCGACGTCGAGGCTGATCGGCAGCGTCTCAGCCGGGTGGATGCCCGCCGCCGCGCAGTAGAGCGCGAGCTTGCCGATCGGGATGCCCATGCCGCCCGCCCCCTGGTCGCCGAGGCCGAGGATGCGCTCGTTGTCGGTCACCACGATCAGCCGGATGTCCTCGAAGGCGGCGTTGCGCAGCAGCTCTCCGATCCGTCCGCGGTGCCCGGGCGTGATCCAGATCCCGCGCGCCCGCCGGAAGATGTGGCTGTACTCCTGGCAGGCCTTGCCGACCACGGGCGTGTAGACGATCGGCATCAGCTCCTCGATGTGCGCGACCAGGAGCTTGTAGAAGAGCACCTCGTTGCGGTCCTGCAGCGAGGCGAGCCCGATGTAGCGCTCGAGCGGCTCCTCCTTCTTCATGATGTTGCGGTGCACGCGCTCGAGCTGCTGGTCGAGCGTGCTGACCGCGTCCGGCAGCAGCCCCTCGAGGCCGAGCGCCGCCCGCTCGTCGCGCGTGAAGGCGGTGCCCTTGTTGTACATCGGGTGACGCAGCAGCCGCTGGCCGCGGTAGGGCACCTCGACAAAGGCGTGTCCCTCGTCGTCCTGCTTCAGGCGGTAAGGCTCCATGATGCGTCCTCCTCTGGTCGCGCAGCGAGGCCCTGCGAGCGCCCGCACGAATTTCGCTCGGAGCTCGGCTCCAGGCGAGGAGGTGCAATATGGGAGCCAGCGCGGAGGTCCGGCTGGTGCTTTCGAAGCGTGTGGCTCACTCGGCGGCTTCGCCCGCCCGGCGGCTCGCAGGGCCCGTGCTAGGCTAAGCCCGTTCCACGCAGGAGCTTGTCAATGATCCCCCGCTACTCGCGCCCCGAGATGGCGCGGCTCTGGTCCGACGAGAACCGCTTCGCCACCTGGCTCGAGGTGGAGATCGCCGCGACGGAGGTGCTGGCCGAGCGCGGGGTCGTGCCAAAGCAGGCCCTCGCCGCCATCCGGGAGCGGGCGCGCTTCGACGTCCAACGCATCGAGGAGATCGAGCGCGAGGTCGAGCACGACGTGATCGCGTTCGTCTCGTGCGTGGCCGAGAGCGTCGGACCGGAGGGCCGCTTCCTGCACTACGGGCTCACCTCCTCCGACGTCGTCGACACGGCGCTCGCGATCCTGATGCGCGACGCGATCGGCCTGGTGCGGGCGGACCTCGTGGAGCTGATGGACGCCGTTCGCGAGCGCGCCTTGCGCCACAAGCACGCCGCGATGATCGGGCGCACGCACGGGGTGCACGCCGAGCCGATGACTTTCGGCTTGAAGCTCGCGCTGTGGCACGCCGAGCTGCAGCGCCAGCTCGCCCGGCTCGAGCGCGCCCGCGCCACGATCGCCCACGGCAAGCTCTCGGGCGCGGTGGGGGCCTTCTCGCACCTGCCGCCCGAGGTCGAGGAAGCCGTCTGCGCGAAGCTCGGGCTGGTGCCGGCGCCGGTCTCCTCGCAGATCCTGCAGCGCGACCGCCACGCGGAGGTGATGACGACGCTCGCGCTCATCGCCTGTAGCCTCGAGAAGTTCGCGACCGAGATCCGCGCGCTCCAGAAGACCGAGGTGCGCGAGGTCGAGGAGCCCTTCGGCTCGGGGCAGAAGGGCTCGTCGGCGATGCCGCACAAACGCAACCCGGTGGGCTGCGAGCAGGTCGCCGGACTCGCGCGGCTGGTGCGGGCGAACGCGCTCGCCTCGCTCGAGAACGTGACGCTGTGGCACGAGCGCGACATCTCGCATTCCTCGGTCGAGCGCGTGATCGTGCCGGACAGCTTCCTGGCGCTCGACCACATGCTCGCCCGCTTCACGCGCATCGTGAAGGGCATGACGGTCGACGAGGCCCGCATGCGCAAGAACCTCGAGCTCGGGCGCGGGCTCGTGTTCTCGGGCCAGCTGCTGCTCGAGCTCACCGCGCGCGGCATGCGCCGCGAGGATGCGTACCGCGTGGTGCAGGGGCACGCGATGGAGGCCTGGCGCAGCGAGGGCGACTTCCGCGAGCGGGTGACGCACGACCCGGAGTTGCGCGGCGTGCTCAGCGAGTCGGAGATCGCCGAGGTCTTCCGCCTGGAGCGCTACCTCACGCACGTCGACGCGATCTTCAGCCGCGTATTTGGCTAGAATGAGACGGACGACGAGGGGACGCGACTGGGGGACGAGAAAGGGCCAGTGTCCTCTGGACGGGCTTTGCGAGGGGCTGAGCGCCCCCCGGGGCCCCCGCTAGACCAGGTATAGCGACGGAGTGCGGCGGCGGTCCGTCTCGCGGCGATCGACGACGTAGGCGACGGGGCGCCCGTGATCGCTCTCGCTCTCGCCGCGCCGCTCATGGGCGCGACGGTCCACCACGATCGCGATCTCGGGGGCTCCCCGCAGCAGCGTCTGGAGCACCGGAATCGCCTGGGCGCGTCGGGGGCTCACGACGAGCACCGGCGCGTCGTCGAGCGGGTCGCGCTCGATGCAGCTCGTGCAGATTCCGTGGCTGACGGCGGGGTCGTGGAAGGGCTCCATCGAACCCATGTACTTCTGGCACCACGCGCAAACAGTGACCATAGGACCTCGTCCTTGGAGGGACGCTCCTGTACGGCGATTTGGGGGTCGATCCTAGCGCACCTCGGCCCGGAGGGGAAGCCCCTTTCGGACCGCCCCGGCGAGCCACAGGCCCGAAGCGCCCGCCAGGGCCAAGAGGCCGGCGCTCGCGGCGGGAGCCAGCGGAACGAGCGCCGCCGACAGGGCGAGCACCGCCAGCCGGGCCGCTTCGAGAGGCGCGGCCCACGGACGCCGATCGAGAAGGCCGCCGAGGCTCCACAGGCTCCAGGCGACCGCGACTGCACCAGCCGCACGGGCCGCCGGGGACAGCGCGTCGCTCTGGCGCAGGTAGAGCGTCGTCACCAGCAGCACCGCCACGAACTGCCCCAGCACGTAGAGCTTCGCGCCCCGCGCGAGCGGGACGTCGAACTTGACGTAGCTCGTGCGGTCCACCTCGGTCGGGCCCAGCGGCCCTCCGAGGTCGGGAGGTCGCCAGCCGGGCCGCATCCAGAGCACCCGCAGCCTGTCGAGCGGGCGGCGCGCCCGATGCGCCACGTCCCACATCTCGGCCCAGTAGTGGAGATTGGCCCAGAGCGGGTTGAAGCTCGCGAGCGGCTTCGTGATGCCGTAGACGGGCTCGTCCTGTTCCTGGGCGAAGGTGCCGAAGAGCCGGTCCCAGACGATCAGCGTGCCGCCGTGGTTGCGGTCGATGTAGCGCGGGTTGCGCGCGTGGTGTACGCGGTGATGGGACGGGGTGTTGAGCACCCACTCGAGCGGGCCCAGCCGGCCGATGAGCCGGGTGTGGATCCAGAACTGGTAGAGCGTGTCGAACGCCGACACCGCGAGGAACATCGCCGGGGGGAAGCCGAGCACGGCGAGCGGCAGGTAGAACACCCACGACACCGCCGGCTGGAAGGCGCCTTGCCGGAGCGCCACGGCCAGGTTGTACTCCTCGCTCTGGTGGTGCACCACGTGCGCGGCCCAGCCGGCGTTCACCTCGTGGCTGAAGCGATGGAACCAGTAGTAGCAGAAATCGTGGCCCACGAAGCAGAGGACCCACGCCCACGCGGCGTCGATCGGGATCTCGAGCTGCCGGTAGCCCGCGTAGAGCGCTGCGTACCCGGCGAAAAGAGCGGTCTTCAGGAACACGCCGCCCAGCTGCTGGAGCACGCCGCAGGAGAGGTCGCCGACCGAGTCGTTCAGGCGATAGCTGTCGCGCTCGAGCATCCGAGCCAGGACGAGCTCGATCCCGATCAGGAAGAAGAAGACGGGAATCGCGAGCTGGATGTAGTCCACGGCCGGACAATCATCCTAACCCCTAGACCGGATCCTTCGCGAGGCCGCGTGCTGGACCGAGCGAATGATCCGTTCTGGAGCCGTCACACGGCCCGTGAGTGATGCCTGATCAGGCCCCACACGGTACTGATGGGGAGCATGTGGTGTGTGCTCTGGTTGCTGCGCGCATCGCCCTTGCTTCTCAGATCGGACCATTCATGAAGCAGAGTCAGGCGGGCTTCATGAAGAGTCCGGGCTAGACGATTGGCTCGGGCGTGCGGGTGGGGAGGGCGCGGGGCTGGACCGACGTCGCGCGTGTCGTCCGCTCCTGGCTGGCGCGCCAGGCACGGAGGACCTCGGGCAGATGGCCCGGGAAGGCGAGCGACTCCGGCAGCTCGTCCGCGGCGAACCAGGCGATCTCCGCGACCTCGTTCGGGTCGCTGTGCGTCTCCGCCGCCGCGGGTGCCAGGGCGTGGAAGTAGATGCTGAGCGTGACCTTGTCGGCCCCAGGGCCGTCCGGAGCGTAGCTGTCGATCCACATCCCGAGGACGGCGCCCACCTCGATCTCGAGCCCCGTTTCCTCCCGCACCTCGCGCGCGGCCGCCTCCCGGGGATGCTCGCGCGGGCCGCAGAACCCTCCCGGTACGTCCCACGCCCCCTTCCAGGGCTCGTGGGCGCGGCGCACCAGCAGCAACTTGCCGGAGCGGCTGACGAGCGCGCCCGCGCACGGCTTGGCATCGAGCCAGTGGCTGGTGTCGCACGCCTGGCACGTGACGGGCGGCGGCGCGGGCAGGGGCGCTCCGCACTCGGAGCAGAACCGCGGCATGGCCTTCGGGCCTCCTCGGTTGACGTGGCCCTACTATACGCCCCGCGGTTCGGGGCGCAAGGAGAGCAGGACGGATTCCCGCAGCACCGACCCGAGCCACACCGCGCACGCGACGAGGGTCGCCGCCGCACCGAGCAGCCAGGCGCCTCCGGCCACCGTCAGCGCCCGGCCCTCGAGCGGCCCGGGACCGAGCACGCCGGGGGCGAGGAAGAGGTAGAAGCCGATGAGCCCCAGCGTCGCGGCCGCGGCGTGCACCGCTGCCGCCTTGCCCGGGCGGAGCAGGGCGAAGGGCACCACCCACAGCAGGTACTGCGCGCTCTGCAGGCCGTAGAGGACGGCGAACGCCAGCAGCAGCGCGAGCACGGCGCGCCGCGGAGGCAGCTCCAGGCGTCGTGCGCGCACGGCGAGCGCGAGCGCCGCCCAGGCGCCCAGGAACGCGAGCTTCGAAACGAGGGCCGCGGCGGGCCAGAAGCGGGCCTCGCTGCGCGGCAAAGCACCGCTCGCGAGCCAGTCGAGGCCGCGCGCCACTCCGGCCCAGCCGAAATCGGCGATGCCGGCGTAGCCGAGAAGCTCGCGTCGCAGCGCCGGCGCGTCCGCCATGGCAAAAGGAGCGAGCAACAGCGCGCCCGGCGCGAGCGCGATCGCGGCGTAGCGCAGAGCGGTGCGCCAGGAAGCGCCGCCGGCGAACGCCAGGAACGGCAGCGCCAGCACGGGAAACGACTTCGTGGCGATCCCGGCGCCGAGCGCGAGCGCCGAGGCGTTGGCCCGGCCGCGCTCGGCGAGGAGCACCGCGAGCAGCAGGAAGCCGAGCGGGATCGCGTCGAACTGCCCGTGAGCGCCGCCGATCAACACGCTCACCGGGTGGAGCGCGTACAGCCACGCGGCGAGCGGCGAGGCGAGGCCTCCCGCGGCCGCATGTGCGAGCAGAGCCACTAGCCCCAGGTCGGCCACCACCACCGGCAGCTTGACGTTGACGGCGAACGTCCCGACGCCCTGCCGCGCGAGCCGGAGGGCCGCGGCTTCGACGCCCGCCCAGGGGGGCGGGTACGGGTAGAGCCGCTCGGTCGTGTACGGGTTCCACGACTCGTCGAGCAGGTGGCGCGCCACGCGCTCGTAGCGAGCCACGTCCGCGACGGGGGCGTCGAACGTGAAGACCGCCGCCAGGCGCAGCGCGAGCGCGACGAGCAGGGGCCAAAGCGCCGCGCGCGTCACCGCAGCGGCTCGCGCGGGTCGCGCGTGAAGACGACCGGCACCGCCCAGTCGATGCGCGACGCGCCGAGCTCGCGCGACAGCGCGATGCGCGCCTCACGCGCGGCATCGCCGAGCCCGCGGCCCGCGGCGAGCACCGAGTACAGCTCCCGCGCGAAGACGGTCGCAGCCGCGTCGAGCACGGCGTACTGGTTCGCGACCACGGCCGGGATGCCCGCGGCCACGAGAGCGGGGGCGACGCCGCGGTTCCAGTCGACGCGTCCGCCGCGGCCGGTCTCACACGCGTTCAGGAAAACCAGGCTCAGGCCGCGCTGGCAAACCACCTGGCGCAGCGCCTCGGCGCCGAGCGGCCGCGGCCCGCCGCGCTCGTCCTCGAGGACCAGGAAGCCCTCTCGCTCCGACTCGTCGAAGTGGCCGTGGCCGACGAAGTGGAGCACGTCGACGCCGCCCTTCGCGAGCCGCCGCTGCAGCGCCGCGGGCGTGGGGCGCGTCACGACCTCCAGCTCGGCGTGGCCCGCATCCACCAGCGCCCGGAACGCCTTCCTGAGGTCGTTCGTCTCGCTGCGGTCGTCGAGCGGCTGCTTCCCGCGCGGGCGCGAGACGGCGACCAGGATGCGCAGCCGCCCGCGCCGCCGCGCCGGTGGGTCGGCGGGCACCGCGGTGTAGGCGTTGCGCACGAAGTTCACCGACGAGGTGGCGAGGAACTCGCTGCGGGACGGGTCGAAGGCCAGCTCCCAGGGCTTGTCGGCGACCCAGTCGAGCATCGACGTGAACACCAGGTCGAGGGCGCCACGCTTGCGCTGCGAGCGGGCCACGTCGTAGAGCCGCCTCACGTCGCCCGGCAGCAGCGTCTCGAAAAGGTCGCGGCCGAACGTGCGCAGCTCGCGTCCCTGCGGAAGCGCCCGGCCGCGGCCGCGCCCGTCCAGCACCGCGAGCGTACGCTCGTGAAGCCGGATGATCCGCCGCCAGCGCGCTCCGTCGGCGCCACCCCGCCGCGGGAACGGCGCGAGCACGCGCGCGCTGCGGTAGGTCGCGAGGATCGCCGCGGTCTCCAGGGCAGGGTCCGGCGCGAGCACGAAGAGCTCGAACAGATCCGTCGAGCCTCGCGCTCTCGCCACCGTTCAGCGCCGCGGCCGCTCGGGTCGGTCGCGACGGTCGCGGCGCGGGCGCTCCGGGCGCTGGGCCTCGCTGCGCCTCGGGTCCGGGCGCGGGCGCTCGTCGGCGAAGCGACGGCACGCGTGCTCGAAGCGCTCGACGAGCGCGCGGCCCTCGGCACCCGGCAGCGGGCCGAGGCGCTTCCACGCCGTCTGCGCGGCTTCCAGCTCGGAGGCTGCGGAGCTCCAGCGCTCCGCGAGGGCCTCCTTGCCTCCGATCGTGTTCGACGCGAGCGCGTCGCGCAGGCGCGCGGCGAGGTCTTGGGCATTCTCGGCCGCGCTCGCCGCCTTCGGCGCGAGGTTCTCGAGCAGGCCCTCGACGCGCGCCGCGAGCTTCTCGGCGCGCCGCCGGCTCGCCTCGGGGTCGAGCTCGCTGCCCTCGAACGCGCGCGGATGCTGCTCGAGCAGTCGGTCGCGCACCCGCGCGAAGCGCGCGTCGAGTGCCATGAGCTCGTCCTGCGGCAAACCGCCCGCCTGGCGCCACGCCGTCTGGGCGCAGAGCACCCGCTGCACCAGGTCGTCGGGCGGCTGCTGCTCTGGGGCGTCCTCGGGCGCGAGCGCCTCGAGCTCCGCGCAGATCCGCTCGCGAGTCTGGCGCGCGGCCTCGCGCGCGTGAGCGTCGCGGTTCTTGTAGCGGTCGAAGAACAGGTCGCACGCGGCACGGAAGCGCTGCCACACCGCCTCGGTTCGGCTCTTCTTGACCGGGCCGACCGCGCGCCAGTCGACCTGGAGCTGCTTGATCCCGGCCGCCGCCTCTTCCCAGAGCGTCGACGCCGCGAGCGCCTCGGCCTTCTCGCAGAGGGCTTCCTTCTTCGCGAGGTTCTGCTCCCACTCGCGGCTGCGCTCGCCGCGGTGCTCCTGGAAGCGCGTGAAGAAGCGGTCGCACGGCTTTCGGAAGCGCTCCCAGACACGCTGCGACACGCTCCGGGGCACCGGCCCGACCGCCTTCCACTCGGCCTGCAACACGCGCAGCGCCTCCGCCGTCTTGACCCAGTCGCTCGACTCGGCGAGCGCCTCGGCCTTCTCGCAGAGGGCCTGCTTCTTCCTGAGGTTCTCCGCCTGCTCCTCGGCCTGCTTCGCGAGGAACGCGTCGAGCTTCGCCTTGACCTGGTCGCGCGCCGCCTTGAAGCGGGCCCAGAGCGCCTCGCCCTTGTCCTTGGGAGCCTCCTTCGCCAGCTTCCAGCGCCGGTCGAGCTCGTGGAGCACGCTCGCCGCGCGGTCGAGGTTCGGCTCGGACAAGAGCGCCTCGGCGCGTGCCGCGAGCTCCTCCTGGACGGACACGTTGGCCCAGCGCTTCCACTCCGTGTCCTCGCGCAGCTGCTGCAGCAGCGGATAGAGCTGGCGACGGGCGGCCTCGAGTCGCGCGAGCAGGAGCTCGCGCTCGCGCCGGGACGGCATGTGGCCGGGGTGTGCAAGGGCATCCTTGATCTCGCGCAGCGCGTGGTCGGTGTCGCGCAGCGACGCCTGGGCGGCGTGCGCCACGAGCGCCTCGGCGCGGCTCGCCAGGGCCGCGAGTGCCTCCGCGTGCGCGCGCTCCTTCGCGGCGAGCCCCGCGCGCTCCGCATCGGCGCGGGCGCGCAGCCCCGCCGCGACCGCCTGGAACCGCTCGCGCAGATCCTCGACCAGGAGCCCGCCCGCCGCCTCGCGCCAGCGGGCCTCGAGGTCTCGCAGGGCGGCCTGCGCGGCGGCGAGCTCCTGGCCGACGAGCGCCTCCGCCTGGGCGACGAGCGCCGTGAGCGTTTCGCGCCGGGCGAGCATCGCCTGGTCGGCCTCGCCCCGCTCGTCGGCCTCGCGCGCGGCCCGGGCGGCGGCCTCCCGCTCGCGCGCGGCCACCACCTCGCGCTCGAGCGCGCTGCGGGCCTCCTCGTAGGCGCGCCGCTCGGCCTCGTCGTCGCCCGCCAGGGGTGCGACGCTGGAGGCCACCGCCGGCTCGCCCGTCTCGAGGCGTGCGCGTGCCCGGCGCGACGCGGCGCCGACCTTCGCCTTGGCCGCGACCGCCTTGAGCGCATCGGGGTCGGACAGCCGATCGACGGCCGCCACCGCGATTGCCTTCTGCTCGAGGTTCTGCGCCAGGCCGACGAGCGTCGCCCCGTCCTCGATCCTGCCGAGCGCCATGAGCCGCGCCTTGGCGTCCTGGGCCTCGCGCACGACGCCCGCGAGCGCCTTCGGGTCGGTGAGCGAACGGATCGCCGCCTCACGCGCCGCCGCGAGCGAGGCGCCCTTCGCCACGCTCGCCAGGTGCTTCGGGTCGCGCAGCCCCGCGACCGCCGCGCGTGCCGCCGCCTCGTCGTGCTCGTTCTGCGCGACGTGGGCCAGGCGGCCGCCAGCTTCTTCCCGTACGCCCGGGTCGGCATCGGTGGCAGCGATCTCGGCGAGCACCGCGACCTCCCCCAGCCGTTTGACGGCCGCGCGCCTGACGCGCGCGTCCGCGTCCTCGCGGGCGAGCGCCAGGACCAGCTCGTGGTCGGACGCAGGCAGCCGCAGCACCGCCTCGGCGCGGACGGCGGCGTCCGGGTGCTGCCATTCGGGCCGGCTGCGGAACTTGTCGATGAGGGTCTTGAGGGTCGTCTCCGCCACGGCGGCCTCCGGGCCCCCGACTATACTCCAACGGCCCGGCGAGCTTCACGGGACGGGACGAACGAACGACGAACGGAACGGAACGAACAACGAACGAAGAACAGAAAGAGGGCCGGGACTCTCTGGACTGAGCTATCGGGGGGGGGGGGGCCCCCCCGGCCCCCCCCAGCGGGGCCCCCCCCGCGGGGGGTTAGACCCGGGGCGCCGGGTGTGGGGGCCGCGGGGCCCCC
>Ga0299906_10003494_pt1 | contig 12950 bp, 16 predicted proteins | sample RVTome_14_FD_200259 | JGI IMG/M metagenome (GOLD analysis project Ga0299906, IMG submission 200259) | Soil microbial communities from uranium-contaminated site in the Upper Colorado River Basin, Wyoming, United States - RVT145D125 (version 2) ...
CGCTTCCACCAGTGCTACTTCATCGCGCATCAGCCGGCCGTGTGGGAGCAGGCCGATCGGCGGATCGTGGTGCGCGACGGCCAGGTGACGGTGGAGAGTTGATGGCGGTCGTGACGGACGGGGATCGGGACGCTGCGCGCGCACTCCTCATGCGTGAATTCGAGGAGTACCGGCTGCACTGCGTGGACTGGACGGAACTTCTGCCGCTGTTGGCTTCCTTCTACGCCCGCCTACGCGAGGCCGAGGCGCGGGCGGAGGAGCTGCGCGAGGATCGGAACGAGTCGCATCGTCGCCTGACCGCCGCCGGAGTGCAGGAGCGGTTGGGGCAACCGGACGCGGCGCCGCTCACCGTGTCCGAGCGCGTGGGGGCGCTCGTGTCCCTGCGCGACGAGGCCGAGGCGCGGGCAGACAATGCCGAGACGCTAATTTACGTCACTGGTTTGTGGCGCTGCGCGAAGTGCGGATGCCAAACGGTGTCAGCGTTCCTGCACGCCTCTACGGGGAGAACGGCTCCGAACCATGCGCCACAGACGTGCCCGAACGAGTGCGGCCCCATGTGGCGCGTGACGGAGCGGGACGCCGGCAACCGACTCGCCGATCGGTACGTCGAGCTGCAAGCCAAGAACGCGCGGCTGCGCGGCACCATCACATCCATCTGTGCCGAGCAGGGCTGTTCCTGCGAGTCGGACCCGCCAGATGGCACCTGTTGGGCGCACCGCCTCGAAGCCGCCCTCGCCGGAGAGGAGCCGCAGGGATGACGTTTGACCGACGAGCCGATCATCGAGGAGGATGAAACTCAGGATGTTGCCGCGCAATCTCGTCGTGACCGTGGCGCTCGTCGTGGGGCTCGGGTGGGCGCTCGCCCATGTCGAGCCGCGCGCGCATGTCGAGCCGCCTCGCATCGGCGGGCTGATGTCGCTGCACGGGACTCCACCCGGTAGGCCGTGCGTCGGGGAGCTCACCGATCCCAGCTATCGGCGCGCGCCCGTCAGCAGCGAGCACGGTGCCGACCTGGCCGTCGCCTGGCCGGAAGCGCGTGAGGACTGGAACGGGGGCGCGCCGATCCGATGGACGTGCGGGTGGGAAGGCAGTCGATGCGTCGGATGCATGCCGATCGACCGCAACAGCGTCGGGGTCATCGTGCAGCGGGGGCAACGGCTGATGCTCGATCTGGTGCCCAGCTACGGCGTGCCCTGGCCGATGTCCAAGACCGAAGCGTGACTCTCACTATGCGCTCGCCCCAGCACGCCGTCGTCCTCGACGTGGCCACCACCGCCGCCGTGGATCGCCTCGCCGCTGAGGTGGGCTGCGGCCGATCGACGCTGCTCGCCCGGCTCGTGCGGGAGGCCCTGCGCGAGCGAGGGATCACGCTCTCCGACCCCTCGGAGCGGCGCGGGAGACCCAGGAAAACCCCTGGAAACACAGGGAACACGAAGAAAGTGAAGCGACCCCGAAAAAAGTGATTGACTTATTTCGGGGGGTATGCTACATCTCAATCATCAGTGATGCGCGAGCCCGTCGGTCACTGAGACAGACAACGGGCAGGAGGCAGCAATGGACGGTATCCGGATCGAGGCCGAGGGCGCCCGGCGCTACGTGCTGGGCAACACCTACCCCCTCAAGGACGCGCTCCGCCGCGTCGGGGCGCACTGGGACGGCGAGCGCAAGGCGTGGTGGATCGGCGCCCGGAAGGTCGGTGAGATCAAGGCGCTGCTGCAACAGGCCCCCGCGCCGCAGGCGAGCGAGCGGGCCGCGCCGGGGCTCGACGCGACGGTGGCCGGACGCGCCACGTACAAGGGGCGCACCTACTACCTCGCCGGGCGCGTCGATCGCGGGCGGACGCATTGGGACGACGGGGTGCAGGCCGTCACGACACGCGACGGCGCGAAGGTCATGCTCTACTTCCGCGATGGCTCCAAGAGCTTCTGGGCACCGCGCGATGCGGTGTCGGTCCTCAAGCAGTATCGTCGGCCGACCACGATCCAGTCGCTCCGGGACTACTCGGAGCGAGCCAAGACGCACGGTACCGACGACTGCTCCTGCCGCTGTCACGACGAGCCCAACGCGGGCGCGCCGGGCTCCACCCTCTACGACGGCTGCGATCGCTGCGGCTGCGAGGCGTGCTGACGATGGCACGCTTCTGTCACCGTGATCTGGACGGCACCTGGGCGCGCCTGCTCGACGACGGCACCCTGGAGCTGCGCGATCCGAACAGCGGCCAGGATGCCGACCCCGCCAGCAAGCCGCGCCACCAGTACCGCGTCGAGTACTACCTGCTGCTCCGCCGCGTGCTCCCGCCGCCGTCGGTCGGGGATCGCTGGGCCGACGACGACATCGACGACCCGTGGTGGGAGCCGGTCCTCACCCTGCCCCCGGCCCCGAGCAGCATCCTGCGCGACTACTGGGAGGCATGCACGCAGGTGCCCGACCCCGGCGCGGGCATGGGAGCGCCCGGCAGCGCGGGATACGACCTCGCCGCACGCTACGCCGCGGGCCACGTCGCGCTCTATACGCCGACCGGGCGCGAGGTCCGGTACGATCAGCAGCGGGGCGGGTACGAGGTGCAGCCCCGCAACGACAACTACTGGATCCACGTGCCCGACCTGCCAGCGGCACGGCGGGCGTTCTTCGCCCGTGGGGAGGGATCATGATCACCGACATCCCGTTCGACGTGGCCGAGGACGTCACGAGCATCGGTTACCGCCTCCACCCGCTCGACGTGGGATTCGACCTGCGGGTGCAGGAGATGGCGGTGGCGGTCGCGCGCGCCGATGACCCGATCCGCGTCTCCTACCCGGACCGGGAGGGCAAGCGGCGGGTGATCTCCGGCCCCCAGGACGTCGTGCTCCGCCGCCTGCGGCGGCTGGGGTTCCAGTTCCACGTGGAGTGACGAGCAGATCGCCGCCTGCTCGATCCCCCTCCCCCGCGAGGGGGATCCCTGGAGGTGACGAGGATGGATCACGACGACCAGACCCGCGACGCGCGCGATCTCGTCCGCTACCGCGAGCTCCTACGCCGCGCGCGCGCCGGGCTGCGCCTCTCGCGCGCCGAGGCGTGTCTCGTGTGCGACGCGCTCAACGGCGTGGCGCTCAGCGATTACGCCGACCCGAGCGGGGGCGCGTCGTTCCTCGGGGCACAGATGCTCGGCGCGGAGGTGGCGGACGCGATCGCCCTGAATCGCCTCCACGAGAAGTGGGGCCTGGACGACGAGCAGGCGCGCGCGCTCGCGCATCGGCTGCACACGCTGCCGCTGCTCCACCGCGTGGCGTTCGTGGACGCGGTCGAAGCGTTCTGGCGGCGGTGCACCGAGGACACGGACGTGGTGCTCCGCGACGTCGGCCTCGTGGTCGACGACGAGTCCCGGGTGACCGTGTCCGCGATCCCGACCGACGCGGCCAGCACGCCGCCGGCGAATGAGCGCGTGCTGCGCGAGGTGATCGACCTCCTCGACCAGACCCGCCACACGTTCAAGTCGCGGCAGGTCGCACGGGCCCGCGAGCTGCTCGAAGAGCTGCTACGCTGATGCGCTAGCGATACGGATCGGCACGCATCCACGCCGGCATCGGCAACGAGTGCCGGCAAAGGCCGCGCACCATCTGCCCAGCAGTTGCGCCCTGCGGGCGCGGCCCGCAGGAGTCGTAGGCCGCGCGGCCGAAGGCCCGGAGCACCTGGAAGTAGACGAGCGGCATCCAGGCCGCGGCCACGGGCCGCTCGTGGCGCAGCAGGTGCCAGCAGCGCACCCGGAGGCGGGCATCGGCCAGGCGATGCTTCGTGACGTTCATGCCGCCCGGTGGATTCGCTCGCGTGCAGTACTCGACGTCGTGGAGCAGGCACACGACGGAGAAGTCGAGCCCCGCCACAGCGTCCGGCCCGCCACTACAGCCGTCATCCGTGAAGCCCGGCGGCACCGCCCGGAGCGCGGCCTGGAAGCCGGCCGGCAGGGGCCACGGGCAGTACGGCGCCACGGGTGCCCGCCGGCGGCGGCGCGCCCACGGGTAGCGCCTCACTGCGTCGGGACGGTGTCCTGCGGCCGGCGGCGGATGCGCTGGTGCAGCGCGCCGAGGAAGCCCACGGCGGCCACGAGGCCGAGCCGACGCCAGTCGCCGCCGGAGTCCAGTACCGCCTCGGCCGTGGCGGCCGTCGCGACGCCGGTGAGCGCCGACTCGGCCACGACCAGGCCTGCCCGCGCAGCTATCTTCACGCCCGTTACGAACGACCGCGCCAAGTACATGCTTGTCTCACCCATCTCCCGCCTCCCCCAGCGCCGCGCGCAGCGCGGCCATGTCGAAGTGTCGGCCGGGGCACACGGTGTGCCCCGGATCTCCCTCGCGATGCCCAATCACCCGATCGACCGGCAGCTCCAGCCGCCGGCGAATCCAGGTGAGCGTACGCAGGGCGGTGGCCCACGTCGCCGCGTCGGGCGGCGTCTCATCGAAGTTGCCAGCCAGCGCCACGCCGAGCGAGCGCCGGTTCATCGGCAGGCAGTGCGCCCCCGGCTCGTCCCACGGCCGCAGGATCAGGGGCACCTCGGCCCCCTCCACGCGCTCGATCAGCACGTGGTAGCCGGCGTCCCGCCACCGCCGCACGCGCACATGGTAGTCGCGGATGTTGTCCGCCTCGAGCGCCGGCGTGTCGGGCCCCGCCGTGTGATGCACCACGAGCCACTCGATCGGGAAGATCACGCGAACTCCACGGCCGAGAAGGTGAGGTCCGAGAGCGAGACGTTGCCGGCCCCCGTGGCCAGGACGTCCACGGCGTACGTGTAGGGCCCCGGTGCCAGCGGGAGGTCGATCGCGTGCAACGAGAACTCCGAGGTGTAGAGCGCCGGCGTATTCGTCTGGCCCACCTGCATCGAGCGCAGGATGTTGGAGTCCCGTTTGATCCGCACCCGCACCCGCTCGCCCGCTTCGAGCTCGGCCTGCCCATCGACCAGGAGCAGCACGCGCCCGCCGCGTACCGTGAACGGCGGCAGCGTGAGCACGTCCTGCAAGACGCCCGTCGCCAGCGCGCTGCTATCGGTGTCGGCGCCGGCGTTGTTGAGCGAGGCGCCGATGGCCAGCTTCGCGATGGTCACGGCCTGCGCCGCCAGCGCCCGGTTCGAGACGTTCCCGGTGGCGTGGTTCGGCTCGAGTACCGCGTTCGCCGCCAGCTTGCCGGCGATCACGGATGCCGCGGCGAGCGCGAGCGACCCGACCGACGCGGGCATCAGGTCGATCGCCCGAATCTTCGGGAGCGACTCGAAGAGCAGCGGCCGCCAGACCGCCGAGAGCGTGGCGTTCAGGACCGGCGCTTCGAGCACGAACTCGGTGCGATCGAGCCCGGCGTTGTAGGTGAGGCTCACCACGGCCGCGATGACGAAGCCCGTGTCGATCGTCGCGCGAAGCCGCTGTGCCGTGCGGTAGTCCGCCCGCCGGTCGCCGGCCAAGGCAAAACGGGACCCGTCCAGGAATGTCGGTGGCGACGCCTCTTCCGTCCACTCCGCCGGCGCGGGATTGAGCCCCGTCGTCGGGTCGTGGTCGGCATCGAACTTCGCCGTGAGCGTGGCCACCAGCGCATCGACGTCGTCGAGCCACTGCCCGATCGTCGGAAAGGCCGACTGGATCGCATCCCGGCCCTGATTCCACTTCCCGACGCCCGGAATCTCCAGGTTCACGAAGTCGATCACGGCGTCCGCGATCGCCTGGAGTGCGATGTTCTTAGCCCCCATGGTCTCCCCTTTTTATGGCTCCGCGAATGCGTAGTAACTGCGGATGCGCGGGCGCTGCGCGAGGTCCCCGGCGCCCATCACGATCCGCACGCGGAGCTGGGTCCCGGGGTTTACCGAGACCGCCTCCCAATCGTAACAGAGGAAGCCCTCGCCGCAGGATCGTGGATTGAGCAGCGTCGCCTGGGTCCACTGCGCCCCATCGGTGACCGAGATCCACACCTGCTGCACTGCCGTCACGGGCGTGCGCAGCTCGATGGCGCCCCGGATCGTCGTCGCCGGGGCCGTGAGCACCTTCCGCCGCGACACATACCACCCGGTAATGCGGTTCTCGTGCAGGACGATGACGAGGTTGCGCGCGTTGATCGAGGGCGTGAGATGCGTGTCGGTGGTGCGGAGCACGGCGCGCACGTCCACGGCCGCGGCCGTGGTGGGGAACTCCGCCAAGCGAAACGGCAGGAAGCCTGTCCACACCTTCCCGCCGTCCCCGACGGGGAGGCCGTCGATCGAGTAGTACCAGTCGATCGAGGTGCCGTCAGGAATCACCTGGTCGACGACCAGGAACACGCCGGTCGCCTGGGCTGGTGTCAGCCGGGTGAGCTGGAGCACGGCCTCCGTCACCGTCGTCTGGATCGTGTAGACCTTGCACCGCAGGTCGAAATCCTGCCGGAGCGTCCAGTCCACGTTGTTGCTCGAGTCCATGAAGACGCCAGACTCAATCTGCTGCGTGAGGAACCCCGCGCCGCCCTGGTTCGGCTTGCCGCGTTCGGCCACGTAGGCCTGCCAGTCCGATGACGCGGAGTGCAGGACGAAGACCAGGGGGTCACGGCGCTCCATGAGGATCGGGTCGGCCATCTCATGCACGTTGACGCTCGCGGCGCCCGCCGTGGCCTCGGTCAGCCACCAGTCACGGCGATCGAGCACGGACACCACCGGGGACGACGCGCGCCCTGCTCGATCCGTCTCCCGCACCTCGGTGACGAGCACCGCCTTGGTCAGCGGCGGCAAGAGGGGGCTCCCGGGGGTGAACGCCAGCGGAAACTCGATCTTGGAGAGCATCCTCGCGTCGCCGAACGAGAACGACTGCGCGATCGGGCTGTTCTGCACGGGAGGGTGTTGCTGCTCGACGCCGAGCCGCCGGCGCGTCGGGGACAGGACCGACGTAAAGGGCGTGGTCCCTTTCAGGACGAAATCGCCTGGCCACACGCTGCCCGGCACGGCGTTGTCGCCCCACGCCTCGACGACGACGACGCCCATGGGGACGTCGGTGGGGACGGTGAACTCCGCGATCCAGTCGCCATCGGCCGCGGTGGCCGCGAGGCGCGCGACCACGGTAAAGGTGTCCACACCCTGCACCGTGGGAGCCACCGGCGTGAGCGGGAGGTCGTCGCGCGCCGCGAACCGGATTCGGACCTGCTCCCCCGGCGTGAACCCATGCCCGATACAGCGCACCGGAATGCTGCGCATCGCCAGCGTGTCCACCACGCCATCGACCAGTGGGGTCACGCTAAAGGGGTTCGCCTGGGTGTCCAGGTGGTAGGTCTCCGCCGCCGCCGCCTCCAGGAGCCGTGTCGTCGTCGGACGGTTCGGCCCCGCCGGCCACAGGTCGCGACTCGGCTCGATCCGGAAGCTGGGCGGCTCGGGCCGGCTGTCGGCGTACGGGTTGACCGGATAGCTCTGCGACCAGCCCGACGAGTTGATCGCGAGCTCGTGCGTGTACGGGATGGTGTAGAACCGCGCGACCCGCACCTCCGTCTCGCCTGGGGCCACGGCCGCACGAGTCGGCACGTCGGTGAGCGCGTCGAACGCCACGCTCGCCTCCCCGGCCGCCAGGTCGATCAAGGGCTCCAAGAAAGCCCCGGTGAACGCCAGGTCGGCGGTCTCGAGCGACCGGAACGAGTCGGAGAGGATGTCCGCGAGGTCTGCGCTAGTGCGGTCCCGCGCCTGCATCAGGAGGTTCAGCTCGGCGATGTTGCGGGTGAGCTCCTCGATTTGGCCTTGGACCGCGTTCAGCCGGGCCATCGTGATCGCGTCGTTCGGCACGCGGCGAATGACCGGCGTGCCGCCCGCAGCCGGCACGCGGATCGTCACGTACGGCAGGACCAAGTCGGGCACGGGCGGCGTCTGCGGCGTCTCCGCCGGCAGGCCGGCGATCACCACCAGGGCGCCGGTCGGCCGAATCCCGATCACATCGAACCGCGGAATGCCGAACGTGTAGTCCACCTCGAAGACGCTGCCCTCGACGGGGTTGTCGCCGCCGACCGCGAACGTGACCGAGCCGTCCCCGAGCAGCGAGTAATCGGCCCCGCCGCCGACCAGGAGCTTCCGGTACGTGTACACGACATAGTAGGTCAGCCCGGTGCCCGGCGCGCTCCCCCCCACCAGCCACTCGATCTGCGCCCCAGTGAGCTGGTAGTCGGTGCCGGCGACGTAGTCGGCGGGGCCCCCGTTCGTGTCCGAGACGCGCAGAATCGCGACGATGCCAGTGTGGCCGAGGTTGTCGAAGCTGCCGGCGCCGCGCACGACAGCCTCGTAGTTGGCCACCCCCAGCGTGCCCACCTGGACGTCACCGGACAGCCGGGTAACCGCCGTGATCGGGAAGGGGGGGTCCGCGAGCGCCTTGGCCAGGAAGAAGGGGTCGTTCGCTGCGACGTAGGCGTGTGTCTCGCTCACCACCGTGTCACCCGAGGCAGCCTGCGGGAGCTCGACGTCCTCGGGCAGCTCCCGCTCCACCTCGACGCCCTCGACGAGCGCGCGCAGCGGGGGCACGGTGAAGCGGAAGAAGCCCGGCGTCGGCGTGCTCGCCGAGACCGACACGCGCGGCGTCGGCGCCAGCGGCTCGACCACGAAGCCGCCGTGGGCCGCCCAGCGCCGCGCCGTGTGGCCGCGCAGGACCTCGTTCAGGTCGATATTGAGCAGCCGCCGCGCGTCGAGCGCGCCTTCCGTCTTCTCGAGCGGGATCGAGTACGGTTGCGGAATCGCGCGGCGCACCTCGTCGGTCGCGCGGTCCCACTCGTAGAGCGGGAAGACGCGCCGCTCGAGGATGCCCGCGCCGATCGCCGCGCCCGAATTGTCTACGTTGGTCACGACGAACTCGGCCTTCTCGCGGTATGCCTGCGGCGTGTCGGACGCCGGATCGCGCAGGGACGGGTCGTCCGTGTCCGTGACGATGGTGCGGAGCAGCTCGCCGTAGACCGTCGAGACGCCGCTGCCCATCGCGGGATAGGTGAGCGTCACGCCAGCGGCGATATGCACGGCCCCCTTCGTGTACACCACCAGGTCGGGCACGGTGATGTCGTTCCCGGCCACCGTAGGGAGCTTCTCCGCGTGGGCGGCGCGGATGACCCAGGTGTTGCCGGCGACCAGGGTCCCGGTCGGGTTCGCGAAGACCACCAGGACGCCGCTCGTACCGACGCGGTGCCCGTAGCTGGCGAGGTTCGCGAGCCCCGTGGCGACGTCGGGGGCGATGGCTGTCACCGACGCGGTGAATTCCGCCTCGGTCGGGTTGTCGGAGCCGGTGGACTGCCAGGTGTAGGTCGCGACGCCGGCGGCCCCGGCCGTCACGATGCGCACCGTGAAGACTTGGCTCTCGCCCCCGGTGTAGGCCCCGGCCGACGCCACCTGGTCGTCCCCGAGCACGACACCCGCGTCCGCCGGGTCGATCGTGCCGCCGAGCTCGCGCACGATCCCCCCCTCCTTGAAGAGGTGCCGGCCCATCTCCTCGAGCGCATGCCAGAGGATCGCCTGGAGGTCGTTCACGTCGTAGTCGCCCAGCCACTCGTCGCCGCGCGCAATGACGCGCCGGTATCGCTTCTCCGGGTCGAAGGAGAACGGCCGAGTCACCTGATTGTCGAGCGCGCTGCTCACGCGGCACCTCCTGCGAGCGGCTGCACCACCGTCTGCACATCGAGCACGCTGGCTCCGTGCACGAACGGGGGGTCAAGATGGAACAGACGGAAGAGCCGCCCCGCCCGGAGCACCTGCCCGCCGGGGTTGGCGACCGGGTCGTAGAGCCCGCCCTCGGCGTACGTGGGCGACACGGACGCGCCGGTCGCGGCCACCGTCCAGACGTCGCCGACGCTGAGCGCCGCATCGGCCCCGCCCAGGAACGTGAGCGTGAGGCCCGTGATGCCGAGCGGGATGGAGGCGCCGAACGTCACCGGCACGCCGGCCTGCCCTGGCTCCGAACCCGTGGCGGTCCAGCCGATCTGTGCCGCGCCGGACGCCCCGCCCGTCGTGCAGGTGACCGTGATGACCTGGCTGTCCGCCCCGACGTAGCTACCACCGAGGAGGACGTCCACGTGCGCACGATCGTCGCCGCCTTGCGGCCCATCCGCCAGCACGGCCGCGCGCGTGAGAAGCGCGACATCGCCGCCGAAGAGGCCGAGCTCGGACCAAGCGGCCACCGCCTGGTCGGCCGCGAAGCGGAAGAGGAAGAAGATGCGGTCGGTCGGCGTGGCCACCAGCCGATAGGGCCCGTCGGGCACCTGCGTGATCTCGCCATCGGGATCGACGACCGCGAAGGACCGTTGCAGATACCGCACCCGAGCGATTTCCTGCTGAAGGCCCGTGGCCGGCGCCGACGGCAGCACCGTGCCGTCGCCGGTGCCGACTGCCAGGTGCGTGAGCCGTTCGATGAGCGCCTCGGCGGCCAGAATGCGCCCGGCGTCTGGATTCGCGTGTGTCGTCGCCATGTCAGCTCCCGATCGCCCCCAGACCGATCGTGCCCGTGCCGATCTGCATGGGTGCCGGCGGGCCGATCTGGAGCGGCGTGTCGGCGAGCCCGAGGCCCGGCCCGCCGTCGAGCCCGATCACACCGACGACCCAGGCGAGCACGCCACCGGCCACATGGAACTGCGCGGCGTCGCTCACCTCGCGACTGGCATTGCCCCGCAGCTCGACATCGACCACCCCCGCGTTGTAGCGCCGGCCCGCCAGGTGGAAGTGCCGCAGCGGCGTCCCCGAGCAGCGAAAGACGCGCGGCCGGTTGTCGCGCACCTGGAACACCTCGAGCCCCGGAAAATCCTCTTCGAGCAGCGCGGCGAGCGCCTGATTGTTCTCGCGTGGCCGCAGCGTCTCGCGCAGCAGCCGCGCTGTGTAGATGGCGTCGTCCTCGTCGAGCCGCCGGCCGCGCCCAAGGAGCTGTCCCCACAGGTCAGCGAAGTGGCCGGCCGAGGTGAGCAGGTTGGCTTGCGCCACCCCCGCATCGAGCTTCGTCGCGGACCGCCCCAGCCGGTGCCCGAGCGCCTCGAGGACCCGCCAGGTGGCGCTGCGCCACGCCGTGAGCGTGACGGGCGGTTCGACCCGCCCCGAGTCGAGCAGCACGACGGCCGGCATCACGCCCGGCAGCAGCGGCGTGAGCGTGACGTCCGGCGCGAGCGCCGTCAGGCTCGCCGGCAGCGAGCCCAGGGTCTCGGCCGTGAGGTCCAGCCGCGCCACTTCGGCGTTGTCGACGAGCACGCTGAGCTGCTCGTCGCTCACCTCGAGCACCGCCATGCCGCCGCCGGCATAGGTGACGGTGAGCGCCGGCACGGGCTCCGCCTCGGCCGAGAAGAAGTCCGGCAGGAGCTCGAGGAGCTGCGCCCGCTCCGTCACGTGGCCTCCGTCAGCGTGAAGACCCCTGGCAGGATCCGCTGCCCGATGCCTGGCACCACGTTCGCCGCCGGCGTCTCGACCAGGACGTCCTGCACGCCTTCGACGCCCACGGCCGCGCAGATGAGGTCGGTCAGGTAGAGCGTGTCCGCGATGCCGAGCGCGGCGATCTGGTCGTGGATCGCCTGCGTCACGACCGGCACGACATCGACGAACCGCCAGCGCGGGTGCAGGACGAGCCGGGCCCGCACGGCCTGCGCGATCGGGACGACGGCCTGCGTCTCGACGACGATGCCCGCCGCCTTGTAGCCGGGCACGCGCACGCCATCGGGATCGCGGGAGCCGTCCACGGTGCGCTGCGCCAGCGCCACGAGCGCGGCCGAGGCCGTGCCGCCGCCGTTGTCGATGTAGAGGCGCACCAGTCCCCGCTTGTCGGCCGGCTGCACCGCGCGCACCGCCCGCACGTCTTCCACGACGACCCCGCCGACGACCCGGCGGGCCGTGCGGGCCCCCCACTCCAGCCCGGCGAGCTGCGCGCGCGCGAGGTTCTGAATATAGAGCACGAATCGCTTGCGCCGGGCCTCGTCTGACTCCGCGACCGCGCCGTTGATGAAGGCGACGTCGTTGCGCGTGCTCGCCACGCCCTCGGGCTGATCCAGCAGCTCGAGCGTCGCGGCGGGCGTGTTCCCGTTTGGTCCGTGCGTGGTCGCCTGCACCTGGATGGCCACCTCGGTCTGCGTGGCCCCGATCACCGCGTCGGTCACGGTCGTGTAGATGCGCAGCGGTTGCCCGTTCGGATGGGCCCGCACGGTGACGCGCGTGCCGGCCGGAATCACCACCGCGCCAGCCGCCGCCAGGTCGCGCGTGAAGATCGCCGGGCCGCTGGCGGGCACCGCCGGCCGCCGCGGGAAGCCGACCGTGCTGGTGAGGCCGTCCCCCTCGCCCAGGAACTCGAAGAGCACCTCGGGGATGAGCCGACGCATGGCGGCGAAGACCTTGTTGTCGAGGTACTCCAGCCGGATCGCCACCGCCTCGAGCAGCGTGCGGATGACGGACCCTGCGTTCAGGTCCGTCACCCGCCCCGCTGTGTCCTGGGACAGGCCCAGGAACCAGGCAATCATCGCATCGGCATGCGAGGTCGCCCGCTCGCGTACGAACGGGACGTTCACCCGCCGGTGCCCTCCACCGGCACGAACCGCCGGCCCGGCACGTCGGGCCGATGCGTGTCGAGCGAGACCCCGGCGGCGTTCGCCGCCTCCCGCACGAGCGTGTTGCGGCGCGTGACGGCCGCGTCGAGCTCACGCTGGAGGAGCTGCGCCTGGAGCTGGATCGTGACCAGCTCAAGGTCCGTCTTCTCGATCCTGAGCGCGATCTCCTCGGTGATGGTCGGCCGCGCTTCGCTCGTCTCGTCGGCGCGCCCCGCGCTGGCTCCCAGGATCACCACGGCCGCGCACGCGGCCAGCCACATTCCCTTCATTCCCTTCATTCCCCTTGTTCCTCCTTGTCCGGGTCCAGCACGACCCGCAGGCCGGTGGCCGGTGCCCACACCTCCCATCGACCACCGATGAGCGTGAGCGGGCACCGCTCGGTCGTGCACTCGACGCGGCGCACCTCCCCGTACGGGATGGCGTTCAGGATGAACGTGAAGGCCGCC
>Ga0299906_10003498_pt1 | contig 12947 bp, 5 predicted proteins | sample RVTome_14_FD_200259 | JGI IMG/M metagenome (GOLD analysis project Ga0299906, IMG submission 200259) | Soil microbial communities from uranium-contaminated site in the Upper Colorado River Basin, Wyoming, United States - RVT145D125 (version 2) ...
TGATCGAGAGCAGCCGGTTGGCATCATCATAGGCAAGCTCCTGCCGGATGCCGTTCGGCAGCACCTTCTGCGTCAGGCGGCTTGCCGCGTCCCAGGCGTAGCTCGTCGCCTGGGTGCCGTTCACTCCTGACTGGGTGATGGAAGTCAGGCGCGACGCCCTGTCGTAGGCATACGCCGTCTCCTCCAGCACCCCGCCCGGATACGACACCGTGCGCTTCGTCCTCCTGTCCAGCGCGTCGTACTCGTAGCTGATGGTCGTGAACCCCGCCAGCGACTCCGTCACCACTTGCACCACCCGGTCCAGGATGTCGTACTCCATCCTCTGCGCGTTGTCGGGCTCGCGGATCTCCATGAGCCTGCCCACGGCATCGTAGGTGCGCTCCTGCACCGTGCCGTCGTGATAGGTGATCCGCAACGGCCGGTTGGCGGCGTCGTAGGCGATGCCCGTCGTCTGCAGCCGCCGGTCGGTGATGCTCGTCAGGTTCCCGTTGCCGTCGTAGCCGTAGCTTTCGGCCCTCAGCAGCGCGTCCGTCTTCGTCGCCAGCCGCCCCACCGTGTCGTACTGGTAGGACTCGATGGCCTGATCAAGCGGATTCACCACCGAGGCGAGGTTGTTCCGCGAATCGAAGTTGAAGCGCGTCAGGCCGGACCTCGCGTCCGTGATCCGCGTCAACTGGTTCAGGCTGTTGTAGCTCGCCTGGGTGACGTTGCCCACCGCGTCCTTGGTCTGGATGATCCGCCCGGCCGAGTCCGAGAGCATCTCCACCGCATTACCCAGCGGATCGCTGATCCGCCGCGGATTTCCCCGGCCGTCGTAGGCGATCGCCGTCTCGTGCAAGAGCGGGTCGCGGATCAGGATCAGCCGGTGGCTCGCGTCGTACTGGTAGTTAGTGACGTTGCCCTCCGGGTCGGTGCTCGACACGAGCACTCCCGTGGCCGGGTCGTAGGCGTACAGGTACTCGATCAGGGTGGACGGATTGAGCTGCCGGCTCACCCGCGTCGGCTTGCTCCACGTCGGGTGGTACTCGATCAGCGTCTCCCTTCCGGCCGGATCGACGATCTTGGTGCGGTTGCCCCGTCCGTCGTACTCGAAGCGCGTTTCGCGCCCGAGCGCGTCGGTGCGGCTGGTGATGCGGTTCTGCGCATCGCGCACGATCAGCACTTCCTGCCCGTTCTCGTCGATCACCTTGAGCGCGAGCCCCGTGCCGTTGAAGTTCTGGCCGAGCTTGCGCCCGCGCGAGTCGGTGATTTCCACGCCGACGATGGTGCCGCCCGTGACCGACTCGGCCTCCCAGGCGTCGGTGCGCACGCAGCCCGCGCCGGAGCAGGTGGTGCTCTCCGAGCCTATCGTGACCTTCGCGCCGTCCCCCGACGTGCCGCCGATGGAGATGATCCCCGGCACGCAGCCGCCGACCACCTTGTAGGCGAACCGGATCTCCGTGCCGTCGGGCCAGGTCTGCCTGAGCACGCGCTTGGACGGCCCGTAGAAGTTCTCGAACACCCCCGGCACGCCCGGCAGCTGGAGGGTCTTGATGCGCGCTCCGCCCCGCACGTTGCGGCAGTCGGGCTGCTCCGTGGAGATCGCCGAGCCCGCCCCGTCGGTGAACGTGAGCGCCCCGAGCCTCAGCTCCGGCGGATCGTCCTCGTAGGTGTAGGCGTAGGTGCCTTCCGGGGTCACGGCGCTCGTCATGCGGAACGGCGGGATCGGGACCAGGCCCGCGGCAAGCGCCGCGAGGTCGATCTCGCCCGAGCCGCTGCCGGAGGTCGCGCCGAACTGGCCGAAGGCGCCCTTGGCGGGCACGATCGCGTGCGTGTAGGTCACGCTGCGGCCCGTGTTGTCGCTGATGCTCGACACCACGCCGTTCGTGTACTGGAAGTCGACGGATTGGCCGCTGGAGGTCGAAATCCGCTGGATCTTGCCGTCGGCGCGCGCGATCTGCAGGAAGCGCCGCTGCGCATCGCGCATTTCGCTCAGGAAATACAGGCAGCCGCCTGCGATCTTCAGCTTGGTCGCATTCGGCGCCGGGTCGAAGCGCCACTCGCGCCCGTCGCGGAAGCGCATGATGTAGAAGCTGCCGTCGAAGGTGCAAGTCGGCGAGAACGCCTGCGGGACCGGCGGCCGGTCCGCGGCACCGAGCGGCGCGCCGGCCGAGCTCGGGTTGCTGCCGCCGATCTTGGTGATCTCGGCGCCGTCGAAGCTCGAGTAGGCGACCGAGCGGAACTTGCCGTCCGTGCCGCGCCTGAAGTCGGCGCGCGCGTTGCCCGGAAGGACGAGACGGATCGACCAGTCGCCGCCGAAGGGCAGCATCGCCACGTCGTAGCCGAAGGTCCAGTTGACGCCCAGGGTCTGCTGGAAGTTCGCCACGTAGGCGAAGGCGTCGAACGGGTTGAAGCTGCGCCGGATCACGATGGGCACTTCGCCGTCCACCACCAGATCCACGGCGCTCTCCAGCTCCTGCCCGGTGGCGAGATTGACCGGCTTTCCATAGGACTGCTGATTGCCGTCGCAATCGATGCACGGCGGATTGGGCGCGGCGTCCTGGACTGCCTGGAAGCAGGGCAGCCCGCAGACCCCGCAGAAGCGCGGGATCCCCGAGCCCGAGTCGGTGACGATGACACTGCCATCCGCCGACACGGTTCCGCTGCCGCCCTGCTTCCACTCGCCGGTTCCGCCCATCGGGCTGCCGTCGTAGTACCAGAGGGGCGTCCTCGTTCCAGGCTCGAGACCCAGGTCGTTTGGCAACGTCACCGGGATCGGGTTCGACGGCAGCCCGCCCATCGGCGTGCCGAAGTAGAGCTGGTACACGCTCTTGGTGGGGATCGGCGGCGAAGCCACCGGCAGCTTGTCCGGATCGAGCCGCTCCACGGCGATGCGCGACTTCGGCACCCCGTCCCAGCCGATGATGCTGGTGCCGGCAGGCACCGTGATCTTGAGCCCCGGGAAGCGCGGATCGGTGATCACCTGGTCCTGCGGGCTGTTGGCCACGATCGGGGTGAATCGCTCGTCCGGCGGCGGCGGCGAGATCACCCAGTCTTCCATCACCAGCACGCCGCTCGGGGGAACTTTCACCGTCTGCGGCCAGATGGGATAGAGCGGATGCGCCGGCGTCGCGTCGAAGCGCAGCGTCACGACGCCGGCAGGCAAGCCCACCAGGTGGAATGTCCCCGAGGCGTCGGTGACGCTCTGCGGCTGGGGGTTGGTGGCGATGTCCGCGCGCACGATGACGCCGGCGATGCCCGCGCCTTGCGGGTTGACGAAGCGTCCCTTCACCCCGGTGACGTTGGCGGAGGACGCCACGGTCAGGATCGCGGTCGCCCGGCGCGTGAAGAGTTGCCCCGCCTCCTTGATCTCCCCGACTACCGTGATCGGATAGCTGCCCGGCGCCGCCGAGCCCAGGGCGCCGAGCGTGATCGTTCCGGCCTGCGACGCGGAAAGCGTTTGCGGCGAGAAGCTCGCGGCGACATCGGACGGCAGGCCCTGCACCGAGAGCGTCACCAATCCCGTGAAGGCGCGCGTGCCGGTGGACGCGATCCGCGCCTCGGCCGTGCCCGAGGCGCTCTGGTACACGGTCACGCTGGCGGGATTGACGAACAGCTGGAAGTCCTGCTCCCGCTCCACGGTGAAAACAGGGCTTTGCACCGTGCCGAAGCCGTTGGTGAGCGTGATGGGGCCAGTGTCCGCGAGCGCAGGCACGCGCACCGTGATCTCGGAGGGGGTCGCGCTGAGCGCAAGCCCCGGCACCGTGGTCGCGTTGATGCCGCGGAACTGCAGCAGGTTGTTCCCCGGCACCGGGTCGAAGCCGGTGCCGGAAATGGTGACCAGCGTGTCGATCGGTCCGCTGACGGGCGATATTCCGGTGATCGCCAGCGCGGCCGTGATCGTGAACGGCAGGCTGTTGGAGATCTGGTTCCCGGGGTTTTCCACCGTGACCTGCAGTGCGCCCGGCGCCGCGAGGAGCGCCGCCGTGACGTCGGCTTCAAGCGTGGTATGGCTGATCCAGCGCGTGGCGAGCGCGGTGGCGCCGAAATGGACGCGGCTCGCGTCCACGAAGTGCCGGCCGGTCAGCGTGAGCGTGAGCGGCCCGCCCCCCGCGTTTGCGCTCGCGGGCGCAAGGCTCTCCAATACCGGCGCCGGACCCGCGAGCTGCACGAAGGAGATCTCGTCCCTCTCGGCGCCGAGCACGAGGGCCAGGTTGTAGCGGCTGGAGACGGCGAGCGCGAAGGGCTTGTCGAGCGTGACGAAGGCGCTGGCGAGCGCACCCGTGGCGAGATCGATGCCGGAGAGGGCGTTCGACTCCTTGCTCGCCACCACCGCGAGGCCGCTGTCGGGCTGGATCTTCACCGCCCCGGGCTTTCTCGGCAGGACGTGCACTTGGAGGAAGTCCGTGTCCGCCAGCTGCGTCGTGGCGGAGCCGAGCGTCGCGAGGTCGAGCACGTAGGCCTTGTCGCCATTGTCGGTGGTGAGCACCGCGCGCTCGCGCGCCTCGTCCACCGCGATGGCGTTGCCGCGGAACTCGAGCCCCACGGACTGCACGAGCGCGCGCGTGTCCAGGTCGACGAGGAGCAGCTTCTTCTTGTCGGTCAGCACGTAGGCGAAACCGCGGCCCGCGTGCAGGGCGAGCGCGTCGGCGTCCTCGGCAAGGCTGATCGTGGAAAGGAGCGTTTTCGAGACGTTGGACACGAAATGGATCTTGCGCTTCGAGTCCGTGAGCGCGAGGGTCAGGCCGCGGCTCGAGTCCACCGCGAGCACGTCCGGCTCGTCGGCCAGCGTGACGGTGTCGGCGAGGAGCGCTGGTGGCGACTGCGCGGTGTCGACGAAGCGCAGCGTCTTGTTCTTGTGCCCGACCACGGCGAGGTTGAGGACGGCGTCCACGGCCACGTAGCGCGGCCGCGCCGGCAGGCTCACCACGGCGCTCGAAAGATCTGCGAGCCTGATGCGCGTCAGCTCATCCGCCTTGTCCGCGACCGCCACCGCCTCGTGCGTGGCGTTGTTCACCGCGATGTCGCGCAGGCGCTTGTTGAGCTGCAGGATCGAGATCAGGCTTGCCTGCGCCGGGTCGAGGCGCAGCAGCCGCCGGTCGCCGCGCTGCGACACGAGCAGCTTCGCCGCGGGCGCATCGAAGGCGACGCCCGCCGCCTTCTCCGGGAGCGCGTAGCGCCCTTCGAGCACCTGGCCCGCCAGGTTGACGCGGTTGACGCTGAAATCGTCGTGCGTGGTGACGTAGGCCCGCGCGGCCGCCGCGTCGAGCACGCTGCGCTCCGGGTCGCCGTCGAGCGCGACGAATGCGGATACCTGGCCCGTGGCGACGTCCACCAGCGACACGCCGTCCGAGCGCTTGTGCACCACCACGGCGAGGCCGCCTGCCTCCCACCAGGACAGGTGTCGGATTTCGTCGCCGATCTGCGCGGTCGTCACGACGCCAAGGCTTGCCTCGTCGAGCGCGTAGAGCTTGCCGTCCTTCGCGCCCACCAGGATGCGCGTCCCGCCCGCGCCCCAGGCGAGCGTCGACGGATCGCGATCGAGGTCGAGCGAGCGGAGCACCGCGCCGTTCCCGGGATCGACGCCCACCACCCGGTGGGGATCCTTCTGCGCCACCAGCACCTCGATCACCTGCCCGGCCGACTCCCTCAGCAGCAGCGCCTTCGGATTGCCGCCGAGGTCGTACGTCGCAAGCAGCGCGCGCGCGGCGACGTCCACGACGTGCAGGCGGCCGTTGTCGGTGAGAACGAAGGCGCGGGTTCCGGCGCTGTCCACCGCCAGCGCCACGGGCTGGTGCGTGAGGGAGAGCGAGCCGAGCTCGATGCCCGCATCGGGATCGATGAAGCGCAAGCCCACCGGCGAGTCGTCCGCCACCACCAGCACGCGAGGCGCGGAAGGCGCGACCGCCGCGCTCGAGCCCGACCCCGGCAGCGCGAGGTGCGTCGGGCGCGCGCCGGGCAGCGCCAGCGCTTCCAGCCCGGGGCCTGCCGGCGTCCAGGCGGCGAGCGCCGCCGCGGGCGCGAGCAGCGCGAAGGCGAGGGCAAGAAGCCTATTCAACGTGCGTCTCTTTCAGGATCTGCCAGGCGCGCGCCACCTGCTGCTGCTGTTCCGCGCGCAACTGGTCCACGCGCACTTCCCGGCCCGACTTCGTCACGAGGCTGAGTGTGGAGGCTTCGCCGGGGCTCGCGGCGAGCAACACGCGCTCCACGGGCTCGCCGTCGATCTGCGGGAAGAGGCTCGCCGTCTGGCCGGTGAGCGTCATGCCGGCGATCGCCTGCAGGACGGTGACTTGGCCCACGGCAAGCGTCGCGTTGATCGTGGCGCTCGAGCTCGCGAACGTGCCGGTGTGATCGCTCGCCGTCGTAAGGCTGGCCGTGCCGGGCGATTGCGGAATCGAGCGCAAGGCGATCGAGGTGGGCGCGCCGACGGGTGTGTTGGTCGCATTGATGACCACCGGTACGGGATTCGTCGTGCCGGGCGCCAGCGCCATGTCCGGCGCGAAGTACGAGGCGGCGATCGTAGAGGGCACGGGGATACCACCGACCGAGGCGATGGCGAGCGTGGGGACGTTTTCGAGCGCGGGATTGCCGGCCGGGGATACCGCGCCGGGCACATTGGACACCGATGCCACGGGCGCCGTGGTGCCGGTAAAGCCCTGGGTTGCGAAGGCTTCGACGCGGATGCGCCCGTCGCCAGCCTGCAGTACGCCGGAGCAAGTGCCGCCGCCGCGGATCGCCTGCAGATTTCCGGTACCGATGATTTCCGGCGCTACCACGCGAATGGCTCCGCCGGCACCCGCTGAACTGCATTGCACCACGGACAAACTGGCGCCTCCCAGCGCCCCTCCATTGGCGCGTATCGATCCATTGATAATTACGCGAGTGGACGATGCGATGAGGATTGCGCCTCCCCCGCCACCGCCGGAAGACCCCGGTGCGGAGCTTTGACCGCTTGCCCCGCCATTGCCTCCCCCGCCGCCCGACCCGCCGAAAAGTGGCGTCAGAGCAACGAAGCTTGTTGGTGCACCGTAGGTTGCCGGTGCAGTCCCGCTGAAGGGTGCTGGTGCACCGCCCGCGGGCCCATGTCCCGCGGTCCCAGGCACAGCATTCAATCCAAGTACGCCGCCGTTGCCGCCGTTGAATCCGCCGGGGCCGCCCGATGCGCCGATGGTCGGGTTTGAACCTATGGACGCCGCGCCGTCGTTGCCATTGACGCTGAGAATCGTGTTCGCGCCGATCGTCACGTCGCCAGTCGCGAGAATGACCACCGGGGAGTTGTCCGTGCCACGGAAGTAGCGGAGCCCGCCGGCGGTGATGCTGACCGTCGTATGGTGATAGACGCCCCCGGCTCGGACGGTGATATCGGTGTTGCCGAAGGTCGTCTTGCTCAACGGCCCGTCGGCCCCTGTGCTCCCGCTGCTGAAAGACTGCGCCATCGCCGGCTGCGCGCCCGCGAGCGCGATCGCTGCGGCCAATCCACGGATGACTGCTTTCCACGGCAGGGGCTTCATGCTCGACTCCTTTGCATGTCATGTTTCACGGCATCGAAACGCTGAGAGGTTGCGAAGTGTTGATGGCGTTGCCCGGAAGGACGCCGGGCGCATCCGCCGGCTGGTGCACGCTGAACGGCTGCGACATGCTGAGCACGTTCCCCGGCAGCACGCCCGGGAAGTCGGCGGGCAGATGGACGCTGAACGGCCGGCTCGGCCGGATCGCGTTACCCGGCAAGACGCCGGCTACGGCGCTCGGCACGTGCACGCTGAACGGCCGCGTCACGGTCGTCACATCGCCGAGCAGCGCGGTCGACACACTGATGGTCACCGCCCCGCTCGCGGTGCTGCCCGAATCGTTGGTCACCGAGAATTCATACGTACCCAGCGGCACCGAGCCCGCCACGGTGAGATTGATCGACACGAGCGCATCGGTGGCGCCCGGAATGACGCTTGCCGCGAACCCGGCCTGCTCGAACGACACCGCCCGGGTGCTTTCCAGATGCGTTCCCGCGATGTCGATGCGGGTGGTGGCGCCGCGCGAGACCTGATCGGGCGTCGCGCTGGCGATCGCCGGCGGCGTGGCCAGCGTGAACGCCTGCGCGCTGACCGCGGCGCCGTTCGCGTTCACTACGGTGATGGGACCGTTGGAGGCATCCGCGGGAACCAGTACGACGAGGACGTTGGCCGTCGCCGACACGACCGTCGCGGGCGCGCCGTTGAAGCTCACCGCGTTCTGCGCCGGATCCGGGACAAAGCCGAATCCGTAGAGGGTCACTTCCTCGCCGACGCGCGCGCGAGACGGAGTGAATGCCACGATCGCGATCTGTGCCGAGGCGTCGCGCGACACCGACATCAGGTTCCCCGCCGCGTCGTAGGTGTAGATCGTGACCTCGCCCGCGGCGTCGACCTCCGCCACCAGCCGCCCCAGCTCGTCATAGACATACTGGACGGACGCTGCCTGCGCGACCCCCCCGCTCATCGCAACCAGCATCGCGAGCCCGCAGAGCGCGAGTCTCAGCACTGACCCCCCTGTCAGGTTGCGGGACGTCCCCTCGGCGTCCCTCGCTCGGGAATCTAGCGAATGGCGCGCGCGGGCACACTCCCCCGAAGGGGTTAACCCGCAGGGGGATGGGGTTAGCGCTCGAGCTTGATGCCGCGCTGCCGGGCGGCGCGCCCGGCCTGGGCACGGCCGTCTACGCCGAGCGCGGCGTACACGGCCTTCGCGTGCTGCTTCACCGTGTCCTTGGCGATGCGCAGGCTCTGCGCGATCTCCTTGTTGCCGAGGCCGCGCGCGAGCAGGCGCAGCACGTCGAGCTGCCGTCCGGTGAGACCGATCGGCTCGCCCGCCGGGCGCTCGCCCTTGAGCGCTTGCGGCGGTACATACGTGCCGCCTTCGGCGATCAGCCGCAGCGCCGCCGTCACCACGCCGGGCCCGGAGGTCTTCGGGATGTAGCCTACGGCGCCCGCTTCGAGCGCGGCGAGGATCACGGGGCGCTCCTCGATCGCCGAGACGACGACGACGCGCGCCTCGGGATGCGCGGCGCGCATGCGCGTCAGCGCCTCGATGCCCTCGCAGCCCGGCAGGCCGAGGTCGAGCATGACGATATCGACGCCATCGCCGCGCTCGATCGCCTCCGCGACGCTGCCCGCAGTGCCCACCTGCGCGCCGGGAAACGCGGCGCGCGCCTGCTCGACCATGATCAGCGCGACGAGCGGATGGTCGTCGACGACGAGGACGCGGTCCACGGCACCTCCCCCGGGGTTACACCCCTGGCGACGATTCTATCGGACGCCAAGCCATAATAGAATGCCTGCGCTTCGAATCACTCTCCCAAGGCGCATGACCCCTTCTCCTGGAACAACCCTACTTCTTCCCGAGCTGCTCCAGCGCCTGCTTGAGGCTGAGCTTGGCATCGGGGTGGCCCTGCGCGGCCGCCTTGCGCAGCCACTCGAGCGCCTCCTCGCGGTTCTCCTTGACGCCGCGCCCGGCCCAAAGGGACTTGCCGGCCATGAGCTGTCCCCAGCTATCACCCAGGCGCGCCGAGGCAAGGTAGTCCTGGTACGCGAGCTCCGCCTTGCCCGCCTGCTGGAAGCGCCAGCCGCGCTGGTTGAACGCATGCGCGGAGCGCGCATCCGCCTCGATGACGAGGGTCAGCAGGGCCACGGCCTCGGCCGCGTCTTGCGCGCGGCTCGCCAGGGGCACCGCTTGGCTCAGGCAGTAGCGGTGCGCGCGCGCCTTCGAGAGCGCCAGTTTCACGTCGGCGAACGCTTCGGCGTCCCGCTTGAGCTTGCTCAGGACGTAGGCGCGCTCGCACAGGGTGCCCGCGCCCGCGTGCAGCGCGATCGCCTGGTCGAACTGCCCGAGCGCCGCCGCGAAGTCCTCCTTCCTCTGCAGCTCGTCGCCGCGGTACGCGGGGATGCGCGCCGCGAGGCGGTCCGCCGCCTTGGCATCCTGCAGCTGCGCGCGCCCTTCCTTGACGTAAGCCTCCATCTCCCGGTAGCTGCCGCCCCAGCGCGGCTCCAGGCTGGTCATGTGCGCGAGCCGCAGTTCCACGCTCTGCGGTGCGAATTTCAACGCTTGCGCGTAGTGCTCCCGCTCATCATCGCGGGACCCCGCGGTGCGCGCCATGGACATCAGAGTCAGGCGGCTGACGTAGGGTTTCGGCGCCAGGGCGAGCGAGCGCTGCAGATCGGCTCGCGACCTCTCGAAAAAGAACCGCATGGTGCGGATGTTTTCTTCCGGCGTTTCGGCGATGAATGCGGTGCCGCGCGCCTCCAACCCCTGGAAATAGTAGAAGCAGCCCCGCCCCGCCACCGCCGCATACGACTCGGGTTGTGCTTTGACCCAGTCGTCGAGCGCGGCCTCGGCGGCGCGCGGGACGCGGTCGAAGGCGAAATACGCCTGCTCCAGCGTCACGCTCCCGCCCGCCGCACCAGCTTCGAACGCACGCTGCAGCCCACCCAGCACGCGGTCGAGCTCGTCGAATTCGCGCCGCTCGAGCAGCGTCACGATCTGCCGATGAACCGGGTCCACCGCGGCGCGCTTGGGCTTGTCCGGCACCAACCCCTCGGCCGGCGGCCGCAAGGATTCCGCCGTGGCTTCGGGGGCCGCGTCCTCTGCGGGAACCGGGTCCGCCGCCCCCCTGCGCGCCAGGGCTTCCCGCTCCTCGGTGGACGGATGCGAAGAGAGAAATCCCGGCACGAAGCGGCGCACGCGCCGCGGCGGTTCGATCCGGCCGAGCAGCGCCGTGAGGTGCCGCGGATCGAAGCCGGCCTTACGCATCATGTCGATCGCGTAGCGATCGGCCTCGCGCTCGCTGTCGCGCGAGTACTTCAACTGCAGCAGCACGGTGGGCGCCGCCGCCGCGAGCGCCGTCGCCGAGGCGACGTCGCCCGTCACGGCAGCGATGATGAGCGCCGTAGCCGAGCTTTCGAGTAGGCGCCGCATGGTGTGGCGGTAGCGCACGTGTCCGAGCTCATGCGCCAGCACGCCCAGCACCTCGTGGTCGTTCCTCGCCTTGCCGACCAGCTCGTCGGTCATGATGATGATGCCCGAGGGCAACGCGAGCGCGTTCGCGCCGAGGACCGGGCTGGCGCGGAATTCGAGCCGGTAACGGGCCGTTTCCCCCGCCGCGCTCGCCATGGCGGCAAATTTCTGGCTCAGCGATGCCTGGCGGGCCTTGGAGAGCGTCGAGGGCTTGAAAATGTGCTCGTCCATGCTGCTCAACGTCTCTCGACCCAGCACCGCCTCTGTCTCGACCGGGATGCGCTCGGCGATGTACTCGACCGCGACCGGCACTACGCGCGCGACCAGCAGCCACACCGCCGCCGCCACCAGCGCGATCGCCACCGTCGCATAGGCCGGGCGCGACTCCCAGCGGTGCAGAATGCGCTCGTAGCGCCGCACGCGGGTCATGCGATCCACCGCATCGTTGTCCTCGGTGACGCAGGCGCCGCCGCCCGGCAGGTACAGCCAGCGCGGCGTATTGGCGACGCGCAGCGACCGGCGCACGCGCCGCGCGTCGAACTGCTCGCTCACGTCGCGGCCTACCACCTTGAGCCGGCCGGCCGCGACAAACATGCTCACCGCGTGCCGACGCGAGGTCTTGCCGTCGAAGTAGACCGCCTGCAGGACGCTCACAGTCCGAAGTCCAGATTGAAGATGTCGCCGAACTCCTGGCCGGTGGCGCCGACGCGCACCAGCGCCGGGTTCGCCTCGTGCACCGGCGCGCCGTCCAGGGTCACGGAGAAACTCTCGAGCCGGTAGCGCAGCGTGCGCACGACGGCCCAGGGGATGAGCAGGCCTGCGCTGGCCGCGGCGGCGACGACGTTGCCGACGTAGATGCGGGCGAGCTTCCACGCCGAAAGCGAGCTGCCAAAGCGCATCCCCGGCCCGTACGCGGCGTTCCACAGCAGATTCGCCGTTCGGGCCTGGACGAAGGCATAGACCAGCGCATAGATCACGTACATCAGTGCAATGGGCACGACGAACGCCGCCCAAGCGAACTCCTCCGGCAACTCGATCTTGGTCATGGCGTAGCCCATCAGGAAGACGACCGGCGCGAAAAGGACGATCATCGCCAAGGCAGCGAGAATGTAGGCGGCATAGAAGCTGCGCGCACGCACGTCGCAGGCGAAGCGCGATTTCCCGAGTGCGTGGCGCGCGACGACGAAGGACTTCTGCCGCGCCATGACCCAGGGATAGGCGAGCCCTGCCGTGAGAACAACAAGGAGCGGCATGCCGATGTATACCCGCGCCGTCTCCCTTGGGGTCGCGGTAAAGTCGAAGCGCAGGCCACGATAGGCCGAGTTGCGCGCATTGAAAGCGAGCGCGCGCACCACCAGCCACGGCAGTGCAACCAGGAACACCGCCCAGAACCCGTACGCGGACACCGGGTACAGCTGGGTGCTGAAGGCATAGGTGACGAACAGAACGAAGGCGACAATGCGCCCCTTGAGGATGACCTTCGGGCTAGCGAAGTAGTCGAAGGTATCGCCGTCGATCCGGGTGCAACCGTAGAAATACCGCTTCTTGCGCACCTTGGCCCACGCCGAGTACACGCCGAGCGTGATCAAGGTGAAGAAGAGATTGACGATCCAGATGCGGAAATACTCGCGTGCCGAGCCGGTGAACTCGGGCTGGACGACACGCTCTGCGCCCGCGGCGGCGGCGGGCTCGGCTGCTGGCACGGGCTCATCCCCCCAGAAGGACTGCCTTGCGGCGCATCGTACCGCACGCGGCGAACCGTTGCCCCACTAGAATACGGCCTTCACTTTTCCAGATCCCCATGACGCCCTTTTCCTGGAACAACCCCTACGCCTGGCCGCGCCGGCCGGTCCTGGCGAAGAACGTCGTCGCCACCTCGCAGCCGCTCGCGGCGCAGGCCGGCCTGCAGATGCTCGCCGCCGGCGGCAACGCGGTGGACGCGGCCCTCGCCACCGCCATTACATTGACGCTCGTAGAGCCGGTCTCGA
>Ga0299906_10003500_pt1 | contig 12942 bp, 9 predicted proteins | sample RVTome_14_FD_200259 | JGI IMG/M metagenome (GOLD analysis project Ga0299906, IMG submission 200259) | Soil microbial communities from uranium-contaminated site in the Upper Colorado River Basin, Wyoming, United States - RVT145D125 (version 2) ...
CCCCCTCATGCCGTACGTCGGCACGAGCAGGACCGCGATCCCCACCGCGACGACGAACGAGGCGACGTAGACGAGCAGGTCCCAGCCGGTGCGACCGACCATGATCAGGATGAATCCGACGGTGCCGACGATGACCGGCACGATCAGGCCGATGATCAGGATCTCGAGCGCGGAGGCGCCGGCGACGAACCGCGGGCCGTACACGCGCATGATCGTCCCCGGCAGGATCGCGAGCGCGAGCAGGATCGGCAGGGTCGTCGCGAGGCCCCATCTCGTCACGTTCTTGTACAGCGCATCGAGCTTGTCCTTCTCGCCGCGGTAGTGCAGGTCGGCGACGAACGGACTGAACACGAGCGACAGCGACGTGAGGAACAGCAGCAGCGACTGCCCGGTCCGCACGGTGGCGCCGTAGATCCCGACCTCCGCGGAGCTCTTGTACGCGGCCAGCACGAACGTGTCGATCCAGAACAGCAGCTGGGCGAACAGCGTCGCCGGGGCGCGGAACATCCCGAACTTCATCAGCGCCCCCGTGCGCTCCTCGGGGATGCCGGCGCCCTCGGTCTGAGCATCGAACCCCCGGGTCTCGCGTTCCCATGCCCACCACGCGAACGCGCATGCGATCGCCCAGGACGCCGCGTACGCGAACGTGGTCACGCCGGCGCTCTTGGCGAAGAACCAGCCAACGACGGCGATCGCGATCCATCCGAGCGGCTGGCCGATCCAGAAGATGTACAGGGTGTGCCGCATGATCTTGAGGCCGCGCGTCGCGCCCAGGTAGACCCAGGTGAGCGCCGCGAAGGGGATCGCGCAGCCCGCCGCAACGAACGCGACCACGCCCTGGTCGTGGTACCTCGGGGAGACGAACGCGGTCGAGAGCCGGTCCGCGAGCAGGATCACCGCCACGCCCGCCAGGACGGAGATGACGCCCGCGATGATCGCGCTCGTCCGCACGAGCGGGCGCGTTCGCCCGGACTCGCCACGGCCGATCAGGATCGCCACGAGACGGACGTTCGCCACGTCCATGCCGAACCGCGTGGCGGTGCTCGCGATGAACGCGAACTGGGTGGTGAGGGTCACGACCCCGAAGAGCGCGGGGCCCAGGCCGCGCGTCATGATCACCTGGGTGGCGAACGTCAAGAGCACGCCGGCCGCTAGGCCGATCACGTTCTGCCCGGCGCCGCCGAGGATGTCCCGCTGATCGCCGAAGCGTCCCCGCGGCAGGATGGCCTCGATCGCGCCGTGGAACCTGCCGCCGGCGCGCGGGGTCGCGCGGAGCGCGGCGTCGGTCGATACCGGCAGGCCCTCGACCTCGGCCTCCGCGATCGCGTCGAGCTCGGCGTCGTGTCCCGGGTCCGTCGCCGACGCTGGCGCGATCTCTCGGTGCTCCTCGTGGTCGGTCATGCGTCCCCTCGTGTGTCTCGTGTCCGACGGCGAACCCGGACCCGCGGGCGGAGGAAGGTGGTCCGGCGCCGGGCGACGGTGATCGCGAGGAGTCTAGAGGGGCGCGGCCAGCCGGAGCGCCTGCGACACGGCGTCCTCGGCGCCGGAGGCCCGGACGATCGCGTCGACCGGTTCGCCCTCCTTGCCGAGCTCCCAGCTCCCGATGCCGACGACCGGCTTGCCCATCTTCAGGGCGAGGGCGATCTCGGAGAGCGTCCCGAACTCGCCGTGCACGGCGATCACGACGTCGGCGCTCCGCACGACGATCGCGTTGCGCGCCTCGCCCATCCCCGTCGCGACCGCGATCGTCAGATACGGGTTGGCGTCAAGCCGCGAGTCGCTCGGGAGGATCCCCACCGAACGCCCGCCCGCGTCGGCGCAGCCGCTCGCCGCCGCCTCCATGACGCCACCCATGCCCCCACAGACCAGGACGCCGCCCGCCTCGGCGACCCCTCGCCCCACGGCCTCGCCGATCGCGAGCTCGGTGGGCGTCCCCGCCGACGGTCCCACCACCGCGATGTAGACCTCTCGCGTCATCGCTCTTCCTCACGGCACCGGCGGATCCTCAACCGAGCATCGCCTCGAGCAGCGACACCGCGCCCGCCTTGTCCAGCGGCTCGTTCCCGTTCCCGCACTTGGGCGACTGCACGCACGAGGGGCACCCGTGCGCACACGGACACCTCGACACGGTCTCGAGCGTCGCCTCCAGCCAGCGCCGGGCGGAGGAGAACCCCCGTTCGGCGATGCCGGCGCCGCCCTCGTACCCGTCGTACACGAAGATCGCACACGACCCGGTATCGGGATGGTACGCGGTCGACACGCCGCCGACGTCCCATCGGTCGCACGTGGCGACCAGCGGGAGCAGCCCGATCGCCGCGTGTTCGGCCGCGTGGGCCGCCCCCGGGATCGCCGGCGGTCGGAGCTCCGCCCGATCGAGCACCGTCTGCGGGATGCCCCACCACACCGCGCGCGTCTCGAGCAGCAGGGGCGGCAGGTCGAGCGGCACGATCTCGAGCACCTCGCCGGTGGCGATGTGCTTTCGGGCGAACGCCACGACCTGGTTCGTGACCCGCACCGTCCCGTAGCACGTGTCCGTGTCGGCGGAGAGCGGGCGGCGCTCCTGCTCGATCACGACCTCGATGTCGGTGGTGTCGCGCGACTGCGTGTAGTAGTCGGGATCCGAGCGTTTCACGATCGCGACGTTCGAGTCCAGATCCAGTACCCGCACCTCGAACTGCTCCCCCTGATGCAGGTACACGGCGCCCGGATGGACCTGCCAGTAGGCGCGCGAGCCGTCGACCGTGCCGAGCAGCTCCCCCGTCTCCTCGATCACGATCTGGAAGCGGCGCCCACCGGTGCTGCGGATGTCGACCTTCCGGTGGGGCGCCTCGTGGCCCGCGTGGTGCAGGACGGAGCCGCGGCGCCGGAGCTCGCCGGTCGCCTCGAGACCCAGGACGGTCTCGGAGGCCTCCGGCCAGTAGGTCGCGACCTCCTCGTCGGACAGTGGCTGCTCCCGGGCGGCGCACAGTAGATGGGGGATCAGGACGTACGGGTTCGTGGGGTCGATCACCGCGGCCTCCGAGGGCTTGTCGAACAGATCCGCGGGGTGAGTGACCAGGTACTGGTCGAGCGGTTCGTCCTGCGCCACCAGCACCGCGAGCGAGCCGTCCGAACGCCGGCCGGCGCGCCCGGCCTGCTGCCACATCGAAGCGCGAGTCCCCGGGTACCCCACCAGGAGCGCCGCGTCCAGCGACCCGATGTCGATCCCGAGCTCGAGCGCGTTCGTCGAGGCGACGGCGATCAGCTCGTCGTTCGCGAGCCGGCGTTCGAGCTCGCGTCGATCCTCGGCCAGGTAGCCGGCGCGATACGCCTTGACCCTCGGACGAAGCTCGGCGTTCAGCTCGCGCCGTGTGAACTCGGCCAGCAGCTCCGCCGCCCGCCGGGACCGCGCGAACCCGATCGACTTCACGCCCTCCTCGGCGAGCCGGGCCATGAGGAACGAGGTGTCGGTGAGCGCGCTCCTGCGAGCGCCGGACTCGTCGTCCACGATGGGCGGGTTCCACAGCGCGAAGGTCTTGCCCCCGCTCGGCGAGCGGTCGTCCACGACGGCCTCGAACGGTTCCCCGACGAGCCGTTCGGCGAGCTCGACCGGATTGCCGACGGTCGCGGACGCGAGCACGAACGCGGGGTCGCCGCCGTAGTGCGCCACCAGCCGGCGGAGCCGCCGCAGGACGTGCGCGACGTGCGACCCGAACACGCCTCGGAACACGTGGCTCTCGTCGACCACGACATGCGACAGGCGCAGGAAGAAGTCCGCCCAACGCGGATGGTCGGGCAGGATCCCCGCGTGGAGCATGTCCGGGTTCGTCATGACCAGGTTCGCGTTCTTGCGGATCAGGGGCCGGTCGGCCCGCGGCGTGTCGCCGTCGTAGACCCCCGCTCGCAGCTGGGGCAGCCTGAGCTGGCGGACCTGACGGAGCTGGTCGCGCGCGAGCGCCTTGGTGGGGAACAGGTACAGCGCGGTCCGATTGGGATCCGGCACCGCCGCCGCCGCGAACGCGAGGTTGTAGACGAGCGTCTTGCCCGAGGCCGTGCCGGTCGCGACGATCACGTTCCCGCCCGAGCGCGCGAGGTCGAACGCCGCCGCCTGGTGCTCGTAGAGGCCGGTCACGCCGACCAGGGCGAGCCGCTGGCGGATCAGCTCGGGGACATCGGCGGGGAACGGGCCGGGCTCGGTGGTGCGGGCCGGCAGGTCGCGGGCGTGGACGAGCTCGTCCTCGGCGCTCAGCCGCTCGAGGAACGCGCGCGGGTCCACGGGCCGATGGTAGCCGTGCGCGGCCGGACCGCCGGGTCACTCGCCGACGATCTCGCCTCTGTTCAGGTCCCGGTACGACGTCTTGAAGCCGTCGCGGATGAGGGGTCGGATCAGGGCCCGCTGGCGGGTGAAGATCACGAGGCCGAGCACCAGGTACGCGCTGCCGACGAAGATCCGTTCGAGCCCCGCGATGGACTCCGGCGCGAGCCCTCCGATGATGAACTGGGCCCAGAACAACGTGAACAGCAACCAGGCCTCGCGCACGCTGATGGAGAGCGTGACGAGCACGGCGACCGCGAAGAACGACTGCGCGGCGGTGAGGAACAGCTCCTCGCGCTGGTGGACGTCGACCGGCAGGCCGTGCAGACCGCCCGCCGCGATCGCGAACACGATCGGCAGGGTGCCGACCAGCAGGGTCCACTGGTTCACCTTCGAGGACACGAGCGTCCCCAGGGCGGCGTTGGTGTTCAGGCGCCAGGCGTAGAGACCCGCGACCAGCAGCTCGGGAGCCTCGGACGCCAGGGGCGCGAGCCACTGGATCAGCAGGAACTCGCTGATGTTGAACTCCTGCCCGGTCGCGACCAGCGCTTCGGCGAAGTGCTCGGCGGAGAGCAGGATCACGACGGCCGCGAACACGAACATCCCGATCACGCTTGCCCGACGGTTCGGCGTTCGGAACGTGCCGATCCATCGGGCCGGCCCGACGAGGTGTGGTTCCTCGGCGGGGGCCTTCGAGATCCGCCAGGTGTACGCGGCGAAGATCGACACGAGGATCACGGAGTCCACCAGTGTGATCTGGGACTTCAGCGGGAGCGTGAGCGAGTACACGGTGGCGAGTCCCAGGAACGCCACCTCGACCGAATGCGGGCGGTCGAGCACCACCTCGCGTAGGACCGGGGGGGTCCTGCGCGAGCGGTATGCGGCGATGAAGACGACCATCGACCAGCCGATCCCGATCAGCAGCCGGTTGGCGCCGGTCATGTTGGCGAGCGCGAGCGAGCAGGCGTCCTCGCCCGCAGCGCCGGGCGGATGGCAGGCCTCCCCGTACTGCTCGAACGCGTTCCCGCCTTCCCACGCGAGGACCATGTCGACGGCGTACTCGGGCAGGACCGCGATGAACGCCAGGACGGCGATCGCCAGCCCCGCAGAGATGTCGAGCTGCGCCACCTCGGCGGCCCAGGACAGGATGAAGGCGGCACCGACGATCGCGAGGCCGTACAGCAGGGCCTCCACCCAGTTCGCGAGCGACACGCTCGAGAACCGGAGCACGATCGCCGGGACCGTGATACCGGCCGCCAGGAGGAGCGACGTGAGCGAACCGCCGGCAGGCACGTCGCCGTCGGGATGAACGACGGTCTGCGATCCGCGATCGGAGCCCACGGCCCTCCCTCTCCGGCCGAAGGTCTCGTCCCCGCGAGGCGAGGGATCCACCGGACCGCGACGCGCGGCCGTCATGACGGCGGGATCCGCTTTCGGACTACTCCCCTTCCGACGGCGCAGGGTAGCAGCGGATGCCGACCGCGTGCCCGGGCGACGTTAGCCCTCGAGCAGCGGCTCGTTCGGCGACGGGGGCACGTTCGTCTTCTTCAGGAGGCCGTCGTCGGCGAGGTCCTTCGAGATCGCATCGAGCGTCTCCTGGTTGAGGGTCACCACGGACAGGCCGCCGATCATCCCCGTGCCGCCCGGCAAGACCACGTTCTCGACCTTGTTCGCGTTGATCGCAGTGCCGGTGAAGGCGAGGTCGAGCACCTCGTCCAGCGTGAGCGTGATCGTGCCGTTCCGCACGAACGACGCCACCCAGATCAGCAGCCTGGCCGGGTCCTTGTTGAACTCCTTCTTGAGCTGGGCCAGCGCCGCCACCATCAGCCGACCCTGGTTCTCCGAGCGCCCGAAGTCGCCGGCCGGCAGGTCGTGCCGGTTCCTCGCGAACGCCAGGGCGTTGTCGCCGTCGAGTCGCTGCACGCCCGGGTCCAAGAACGCCCTGGAGGCTTCGTCGCTCATCGCGAACGGCACGTCCACCACCAGCCCGTCGACGTCGTCCACCATCTGCTCGAAGCTCGCGAACCCCGTCATCGCCCAGTAGTCCATCCTGAGGCCCGTGAGCTGCTCGACCGTCTGCACGACCAGGTCGGGACCGCCGTAGAACAGGGCGGCGTCGATCTTGTTCTGCCCGACACCGGGGATCTCGACGTAGGAGTCGCGTGGGATCCCGACGATCGACGCCCTGTGCTCGGCGGGGTTGATGGACAGGATGTGGATCGAGTCCGCGCGCTGGCTCTCGACCGCCTGGTCGGGCCGGGCGTCCGAGCCGATGACCAGGACGTAGATGGGCTTGCTCCCATCGAGCAGGGGGACGTACTCGGCGTGGGCCGGCTCGAGCTGGAACAGCGGCGCCGCGGACGCGTGTCCGCCCGGCTGGGTCGCGCCGAGGGCGGAGCCGGCGACCCAGGCCGCCACCAGGGCGATCAGGAGCGCGGCTCGGCGGCGGGCGGGGAGCACGCTCATGCGGAGGGGGAGGTCGAGGCGGAGGGCGAGGGCGGCTGCGTCTCGTGGTCGTCCCGCGATACGTCGAACGCTGTGATCGTCCATCCCTCCTGGCCGTCGATCTGGCGGAGGAAGAATTCTCCCTTGCTCACGACCGCCAGGTACGTGCCGTTCTTGCGTTCCGCCGTGGCCCGGAAGATCACTGACACGACGGCGGTCTCCGGCTCGCCGTCGGGGTCGAACAGCACCTGGTACGAGAGCTTGCTCTTGCTCTTGCCCGGGTCGACGGTGTCGAAGACGTTGCCGGCGGTGGAGCCCAGCGTGAGGGTCTCCACGTTCTGCTCGGCCGTCGCGGCCGCCTGGGGAGCGAACGCCGCGAAGACCTCCTCGTAGTCATCGTGGCGCCAGTTGCTCGGGTCCAGGTACGCGTTCGTATACAGGTCGTCGATCAACGGCGTGATCTCCTGAGCCACCTCGTCGGCGCTCGCCGAGAGCGCGGCCTCGTCCGCGTCGGGCGCGGTCGGGATCGCCGTGGCGGGCTTGACGATGAAGTCGAACGGCGGCGCGGGCTCGTCGCCCCCGCCGATGATCGAGCCCCCCCCGCCACGCGTCGCGAGCAGGATCGCGGCACCGATCGCGACGAGCACGACGGGCACGATGAGCAACGCGAGCGGCAGACGGCGCTTCTTGTTCGCGCCTCGCTGCACACGGTTGGGGGTCACGGAGGGGGGTTCTGTGCTGGTGGCCAAAACGCGTGAAGGCTACCCGTGGGCGGGGGCGGTCGCAACACAAGTAAGATGGAGAAGCTCTGAAGGTGCGCCGGGAAGACTGGTCGGCACGGGGTTCACCATGACCGACGACCAGGCAGACGCCCGGCCAACTGAGGCCATCCGCCCCCCATGGTCGGGTTCGGGTGGGCCGCTCGCGCGCCGAGTCGTCCAGCCACTGCAGGCGTTCCTCAACGAGGAAACGTCGAGCGCCCTCCTGCTCTTCACCGCCGCGGTCGTGGCGCTCGTGTGGGTGAATTCGCCCGTGCGGGAGAGCTACGAGACGCTGTGGCACACCCAGGTGGGGATCCGGATCGGCGATGTTGGGATCGTCGAAGACCTCCGCCACTGGGTGAACGACGGCCTCATGTCCCTGTTCTTCCTCGTCGTGGGCCTGGAGATCAAGCGCGAGCTGACGACCGGCGAGCTCCGTGACCCGCGGGCCGCCGCAGTGCCGGTGATCGCCGCACTCGGCGGGATGCTCGTCCCCGCGGTCATCTACCTAGCGTTGAACCCTACTGGTACGAACTCCGAAGGATGGGGCATCCCGATGGCGACCGATATCGCCTTCGCGCTCGGGGTCCTCACCCTGGCGGCCCGCTCGGCACCCGCGAGTCTGAAGGCCTTCTTGCTGACGCTCGCCATCGTCGACGATATCGGTGCGATCATCGTGATCGCCCTCTTCTATTCCGGTGGCGTGACGGTTCTTCCTCTCGCCCTGGCAGCCGGACTCCTCGCAGTGATCGTCGTGTGTCAGCGGAACCAGGTCCGTGCGGCGACGGTGTACGTTGCGTTGGGGACCGCTGTCTGGATCGCCGTGTACGAATCAGGCGTACACCCGGCCATCGCAGGCGTCGTCCTCGGGCTGCTGACGCCCGCCGTGCCCTTCCAGCGGCCGTCGGCGGTGAGCGAGGAGGCCCACCGCATCGCGAACGAGACGGTGGACGACCCTTCCCCGCCCGACGCCGACGCCCCGCAATGGCTCCGCCTGGCCACGCTCTCGACGGAGGCCGTCTCCCCGCTCGCGCGGGTCGAGGCCTCTCTGCACCCATGGACGAGCTCGCTGGTCGTTCCCCTTTTCGCGTTGGCGAACGCAGGGATCGTCCTCTCCGGCGACGTGTTCGCGGATGCGGCGAGGAGCTCGATCACGCTGGGCATCGTCCTAGGTCTGGTGGTGGGCAAGGTCGCCGGGATCATGTTCGCAAGCGCCCTGACCGTGCGGACCGGGATCGGCCGACTTCCCGCCGGCGCGACCTGGCGGCACCTCCTGGGCGTCGGTGCCGTCGCCGGGATCGGGTTCACGGTGTCGCTGTTCATCACCGAGCTCGCGTTCGGCGGAGGCGTAGAGGCCGGCCAGGCGAAGGTCGGAGTCTTCATAGCGTCTGTGATCGCAGGCCTGCTCGGCTTCGCGGTGTTTCGTGTGGGGTCCCGTGGGTCGATCCGGTCCTTCGACCGTGAGGGTCGGCCGCTCCGATAGGCGGCGAGGCTGAAGGCTCGCAGTCTCGCGAGTCCGGATCGCATCAGGGGCCTCTATCCCTGGCTCCGCTACTTCGTCCTCGCCTGAGGCCTGTTCGGGTCAGCTGACGGTCGACTCCCTATACTTGCCGGGCCCCGGCCGCCCCAACAGGGTCCGGGCGTGCCGAAGCCCGAGGAGGTCGCAACGTGCTGCACGGTGTCCTGGCCCAGGAAGGCGGTCCGATCAACGCCGTCTTCGGGTCGTTCGAGACCAACGCGTTGTGGGTGATCCTGGGCATCTCGCTCGTCGCCCTCGCGTTCGCGTACTACCTGGTCCGCGAGGTGCTGGCCGCTCCCGAAGGCAGCCCCAAGATGCGGGAGATCGCCCGTTCGATCCAGATCGGCGCGAAGGCCTACCTGAACCGGCAGTTCCGCACCGTCGCGGTCTTCATGGCCGTGCTCACGGTCCTGCTGTTCTTCGCACTGCCGGTGCCCGACGACGCCGCCCACACCGAGTTCGCGCTGCGGTTCGGCCGCTCGGTCGCGTTCATCCTCGGGGCCGCGTTCAGCGCGATCACCGGGTACACGGGGATGTGGCTCGCGGTCCGCGCCAACGTGCGCACCGCGAACGCCGCCAAGGAGTCGGGCCTGCGACGAGCGTTGCGGATCGCGTTCCGGGCCGGCGGGGTGGCGGGGATGTTCACGGTCGGGCTCGGACTCCTGGGCGCCACGGTGATCCTGCTCATCTATCAGCAGGATGCGACGGCCGTCCTGGTCGGCTTCGGGTTCGGCGGTGCGCTGCTGGCGATGTTCATGCGGGTCGGCGGCGGGATCTTCACCAAGGCGGCGGACGTGGGCGCCGACCTGGTGGGCAAGGTCGAGGTCGGGATCCCCGAGGACGATCCGCGCAACGCCGCGACGATCGCCGACAACGTGGGCGACAACGTCGGCGACTGCGCGGGGATGGCGGCGGACCTGTTCGAGTCCTACGAGGTGACGCTGGTCGCGTCGCTGATCCTGGGCGCGGCCGCCTACGCCGGCTCCGAGGTGGGGGCGATCGCCGGCGTGATGTTCCCGTTGTTCGTGCGTGCCGTCGGGGTGATCACGTCCATCATCGGGATCCTCGCCGTGACGCCGCGGAGCGAGGACGAGCACGGGATGCGGGCGATCAACCGCGGCTTCTTCATCTCGGCCGCGATCTCGGCCGCCGCCGTGTTCGTGATCAGCGGGATCTACATGGACGACCTTCGTCCCGCCGTCGCCGTGCTGTTGGGCCTGCTCCTCGCGAGCGTGATCCAGGTCCTCACGCAGTACTTCACCGATACCAAGTTCAAACCGGTACAGGAGATCGCCGAGTCGACGCAGACCGGGCCGGCGACGACGATCCTGTCGGGCTTCTCGATCGGCCTCGAATCGACCGTGTGGGCCGTCCTGGTGATCGCCGCCGTCATCTCCGGCGCGTTCGTGCTCGGCGACAACGCCAGGGAGGCCCTCTACTTCATCTCGCTCACCGGCATGGGGATGCTCACGACGGTGGGCGTGATCGTGTCGATGGACACCTACGGGCCGGTGTCGGACAACGCGCAGGGGATCGCCGAGATGTCGGGTGAGTTCGAGGGTCGTCCGGCGCAGGTGCTCACCGGCCTCGACGCCGTCGGGAACTCGACGAAGGCCATCACCAAGGGCATGGCGATCGCCACCGCGGTGATCGCCGCGACGTCGCTGTTCGGTTCGTTCGAGGAGGCGCTGCGTCTGGCGGGGTTCCCGTTCGAGGGGATCCGCGTGGACGATCCGAGCGTTCTCGTCGGCCTGTTGATCGGTGGCTCGATCGCCTTCCTGTTCTCGTCGCTCGCGATCCGCGCGGTGGGTCGAGCGGCGTCCCAGGTTGTGGTCGAGGTGCGGAACCAGTTCCGCGACCACCCCGGGATCATGACCTACGAGGAAAAGCCGGACTACGCGCGCGTCGTGGACATCTGCACCAAGACGTCGCTCCGCGAGCTGATGACGCCGGGGCTGCTCGCCGTCCTGTCGCCGATCATCGCCGGCTTCGCGCTCGGCGCGGAGGCGCTCGGTGCCTTCCTCGCGGGCGCGATCCTCACCGGCCAGCTGCTGGCCGTGATGCTCTCGAACTCGGGCGGCGCCTGGGACAACGCCAAGAAGTTCATCGAGGAGGGTCACTACGGGGGCAAGGGCAGCGAGTCGCACAAGGCCGCGGTGATCGGCGATACGGTCGGCGATCCGTTCAAGGACACGGCCGGCCCGGCGCTCAACCCGCTGATCAAGGTGATGAACCTGGTAGCGCTGCTGTTCGCGCCGGTGATCGTCGAGCAGACCGACAACGAGGTGGTCCGGGTCGTGGTCGTCGTGATCGCCGTCGCGGTGGTCGCGGCCGCCATCTGGGTCTCCAAGTCTCGCAAGTCCGAGCTGATCGTCGAGGCGTCCGAGCCCTCGGTGCGGGCGGGATAGGCTTCCCCGACCTCGAGAGCGGAGGGCGGCCACGCCGATGGGACTCCTCGATCCGTTCCGGCGGTTCTTCCGCCGGATGGCGGAGAGCGACGAGCAGCGCTACGCGGAGGAGATCCGGGTGTGGGCGGAGAGCGTCCCGGGGAGCGTTCGGATCGCCGAGGCGTCCACGCGCTCGCGCGTCAAGCTCGCCGGTGTTGTCCGACGGATCACGGTCCGGCCGCTCGAGGGCCACGAGTCGCTCGAGGCGATCCTTTCCGACGGGACCGGAGAGGTCACGGTGATGTGGATGGGTCGTCGGACGATCCGCGGACTGAGCCTCGGCACCCGTCTCGTTGTCGAGGGCCTGCTGGCCGACCAGCGGGGCGAGAAGCGGATGGTGAACCCGAGCTTCGAGTTCCGTGCGTAGGCCACGCCGGGGCACCGAACGGCCGGTCAAGTTCCACCAGCCGGGCTGTCGATACCTTCACCATGCAGCAAGGCAGGAAACAGCGTGCGTGGAAGCCCTGGCGGGACACGATCATCGCCATCGTCGCGGTGATCGCGATCGGTTCGCTCGCGTCGGCAAGCCCGTCCCTGCGCGCGCCGCGGGGTCCGCATGACTCCGTCCCCACCGTGGCCACGGGGGCCGGGGGTCCGGCCGGGGCGACCGGCCACGAGATCGAGACCGCCGACGAGGGCGTGTCATCGGACGGCGTCGACTTCACGGCCTGCGAGGGCCTGACCGGGCTCGAGAACGCGATCTGCCGCCACGAGGCGCTGCTCGTCGTCCACCCGGACAACCAGGGCCTGCAGAACTCGCTCACGCACCTCCTGGAGATCAGGGCCGAACACGAGGCCAAAGCCGGTGCGAACCACGGCGGCGATGTTCCGCACGAGGACGGGTCCACGTCCTCGTCCAACGGCCACGGTCACGGCCAGAGCGGCGAGTCCCACGGCAACGCCGGGGGCAACGCCAGGGGCGACGGCAACGGCAAGGGCAACGGCGAGGACCACTGAGCCGTCGAACCCACTTCCTCGAACTCGAGACGAGCCTAGGGCCCCTCGCCCTCTCCGAGCACGGCCGCCCGGAGCGCGCTCTCCGCTTCCGGCACCGTGAGCGCGAGCACTTCGTCGCCGTCGGTGATCACGGTCTCGGGCTGGGGGATCAGGACATGTCCCTCGCGGATGATCGCCACGAGCGTGGCGTCCGGTGGCAGCCGCAGCTCGTACAGCGGGCGCCCGGCCGACGGTGAATCGGCGGGGATCCTGAGCTCGACGATCGAGATCCCGCCGCGTTCGAGCGGCAGCAGACGGACGAGGTCGCCGACCGTGACCTCCTCCTCCACCATCGCCGTGAGGATGTGCGGCGGCGAGACCGCGGCGTCCACGCCCCACTGCTCGGTGAACAGCCATTCGTTGTCGGGGTGGTTCACGCGCGCGAGCACGCGCGGGACACCGAACTCTTGCTTCGCGAGCAGCGAGGTCACGAGGTTGTCCTCGTCGTCCCCGGTCGACGCGACGACGACGTCCGCCGTG
>Ga0299906_10003502_pt1 | contig 12937 bp, 7 predicted proteins | sample RVTome_14_FD_200259 | JGI IMG/M metagenome (GOLD analysis project Ga0299906, IMG submission 200259) | Soil microbial communities from uranium-contaminated site in the Upper Colorado River Basin, Wyoming, United States - RVT145D125 (version 2) ...
CCAACAGGAAAAGACAATGAAGCAGAAGGTGGTTTCTCGTGAGTATAAGGTCATGCTCAAGAAAGAGCGCTTCATCGGCACACAGATGGCGCTACTCGAGCGGGCTGGAGAGTTCTGGAGCAGTTTTAGAAGAGAGGTCCAGGATATCGTGTATGATAGCGACGGAAGTCTTGACAGGGTGGAGAAGCGAAGGGCCGTAAAGTTCTACGACGGCGCGGATCGACCGCTTCAGGAAGATAACTACGTCTTTCGCGAACGGGTTGAGCCTGGCACGGACAAGCGGGAGGTGACGCTCAAATTCCGCCATGCAGATCGCTACATCACGCAGGACCGGGACATGGCTGCAGCTGACTTTGAAAGTGGAAGAACGAAGTTCGAGGAGGACATCAAGCTTCCCTTCATGACGCTTTACAGCTTCTCGACAAAGCAGTCGATCCCGCAAGGCAGAACCCTGGACAAGCTGGCTGATCTTTGTGGATTGTATCCAGGCCTGAAGAAGCGGCTGAAGCCGTCTCAAGAGGAGGTACCCCTGGAGATAGTACGTGACTTCACCGCGAGCGAAGTGGTGATTGTCGGGGCCGATTTCCAGATCGGAAAGAGCCCCAAAGTCGAGGCCGAGTGCGGATTGATCGTGTGGTATGATCAGGCAGGTGACCCGGGAACGCCTGTCGTCGCTGAGTTCAGCTTCAGGTATGAAGATGAACGGGAGGAATATGACGGCGAGCCGGCAAAAAGAGCTTATGATGTGTTTGGGAGATTAGGGGACATGGATTGGGTCGACGCTGAGGGTCCGACAAAGACTGCGTTTGTATATTGAGGAGCCTGATGCGGCGGTTGAAAATGAGATTGGAGAGGCCAGCATGTCCGTCCAGGCGAAGCGGGAAGCCGCGCTCTTGACGTCCAGCCATCGCCTTTCTCGCTCCGTGTCACTCTGCTGCGGACAAGTGATGCGAGCCACGCTCGGATTCTCCCGGATTCCGGCGAGCGTGTCCGCGTCGAGCCTCCCGGAGCGAAAGGCACCTGGTGCATCCTCCCTGCTCAGCGGGCGTCGAGCTGTGCGCGAATCGTGCGGAGCAATGCCACCATGTCGTAAGGCTTCTGGAGGAAGTTGACACCTTCCTCCGCGTGGAAACCGGCGCCGGCTGTGTCCGCGTGATAGCCGCTGGCGAGAATGATCTTGAGACCGGGATGTCGCTTCCACAGTTCCTCGGCGAGCTGCCGGCCTGTCATGCCGCCAGGCATGATCACATCCGTGATGACGAGATCGATCGAATCGTGCTTCTCCGTCCAGATGCGCAGCGCCTCCGCGCCGGTGCTCGCCTCGATGACCTGATAGCCCTTCTTCTTGAGAATGTTTCGAGCGATCCGGCGGACGGATTCCTCATCCTCGACAAGCATGATGGTCTCTTTTCCGCCGAGAAGCTCCGCCCCGGTGACGATGACAGGTGCGGTCCGGGCCTGGTGTCGTGATTCAGGGAAATGAATGTGAAACAATGAGCCCTGGCCCAACTTGCTCTCCGCGGTGATCCAGCCGTTGTGCTGATTGACGATTCCGTAGACTGTCGCAAGGCCGAGGCCGGTGCCCCTGCCCACTGGCTTGGTCGTGAAGAATGGCTCGAAGATGCGCGGCAGCACCTTGGGATCGATACCGCTTCCATTGTCACGCACCGAGAGACGCACATACGACTCGGGGCCGGAATCGACATGCGGTGGGCGCATGACCTGGGCAGCCGGAATGATCGAGGTGGTGATCGTGACAACCCCGCCCTGCGCCATCGCGTCGCGGGCGTTCACCACGAGGTTGAGCAGAACCTGTTCCATCATGCCCGAGTCGGCGAGCACCGGTGCGCGCTCGCAATGCGGTTCGAAGCGCAGCTCCATGTCTTCGCCGAGGATGCGCTGGAGCATTCGGTTGAGACCTGCGATGACCATGTTCAGATCCAGTTCGCGCACCTGGATGACCTGTCGCCGGCCGAAGGCGAGCAGCTGCCGCGTGAGCTGGCTGGCGCGCTCGGCCGAGGCCACGATTTCATCGGCCGACTCGCGCATTTCCTGCGGAAGCGCTGGCGCGGCGCGAATGAACGAGGCATGTCCTTCAATGACGGTGAGAATGTTGTTGAAATCGTGTGCCACGCCGCCGGCCAGATGACCGATCGACTCCATTTTTTGAGCCTGCCGCACCTCTTCCTCCAGGAGCCGGCGCACGGAGATGTCGCGTCCGATACCGAGAACTTCGGCCGGGCCAGCCTCGCCATTCACAATGCAGACGCGCAGATCGATTATGCGTGGCGAGCCTTGCGCGGCATTGAGGCGCAGCTCGAACTCTTGCGGCTGCGATTCCTTCACCACGTGCAAGAGCATCCGCCGGGCCAGCGCGATGTCGTCTTCGTAAACCAGCTCCTCGAACGGCCTGCCGATCCACCTGTCGCGGCGGTGTCCAGTGGAGACCTCGAAGGCGGGATTAAGCGACGTCACGATTCCTTCCGGGGTGAACGTGAAGATCACATCGAGGGCGCTATCGACCAACTGCTGGAGGTGTGCCTCGGAACGGCGAAGCGCATCCTCGATGCGCTTGCGCTCGACGATTTCGCGTTCGAGCGCTTCCGCCCGGTGGCTCAACTCGGCGTAGAGGGACCCGTTCTCGTAGATGCGGCCGACTTGTGCGGCAAGGATCCGAGCGAGTCCCTCGTCCTCGTCGTTGAACTCGATTGCGCCAATCTTGTCGGCGAGGCAAAGCCAGCCGTAGACACGATCCGGAGACACTATGGCCGTGCGCAGGAACGAGTGCACGGGCGGATGCACGCGCGGAAGACCGACGCTTTCGGGGTCACCGGAGAGCGAGGTGAAGCGGTGCGTTGTCGGTTCCGTCATCCATTCAGCCTGAACCGGCACCGCCAAGGCGGGGGATGTGATCCGGCTGGAAAACTCGGCGTTCATGCCGCTGACGAACTGGTAGCGGATATGTTTGTCGTGCGGATCGAGCACGCCGACCGCGGCGTATTTGGCACCGATGATCTTGCGGGCGGATGTGCAGAAATTGTCGAGCAACTGGCGCGGATCGCGCTCGGACGCGAGTTTCAGGCTCAGTTCAATCATGGCCTCGAGCCGCGGAGTCGCCTCGGCCGCCATGCGCGAGAGCTTTGCCGTAAGTATCCCGAGATGCTCGCGATGAAAGTCCACCAGGGGCACCGGTCCGACCGTTTTCGGGGGCGCACCGAGTACCGTGGCCACCCTGGAAAGAATCTCCTCTGGTTCGGCAGGTTTGGAGATCACGCCCACGGCTCCGCACGCATCAATGAGCGCTTTGACCTCCGACTCGAGGTACGTGGCGGTATAGAACATCACCGGCGTCGCGGAAAATTGAGGCTCTTCGCGCAACTGTCGCACGAACTCGAAGCCGTCCATCGTCGGCATGAGCAGATCCGCGATGATGAGGTCGGGTAGCAACTCGCGCGCCTGCACGAGAGCTTCCGCGCCGTCCTCCGCCTCGCGCACCGCATGCCCGGCGTAGCCAAGCACCGTGACGATCAGGTCGCGGGCGGCCGGGTCGTCGTCGACAACGAGAATAGTGGCCATCGTGGAGTGTTCGCTTGGTTGCAGTCGGGCTCGATTAGTCAGATCGACAAGTTCGGGGTTCGGTCAGATGCGCTCAAGGCAGATGGACTTCGCGCAGGCAGGCGGCGACTTCGTCCAGGAGCCTCTGCGGTTCGACCGGACGCGTGAGGTACCGGCGCGCGCCGCGCGCGAGGCCGCGCCTGCATTCGTCCGGCGACATGGCAGTCGCCGTGATCAGGATAACCGGCATCTGGCAGAGATCCGAATCGGATCGGAGTGCATCAATCAGGTCAAAGCCGGACCCGCCGGGCATGTTCACGTCGCAGACGACGAGATTGGGGCGGCGCTCGCGTGCAAGTGCCAGCGCGTCGGGCACGTTGCACGCGACGACCGTCTCGTAACCCGAGGGCGCGAAAACACTTTCCATCAAGGCAAGGTCGGAAGGTGAATCATCGACCAGCAGCAGGATCGCGCACTCGCTGGGTGTCGGACGGGCTGTCCATTCAACCGACGGTTCCGGAAAAATCTTCGCCGCAGGGATCGCACCCGGAGGGAGAAAGGCCTCGAGGCTTCTGGCGAAGCTCTCGGGATTGATCGGCTTGGAAATGTATCCATCGAATCCCGCTGCGAGGACCTTCTCGCGATCGCCGACCATGGCCAGCGCCGTGACCGCGACGATGGGCAGGCCGCGCAGTTCGGGATCGCCCTTGATCGCACGCGCCACGGCATACCCGTCGATTCCCGGAAGGTGCACATCGCACAAGACCAGATCGGGTGGTGCGTTTCGCACGGAAGTCAGTCCCTCCTCGCCAGTCTCGGCGGAGATGGAATCGTAACCGAAGGCGTTCAGCAAATAGACCATGAGGTCAGAATTCGCCGAGTTGTCTTCAATGATCAGTATGCGGGTGGTCACGGGAAATGGGCGTCTCAGGTTCCGGAGGTGCTTTATCCGCAGGTCGCTTCATGGCGAGAGTGAAGATGGTGCCTTTGGCATCTTCGCTCTCACAGGACAATTCCGCGTCAAGAAGTTGTGAAAGCCGCGAGCTGAGGTAAAGTCCGAGGCCGGTGCCCTCGGTGCGGCGCGCGCGGGCGTTGTCTCCACGATCAAAGGGCTGGAACAGCCTCGCGCGCTGCTCGGGAGTGATGCCACAACCCGTGTCAATGACCCGGATGCGCATTCCGGGCGCTTCTGGATCATCGCCCGCGTCTAGCACGATCCGCACGCCGCCATGCGAGGTGAACTTGATGGCGTTGCTTACCAGGTTGATAAGGATCTGATTAAGTGCCCGCCGATCGGTCACGACGGAGATGCGCGGCACTGGCGGGGCCATCTCGAGGTTCAAGTTCTTGCTGTGCGCGAGCGGCCCGAGCGACTCGATCAACTCCGCGACCAGTGCTGCGACATCGACAGGCTCAAGGTGCAAATCGATGCTTCCAGAATCGATCTTTGCGAGGTCCAGCAAGTCGTTGATCAGCGACAGCAAATGGCGGGCGCTGTGCTGGACAGTGCGAAGCTGTTTCTCCTGGTTGCCGGTGAGTGGCCCCGGCAATTTCATGAGCATCGTGCCGGTGAACCCCAGGATCGCGTTGAGCGGGGTGCGCAACTCGTGGCTCATGGTCGCGAGGAAAATGTCCTTGGCCTGGTTCGCCTTCTCGAGCTCGATGTTCTGTGACTGGAGCGCATGCTGGAAGCGTTTCCGCTCCGCCACCTCCTCCTGGAGCGCGTTGTTCACGCTCCTCAGCTGAGCCGGACTCGGCAGGGCAAGCGCCTGCGGCACGAGTTGCACAAGAAGCACGGCCGTCGGCACGGAGGCCAGTGCAGTGATGGCTTTGACTCCACCCGAGAGCCAGTAGTCCGCATGCCAGATGTTCCAGATCTCGAACAGATGGGTGGTGCCGCAGGCAAGGATGAAAATTGCAAAGCAGACAAACATCCAATGGAACTCGAGATTCCGCCTCCTGCGCACAAAATACAACAGGGTGGCCGGGATCGAGTAATAGGAAAGGACGATGAGGGTGTCGGCGATGGCGTGCAGCGTGATCAGACTCCCGCTCCAGAAATAACAGTGACCGTGTGGCATGAACGGGGTGGAGGCGGATAGCGTGGGAGCCAGGCGCACCAGAAACGACAAGCACCCGGCCATGTCTTGTCCAAACAGCTCAAGGTGAGACATCATGAGTTTGCCCCGCGGGAAGTTTGAGGGTGAAACGGCTGCCCTTGCCGGATTCGCTTTCAAAGGTGATCGATCCGCCAAGCAGTTCGGCGAGACGCCGGCTCAAATGCAGGCCGAGGCCGGTTCCCTCGCCGCGGCGCCGGGATTCCGTGGCGACCTGTGAAAACACCTCGAAGAGGCGGCGCTGGTCGTCCTGGGCAATTCCGATGCCGGTATCGATGATTGAAAACTCAACCACCCGGCTGGCCCCGTTATGATGAGTGCCGAGGACAATGCGGACCGAGCCGCGCTCGGTGAACTTGATCGCATTGTTCGTCAGGTTGATCACGATCTGGCTCACGGCGCGACGGTCGGTGTCGACGGTGACACTTTCCGGTGGCGTCTCCACGACAAGCTCGAGCCCCTTTTGTTCGGCGGCCGGGCGAAGCACGTCCGAGACTTCGTGCACTATCTCCTCGCATGCCACCGGCGCCAGATGCAACTCCACCTTTCCCGATTCGATCTTCACGAGGTCGAGCATATCGTTGATGAGGGAGAGCAGGTGCCGGGCATTGCGCTGGACGATGCCCAGCTGTTTCTCCTGTTGCGCGTTGAGCGGGCCGGGAAGTTTCATCAGGAGCGTTCCCGAAAAGCCGATGATCGCGTTGAGCGGGGTCCGCAGCTCATGGCTCATCGAGGCAAGAAAGGCGGTCTTGGCGTGATCAGCCGCCTCCGCGCGCTCTTTCGCCTCACGCAACTCGGCGGTGCGCACACTCACGATCTGCTCGAGATTCAGATTGCTGGCCCGCAGTGCGGCATCCTGCGCCTGGATCTGCTGCAGCATGTGGTTGAAGGCATCGGTAAGCACACCCAGTTCATCGCCTCGGGAATACCGGGCACGCATAGAATAATCGTGGCGCTCGGAAACGGCGCGGGCCGCGGTGGCCAGCGCAAAGATTGGCTCCGTGATGCTGCGCTGCAATCGCGCCGACAGCACAACGCCCGCCAGCACCGACACTAGCATGACGCAGGCGACGATCGTACCATAAAGCGCGAAGCGGTCCCCCAGGGCGCCCAGATCGGATTGCAGAGCCAGCGAGCCCAGCACGCGCCCGCTTTCCGCCACAAGGGCGCCGACGACAAGGTGCGAACTCGTAAACTCGTGGGCACCCGCCGGCGGCGGAGGAGGCGGGATGCTTTCGAGCCCGGCCGGATAGGTGGCGAACACCTCCTGCTGGGAGTCGCGCAGCACCGCAGCGACGATGTGCGGATCGGCCCTCAAGGCAGACAACACTGCGCGCGCGTCGTCCTCGTTCCGAAAGGCGAGCGCTGCGGTGCTATTATCGGCAGTGACCTTCGCCAGCAGGGTCAATCCCTGCACCATGCCGTGGCGAAACGTGAACCATTCGTAGACGAAGAAGGAGGCAACCGTGAACAGCAGCACTGCGCCACTGGTCAACAGGAGGACGGTCATCAACCTTCGCTTGATCGACGGCTGGCCCACGGAAGCATCCCCTGCATGTTGGCGTCCACGACCTCTGCTGCGCGCAGGAGCTTGGAACTGATGGTGAGGTCGGCGGTGCGAGCCGCCTCGAGGTTGATGCGCACACGGATGCGATCGCGTTCGCTCACGAAGCCGATGACTCCGCCCTGGCGTTCGAAGCCCTCGGCATCGCCAACCGTCAGGATGTGGCGGCTGGCCAGTTCCGGAAGCCTGGCTCTCGCCCGCGAGGCGTCCGCGCGCGAGATGAAAAGGATGTGGCAACGCTGGATCTCCTCGATGGTGCGATACCGCTCAACGACAAGCCTCCGACCTTTGACGGTTTCCTGATCGACGAGCGCATCGAGCATTCCTCCAAACGGATCGTTCCCGAGCACACCAATGACAAAGGGAGTATCCGGTTCGGGAAACGCCGCGGATGGCCATTCCACGAACTGGGTGAAGTTATACACGAAGGCGGCCTTGACGTCGTATTCGCGAAACGCCCGCGTGCGACCCTCGCCGCCGTAGAGTGTCACGGAGGCAGACAAACCAACCAGCATGCACATCGCGAAAAGGCTCACATGGAGGCCTCGTCGCGGCCAGGGGGCGCAGCCCGCGGCGGCCGGGCGAAGCGAACTTAGAACCGCCATGAGACCCTCCCCTGGATATTGCGTTCGATCTTCTGGCTGCCGCCAGCCCGGCCGAATTCCGCGTGTCGATCGTGTAGAATATTCTGGCCGATGGCTTCCAGTTCCAATCCCGGAGCCGGCGACCAGGCCAGTCGCATGTCAAGTTCGGTGTAACCGGGCGTGTCCTGATTCGGATTTGTAACGCGACTCACATAGCGCAGGGTCGCGTCCCAGGAGATCGGCCCGGGCAGATCGAGCGAAGAACGCAAGCGCAGGTGATGTTTTGAATCCGCCGCCTCACTTGCTCCCTGCGAGGCATCCAAAGAGCCGGGCTTGGCGCGTATATCGACCCGCAATTCGGAGAAACCGGCGCTCAACCGCCACGCGTCGGTGACCTGGAGGCCGGTTGTCAGTTCGATGCCGTAAGACTTCCCCTCATGTCCGTTGCGCAAAACGAGCGGGCGTGGCGCCGGCGGATCCCGCGGTTCGCTGCTTCGTATCCCATCGTAGTCGTGATAGTAGGCCGCGACGGACATCGTGAGGCGTTCGTTTACCTGCATGCGGCCGCCCGCTTCATACGCGATGAGTTCCTCCGAGTCGAAATTGGGTCCTCCCGCAAACAACCCCGGCACCATCAGATCGCGATCCACACGCGACGGGGTGCGAACCGCACGCGATACTGCGGCCCAGATCGTGCGTTGCGCGTCCGGCCTCCATGCCACCCGCGCGGAGGGCTGCCACTCGAAGCCAGTATATTCGTTATGTTCAAACTTCGTCCCGAGTGTCAGATGCCAGTTCCTGGGATCGAGCGCAATCGTGTCCTGCAGGAACGCGCTGTAGGTTTGCAGTCTCGCCCGTTGCGGTGACAGGATCGGCGTGTCCGAACCGAAGTCGTCCTCCACCTGACGGTGGCCGCCACCCCACACCACGTTATGCCGTTTGCCAAACGGCAGCCGGTGCTGGAAATCCAGGTCGTAAGTGTCAAGCGTGTCGTCGAACGAACCCGGGACCCGGCGGTGCACGCGGTCGTAGTAGAACTGCATGCTGATCTCCGACTGCGGGGAAAACGTCCTCGTCCATCGCCCGATCACGTTGCCTCCGCGTGAGATCGGATCATCCGGTCCCGGAATCGACGTCCGGCTCCTGTAGATGTCGCCTTGAAGGGTGAGTTGATCGTCTGGAGTCACCTGCCAGTCCGCGCGAAGTCCACCCTGCCCGATGTGCCAGTTGTCGGTGACAGCGGGCCCCGACGTACTCAACGTGCCATCGCGCTTTGAAGACTGACCGTAAACCCGAAAGTGGGCATTGGAGGAGATCGCGCCTCCGTAGCGAAGCGCGCCGCTGTGGCGCAACTCGGTCCCGACCCCGCCCTGGACGAACCATCCCTGCGTGTCCGCCGCGCTCCGCGTCGTGATGCTGATGATCCCGTTGACGGCATTGGCGCCCCAGAGCGTCGCGCCCGGCCCGCTCACCACCTCGATTTGGTCGATATCCTCGAGGAGCACCTCCTGAATGTCCCAGAATACGCCGGCGAAAAGTGGCGTGTAGACGGTGCGGCCGTCGATCATGACCAGCATCTTGTTGGCGAGCGTTCCGTTGAAGCCACGGGCACTGATCGCCCACTGGCTGGCATCACGCTGGGCGACCTGGAGGTTCGTGGCGAGCCGCAGGGCTTCGGGCAGGCGCGTCGCCCCGGAACGGCGGATGTCTTCGTTTGTGACGACCTGGATGGCGGAGGCGGCCTCGGTCAGTTTTTCCGGCTTCCTCGAAACGCTGGTGATCGACATGGACGCCAGTTCTTCGAGACTGAGTTTCTTGAGGGCAGCAGAGCGCGCCGCCACCGACGTGACCTGTGCGTGTGCCGGGGACGCGCCGGCGACCGCGATTGCGAAGAGGACAATAGCCGCGAGGGACCGCCTGTGGGCGCGAACGAAGCTCGAGCCATCGGGCGCTTCCTTCAACGACCACGGTGGCACACCCACGAAGTGGATGAATTGCAGTTTCTTCATGAATGAGTTTTTTCCTCGTCCGGCAATGTGAGCGTGAACCGGCTTCCCCTGCCGATCGCGCTTTCGAAGGTGATGGCCCCGCCGAGCAGCCCGGCGAGGCGCGCACTCAGATGCAGTCCGAGGCCGGTCCCTTCACCACGGCGGCGCGACTCGGAACCCACCTGCGAGAATGCCTCAAATAGCCGCTCTAGATCGTCGCTCGCAATCCCTTTCCCGGTATCAATCACAGAGAATTCGAACACGGGTGGGCGCACGCCGGAGGGCGTGGCCAGCACGATGCGGATGGAGCCTCGCTCGGTGAACTTGATCGCATTATTGGCGAGGTTGAGCAGGATCTGGCAAAGGCTGCGGCGGTCGGTGCGAATGATGTGATCGCCGGAAGCTTTTTCCACCAGGAGTTCCAGACGTTTCTCTTCCGCGGCCGGGCGAAGGGCGATTGCCACTTCTTCGACGACCTCCGAGCAATTGACCGGCTCCAGCTCCAGCACCACTTTTCCCGACTCGATCTTTACCAGATCGAGCAGATCGTTGATGAGGGAGAGCAGGTGCCGGGCGTTCCTCTGCACGGTCCGCAGCTGCTTTTCCTGGTCCGGATTGAGCGGGCCAGGCAGTTTCATCAGGAGCGTTCCCGAGAAACCGATGATGGCGTTGAGCGGCGTGCGCAGCTCGTGGCTCATGGCGGCAAGAAACATCGATTTCGTGGCGTCGGCAGCCTCGGCGCGCTCTTTCGCCTCACGCAATTCGGCCGTCCGCTCCGCGACCCTTACCTCCATCATCTCGTAGGCGCGATGCAATTCCTCCTCCGCCTTCTTCCGTGCCGTGATGTCGCGGGCGACGCTCTGGATCGCGGGACTGCCCTTGTAGGAGAAGGGGATCCCGCTCGACTCGACGTGGATGACGCGGCCATCGAGGCACCGCATCTTCAACTCGGCCGGGGGGATGCTCTGCCCGAGGGCGAGGCGGCGCATGCGCTCCTCGACGAACGCGCGCGAATCCGCATGCATCAGATCGACCGCGAACATCCCGACCAGATCCTTCTCGCTCCGCGCGCCGTAGATCCTCACGCCCGCGGGATTGATGAACACGATCCGTCCGTCCACGATGATGCTGATGATCTCGGGCGATTGCTCGACGAGCAGGCGAAACCGTTCCTCGCTATCGCGCAAGGCCTCCTCGGCGCTCTTCCGCCCGGTGATGTCGCGCACGAAACCGGTGAACAGCGGAGGTCTGCTGCCTGGCATGCGCGTGATGCTGAGCTCGACGGGCACCTCCTCGCCGCTGGCACGCAATCCGGAAACCTCGAGCCGCCGGCCCAGCACCCTGTCTTCGCCGGTCGCAAGGTAATGTGCCAGTCCCGCATGATGCTGTGCCCGCAGTGCCGGAGGAATGATCACGTCGGCCAGCAGTCGTCCCTCGACTTCCGCGTGGGACCAGCCGAAGATCCGCTCGGCCGCGGCGTTGAACCCGACGATCAGCCCCTCGTGGTCCATCGTGATGATGCCGTCGATCGCCGTGTCGACGATCGCCCGGTTGCGCTCCTCGCTCTCCCGCAGCGCCTGGTCCTTGCGCATGTCGTCGGTCACGTCGATACAGGAGCCGATATAGCCCGCGAATCGATGTTTCGCGTCGAAGCGCGGCTCGCCGTTGTCCTGCAGCCAGCGATGGTCTCCGTCGTGCCGGCGTATCCTGTATTTGATGACAAACGAGCGGTGCACGGACATGGCATCCGCCCGGATCCGCAGGCACTCCGCGCGGTCCTCGGGATGGAGGCGTGCCGACCAGCCGTCGAAGAGTTCCTCCTCGAGCGGCCTTCCGGCGAAGTCGAGCCAGCGCTTGTTGAAATACGTGCAGCGATGCTCATTGTCGGACATCCAGATGAGGACCGGCGCGGTGTCGGCGAGAATCCTGAAGCGGGATTCCGAGTCGAGTGCCAGGCTGCGTTCGCGCAGGAGGGCCTCGCGGGCGTCGAGCTCGGAAGCCATGCTCTCGGCGAGCGCGAGTGCGCGTCTTCCGGATCGGCCGATTGAAATGATGACGCCGAACAAAGCCGCGGAAGCAGTCGCGCCCATGATCGCGACAAGCCATGGCTGGCTGCGCTCGGTTGGCGGAATGCTGTCGTCATCCATCTCGAAGTGCAGCGTCCACTCATGACCCGCCAGTGGCAGCGCGCGGTCCCGGGCGAACCCGCCGCCCGCGCGTTTTTCGCGCAGACGGCGGCGCTCGTCACTGGCGTAGAAGAAAGCCTCTTCGGTGATCTCACGGCCGTCGAAGATCTCGAAGCGCACCCCTGGCGCATTGGTCCCGGTGATTCCGTGCATCAGGTCCTTGATTCGAAACGGCGCGTAGACAAAGCCCTGGAGCAGCTCCCGACGCTCGACCGGGCCCGCCGGTGTCCGCCCGCCATCGTAGATGGGAAGATACATGAGGAATCCGCGTTGCACATCGACGTCGGTTTCCTGCACCAGCGTGACCGCCCTCGACACGCTCGGCTGTCCGGTCTCGGCGGCCAGTTGCATCGCCCTGCGGCGCACCGGGTCCGAAAACATGTCGTAGCCGAACGCGCGCAGGTTTCTTCCCTCGAAAGGCTCGAGATAAATGATCGGAAAACACTCTTCCGGATCGCCGGCCGGTCGGATGTCGAAGTCGGGAAATCCCTCCGCGCGCACGCTGGCGACGAAACCATCGCGGTCCGCCGGCTCGACGTGAATCGCGAAGCCGATGCCGAGGATGCCGGGCAGGCGTTCCTGGATGCGCAGGTTTTCGACATACCGCCGCCATTGCATCCGGCTTATCCACCCGGCTGCCGTGAACAAGCCAGCGCCTCCCCGCAACACCTGTTCGTATTCGACCATCCGGCGCGAGATTTTCGCCTCGATATCCTCGGACTCGAACTCGAACCGCGTGCGCGCTCGCTCCAGCATGGCGTGTTTGGCGAGGTGCCAGGCCACGGCGGTGAGAGCGAGCGAAACGGCGAGTATGATCCAGGCGGTCGCCGGATGGTTGAGCACCGTACCCAAGCGTACGGTGAGTGCATGCCGCCGCCATTGTGCCGGCTCCTGTCGCGCCGACGCCGATGATCCCGCCGGGAGCCTTTCAAGTCCCCGGACT